>Ga0136631_10000553_pt1 | contig 11661 bp, 7 predicted proteins | sample AntDrymUQ6012206_2_FD_104655 | JGI IMG/M metagenome (GOLD analysis project Ga0136631, IMG submission 104655) | Polar desert sand microbial communities from Dry Valleys, Antarctica - metaG UQ601 (22.06) | ecosystem: Environmental > Terrestrial > Soil > Desert | place: Antarctica: Dry Valley... | reverse complement strand
CGGAATCTCATGTCCACGTTCTGGTAGGGGAAGGTTCCCGGGACCGTGAAGCCACCTCTCTCGAAGTTGCCGCAGAAGCGCTGGCATCCGACATCGATGCGATTCTTCCCACCCAATGTCACCAGGCCGGACCACTGAAGTCCCCAGAGGTAGGGAATGTCGGTGATCCAGTTTGCGACGATGCGGTGCTTCTCGTCGTTTGACGCATGCTTCTTGATTGTAGCGGCCTGCGGGAACGCGAAGGTCTGGCCAAGCTCATCCTGGCCCTCGAGGTACCGCGTCGCGTAGGTGTAGGTGAAGCCCGCTCCCCAGCCGAAGTCTTCGAGCGATGGCCGACGGTAGGTGCGATCGAGCTGAAGCGATACCGCGTCATACCAGGTCTTGACGTCGTTGGTCGAGTAGATGATCGACGCAATACCATGCGCTCCCCAGTTGAACGGGAAGTTGCAGCACGTACCGTTATTGTTCAATCCGCCGGTGGCGACGTTCCAGCTGAACTGGTCGGTGCCACGCTGCGCCGCGTACGTAACCGTTCCCACAAAATCACCAAGCAGTTGTTTGACTCCAAGGCTCCACTGCGTGGTCTTCGGCACCTTGTAGTCGTTGTCCAGCAGCCACACTTCGCGCAGCCCGAACTGTGACACGAGAGGGTTGAGTACTGACTGGTCGGCTGTGAGATACGAAGGATTGAAGGCAACCTGTCCCGCGACCGGGGCTACTCCCTGCGGAGCGAACCGAATCGTGTAGGTGGGGTTCGTGATTTTGAGTTTCTCGTCCACTGCTACGTCGAACGGAATTCGATCGTAGTACAGTCCCCAACCGCCGAAGACAGTGGTGCGGTTGGCCTCGTCGACTCCGTAGGAGAACCCGAAGCGAGGCTGGACCGCCCCCTTGAACGGCTTGCGATTGTCGCCAGTCGCGACGTACCGGTCAAGATCGAGGGGTATGAACAAGTTGACGCCGGAAGGCGAATTGGCATTCGGGAGCGACATGTACCGCCTGAGCGTATCGACGTAAGCGATTGGAGCGGTATTGGGCGTGACGTGACCAGTGTTCAGCATGTTGCTCTCGTAGTCCCATCGCACACCGAGATTCAGAAGCAGCCGTTTCACGGGACTCCAGTCGTCCTGGAGGTACACGCCAAGCTGATTGTTGTTCGACTTCAGGAACGGGTCGCCGCTGCCGAAGCGCAGCTCGAATGGCACCTGATAGTTGTAGGTCTGATCTCCGTTGCCCGTGTTGGCGATCCGGGCATAGCGGAACTGCGGTACGAAGTCGTTTCGCTTGTCGATGTCGTACGTACTGCGCGCGAAGCTGAATCCACCCTTGAAGACGTGCTCACCCATGGCCTCGAAACCAGTGAAGGTCAGGTCATCGCGAAAGCCGATACGCTTCTGGATGTACTCCTGGATCGAATTGGCGGCACCGATGACGTAGTCGGTGTTGCTCACGTTATATAAACGCCGTGGATCGCCGCCCGAGTTGGGACTGAAGCCGCGGTGGAATCGCGAGAAATCGACCTTTGCTTCGTTCAGCCACGGCCCGGTAAAGTAGTTGTACCTGGCCTGCACGACGTTGTTGTAGTTGTGATTGTTCACCGCCGCCGCTAACGTGGTGTTGCCGCCGAAGTCCCTGACGTCGGTCTCGTTGCGGTTGCTCCAGCTGATCTCGGCGTTCGAGTTCTCGTTGATGTGTCCGTTGATCTTGCCGAAGAAGAGGTTCTCACGGAACGGGGACGTAAAGGATCCGCGGTACTGCGCGAGATTCACCGTATCCAGCGCCGGGAAAGCGCCGGCGGCGGGAAGACCAGTGATAGCCACGGCGTTCGCGCGGTTCTGGTAGTTCCCTTCGTACGACCCGAAGAAGTGAAGCTTGTCCTTGATGATGGGGCCGCCGATGCTGAACGCGCTCAGGGCGCGCCGGTAATCCGGCTTCGGCGTACCATTCGCGCGCTGGAAGCTGTCCAGCTGCACCATACCCTTGTTCTGATACGCGTACAGCGCCGTGCCGCTCAGAACGTTGCCGCCAGACTTCGTCTGCGCCGTGATCACCGCGCTGGCAGCATTCTGATACTCGGCTTTGAAGTTCTGAGAGATTACCCGGTACTCCTGGACAGAGCTGCGGGGAAACGGATTTCCGCGGCTGGCGTCCTGGCCGGCAACTCCACCCTGCGTGAGCTCATTCTTGAAGCTCGTTCCGTCGATGAACAGGTTGACTGCCGACGGCGCCTGTCCACCTGCCGACACGGTTCTGAAGTTTCCGTTGACACGATCCTCGGTGACAGTGACCCCCGGCGCCAGCGCCGCCAGATCGAGAAAGTTGCGGCTCGGTGTGGGCAGCTTGGAGATCTGCGCCTGGGTGACGTTGGTCGCAACCTCGGAAGTCTGGGTCTCGGCTCCCGTCGTAGCAGTAATCACCTGCGCCTCGAGCTGAGCGACCTGGGTTGCCAGCGCGAAATCCTGGCCCTGCGTCGCGCCAATCTGGACGACGACTCTCCGGTTTTGAGGAGAGCTGCCGATTCTGCGAACGGTTACGTCGTAAGCGCCCGGAGTCAGCCCGACCAGTGCATATCCACCAGCATCGTTTGCCAGGGTATTGCGCACGGCACCGCTGTTCACGTTGCGTGCGCTGATCTGCGCGCTAGCGATCGGCGCGCCGCCTGCACCCGTTACCGTGCCACGGATTGTACCGGTTGTGGTCTGCGCGAGGACGTTACCAGCTGCCAGGACAAGCATGCCGAGCAGGACAGGAAGAGAGCGCACAAAGTATTTGAGCTTGCTTCTGATCATTTACATCTCCTGTAGTTGTTGTACTGCTGATATCGATTCTGACATGAGTTTTTCAAACTGAAGCCATCTCTCTGTTAAGGGTTTTTGGTGGTCGCCGCTCAGAGGCCCGACTGCCGGTCGAGCGGCGGATGACAAGCTTCGTCGAGACGCGCTCCCGCCTGCGCGCATGATCGTTCTTGTGGGTGATGCCGTGAAGAAGAAGATCCACGGCTCTGGCACCGAGCTCACAGATAGGAACGTGCACAGACGACAACGGTGGATCCATATAGCGCGCGAGCGGAATGTCGTCGAAGCCAGCGACCGCCATGTCTTCAGGCACCTGCACGCCCGATTCACGCAGCGCACTCAGCGCACCAATCGCCATCGAGTCGTTGGCGGCAAAGATCGCCGTCGGCCTGGGATCGAGCTCAATGATCTGTAATGCGGCCGCGTATCCGCCCGCCTCGGTGAATCCACCCTCCAGCTCGAGCGATCTCCCGGGCTTCAATCCCGCGTCTCTGAGGGCCAGACGATACCCGCGCAGCCGCTCCGCCGCATCGTAGTTGCGCGGCGCGCCCTTGATGATCGCAATGCGCTGGTGACCAAGTCCGATCAGATGCTTCACCATCGCGCGTGCTCCGCGGCAGTTGTCGATGGTGAGCGAGTCGAGCTCGTTGCCGCGCGACACCGAGCACAGCAGCACCACCGGCAGCGTCGCGGGAACGTTCAGCAGCGACTCGGCGTCCAGGTCGGGCGACATCGCCACGACTCCGTCGACGCGGCCGCGCATTGCGCGCATCGCGGTCTCGATGCCGTGCCTGGTCGCATGCGAGCGGCTGATGATGAGATGAAAGCCGTTGCGCTGCGCGGTGTCGTCCATTCCCCTGATCACTTCCGAGAAGAATTCTCCATAGAGATCCGGCAGGAGTACTCCGAGCGTATGTGTCTTGCTCGTGATGAGACTGCGCGCCCCACCGTGCGGGACGTACCTGAGGCGTCCGGCAACTTCCCGGATGCGGTGCTGGGTCTCGGCGCTGACTGGGCCGCTTCCGTTGAGAACGCGGGAGACGGTGGCAACGGAGACGTTCGCTTCGCGGGCTACGTCCTTGATCGTGACCATGCTCTAAGCCGAATGTAATCGTTTACACAGAGCGCAACCAGACCCGGCAAACGTGCCGTCCGACGAGCTCCCCGACGTTAGCCTGATAGGAAACCGGCACCCGCTGAAAAGAAATCGACGTATCCCGCGACCGCTGCAACCATAGCTTGGACTCCATTCGTCCCGTCCCACGGCCAGCCTAAAGCCATGCCAGTGTACAAGATGGACCCGCTCGAGTCCGTGGACGTCGACATCCGCGCCGACACCCCGTCGGTGTTCCGCTTCATCGCGCAGAAGCGAGTGCCAGGACGCGACTACAAAGACTTCGCCTCGTCCGCCGACTGGGGACGCGAGAGCCAGAGCCGATACTCCTTCGAGCTGCTCCCGCCGATCCGGACCTACACCGATCTCCGCATCTACTTCCTCATGGATGGAGCGGCAGGGCGCCCGACGCGGATCCAGATTGGTCTCTCCCAGTCCGGTCAGCCGATCGGCGAAGCAATCGTCTGCGAAGGACGAATCGACAGCGAAGGAAGCATGGTGTTCTCGACCGCGGAAGCGACGCTGGTAACCAATGAGGCGACCCTGATATGAGAGCCCTGGTGACCGCGCCTCTGCTGGGCGTCTTCACTTTCGCGGCGGCGCTATCCGCCCAGCTTCCCGCCTACAACATTCCCGACGACCCGGCCTTCGTCTTCCTCAACATCTCACCGAAGAGGATTGCCAATCCCGGAACTCTTCCCGCGCTCGGTGTCGCGCTCGCTGACGGAATCGACATCGATGGTCGCGTGAATGCCGGACTTGCCGTTTCTTTTCTCCCGTCGAGCCTGGTTCGATACACGCTGATGCCGGAGGGATACCGGAACGGCATGCCTGCCTTCTGGTTCTACAACACCCAGATCTCGATCGCCATCGTTCGAAAAAGCGGCGACACAGCATCGACCGATCTCGCACTCGGATTCCGGACGATTCTCTTCGGTCCTGAGCCTTACTCAGATCGGGAATTCCGGAACTCAATCGCCGTGGTGTTAGATCGTTGTCTAACTTCGGCGCAAGGCGTCGACACTGCGCTGGTCGTCATCCAGCGGCGCACCGGCGTCCGCGCCGCTCCCGTGCGGGACACCGCGCGGCCGCAGCGGACCCTGCCGCCCAACGACGGCTCGCCCGGCAACCAGGACACGGCCAGGATGTGGACGGTCCGGGCGAACACCCTGGACCGCGAGGCTGCGCTCGAGTGCGGCGCGCGGGGAAAGTCGCGTGCGCTCAAGGCGTGGATGAAGGGTCACTGGAACGATGCGACGCTCGCCATCTCAGCCGCCGCCGGTTCCCGCTTCGACAAATCCGCTGTCGGCGATCGCACTTCGCTCGGCCGCTCGCTTTGGCTCCTGGGCGCCGTCCCCATCCGGCGGTCGAGAGTGAGAGGTGACCGGACCGAGCGCCTCAATATCGGACAGCTCGCTGCCCAGCTTCACTACATGGCGACTCCCAGCGGAACGGGCGGAATCGACGCCAGCTTCTGGGAAGGCGGAATTCGCGTGATGGCCGGCAGAGCCAACGTCAACGCGTTCGCCGAGGGCACGCGGAATCTCAAACGAAGCCCCGCGCGGGAGGAGAGGAATTCCTGGGCGACCGGCGTCGAGTACATGATCGCGGAAAGTCTGTGGCTCTCGGCTGGCGTAGGGGAGAGATACTCTCAGCTGCTCGATGATCACCGGGATTTCGTGTTTCTCAATCTCAAGTGGGGCATCGCTCGCGAGGCCAGATTGGGACGATAGCTGAAATGCGATCGCGCGTTGTGCGTTATCCGTTTTTGCGTTGTCCGTTATCGCGTGAACTGCCGAAACGGATAAACGGAAAACTCAACAACGGATAACGCATCACGCGAAGTAGGACGCGGGGGAGGGCCGGGATAACACCGCACATCTTCCCGGCCAGACTCCCCGAAACCAGGAGCGTCCGCCTAACTTCTCCGGGTGCACCCCAACTTTCGTCTCGCTTCGCTCGCTCTGGCCGCGCTTCTCGCCGCCGGATGCCGGGAATCCGCGCCCGCTTTTGGTCCGGGATTGATCGCCGCCCGGGCGAACGCTGATGAGTTCCTGTACTCGGTCGGGTCGCGATTCACCAACATCCAGCGGCCGCCGCGGCTGATTCACGCGCGGCAGCAGTTCGGGCACTACGCTCTGACGCCGTCCGGCGTGTACAACGACACCAGCGTGTGGCTCGCATTTGGTCCCGACAGCGCACGGCTGTTCGGCAACGAAGGAGTGTTCGCCACCGATCGCTACGTCGTCCGGGCGGCGCTCTCGAATACCCTGCCAAATGCTCTCACCGAGTCGCGCGAGGTCGTTCGCCTCAGAAAGCTCGGCGAGGGCGACTACGAGTGGTACACCAATGTCGACGTCGCCCTGGGGAGGATACGCGCGCGCGACATTGCCAACGTCCTCGCGCGCACGCTCGCCGCCGGTGAGGGAAAATCACCGGCCGCCATCCGCGCGGACTACACCTCGAGCTTTCCCCGCACCGCCGCCGCGCTGGGGCGGCTGTTCACGATCGATACCCTGAGAACCGCGCACGACACCAGTGGAGGAACGACTTACGACATCGCCATCCGTCTCACCCCGGCGACCCTCAAGGCGACGATGCCCAACTACGCGTCGTACATCGACAAGTACGTGAGCAAAGGCCGTTACCGGGTGACTCTTACCGACCGAACCGGGGCTCGCTGGCTGGAGGCGCGGGCCGCGGATTACTACGTCCATTTCAGGATGAGGAGCAGGGATGGACGATTCGCTCCGCTCGACGGGCCGCTGCGCGAGATGCCCTCAGCGCTCGCGATCAGGATCGACATGTCGATGCGGATCCTCCTTTTCCGGGTCGGCTGGTCGGACATGGTCGGCGAGTTCAACATCATCGACACCCCTGAAGAGCGCGGCTGGGGTATGCGGTTCGCGAAGGAGCCGGAATGGCGGCTCCCACCATCGGTGGGATATCTCCTCAAGTCATCGCTCAGGCGGCCGTTCCAGGGAAACGGGATCCCGATCCGGATCTCGATCCGGGATAATCCCGGCTCTCAAACGCTCCTCAATCGGCGCCTCAGCCTGACCGTGAGGGAGAGTGGCATTCTCCGCTTCCTCAACCGGCTGAGCGGAACAGCCGTCGGAGATTATCTGGGCCCGTCAGAGCGTGAGGCCAACAAGTTCAACGCCGACGCGCTGAGAGCACTTCGCGCCGACGTGAACGCGCTGTTACAGTAGGAGCGCTCGAGTCGCCGTCGAACCTGAGCTAGTGCTCGTGCCGCACGATGGGGGCGAGGATGTCGCGCCAGAGTGCGTATCCAGCGAGGCTCAGGTGCAGCCGGTCTGCCACGAACAGCTCCTCGCGCGGCTTGCCATCCGAACCCAGCATTGGCGTGAACACGTCGACGAACGAGAGTCGCCGATCGGTGGCTGAATAGCGGCGAATGAGATCATTCGCTTCCCGCATCTGATTGACGAACGCCCAGCGCGACCCGCTTGGCTTGATCGCGATGAAGGCGATTCGCGTCCCCGGTAACGCGCGTCGGACGAGCGTGACGAATCCCTGGTATTCACGAAACACCGTCGTTGCGGATTTTCCCGCGGCCAGGTCGTTGTCGCCGGCATAGAGGACGATGAGGCGGGGCCGGTACGGCAGCACGATTCGCGGTGCGTAACGGAGCACATCGCTGAGCTCGGCTCCCCCGAAGCCCCTCTGCAACACGTCGACGCCGTGAAAGTCGTTCGCCAGCGCCGGCCACAGCCGAATGGAGGAGCTGCCGACGAAAAGCACTCCGCCGGGTCGGGGCGGAGACGCCCGATCCGCTGCCTCAAAGGCCGCGATCTCCCCGGCAAACGCCTCCGTTGACGGGAGTACTCTGACCGGTTGAGGCGTCGTGGAGCCTGGAACGCTTCCGGCGCACGCCGCGATGGCTAGAACCGAGACCGTCAGGAGAGGTAGTCGCATGCCTGAACAATACTGTAAATTCATGGCTTGAGGTGAAGTTACGCCCGCTGGATCGTCTATATTCCTGATTCAGCCGGACAATTATCCGTTCCATAGGTCCGCTCATGTCGATGACGATGACGGCAACCGACAATCTCGAAGTGACGCGGCGATACCTGGAAGCCCTGGAGTCGGGAGCACAGGAAACGCTCGCCGATTTCTTCACCGAGGACGTCGTTCAGGAGGAGTTCCCAAACCGGCTTTCGCCGATCGGCGTTCACCGCAACCTGAAGGACATTCTCGACGCCGCGCGAAAGGGCAGGCAGATCCTGCGCGCGCAGAAGTTCGAGATCATGAACGCCATCGTCGATGGTGACCGCGTGGCGCTCGAGGTGTTCTGGAGCGGACTGCTCGCCGCGCCGGTGGACACCCTCCCGGCCGATGCGCAGATGCGCGCGCACTTCTCCATGTGGCTGGAGTTCAAGGACGGAAAGATTGCCCGGCAGCACAACTACGACTGCTTCGATCCCTGGTGGGTTTAGAAGCGTAGTCACGGGAGGAACCCTGTGGCGTGTTGCGATCGTCGGCGGGCTGAGCTGGCAGGCCGGGCAGGTGATTTGCACTACGTGCCCTCGCAATGCTTCTTGACGACCTGACGGCTGTCTTCCAACAGGCGCCGTCCTTTCTCGCCGTTGTCCGCGGTCCGGACCACGTATTCGTCTGGGCCAACGATCCCTTCCTCGAGCTCACCGGCCGCACCGACATCATTGGCAAGCCGCTGCTCGAGGCGCTTCCGGAGCTGAAGGGTCAGGGCTTCAAGGAATTGCTGGACGGGGTCCTGCAAACCGGAACTCCCCACGTCGGCCGTGACGTTCCGGCGATGCTGCCTACCGGGAGCGGCGGGGAGATCGAAGAGGGTTTCTTCGACTTCGTCTACCACCCGTTCATAGAAACCGACGGCACGCGCTCCGGCGTCGTGATACACGGGTCGGTAGTGACGGAAAAGGTCCGCGCGCGAGAGGAGCTCGAGCGACTCCTTACCGAGAGCGAGGCGGCACGGCGCGCCCTCACCGCCGCCAACTCCCGGCTCCAGGACCAACAGGCGCAGCTGGGGGTGTCCAACCTCCAGCTCCAGGACCAGGCGGCCGAGCTCGAGATGCAGTCCGAGGATCTTCAGGCGACGACGAATCGCCTGATCGAGCGATCCGCCGAGGCAGTGCGCAACGCGGGTGCGCTGGCAGAAGCCGAGCGGCAGTGGCGAACCATGATCGATGCCATACCGATCCTCGCCTGGACCGCCCAGGCCAGCGGCTACATCGATTGGTACAACGCGCGCTGGTACGAGTACACCGGAACGACCCCCGCCGATATGGAAGGGTGGGGATGGCAGTCCGTCCATGACCCGGAGGTGCTGCCTTCGGTGCTCGAGCAGTGGCAGGCATCGATTGCCAGTGGGCAGCCATTCGAGATGACGTTCCCGCTGCGTGGGAAGGACGGCCACTTCAAGCCGTTCCTGACGCGGATCTCACCGGTCCGGGATTCGTCGAACGACGTCATACGATGGTTCGGTACCAACACTGATGTCGAGCAACAGTACCGCGCCCGGGAGATCGCCGAGGGTGCGGAGCGCCGGTCGACATATCTGTCCGATGTAAGCGCGGCACTCGCCGGCTCGCTCGACGTGATGGTGACGCTGGAGACAGTAGCGGCCCTCGCCGTGCCAGAGCTTGCGGACTGGTGCTTCATCGAGCTGGTGGACGAAAACGGCGCCATCCGCCCCGCCGCGATCGCGCACCGCGATCCCGAGAAGGTCGCCCTCGCGCGGCGCGTGCTCGATCGCTACCCGATCGATCCCGAGGCTCCGCACGGGAGCGGGAAAGTCGTTCGCACCGGCGAGCCGGAGCTGGTGCCCAAAATACCCGACGCGTGGTTCGAAGCCCTCGCGCAGGATGCCGAGCATCTCCGCACCGTTCGTGAAGTCGGCATGCACTCGTTCGTCTCGGTTCCGCTGATCGTGCGCGGGCGAGCCATCGGTGTTTTCACGCTCGTCTCCGCGGAATCGGCCAAGGAGTATGACGAGCGGGATCTCGTGTTCGCGGAGGAGATCGCGCGGCGCACGGCGGTCGCGGTGGATAGCGCGCGTCTGTTTCGCGAAGCCAACGACGCCCGGCGATTCGCGGAGGTCGCCAATCAGTCGAAGTCGGAGTTTCTGGCGACGATGAGTCACGAGATCCGCACTCCGATCAACGCCATCATCGGTTACACCCAGCTTCTCGAGATCGGCATCGCTGGCGAGGTCACCGAGGATCAGCGGCAGCAGCTCGAGCGAATCGGCGCCAGCGGCAAGCATCTCCTGCGCCTGATCGAGGACATTCTGGATCTGGCGCGGGTCGAGGCTGGCCAGCTCAATGTGTCGATCGCTACGGCCGCGAGCGCGCAGACAGCCAACGCGGCTTTCGTTCTCGTGCAGCCACAGGCTTCAGCGAAGGGCGTGAAGATGACGAGCGTCTGCGAGGGCGATAGGGACGTGCTGTATCTGGGCGACGATCAGCGCGTGCAGCAGGTGCTCGTGAACCTGTTGTCGAACGCCGTCAAGTTTACGCCTCCCGACGGCCGGGTGACCGTTCGCTGCGGGTATTCGAACGCGGTTCGAATGTCCACCGGGTCCAAGGCAGAGGGAAGCTGGGCATTCTTCTCCGTGGAAGACACCGGACCGGGAATCCCGCCCGCGCTTCTCCAGCGGATCTTCCATCCTTTCGTGCAAGCCGATGCCGGCTATACGCGCGTACACACAGGAGCAGGACTGGGGTTGACTATCTCCCGTCGCCTCGCCCGGCTGATGGGGGGTGACCTGACAGTCGAAAGCGTACAGGGCGAAGGGTCGACTTTCACCCTCTGGCTGGCGGCTGCGCCTGGCGCGCAGAAGCGCGCAGGCGAACGGCGCGCGGAGATCCCGGCGCAGCCCACTCCCATTCTTCAGTGGGCGGATTTCGACGCCGCCGGCGACCAAAGCCTGCTGGAGGTCGGTGGTGTGCTTATCCAGCACCTCAATCCACTCGTCGACCGGCTCGTAGAACGACTGCGGGCAGAACCGGAAATCTTTCCGGCGGCGGCTGACATCAGCGAGGTCCAGCTCCAGGATCACTGCAGGACGTGGCTCGCCGATATCGGGCAGGCGCTGATCGTCCTTGGCAGCACCCAGGGTGACCGCTCGGAGCTGATGCGCGATGGCGCCGAGATCCAGCGACACATCTCCGAGCGGCACGGCTTGCAGCGGTACCGGCTTGGCTGGGCTGAAGACGCGCTCAAGCGAGAGTACCAGATCCTGCGTGAGATCATCGATCAGCTGCTAACGACCACCCTCGTGCCGCGGTCCGCTTCCGGAGTCGGCCGGTCAGTGTTGGGATCGCTGATAGTCCACGCCGAGTCAATCAGCCTGCGCGCGTTCAATCACACCCGCAGCACAACACCCGGTGTTGAGGTCGGATAGCGGGTAAGCTGCAGCTGAAGACTACCTGCGGGACTTGTATCCGACATGGACCCAGACAAGACAAGCGCCGCAAGCTCCTGGGAGATTGCGGCGATTTCTATGGGCGGTTTCCCGCCTAATCGTGCCACGCGCGCCGTCATTGGAACTCTACGTCCTACCGAGCGGCGGCGGGCAACTAATCAATTGTCGTAAACCAGTGGAGCTGAGGGGGATCGAACCCCTGACCTCTGCAGTGCGATTGCAGCGCTCTCCCAGCTGAGCTACAGCCCCGCGCGAACGCGACGGACTATCCCTACAGCTGGTGGGGCTGACCCGTCGCACCGGATCAAAGCAAAAGCCCCGCG
>Ga0136631_10000552_pt1 | contig 11674 bp, 5 predicted proteins | sample AntDrymUQ6012206_2_FD_104655 | JGI IMG/M metagenome (GOLD analysis project Ga0136631, IMG submission 104655) | Polar desert sand microbial communities from Dry Valleys, Antarctica - metaG UQ601 (22.06) | ecosystem: Environmental > Terrestrial > Soil > Desert | place: Antarctica: Dry Valley... | reverse complement strand
ACACCCGCCTGACATGAGCGACGACGACCCATCGCCCGCAGGATTCCCTGCAACCAGCAGGAATCCTGCACCCCAGCCCGACGAGCACGCCGAACTCAGAACCCCGCTAACTCAATACCATCGGGGTTCGCACTACGTCCGGATCGGGCGCGAAGTCGAGCGCGCGAGCGCCGCGGACACCAGGACGTCGGTATCCGCGACGACGCGGATCACGCGGGTTCGGAGGCCGCCCTCGGCCGGACCTGGATTGGCCCATCAGATCGCACTACCGCTTGCACGGACGCTGGCCGCGTCGCAGATAGGTGCCGGCGCATCGCGATGAGCCGTCGCCGAGTGGCAGTACTCGGGCGTTCGGCGCCCGATCAGTGAGCGCTAACGCGCCAGCTCTCCTGGCCATGAGTCGCAAAGACGGGAATTCGCACTGGTTCCGTCCGATGCCCTATCGACCATCACGAGGATGGCCGCAGAACGCGATCGAAGCGATTGGCGCGAGCACAACATCGCCACGCTCATCCTCGCGCTCGTGCGGGTGCTGAAGGATCCGGCGCTCGCGTGGGACGTCGGCGCGGAATCGATGGCGTCTGCCGCGCTGGCTTGGGGCACGTTCCCGGGCGGGTCGCGCATGGCGTGGGTTCTTGAGCACGGCCGTCGTGTGCTCGAAGAAGCGCAGGCATCGGGTCGAGTTCCTGCTCAGGCGCGCGCCCGGAACGGCACGTCAGCGGCCAAGACGCTCAGCGGCAGTGAGCAATTGAGCTTGCGCGCGCTGGCGTCGGAGCCGCTCGGCCTCGACTCGGACGCTGCGGCCGCTGTCGATCGACTTGCGCGCGAGGGGCCGCCGCCGCACGTGCTGCTCGAGATCGCGCTTTCGTCGCTGACGATCCGCGGGGTATCAGCACCGACTCATCCGGAGCGAGCGGATGGCTGAGCTTCCTGCGGGACTGCTGGCCGATGCGCTGGAGGCGGCTGGTGAGGCCCCGGCGCTCGTCGAGGCGCCACCCCCCGAGCGACTGCCCGCCCATGCCGTGCTTCGCTACGCGATCGACGACGAGCTTGTCGACGTCTACCGTCGCGTGATGCGCGTGATGTGGTTCGAGCACGAGGCGTTCGGGCTGCGGCTGCGGCCCGAGCAGGTGGCCGATCGGCTGCGCGCGAGGTACGGGCGCGAATTCGACCGAGAATGGCTCGAGCAGCGGCTGTCCACGCTCGTTGGCTGGGGCGCGCTCGAGCGTGATCACGATGCCGGCCTCGCCTCCTCGGCGGCCGATTGGCGGCGCAATCGCTGGGTCTACGACATCAGCGCCGCTGGTCAGCTCACTGAGCAACTGCTTGCCCGCCTAGATGACCTGGGGGAGCAGCACGGCCGGCTCGAGGGCGACCGGCTGCCGGCGATCCTCGATGCGCTGCGACGGCTCGCGGTCGAGCTTGAAGCAGCGCCACCCCACGGCACCACGCTGCGCACGCTGCTTGAGCAGGTCTTTGCGCAGGTCGCTCACCTCCACGAGGCTGCGCTCGCGTTCATGCGGTCGCTGGGCGCTCTGATCCGCGGCGCCGAGCGCGTCGACGAGCGTGAGTTCGAGGCCAGCAAGGGCGCGCTGCTGGAGCACCTGCAGGGCTTCCGCGAGGATCGCCGGCGCTGGTCGGCCGACGTGATCGACGCGATCGATCTTGTGCAGCGTGCCGGTGTCGCGCGCCTCGTGGAGGAGATCGTCGATGCCGAGGACTTCGTGGCCATGCCAGGCGGCGGGACGGTCGACGCGCAGCGCGCGCGGCGGACCGCGGAGCTGGTCGAGCGCTGGCACGGAGTGCGCGCCTGGTTTATCGGCGACGGCGCGTCAGGATCGGCGTGGAAGGCGCTGGATGACCACGTCGTCGACGCGATCCGGGCGGTGCTCGGCATCGCCGAGCGGCTCATCGAGCGCAGTTCCCAGCGCGTCGATCGGGTGCGTGTCCTGCTCGCGCTCGCTGCACGCGCGGCGGAGGCTCCGCCGGGCGAGCCGGTCGCGTGGGTGCGCGCGGCGCTCTCTGTCCGCTCCCCGCGTCACGTCGGCGCGCCTGAGGTCGATCCAGAGCAGGTCGTCGATCGAGGCCGCACGTCGTGGCGCGATGCCCCGCCCGCGCCCGTCGTCGCCTTCCTGCGCCGCCCGGGATCGACGGCGCCCGGCCGCGGACGCGGGAGCCGCGTCGCCGATCTCGCCGACGGGCGCCGGCGCGTCCTCGAGGCCCGCGCTCGCGAGCGCGTCGAGTTAAGCGAGTTGATGCGGCGCTTCGCTGCCCGCGGCACCGTCCGACTGTCGGCGCTGGCCGAGGTCGACGAGCGCGAGTTCGGCCACCTCCTGCGATGGATCGGCCGAGCCTACGAGGCTCCTGCCGGAGCAGACGGAGCGCGGGGCGCGCAATCCATCGACGGGCGCTCCGCGATCGTCCTGCACGCGCCGACGGACACCCTTCGCGACCGTACGATCCTGCGCGCGCCACACGGCCGCCTCGACCTGCCCGACTACGCGATCGAGGTGCGGGAACGATGCGGCTGAACGGCGTGCTCGAGGCGGACGAGGCCGCGGAGGAGCGCCGCAGTGCCCTCCGGGCACTGCTGGCGGAGCCATTCGTCGGCGGCGACAGCCCAGAGTTCCGGCTCGTGCGCCGCCACGAGCACGATCTGCGCCGCCTCGCGCTGGATGTCTTCGGCTACCAGCTCGAGCTGACGAGCACCGCGGCTCGCCTGCTCGGCTGCCCGACATCGGACGGCCTGCGGCGGCCACTGCGCGTGCGTCCGGCGAGTGCGAGCGGGCGAGCGCGGCCGCGCGACGAGTGGCCGGCGCTGAGCGATCGTGGCTGCGTGCTGCTGTTTCTGACGCTTGCGGCGCTCGAGCGCGGCGGGGCGCAGACGGTGATCGCCGACCTCGCGCGCGAGGTGGAGCGCGCCGGTGCGGACGTCGACCCGCCGATCGGCGTGGATTTCCGCGAGCGCTCTGAACGCGTCGCGTTCGCCGACGGCCTCGACCTGCTGTGCGCCTGGGGCGTGCTCGATCACACCGCGGGTTCGCGTCAGAGCTTCGCCCGGCGCACCCAGGACGCGGACGAGGCGCTGCTGACGATCGACCGCCGCCGGCTGGCCATCACGATCTCAGATCCGTCGCGCGCGCTCGTGGCCACGACACTGTCGGAGCTGGCCGACGACCACGCGGGCTACGCGCCGACGCCCGAGGGCGAGCGGCGGCGACGGTTCCGCGGCCTCGCGCGACGCCTCGTCGAGGATCCGGCGCTGGTGCTCGGCGACCTCGACGAGGACGAGCGCCAGTACTTCCTCTCGCAGCGCGCGCGTGTGGAGGACGCGGTCGCTGCGGCGACCGGCCTCGCCGTCGAGCGGCGCATGGAGGGCACGGCGCTCGTCACCGAGGATCGGCGGCTGACCGACGTGCGGTTCCCGACGAACTCCACGACGAAGCAGCTTGCGTTGCTGCTCTGTGACCGCCTCGCGTTCGGCGAGCCGCTGAGCGAGTCGGAGCTCCGTGCCCGGGTGCGCGCCCTGCTGGCCGAGCACCGCATGCATTGGGAGCGCGATCCGGACGATCCCGCGCACGTCGCGGCGGCCGCCGGCGCGGCGCTGGCGGTGCTCGAGCAGCTCGACCTCGTCCGCGTCGAGCACCGTGGAACGATCGTGCCGCGGCCGCTCGCCGCGCGCTTCCGGGCGCCCGCTGTCCGCCGTGCTGGGGAGCGGGCGCGATGATCGGCGGGGATCGCTGGCGGCCGGTTCGGGGTGGCATCGTCAACCTGTACGAGTACGGCGATCAGGTCTTCGAGTTCGCCGGCGGACGCCTGCTGCTGCGTGGCCATAACACGTCCGGCAAGACGAAGGCTCTCGAGCTGCTGCTGCCCTTCTGCCTGGATGGCGACATCTCGCCGCGCAAACTCGATCCGTTTGCGCGAAGCGCGAAGGAGATGCACTGGAACCTCATCGGCTGCGGTTCGCACGAGCAGCGCACCGGCTACGTGTGGCTGGAGTTTGAGTGCATTGCCGCCGACACCGGCCCCGCGCGCCTGACGGTCGGCATCGGCATGAAGGCCAACCGTTCGGCCAAGGACGTGCGGCGCTGGTACTTCGTCCTGCGCGACCGTAGGATCGGCGCCGGCCTGCGGCTCGTACGCGACGATCGAGAGCCGCTCTCGCGAGCCGACTTGGTCGCCGCGATGGGTGACGACGGTGAGCTGCTCGACACCCAGACGCAGTACAGGCGGCGCCTCAACGACCTGCTGTTCCGCTTCCCCTCGGAGGACGGCTACCGCACGATGCTGCGGCTCATGCTCGAGCTGCGCCGGCCGCATCTGTCGAAGAACCTCAACCCCGACGCGGTCGCAGAACTGCTCGCGGCGGGACTGCCGGCGGTCGATGAGGCCCTCATGCGCCGGCTGGCCGGCGGCCTCGAGCAGCTCGACACGCTTGAGCAGGACCTTGCACGTCTGCGGACGACGGCCGCGCGCCTGCGGCAGTTCCACGAACGTACGTATCGCAGCTACCTGCGCGCGATCGTCCGCGATCGCGGCGAGCGTCTGCGCCGCTCGCACACCCGCTTCGACGCCGCGGCTGATGCCGTGCGAGGCGTCCGGCGCACGCTCGCCGAGGCCGAGGCGCAGACCGAGCGGCTGAGCGAAGAGCGCCTTGCGATCGAGCAGGCAATCGTGCGCCTAGAGGGCGAAATGCAGGCGATCCTGGGCTCGACGGAGTGGGGCTCGATCGCAGAGGTGCAGGCGCTGGCGGCGCACGCCACCGCGCAGGCGAGAGCCGCTGCAGCCCGCGCCGAGAGCGCGGTCGAGGCCGCTGAGACCGCTACGACGCTCGAAGCCGAACATATCGCGAGCGCGGCCGTCGCGGCCGACGACATAGCCGCGGCCGCCGCCGGGCTCGACGAACTGGGTGCGTTGGCGGCGAGCGCGGGAATCGCTGCGCGCATCGACACGCTCTCCGCTCAGCTGCGCGAGGAGTCGCTCACCGTCGATGCCTGGGTCGCGCTCGTTCGCGATCTCGCGCGCGGTTGGGTCGCCGTGCTCGCCGCGCACGCCGAGCACCTCGAGCACTGCCATCGCGTTGCTCACGCGGCACATGCTGCGCGCGACGCGGAGCGCCGGGCCGCCGATCGTCTCGCGGTCGCGCGGGTGTCCGCGGCCGAGACGGACGCCCAGGTCGCTGCTGCGGGCGACGCGTTCGATGGCGAACTCGCTGCCTGGAGCGACCGTGCGCGCGAGCTGACGCTCGACACAGAACTGCTGCAGGCCATGCGCGATCGAGCGCGCGCCGGCGACGATCCCCGCGCCGTGCTCGACCAATCGTCCGATGCGATCCGGGCGGCTATCGCCGACGAGCGCGGTACGGCTGCTGCCGCCCTCGCGGCGCTCGAGGAAGACCTCGGCGGAATTGACGAGCGCATCGCGGCCGTGGAAGGCGAGCGCGAGGAGGGACCGGCGCCGCCGCACCTGAGCCGCACGAGCCGCCACGGACGCCGGGGCGCGCCGCTGTGGCAGCTGGTGGACTTTGCTTCAGACGTTGATCCCGCGCAGGCCGCGGCGATCGAGGCCGCGCTCGAGGCCTCGGGGCTGCTCGACGCCTGGGTCACGCCGACCGGAACGCTGCTCGACGCCGGCGTACTCGACATCGCGCTCGTAGACGGGACCCGGGCGCCTGGCGAAACGCTGGCGGACGTTCTCGTCGCGCTTGGCGGTTTCGTCAGTGTGAACGTCGTCGAGGGCCTGCTCTGCCGTGTCGCCCTGCGCGAGAGTGCCATCCCGGAACTCGCCGCGGTCGTCGGGCGCGACGGCTCCTACGGACTGGGTCCGCTGCGCGGCCGCGCAGCGGACCCAGTCCGTAGGAGCCGTCGCGCCCGACGACCGCGGCGAGTTCCGGGATGGCACTCTCGCGCAGGGCGACACGGCAGAGCAGGCCCTCGACGACGTTCACACTGACGAAACCGCCAAGCGCGACGAGAACGTCCGCCAGCGTTTCGCCAGGCGCCCGGGTCCCGTCTACGAGCGCGATGTCGAGTACGCCGGCGTCGAGCAGCGTTCCGGTCGGCGTGACCCAGGCGTCGAGCAGCCCCGAGGCCTCGAGCGCGGCCTCGATCGCCGCGGCCTGCGCGGGATCAACGTCTGAAGCAAAGTCCACCAGCTGCCACAGCGGCGCGCCCCGGCGTCCGTGGCGGCTCGTGCGGCTCAGGTGCGGCGGCGCCGGTCCCTCCTCGCGCTCGCCTTCCACGGCCGCGATGCGCTCGTCAATTCCGCCGAGGTCTTCCTCGAGCGCCGCGAGGGCGGCAGCAGCCGTACCGCGCTCGTCGGCGATAGCCGCCCGGATCGCATCGGACGATTGGTCGAGCACGGCGCGGGGATCGTCGCCGGCGCGCGCTCGATCGCGCATGGCCTGCAGCAGTTCTGTGTCGAGCGTCAGCTCGCGCGCACGGTCGCTCCAGGCAGCGAGTTCGCCATCGAACGCGTCGCCCGCAGCAGCGACCTGGGCGTCCGTCTCGGCCGCGGACACCCGCGCGACCGCGAGACGATCGGCGGCCCGGCGCTCCGCGTCGCGCGCAGCATGTGCCGCGTGAGCAACGCGATGGCAGTGCTCGAGGTGCTCGGCGTGCGCGGCGAGCACGGCGACCCAACCGCGCGCGAGATCGCGAACGAGCGCGACCCAGGCATCGACGGTGAGCGACTCCTCGCGCAGCTGAGCGGAGAGCGTGTCGATGCGCGCAGCGATTCCCGCGCTCGCCGCCAACGCACCCAGTTCGTCGAGCCCGGCGGCGGCCGCGGCTATGTCGTCGGCCGCGACGGCCGCGCTCGCGATATGTTCGGCTTCGAGCGTCGTAGCGGTCTCAGCGGCCTCGACCGCGCTCTCGGCGCGGGCTGCAGCGGCTCTCGCCTGCGCGGTGGCGTGCGCCGCCAGCGCCTGCACCTCTGCGATCGAGCCCCACTCCGTCGAGCCCAGGATCGCCTGCATTTCGCCCTCTAGGCGCACGATTGCCTGCTCGATCGCAAGGCGCTCTTCGCTCAGCCGCTCGGTCTGCGCCTCGGCCTCGGCGAGCGTGCGCCGGACGCCTCGCACGGCATCAGCCGCGGCGTCGAAGCGGGTGTGCGAGCGGCGCAGACGCTCGCCGCGATCGCGGACGATCGCGCGCAGGTAGCTGCGATACGTACGTTCGTGGAACTGCCGCAGGCGCGCGGCCGTCGTCCGCAGACGTGCAAGGTCCTGCTCAAGCGTGTCGAGCTGCTCGAGGCCGCCGGCCAGCCGGCGCATGAGGGCCTCATCGACCGCCGGCAGTCCCGCCGCGAGCAGTTCTGCGACCGCGTCGGGGTTGAGGTTCTTCGACAGATGCGGCCGGCGCAGCTCGAGCATGAGCCGCAGCATCGTGCGGTAGCCGTCCTCCGAGGGGAAGCGGAACAGCAGGTCGTTGAGGCGCCGCCTGTACTGCGTCTGGGTGTCGAGCAGCTCACCGTCGTCACCCATCGCGGCGACCAAGTCGGCTCGCGAGAGCGGCTCTCGATCGTCGCGTACGAGCCGCAGGCCGGCGCCGATCCTACGGTCGCGCAGGACGAAGTACCAGCGCCGCACGTCCTTGGCCGAACGGTTGGCCTTCATGCCGATGCCGACCGTCAGGCGCGCGGGGCCGGTGTCGGCGGCAATGCACTCAAACTCCAGCCACACGTAGCCGGTGCGCTGCTCGTGCGAACCGCAGCCGATGAGGTTCCAGTGCATCTCCTTCGCGCTTCGCGCAAACGGATCGAGTTTGCGCGGCGAGATGTCGCCATCCAGGCAGAAGGGCAGCAGCAGCTCGAGAGCCTTCGTCTTGCCGGACGTGTTATGGCCACGCAGCAGCAGGCGTCCGCCGGCGAACTCGAAGACCTGATCGCCGTACTCGTACAGGTTGACGATGCCACCCCGAACCGGCCGCCAGCGATCCCCGCCGATCATCGCGCCCGCTCCCCAGCACGGCGGACAGCGGGCGCCCGGAAGCGCGCGGCGAGCGGCCGCGGCACGATCGTTCCACGGTGCTCGACGCGGACGAGGTCGAGCTGCTCGAGCACCGCCAGCGCCGCGCCGGCGGCCGCCGCGACGTGCGCGGGATCGTCCGGATCGCGCTCCCAATGCATGCGGTGCTCGGCCAGCAGGGCGCGCACCCGGGCACGGAGCTCCGACTCGCTCAGCGGCTCGCCGAACGCGAGGCGGTCACAGAGCAGCAACGCAAGCTGCTTCGTCGTGGAGTTCGTCGGGAACCGCACGTCGGTCAGCCGCCGATCCTCGGTGACGAGCGCCGTGCCCTCCATGCGCCGCTCGACGGCGAGGCCGGTCGCCGCAGCGACCGCGTCCTCCACACGCGCGCGCTGCGAGAGGAAGTACTGGCGCTCGTCCTCGTCGAGGTCGCCGAGCACCAGCGCCGGATCCTCGACGAGGCGTCGCGCGAGGCCGCGGAACCGTCGCCGCCGCTCGCCCTCGGGCGTCGGCGCGTAGCCCGCGTGGTCGTCGGCCAGCTCCGACAGTGTCGTGGCCACGAGCGCGCGCGACGGATCTGAGATCGTGATGGCCAGCCGGCGGCGGTCGATCGTCAGCAGCGCCTCGTCCGCGTCCTGGGTGCGCCGGGCGAAGCTCTGACGCGAACCCGCGGTGTGATCGAGCACGCCCCAGGCGCACAGCAGGTCGAGGCCGTCGGCGAACGCGACGCGTTCAGAGCGCTCGCGGAAATCCACGCCGATCGGCGGGTCGACGTCCGCACCGGCGCGCTCCACCTCGCGCGCGAGGTCGGCGATCACCGTCTGCGCCCCGCCGCGCTCGAGCGCCGCAAGCGTCAGAAACAGCAGCACGCAGCCACGATCGCTCAGCGCCGGCCACTCGTCGCGCGGCCGCGCTCGCCCGCTCGCACTCGCCGGACGCACGCGCAGTGGCCGCCGCAGGCCGTCCGATGTCGGGCAGCCGAGCAGGCGAGCCGCGGTGCTCGTCAGCTCGAGCTGGTAGCCGAAGACATCCAGCGCGAGGCGGCGCAGATCGTGCTCGTGGCGGCGCACGAGCCGGAACTCTGGGCTGTCGCCGCCGACGAATGGCTCCGCCAGCAGTGCCCGGAGGGCACTGCGGCGCTCCTCCGCGGCCTCGTCCGCCTCGAGCACGCCGTTCAGCCGCATCGTTCCCGCACCTCGATCGCGTAGTCGGGCAGGTCGAGGCGGCCGTGTGGCGCGCGCAGGATCGTACGGTCGCGAAGGGTGTCCGTCGGCGCGTGCAGGACGATCGCGGAGCGCCCGTCGATGGATTGCGCGCCCCGCGCTCCGTCTGCTCCGGCAGGAGCCTCGTAGGCTCGGCCGATCCATCGCAGGAGGTGGCCGAACTCGCGCTCGTCGACCTCGGCCAGCGCCGACAGTCGGACGGTGCCGCGGGCAGCGAAGCGCCGCATCAACTCGCTTAACTCGACGCGCTCGCGAGCGCGGGCCTCGAGGACGCGCCGGCGCCCGTCGGCGAGATCGGCGACGCGGCTCCCGCGTCCGCGGCCGGGCGCCGTCGATCCCGGGCGGCGCAGGAAGGCGACGACGGGCGCGGGCGGGGCATCGCGCCACGACGTGCGGCCTCGATCGACGACCTGCTCTGGATCGACCTCAGGCGCGCCGACGTGACGCGGGGAGCGGACAGAGAGCGCCGCGCGCACCCACGCGACCGGCTCGCCCGGCGGAGCCTCCGCCGCGCGTGCAGCGAGCGCGAGCAGGACACGCACCCGATCGACGCGCTGGGAACTGCGCTCGATGAGCCGCTCGGCGATGCCGAGCACCGCCCGGATCGCGTCGACGACGTGGTCATCCAGCGCCTTCCACGCCGATCCTGACGCGCCGTCGCCGATAAACCAGGCGCGCACTCCGTGCCAGCGCTCGACCAGCTCCGCGGTCCGCCGCGCGCGCTGCGCGTCGACCGTCCCGCCGCCTGGCATGGCCACGAAGTCCTCGGCATCGACGATCTCCTCCACGAGGCGCGCGACACCGGCACGCTGCACAAGATCGATCGCGTCGATCACGTCGGCCGACCAGCGCCGGCGATCCTCGCGGAAGCCCTGCAGGTGCTCCAGCAGCGCGCCCTTGCTGGCCTCGAACTCACGCTCGTCGACGCGCTCGGCGCCGCGGATCAGAGCGCCCAGCGACCGCATGAACGCGAGCGCAGCCTCGTGGAGGTGAGCGACCTGCGCAAAGACCTGCTCAAGCAGCGTGCGCAGCGTGGTGCCGTGGGGTGGCGCTGCTTCAAGCTCGACCGCGAGCCGTCGCAGCGCATCGAGGATCGCCGGCAGCCGGTCGCCCTCGAGCCGGCCGTGCTGCTCCCCCAGGTCATCTAGGCGGGCAAGCAGTTGCTCAGTGAGCTGACCAGCGGCGCTGATGTCGTAGACCCAGCGATTGCGCCGCCAATCGGCCGCCGAGGAGGCGAGGCCGGCATCGTGATCACGCTCGAGCGCGCCCCAGCCAACGAGCGTGGACAGCCGCTGCTCGAGCCATTCTCGGTCGAATTCGCGCCCGTACCTCGCGCGCAGCCGATCGGCCACCTGCTCGGGCCGCAGCCGCAGCCCGAACGCCTCGTGCTCGAACCACATCACGCGCATCACGCGACGGTAGACGTCGACAAGCTCGTCGTCGATCGCGTAGCGAAGCACGGCATGGGCGGGCAGTCGCTCGGGGGGTGGCGCCTCGACGAGCGCCGGGGCCTCACCAGCCGCCTCCAGCGCATCGGCCAGCAGTCCCGCAGGAAGCTCAGCCATCCGCTCGCTCCGGATGAGTCGGTGCTGATACCCCGCGGATCGTCAGCGACGAAAGCGCGATCTCGAGCAGCACGTGCGGCGGCGGCCCCTCGCGCGCAAGTCGATCGACAGCGGCCGCAGCGTCCGAGTCGAGGCCGAGCGGCTCCGACGCCAGCGCGCGCAAGCTCAATTGCTCACTGCCGCTGAGCGTCTTGGCCGCTGACGTGCCGTTCCGGGCGCGCGCCTGAGCAGGAACTCGACCCGATGCCTGCGCTTCTTCGAGCACACGACGGCCGTGCTCAAGAACCCACGCCATGCGCGACCCGCCCGGGAACGTGCCCCAAGCCAGCGCGGCAGACGCCATCGATTCCGCGCCGACGTCCCACGCGAGCGCCGGATCCTTCAGCACCCGCACGAGCGCGAGGATGAGCGTGGCGATGTTGTGCTCGCGCCAATCGCTTCGATCGCGTTCTGCGGCCATCCTCGTGATGGTCGATAGGGCATCGGACGGAACCAGTGCGAATTCCCGTCTTTGCGACTCATGGCCAGGAGAGCTGGCGCGTTAGCGCTCACTGATCGGGCGCCGAACGCCCGAGTACTGCCACTCGGCGACGGCTCATCGCGATGCGCCGGCACCTATCTGCGACGCGGCCAGCGTCCGTGCAAGCGGTAGTGCGATCTGATGGGCCAATCCAGGTCCGGCCGAGGGCGGCCTCCGAACCCGCGTGATCCGCGTCGTCGCGGATACCGACGTCCTGGTGTCCGCGGCGCTCGCGCGCTCGACTTCGCGCCCGATCCGGACGTAGTGCGAACCCCGATGGTATTGAGTTAGCGGGGTTCTGAGTTCGGCGTGCTCGTCGGGCTGGGGTGCAGGATTCCTGCTGGTTGCAGGGAATCCTGCGGGCGATGGGTCGTCGTCGCTCATGTCAGGCGGGTGT
>Ga0136631_10000551_pt1 | contig 11676 bp, 10 predicted proteins | sample AntDrymUQ6012206_2_FD_104655 | JGI IMG/M metagenome (GOLD analysis project Ga0136631, IMG submission 104655) | Polar desert sand microbial communities from Dry Valleys, Antarctica - metaG UQ601 (22.06) | ecosystem: Environmental > Terrestrial > Soil > Desert | place: Antarctica: Dry Valley... | reverse complement strand
TGCGCCAGGCCAAGGAGCTCGCCGCGTCGAAGATCGGGGGCGTCACCGGCGGCCTCGACCTCGGCGCGCTCGGAGGCCCGGGCGGCTTCCCCGGCCTCGGCGGCTAGCGGAGAGCCTCGCCCCAGCTTGTACGCCCCGCCGATCCAGCGGCTGATCTCCGAGCTCGGCAAGCTGCCGGGAATCGGCGCGCGCACGGCGCAGCGGCTCGCCTTTCACATCCTGCGCGCCTCGCCCGAGGACGCCGCCGCGCTGGCGGACTCGATCAGCGAGGTCAAGGACAAGATCACCCTGTGCGAGGTCTGCTTCAACCTCGCCGACGCGCCCCGCTGCCGGATCTGCACGGACGACCGCCGCGACGCCGGCCTCATCTGCGTCGTCGAGGAGGCGGGCGACGTCATTCCCGTCGAGCGCACGCACGAATACCGCGGCCGCTACCACGTCCTCGGCGGCGCGCTGTCGCCGATCGACGGGATCGACCCCGACGACCTGAAGATCGCCGAGCTCTACCGCCGCGTCGAGGCCGGCGGCATCCGCGAGGTCGTCCTGGCCACGAATCCCACGACGACCGGAGAGGCCACCGCGCTGCACATCGCCGATACGCTGCGCGAGCGCGCCCCCGACGTCGTCGTCACGCGCCTGGCGAGCGGGCTGCCGGTCGGCGGAGATCTCGAATACGCCGACGAGGTCACGCTGGGCAAGGCGTTCTTGGGGCGGCGGGAGGTGTAGGGGCGTGGTGGCGGTCGGTGTTCTGCCGCGGCGCGCTGTGGCGGTGCGGTGCGTGAACGGCATCGGTGAAGGAAGAGGGAGCGAGTCTCGCCGGGTCGCGAGGACGCCACGAAACCCGGTCGCGTGTCGCCTATACCCCGCCATGCGGGGAAAGTTCGACACGACCGCCTCGCGGGCCGCGCTACCCCGGCACCCGCACCGCGTCGCGTGCTCCCCGCGACAGCCGCCGCAGCGTCGCAACCCGCCGCAGAGCCGACACGATGCGGTCGGCCGGAACCTCGCGCGCCCGCACCGCGGACACGACCGCGCGGTAGGCCTCGTCCTGCTGAGCCCGCCCGCCGGGGACGAGCAGGAGGTCCGCGCCGGCCTTCAGCGCCTCCACCGCGGCGTCGCCGACGTTGCCGCCCGATGTCGCGGTCGTCGCGGTCAGGTCCGCAGAGACGATCGTGCCCTTGAAGCCGAGCCGGTCACGCAGCTCGTCGTAGGCCTCTGGCAGCAGCGTCGCCGGGGTGACGGCGTCGTAGGCGACGTAGATCGCGTTGGACAGCTGCATCGCGGGCGCGGCCGCTTCGCCGCTGGCGACCGCCTCGAAGGGCTTCATGTCCAGCGCGCGCAGCTGCTCGATGCCCAGGCCCACGGGCGCCGGGCCCTCGTTGGGATCCTGGGACGCGGCGCCGTCGCCGGGGAACGGGCCGACGGTCGACACGATCCCCGCCGACGTGTAGGCGCCGACGGAGGAGCGCACGGCGCTCGTCACCACCGAGGCGCGGTCGGAGAAGCCGCGGCCCTGCCCGGGCCCTCCGGCGACCGCCACGTTGGCGTTGGGCGCGAGGGTCATCGACACCCCGAGTGCGTTGAGCTGCTTGCCCGCCGCCAGGGCGCTGGCGAAGGTCCTGCGCGACCCGCGCTCGCCGACGTCGACCTGCGGCTCGGGCGCGAGGTTGCCAAACGCGCTGAACTTGCCGCCCTCCTGCTGTGCGGCAACGAGCGGCGCCGGGTGGCCCGCCCGCCGCGCGGTGTCCTGGATGGCGCGGGTCAGCGTCCCGAGCTGCTTGGGCTCGGTGTAGTTAGAGCGCGTCAGCAGCACCCCGCCGTACGGACGCGCCGCGAGCCGCTCGAAGAAGTCGCCGGTCGCAGACCGGCCGCGGAAGCCGACGATGAACAGACCCGCGACGGCGTCGCCGGGCGCGCGGCCGAGCTCGTCCTCGGTCGGTGGCTGCGGATCGGAGCCCAGCCTGCGGCTGCCCTGGGTCGCGCTGAGGATCGGCGCGAGCGTGTCCAGCAGCGTGCCGCCGCCCGTGCGGTTGCCTGACTCGCCGAACCGCGAGCCCGCCTCACCCACCGGCTCGTCCTCGCCGCCGCGCGTGAGGAGGAACATGCCGGCGGCGATGGCGACCACGACGACCGCGAGGATCACGGCGCGCGGGCCGCGCAGCGCGGTCGGGATCACTCGCTACGCTCCGATTCGGTCATGAGCGGCACGGTTGTCATGAAATTCGGCGGGACATCGGTCGCCGACGCGGAGCGCCTGAAGCGTGCGGCGCGGCGGATCGTGGCCAAGCGCGAGATGGGAAACCGGGTCGTCGCGGTGCTCAGCGCGCGCGGCAAGACGACGGACTTTCTCATCGCGGAGGCCCAGGAGATCTCGCCGCATCCCGATCCGCGCGAGCTCGACATGCTGCTGTCCACCGGCGAGCGGCAGTCATGCGCCCTCTGTGCGATGGCGATCAACGACCTCGGCCACCGCGCCATCTCCCTGACCGGCTCACAAGCCGGGATCGTTACAGACACGTCACACACGAAGGCGCGGATCCTAGATGTGCGCGCCGATCGGATACGTGACGCCCTCGGCGAGGATTCGATCGTGCTCGTCGCCGGCTTCCAAGGCGTGTCGACGACGAAGGACATCACGACCCTCGGGCGCGGCGGATCGGACACGACGGCGGTTGCGCTGGCGGCGGCCATCTCCGCCGACGTCTGCGAGATCTACACCGACGTGGCGGGCGTCTTCAGCGCCGACCCCCGGATCGTGCCCGACGCGCGCAAGCTCCCTGTCGTGTCGTTCGAGGAGATGCTCGAGATGTCCGCCAGCGGCGCCGGTGTGCTTCAGCTGCGCTCGGTCGAGTACGCCCGCAACCACGGCGTGCGGATCCATTGCCGATCGAGCTTCGATGACGCGCCAGGTACCGTGATAGTCGGAGAAGAGGAAACCGTGGAACAGCCGCTCATCACCGCCGTCACGCACTCCACCGAGGAGGCGCGGGTTACGCTCAAGGGCGTGCCCGACATCCCGGGCATCGCCGGTCGCATCGCGACGGCACTCGCTGAGGCGCACGTGAACATCGACATGATCATCCAGAACGAGCCGGTGACCGAGGGCGCGGTCGCCGACATGTCCTTCACGGTGCCGCGCAGCGATCTCGTCGACGCGGACATCGCGCTGAAGGCGCTGTGCGACGAGCTGGGCATCGAGGTGGCGACCGACGAGGCGATGGGCAAGGTGTCCGTCATCGGCGCGGGGATGAAGTCCCATCCCGGCGTTGCCGCGAAGGTCTTCAGGACGCTGGGCGACGAGGCGATCAACATCGAGATGATCGCGACCTCGCCGATCAAGATCTCCTGCGTCATCTCCGGCGCCGAGGTTCCCGATGCGGTGCGCGCGCTGCACACGGCGTTCGAGCTCTCTGGCCGCGACACGATCAGGCCCGAGCGGCCGTTCGGGGAGTTCGCATAGCGAGTGAGCCGATGAACTGCGCCATGAACATTCCGACGAGCGACGGCGGGAAGTCGTGAGCGGGCTGCGCGTTGCCGTCGTCGGCGCGACCGGCGCGGTGGGCACGGTCATGCTGCGGCTGCTGGCCGAGCGCGGCTTTGCGGCGAGCGAGGTCGTGCCGTTCGCTTCGGAGCGCTCGGTGGGCCGAGAGCTCGACGGCGGCCTCGTCGTGCAGCCGCTGACCGACGAGACGATCCAGGGCTTCGACGTCGCGCTGTTCTCCGCGGGCGCCACGCGTTCGCGCGAGTGGGCGCACAGGTTCGTCGACGCCGGCGCCGTCGTCGTCGACAACTCGAGCGCGTTTCGGATGGACGAGGACGTCCCGCTGGTCGTCTCCGAGGTCAACCCGGAGGCGCTCGACGATCACAACGGGATCGTGGCCAACCCGAACTGCACGACGATGGTCGCGATGCTGCCGCTGAAGGCGCTGCACGACGAGTTCGATCTGCGCTCCATCGTGCCCACGAGCTTTCAGGCCGCGGGTGGAGCGGGGCAGAAGGGCATCGACGAGCTGGCCGAACAGATCGCGCCGCTCGCCGCAGACGTGACGCAGCTCTGCGAGGACGGTGCCGCGGCGGCGTCGAAGGTGTCGCACTCCGTCCATGCAGCCACGCTCGCGTTCAACGTGGTGCCGCTGCTCGGCACGAAAGGCGAGGAGGGCTACACCGACGAGGAGCTCAAGCTGCGCAACGAGTCGCGCAAGATCCTTGGCATCCCGGATCTCGCCGTGTCGCCGACCTGCGTCCGCGTACCGGTGATGGTCGGCCACGGCGTGCAGACCCGCGCAACATTCGCGCAAGCGGTCGACCTCGACCGTGCGCTCGAGCTGCTGGGCGCGTTCCCCGGGCTGGTGGTCGACGACATCCCGACGCCGCTCCAGTACGCCGGCCGCGACGAGGTGGCCGTCGGCCGGATCCGGTGCGACCTGTCCGACCCGCATGCGCTGAACTTCTTCGTCGTCGGCGACAACCTGCTCAAGGGTGCGGCGCTGAACACCGTGCAGCTCGCCGAGGCGTTGCACGCACGCGGGCTTATCGGAGCCCGCGTCTGACCTAGCGCTGTGCCCTGGGCCTGATCAATTGGCCCGGCCGCCGGTCAGCTCGCGCCGGTTGTGGACCCCGAGCTTGCGAAAGACGCTGCGGGCGTGTGTGCGGACGGTCTCGATGCTGACCGACAGCGCCGCTGCGATCTCGCCGTTGGTGCGGCCGAGCTGAAGGTGGTCGAGGACGTCTGCCTCACGCGGGGTCAGGACGTCGAATCCGTTGCTCGGGGCGCCCGTGGTGCCATGGGGCAGGACGTGCAGCCCACGTGACGCGAGATGGATGGCGTTGAGCACGTCGCGCGACTCGACCTCCTTGCCGAGGCAGGCCGTCGCGCCGAGCGCCAGGAGCTGGCTGCATTCGCCGGGGGTCGGGTGGCTGGCGAGCACGACGAGCCGTGTCTGCGGATGCGCGACGTGCAGCCGCCGCACCTCCGTCGGCGCGCGCAGTGCGGCGAGATTGAGCAGCGCGACGCGCGGCGAACACTCGGACATCACCGAATCGAGCCGGTCGGCCTCCACGTCCGACGCCACGATCCTGAGGTTCGGGTCGTGCTCGATCAGGCTCCGCAGTCCGACGTTGATGAGGTCCTCAAAGCGCGCGAGGGCGACCGTGACCACTCTGCCGAGATCCATTGGCGTCTTATCGGCAGCCTTCCGCCCGAGGGTGAGAGGTTGGGGGCGCAGCCAACGGGGTGAGCGGGGCTCACCCGAAGATCACCCCCGGCGGGGGAGGGAGCGCGCACGGGCACCCGCCACTATGTAGCCAGGGCATCGGCTGGCCAGGGGGTGAATGGTTCGGGGCCGGTCCTCCCAGGGACGGGCAATAGGGGTTTGAGACGCGGGGAGAGGACTTCGGTCCTCTCCCCGTGGCTTATTCGGCGCCGTCCTCGTCGGGCGGGGCCAGCTTCGATTTCAGCCGCTCCCGCGCTGCGTCGAAGCGGGCATCGGTGTCTACGGCCGTCGCCTCGTTGCGATCGGGCGCGTCTGCCGGCGGCTCGCCGACCTGCGCTCGCGACGGCGGCGCGATCACCTCGGCGACCGAGCGCCGCACGCCGTCCGCGAGCCGGCGCGCGGCGTCGCGCTTACCCCTCAGCGGAGGTCTCACCGACGCCGGCGACCACGGAGGTCGTCCAGTCGATGACCGCCGTCGGCTTGACGACGTGGCGCTGCAGGCCGAGCTGGTCGGCCGGCAGCCCGAGCGCGAGGCCGACGAGCTGGGGCAGGTGCAGCACCGGCATGTTCAGGTTGCGCCCGACGACACGCTCGGCCAGCGGCTGCTGGAGATCGAGGTTCAGGTGGCACAGCGGGCAGGGCGTCACGAGGCAGTCGGCCGCGGCATCGACCGCGTCGCCCAGGTGGCGTCCGGCCTGCTTGAGCGACGCCTCCTTGTTCATCGTGATGATCGGAAAGCCGCAGCACTTGTGGCTGCCGGCGTAGTCGATGACCGTGCCGCCGAGGGCCTCGATCACGAGCGCCAGGTACGTGTCGCGCGGCATGTCGTCGTCGATCCCGAGACGGTCGGCGGGCCGCACGATGTAGCAGCCGTAGAACGGGCCGACGCGCAGGTCGTGCAGCGGCCGCTGCGCCCGCGCGCGCAGCTCGTCGAGGCCGAGCTCCTCGACGAGCAGCCACAGGAAGTTCTTGTTCGTCAGGCCCTTCTCGTAGCTGAGGCCCTCGCCGGCAAGCGTCTCGTTGACGTGCGCGCGGTACTCCGCGTTGGCGTCCAGGCGCTCCTGGCACTCGGTCTGCGCGCCTTGGCACGTCGAGCAGATGTTCATCATCATCGCCGCGCCGCCGACCTGCTGGGCCAGGGCGAACGTGCGGGCGTTCAGCGTGTCGGCGAGCTCCTGGTTGTGCTCGGCGATGACGCCTGCGCCGCAGCAGGCGCCGCGATCGAGCGGCACGAGCTCGATGTCGAGCAGGGGTGCGATCCGCGCCATCGAGCCATGCAGCTCGGGGGTGAAGCCGCGCGAGACGCAGCCAGGCCAGTAGGCGACCTTCATCGCGTCGGGCTCTCGCCGGGCGTTTGCCCGGGCTGTCCGGATTCGGCCGAGGTCTGCACGGCGCCCGATGCTGCGGCGGCCTCGGGCTTCTCGGCTCCCGCGAGGTCCTCGTCGTATCCGGTGATGTAGAGGTTCAGCTCGAAGGGGTCCTTCTCCGCGTGGTCGTAGATCCTCTTGATCTGCTGCAGGTCGGTCTTGGCGAGCTTATGGGGCTTGAGCACGGCCGCGGGGGTGACCTTGCGCCGCAGCAGCGCCTTGGCGATCGAGGGCAGCGAGCTCGCGAGCTCCGCGCCCGCCCGCGGCGTGAACTTCGCCAGCGGCGAGTCGCCGCCGTAGGAGCGCGGCAGCAGCTCGGCCTCGTTGAGCAGCCCGTACTGGCGCACGAGCGAGACGAACGCCGCCTCGTGGCGCTCGCCGTTGTTGCGGTCGACGATTCCGTGATCGCGGCTGGCGATCCGGCGCAGGCGCATGATCTGGCTCATCGGCGCGACGCCCTTGGGGCACGCGTCGATGCACATGAAGCAGTGCGTGCAGTCGTAGATGCCGTGCGGGTCCTCGGCGAGGTCCGTCAGCCGCTCGAAGTGCTGGTCGTCGCGCGGGTCGCCGACGAAGCGATACGCCTTGGCGAGCGCCGCGGGGCCGATGAACTCCGGGTCGACCTCCATCGACAGGCAATCGGACACGCAGGCTCCGCACTGGATGCAGGCCATGGACTGCGTGACGTCGATCATCGTCTCCTTGGGGACGATGTACTCGCGCTCGGGGACCGGCTGCTTGGCGATGAGCCACGGGGTGACGCGCTGGATCTTCTTCCAGTGCACGGCCTCCATGTCGACGATGAGGTCCTTGATGATCGGCATGTTGCCCATCGGCTCGACCTCGATGACGCCGGCCTCGGCGTGGCGCTGCGCCTTGTCGAGGTGGGTGTGGCAGGCGAGGTCCGGCTTGCCGTTGATGCGCACGCCGCAGGAGCCGCAGATCGCCGCGCGGCAGGAGCAGCGGATGCCGATCGAGCCGTCGAAGCGCGCCTTGGCCTGGAGGATCGCCTCAAGCACCGAGCGGTGCGGCTCGAGCTCGACCGTGTGCTCCTCCCAGTACGGCGGCGCGCCCGTCTGCGGGTTGTAACGGCGCAGTCTCAGCGTGAACTCGGCCATCTAGTACTTCCTCACTTCAGGTTCCCACCGCGTGATCGTCACCGGCGAGTAGGAGATCTGCGGCTCGCCGTCGGCGCCGCGGGTGATGTTGATGTGCTTGAGCCACTCGTCGTCGTTGCGGTCGGGGTGGTCCGTGCGGAACTGTGCGCCGCGCGACTCCTTTCGCTCGATCGACGCGACGACCGTCGCCTCGGCGCCATCGAGCATGTACCCGAGCTCGATGGCGCTCAGCACGTCCTGGTTGAAGACGGTGCCGTGGTCGTCGACGTACGCCTTCGCCGCCTCCTCCTTCAGGCGCCGCACGATCCCGAGCGCCGTGTTCAGGCCCTCCTCGTCGCGATACACGGCGACGTACCCGTTCATCGTGTCCCCGAGCTCGTCCTTGATCTCCGAGATGCGCCGCCCGGTGCGCTCGCGGCCGATGATCGAGGCGATGTGATCGGCGTCCTCGCGCAGTCGCGCCGCCGGGGCGCTGGGCATCGCCATGTCCTTGCCGCGCGCGGCGGCGTGCTCACCCGAGCGCCGGCCGAAGATGAGCGTGTCGAGCAGCGAGTTCGCGCCGAGGCGGTTGCCGCCGTGCACCGACACACACGCGACCTCGCCGGCCGCGTAGAGGCCCCGGATCGGGGTGCGCCCGTCGACGTCGGTCTTCACGCCGCCCATGATGTAGTGCTGGCCCGGACGGATCATGATCGGCTCGCGCGTGATGTCCGTCCCGGCGAAGTCGCGCCCGATGTTCACGATCTCGCGCAGCGATTCGAGGATGCGCTTCTTCGGCACGACGGTGACGTCGAGATAGATGCCCTGGCCGTCGGGACCGACGCCGCGGCCCTCGTTGATCTCGGTCTGCTCCGCGCGGGAGACGACGTCGCGCGAGGCGAGCTCCATCTTGTTCGGCGCGTAGTCCTCCATGAAGCGCCGCCCCTCGGAGTTGAGCAGGTGCGCGCCCTCGCCGCGCGCTCCCTCGGTGATGAGAAAGCCGTTCTCCGCGAGCGTCGTGGGGTGGTACTGGACCATCTCCATGTCCATGATCGGCGCCCCTGCCTGATAGGCCTGCGCGATCCCGTCGCCGGTGCAGATGAGCGCGTTCGTCGTCGGCCTGTAGCACTGGCCGTTGCCGCCCGAGCCGAGGATCACCGACTTCGCGTCGAAGATCTCCATCGCACCGGTGCGGATGTCGCGCGCGACGGCGCCGGCGCAGTGGCCGTCGTCGTCGAGGATGAGCGACGTCGCAAACCACTCTTCGAAGCGGTCGACGACGTTGTGGAAGCGCATGAGCTGCTCGTAGAGGACGTGCAGGATCGCCTGGCCGGTGATGTCGGCGACGTAGGCCGTGCGCTTCTTGGAGGCGCCCCCGAAGGCGCGCAGGTCAAGCTCGCCGTTGTCGTTGCGGTGAAACGTCACCCCGATGTGCTCGAGGTGCATCGCCTCCTGGGGCGCCTCGCTGCACATGATCTCGATCGCGTCCTGGTCGCCGAGGAAGTCCGACCCCTTCACGGTGTCGTAGGCGTGCTCGGTCCAGTCGTCATCGATGGCGATGGCGGCGTTGATCCCGCCCGCCGCCGCGACCGAGTGCGAGCGCACGGGATGAACCTTGCTCATGATCGCGACCGTCGCTCCGGTCTCGGCGGCGGCGAGGGCTGCGCGCTGGCCAGCGAGGCCGGCACCGATGATGAGCACGTCGTGAGCGGGCAAGGATCTTCACTCTATGCAAGCGTCGCCGCGATGGCTCGCCCGACCTGCTCGATGGTCACGACCCCGCGCAGCACCCCTTCGCCGTCGACCACCATGAGGGCGCGTCTGTCGCGCAGGCGGTCGTCTCCAAGGAGGCTCTCCAGTGGCCGATCGGACGGAACGCGCCAGCCCGCCGCGTCGCCGACCTCGGCCACCTCGGTGACCTGGAGCGCGGGACGTCCGGCCGCGATCTGCTCGGCGACGCGCTCGCGGCGCACGACGCCGAGAAAGCGTCCGTTCTCGTCGACGGCGGGAAACCAGTCCCAGCCGTAACGCTGGAAGAACTCGTCCTCGGCGCGTGACAGCGGCAGGCTCGCCGGCATGGTCACGGGCTCGGTGTCCATGATGTCGGCGACGGTGATGTCGCTGATGCGCTCGGTCAGCGCGGTTTGCAGCACCGCCCCGCGCGCCGCCTGCGCGAGGAACCACCCGAGCACCGCCAACCAGATGCCGTCGACGACCGTCCCGGAGCCGCGCGCGACGAGAAAGACGCCGAAACCGATGAGCAGATAGCCGAAGCCCTCGCCGATGCGCCCCGAGACGCGAGTCGCAGCGTGGCGATTTCCTGTGAGCTTCCAGACGAGTGCGCGGGCGAGCCGGCCGCCGTCGAGCGGAAATGCCGGGATGAGGTTGAAGAGCAGGACCGCGGTGTTGATGAAGGCCAGGAAGCCGAGCAGCGCGAGCGCGGGGGAGATGCTGACGTCGCTCGAGAAGACGATGACCTTCCACGCGGGGTCATCGCTGATGAGCGCGAGCAGACCCGTGCATACTGCGACGATCGCGAGCGTCACGAGCGGCCCGGCGATCGAGATCTTGAACTCCTTGCCGGGCGTGTCGGGATCGGCCGCCATCTTTGCCACGCCGCCGAAGAACCACAGGTCGATCCCGCGGATCGCGATCCCCACCCGCTGCGCGACGACCGCGTGGCCGAGCTCGTGCAGGACGATCGACGCGAAGAACAGCATCACGGCGGCGACGGCGACGACGTAGGCCTGCGTCTCCGACCCGTCGAGCACCTTCTGGAAGGTGTCCGACATGAGGTAGATGAAGACGAACAGGACGACGAACCAGCTCGGGCTCGCGCCGATCCGGATCCCGAACACGCGGGCGAGCTGGATCGACGAGCCGGTTCCGAACATCGCGAACGGCATGGTCGCAGGCGCCGCTGATGCGGCGGCCGGGGGCCGACTTGAGGGACCAAACCAGCAGCAACGAAGGAAGGACGGAGCGCGCGGGGAGAGCGAGCCGGGCTCTGAGAGCGAGCCGGGCGGTCCGAGTGGGTGCTTATGTGACCGATCGTCCGTCTCGCGCCGACGCGCCGTCAGCTGTGCAACACATGGATGCTTAGGTGACGGATCGCCGCTCGCCCGAGACCATGCGTCACGTAAGCACCGAAACCGCCGCTCCCGGAGCGCTCCCCGGCGGCCCGGCACGCTCCCGCGGCGGTTCGCTCCCGCATCCTGAAGAGGAAATCCAAGAGGCTGTTCGTCGACCGGCCCGACCCCGCCCGGGCGGCGGCTAGGACGACCCACTACCGCGGCGTGTGCCGCGCGACGATCGCCTCGAAGCCAACCCCCGCGGGGAGCGTCCGTACTGCAGTCCCGGTCGCCCGCCAGCCATGAGCCCCTCGGCGAGCGGGAGGTTGTCCTCGAACAGGTTGCGTCCGCCAGCGGCGGGGCCTGTTTGGCCACGTCGTGGGTGTGAAAGGGGATCTGCATCGCTACGGGCCGGCGTCGGCCCCCAGGACTGCCAGCGCCGCGGCGAACGACGCGCTCGGACGCATGACCGCATCCACGCGCGCGGCGTCGGCGCGGTAGTAGCCGCCGATGTCCACCGGCTCGCCCTGCACGCCGGCGAGCTCGGCGACGATCGCCTCCTCGTCCGCTGAGAGTCGCTCGGCCACCGCCGCGAAGCGCGCCGCGAGCTCGCCGTCGTCGACCTGGCCGGCGAGCTCCTGCGCCCAGTACAGCGCGAGGTAGAAATGGCTGCCGCGGTTGTCGAGCTCGCCGCACCTGCGCGACGGCGAGCGGCCGTTCTCGAGCACGCTGCCGGTCGCCCGGTCCAGTGTTTCGCCGAGCAGCTTGGCGCGCGCGTTGTGAGTCTGCTCAGCGAGCATCTCCAGCGACGCCGCGAGCGCGAGAAACTCCCCGAGCGAGTCCCAGCGCAGGTGGTTCTCGCAGAGCAGCTGCTGGACGTGCTTCGGGGCCGACCCGCCGGCGCCCGTCTCGAAGAGGCCGCCGCCGT
>Ga0136631_10000550_pt1 | contig 11684 bp, 12 predicted proteins | sample AntDrymUQ6012206_2_FD_104655 | JGI IMG/M metagenome (GOLD analysis project Ga0136631, IMG submission 104655) | Polar desert sand microbial communities from Dry Valleys, Antarctica - metaG UQ601 (22.06) | ecosystem: Environmental > Terrestrial > Soil > Desert | place: Antarctica: Dry Valley... | reverse complement strand
GACATAGGCGGCTCCGGGCGAAGAGAGCCACGCCACTGCGGACGCGACCTCGTTGGCGGTGCCGCTGCGACCGGTCGGGGTGGCAAAACCCTGGCGGACCTCGTCCTCGGTCTGGGAGGCCGTGGCGATCCAACCGGGCGCCACGGCGTTGACGGTGATGCGGTCGGCCGCAGCGTCGACTGCCAGCGCGCGGGTAAGCCCGACGAGTCCGGCCTTCGCTGCGGCGTACGCCACGTCGCCGGCCATCGCCATCACCGGCCCAGTGAGACTGGCGACCATCACGATGCGGCCGCCGCCTGCGTCCCTCAGCAGCGGCAAGGCAACGCGACTGGCCAGGAAGGCGGTCGTCAGGTTGCGTCGCAACGACGCCTCCCACGTCGCGAGTGACAACCCGTCGACCGGGCCCGCTTGCCAGTCGTGGACGGTCGTGGAGATCATCCCGGCGTTGTTGACCAGCACGTCGAGGCGGCTGTGACGCGCCCGCGCGGCGTCGATCAGCGCTGCCGCCGCGTCGGGCTCGGTCAGGTCACCGACCACTCCTGAGGCGGTCAGCCCTTCGGCCCGCAACTCATCCGCCCGGTCGTGGACCCGAGCGGAAGTCGCGCCGAGGACGACCGAGGCGCCGAGCCCGCCCAACAGTCGCGCGACCGCCATCCCGATCCCCCGCGGGCTCCCGGCGCCGGTCACCACGGCCACCCTGCCACCGAGGTCGAAGGCGGCCGGGATCTGCGGCCGGATCGGCTGCGGCGTGCTCAGCGGTACTCCGGGTTCTCGTAGTCGAAGCGCGACCCGGCGTCCCAGCCCGACCGTTGGTTGCCGTGGTCCGGCACCCCGCCGGCGTCGCTGAGCAGCTTCGCGAAGTGCATCAGGTTCCAGGTCATGAAGGTGGTGTTGCGGTTGGTGAAGTCGTTCTCGGGTCCCCCGCTGCCGTCATCGAGGTACGACGGACCGGGACCCGCCTCACCGATCCAGCCGGCGTCCGCGTTCGGCGGGATCGTGTAGCCGACGTGCTGGAGGCTGTATAGGATGTTCTGGGCGCAGTGCTTGATGCCGTCCTCGTTGCCGGTGATTAGGCAGCCCGCGACCCGGCCGTAGAAGAGGTACTGCCCCTTGTCGTTGAGCTGTCCGGACAGCGAGTAGATCCGCTCGATGAACTTCTTGGTGATGCTGGAGTTGTCGCCCAGCCAGATCGGCCCGGCCACGACGAGGATGTCGCTCGCCAGGATGCCCGGGGTCAGGTCGGGCCAGGCGTCGGTCCCCCAGCCGTGCTCACGCATGTCGGGATAGACGCCGGTCGCTACCTCGTGGTCGATGAAGCGAAGCACGTCGACCTCGACGCCGTGCTTGCGCATGATCGCCGCGCTCGCATCCACCAGGCCCTGGGTGTGGCTGGGCTCCGGGCTCCGCTTGAGGGTGCAGTTGACGAAGGTGGCCTTGAGGCCGGTGAAGTCCGGGGCGCTGGTCATGGACCCACTCTCCCGTCGCCTCCGCGGCGGCACAACGTCCGGAGGTGACGAAAGGGTGAACGGTCAGCCGAAGAGCTTCGCCGCGGTCGTGATCGTCAAGATGACGCCGTAGGCGAGGAGCGCCGACACCAGCCCCCACGAGAGCAGGACCCGGACCGACCCGCCGGTCGCCGCGGCGTCACTGGGGACGTCCTCGGGATCCACGGTCGGCGCGGCGGCCTCGACGGCCTCCTCCGACTCGTGGAAGCGCTCCGCGACCGGCCGGATCAGCAGGTTCGCCACGAACCCGACGGCAAGGACTGCGACCATGGTGAAGAGTGCCGGCCGGTAGTCATCGGACGTCAGCGAACCCGGCTCGCCCTGGGTGTCGAGGACCCGGTTGACGATTAGTGGCCCCGCGACCCCCGCAGCCGACCAGGCGGTGAGCAGCCGGCCGTGGATCGCGCCGACCTGGAAGACCCCGAAGAGGTCGCGCAGGTACGCCGGCACGGTTGCGAAGCCGCCACCGTAGAAGGACAAGATGATCGCCGCCAACAGCACGAAGAGCGCCGTGGAGGTCTCCCCGAGGGTGGCCAGGAGCGTGTAGAGCACGATCCCGCCGCCGAGGTAGAGCATGTAGATCGGCTTCCGGCCGATCTTGTCGGAGGTGGACGACCAGACGAAGCGACCTGCCATGTTGAACAGCGAGAGGATGCCCACGAACCCACCGGCCGCCGCGACGGTCACGGTCGAGGTGTCACCCTCACGGAAGAAGTCCTGCACCATCGGGCTGGCCTGCTCGAGGATGCCGATGCCGGCGGTGACGTTGCAGAAGAGGACCACCCACAGGAACCAGAACTGCGGGGTCTTGACCGCGTTGGCCGCGGACACGTGCTGGTCGGTCACCAGCTCGCTGTCCGACGCCTGGTCGGGGTCGAAGCCTTCGGGTGCCCATCCCGGTGGTGGGACCCTGACGTTGGCCACGCCGACCATCATCACGACGAAGTAGACGATCCCGAGGGTGACGAAGAGCAGCGTGAGGCTCTGGCCGGACGCGATCGACGCGGGGTCGGACGGGTCGTAGGAGCCGTCGTAAGCGGAGAGGAGCTGCCGCGAGAGGGGACTGGCCACCATCGCGCCACCGCCGAAGCCCATGATCGCCATCCCGGTCGCGAGCCCGGGGCGGTCGGGGAACCACTTGATCAGCGTGGAGACCGGGGAGATGTAGCCGATGCCGAGCCCGATGCCGCCGACCACGCCGTAGCCGAGGTAGACCAGCCAGAGCTGGCCGCCGGCGATGCCCGCCGAGGCGATCAGGAAGCCCGCTGCCCAGCAGCAGGCGGCCACGAACATCGCCTTGCGCGGGCCCTGCTTCTCCACCCAGGTGCCGAAGACGGCGGCGGAGAGACCGAGCATCACGATCGCGATCGAGAAGATGATGCCGACCGAGGTGAGCGAGGCGTCGAAGTGGTCGACCATGGACGTCTTGTAGACGCTGGTGGCATAGACCTGACCGATGCACAGGTGCACCGCCAGCGCCGCGGGTGGGATCAGCCACCGGTTGTAGCCCGCCGGGGCAACGGTGTGCCGTCGGTCCAGGAACGAGAGTGCGGAAGTGCCCGGGACAGGCTCGAGGTCGGTCGTCATGCGTCCTCCTCCGTGTGACACGCGTGATGCGTGATCACGCAGCGCCAAGGGACATTACCCCGGCTCGCTCCGCAAGGGTCCACCCGTGCGGGTGGTTCAACCGCGCGGGCGGAGGCGTACCGCAGGCAGCTCGGGCGCTGGGATCGGCGGGAGGTGGTCGCCGGTGACGATGCCGAACCGGCCGTCCGCGAGCTCTTGTGAGTCACCGACGATGCGGCCGTCGCGGGTCACTTGCTCCTGCCACTCGCGCCGGAAGTCGACGATCTCCTCGTGGCTGCGTGCCACGAAGTTCCACCACATCATGATCTGCTCACCGAAAGGCGGGCCGCCAAGGACCAGCAGGCGCGCCGGCTCGGTGGCGACGATCTCGAGCGTGGCCAGCCCAGGCGCGGTGTAGGCGAGCTCGGCACGCGCGACGGCCCGGCCCGCCACGGTGACGGCGCCGGTGTCGACCAGCACGCCGTGCTCGAAGGCCGGGTCGACGTCGAGCGTCAGCGCCGCACCCGGCTCCAGGACCAGCTCGGCGCCCAGGAGCGGGGTGGCGGTCGCCACCGGCGAGTCGGACCCGACCAGCGAGCCGAGGAAGACCCAAGCGGTCCAGCCGTCGCCCACGACCGGCCCGGGCGCATAGTGGTCGAAGCCGGGGTCGGCGTGACGAACCTCGTCGGGCATCGCCACCCAGAGCTGCACGCCGTGCAGGACCGAGGCGTCGGCGGTCGAGACTTCGGAGTGGCTGATCCCGCGCCCGGCCGTCATCAGGTTGAGCTCGCCCGGTCGCACGGTCGCGTGGTGGCCGGCGCTGTCGCGGTGCTCGATCTCGCCGGTGAAGAGCCAGCTCACGGTCTGCAACCCGGTGTGCGGGTGCGGCGCCACCGACATCGCGCCGGTGTCGGCCACCGCGTCGGGTCCGTAGTGGTCGACGAAGCACCAGGCGCCAACGAGCGAGCGCTCGCGCGACGGCAGCGTGCGGCGTACGGTCATCGCCCGGAGGCCACCCAGCGGCACCTCACGCGAGACGATCACCTCCACCCCTGCCGGCTCCGGACCGGGCGCGCACGTGACCTCGTCGGGACGCGCCTCCACGTTGCTCACTGGTCTACCATCGTCGGTGGTGAGTCAAGCGCTCAGGAGTTGGAGAACACGGCCGGGCTGTCGCCCTCGTCGAGACCGCGCCCGGCCCACGACCAGGCGTAGGCCGGGTCCTCGACGGCGCGGCCTCCCTCCCCGAGCTCGAGCGGGGCGAAGGTGTCGACCATGACCGCCGACTCCTCGAAGTACTCCGCTCCCAAGGACGACTCGATGGCGGACGGCTGCGGTCCGTGCGCATGGCCGCCGGGGTGCAACGAGATCGACCCGAGGCCGATGCCCGAGCCCTTCCGCGCCTCGTAGTCACCGCCGACGTAGAACATCACCTCGTCGGAGTCGACGTTGGAGTGGTAGTAGGGCACCGGGATCGCCAATGGGTGGTAGTCGACCTTGCGGGGCAGGAAGTTGCAGACCACGAAGTTCCAGCCCTCGAAGACCTGGTGCACCGGCGGCGGCTGATGAATCTTGCCGGTGATCGGCATGTAGTCCTCGATGTTGAGGGTGTAGGGGTAGAGGCAGCCGTCCCACCCGACGACGTCGAACGGGTGCGTGGCGTAGGTCAGCCGGGACCCCACGATGCCGCCGCTCGTGCGGTGCTTGACGAGCACCTCGACGTCGGCCGGGTCGTCGGTCGGGCCTGTCGAGACCACCAGCGTCCCGGTCGGTGCGTACAGGTCACGCTCGCAGTACGGCGCGTGCTCGAGCAGCTGCCCGAACCGGCTCAGGTAGCGCTTGGGCGGGTGGAGATGGCTGTTGGCCTCGATCGCATAGAGCCGGCTCGGCTCCGCGGGCACCCAGCGGTGGTCGGTCGCCCGCGGCACGATCACGTAGTCCCCGGCCCGATAGGGCAGGACGCCGAAAACGGTCTCGACGGTGCCCGAGCCGGCCTCCACGAAGACACACTCGTCGCCGACGGCGTTGCGGTAGAGGGCCGACGGATCGGTGCCGGTGACGACGTAGGCGATCCGCACGTCGTTGTTGCCGAGCACGACGCGCCGGTCGGTCACCGCGTCGGGCCCGGTCTCGAGGTCGTGGAGCCTGAGGTGCCGCGGCTTGAGCGGGTGGTTGGGGGTCCGGGACTGGTCGGGCAGCTCCCAGACCTGGGAGTCGACGATCGCCGACGGCACGCCCCGGTGGTAGAGCAGGGACGAGTCGGAGGAGAAGCCCTCCTCGCCCATCAGCTCCTCGCGGTAGAGGTTCCCGTCCGGGTCCCGGTGCTGGGTGTGCCGCTTCGGGGGGACGTCGCCGACCTGTCGGTAGTGGGCCATGGGACGATCCTAGGGCGCTCTACAGTGACGCCCATGGTCTCGACAAGCTCGACCGGCAGGTCCGCCCTAGACCTGCATCCGACCTGGGTGGGCCTCGTCGACGACGCCGCGATCTTCCCGCCCGGTGACGCGCTGCTGCACGAGGCGTCGGTCGCCCACGTCGCGCGGCGCTCGGAGTGGTGGGCCGACCTGGTCGGCCCCTTCGTCGTACGCGACACCGACCTGCCGCTGCTGCGGGGCTCGCCTGCCCGGCTCTCGGTCGTCGTCACCGGGGGCGCCGGCCAGCTGGCGGGACCCGCCGGCCTCTGCCGCAAGCTCGGGCTCGAGCTCGCCGGCCTGGAGATCGCGCTCCGCGACCTCGACGACCTGCCCGGCAACGCCCGACGCGTGGTCGCCGCAGTCGACGCGGCGCGCGCCGAGGGGGTGCTGGCCGACGGCGTCCCGGTGTATGTCGAGCTCTCGCAGGCCGAACAGACCGCCGCGTGGCTGGCGGCGGCCGACGAGGTCGCCCGGGCCGGGCTCCGGCTCAAGTTCCGCACCGGCGGGCTCGACGCCGACCTCTTCCCCTCCGCTCGGACGCTGGCCACCTGGATCGACGCAGCCCTCGATCGGGAGACTCCGTTCAAGTGCACGGCCGGCATGCACCGGGCGCTGCGGCACCGCGACCCCGAAACGGGCTTCGAGCACCATGGCTTCGTCAACCTCCTGACCGCGACCAGCCGCGCCTTCGACGGCTACGCCACCCACGAGGTCGCGATGATCCTCGACGAGACCGACGACGCTGAGACGATCACCCTGGCGATGAACAGCGACCTCGCCGGTGGCCGCCGCTGGTTCACCTCCTTCGGGTCGTGCTCGGTCGAGGAGCCCCTCGAGACGCTGGTCGCCACCGGCCTGCTGGAGGACCTGTGAACACCCCGATGGACAGCACCTGGGTGGAAGGCGCCGCAGGCTCCCTCTTCGACGTCGACAACCTTCCGTACGGCGTCTTCGCCCGCGCCGACGGGGCGCCCCGGGTGGGCGTGCGCATCGGCGACCGCGTGCTCGACCTGGTGGCCGTGGCGCTCCCCGACCGGCGTGCCGTCTTCGACCGGCCGTCGCTCAATGCCTTCCTCGCCGAGGGCCCGGCAGTGTGGCGGTCGACCCGGGTGTGGTTGACCGGGCTGCTCACCGACCCGACGGGGCGGGACGCCGTCGAGCCGCACCTGCTGGCGCTGGCCGACGTGACATTGCTGATGCCCGTCGAGGTCGGCGACTACGTCGACTTCTACGCGTCCCTCAACCACGCCTCGAACGTGGGACGGATGTTCCGCCCCGACCAGGAACCACTGCTGCCCAACTGGCGGCACCTTCCGGTGGGCTACCACGGCCGCGCCGGCACCGTCGTACCCTCCGGGACCGACGTCATCCGCCCGTGCGGCCAGCGGAAGTCCCCGACCGAGGACGCCCCGACCTATGGGCCGTCACGGCGGCTCGACATCGAGGCCGAGGTGGGGTTCCTGCTCGGCTCAGGCACCGATCTCGGCTCCCGGGTCTCGACCGCCGCCTTCGCCGACCACGTCTTCGGCGTGGTCGGGCTCAACGACTGGTCGGCCCGCGACATCCAGGCCTGGGAGTATGTCCCGCTCGGCCCGTTCCTCGGCAAGTCCTTCGCGACCTCGATCTCCCGGTGGGTGACCCCGGTGGCGGCGCTCGACGCCGCCTGGACCGACCTGCCCGTCCAGGACCCCGAGCCGCTGGACTACCTGCAGGTCGCAGGACCGGCGGGGCTCGACCTGGCCATCGAGGTGGAGCTGAACGGCGTCGTCGTCTCGCGGCCGCCCTATCGCACGATGTACTGGTCACCGGCCCAGATGCTGGCGCACCTGACCGTCAACGGGGCGAGCGTCCGGCCCGGCGACCTCTTCGCCTCGGGCACGGTGAGCGGACCCGAGCGAGACGAGCGCGGGTCCTTGTTGGAGCTGAGCTGGGGTGGCACGCAGCCGATCGCGGTCGGCGGCGCGGAGCGCACCTTCCTCGAGGACGGCGACAGCGTCACTCTCCGCTACACGGCGCCGGGAACCGGCGGCGGGCGCATCGCGCTCGGCGAGGTGTCGGGCACGGTCGTGCCTGCGCGCCCCTGAACTACCCCGCCCCTGAGCCAGCCTGCTCCGGACGCACGACCGGCCCGCGATCCAGGGGATCGCGGGCCGGATGCGCCTAGGGTGTGGACGACCCCGGATCAGGGGGCGACGTAGTCCTTCGAGTCGCCGGTGATGATGACGTAGAACCGCTTCCGGGCCCCGTCGGTGGTGACGCTGCCGTCACTGTTGCGCGGGCTGACCACGAGGTACTCCACGGTGTTGGTCCCCGTCGGAGCGCAGGTGGTGCCGGGCAGGCCACACATGCTGACCGAGATCTCACCGGAGAACTCCGCGTTCGCGTCAGCGCCGGGAGTCCGCCCGGCCATCCCGCCACCGTCCTGGTCCACAGCATTCTGCAGTGCGACCGTGGCGACGATGCCGTTGTTGGTCAGCGGCTCGTTGGTCTCGATGTAGACGTTGCCGTTCGCCCGCAGCGAGTTGTCAGGAGCTGGCGCGACTGCTGTGTTGGGAAGCACCGGGTAGGCCGCCTCGACCTTGAAGCCGCCGGACTGGGCCTCGATCTGGCCGGCCGCGTTGACAAGGGCCCAACGGGTGTCGCCGATGGAGAGGACGCCGGGCTGGATGTCCTTGGCCTCGATGGTGCCGTCGTCGATCTTGTCGGAGGTGACAGCGTTCGTCTTGATCTTGCCGCGGTTCATCGAGTCCTTGGCGAGGTCACGGCCCTTGACACCCTTGTCCTTGATGTCATTGGACTGGATCGTGTTGTTCTTGATGTCCTGCGAGGTGATCTGGATCGCGGCGTACGACGTGCCACCCATCGCCACCACGAGCGCGACGATCGAGACAGCGAGTGCGGGGCTGGGCCGGTTGCGAAGCAATTTCATGGATCTTCCTTCGGGTCGGTTCCGCGGCGCCGAGTTAGCCTGCTAAGGGTCATTCGGAGCAGACCGCGTGGTGGATTGCACCGGTTTCGAGCGTGCATCCCCTGTGACGTTCCCTGGACGGGAAAGGTTCAGACGCCTTCGCGGTCGCCGATACCTGGATGCACGAAGGGGACGCCGCGTCGCATGGCCTCGACGGCGCCCGGGTGCAGGCGACGCAGCTGGTCGAGCCCTTTGCGGCGGTTGCGCAGGATCTGCGCCACCCCGAACGTCCAGAAGCCGAACTGGACCCGGAGCGCCACCCTGAAGTCGTCGAGGTCGTACGACGTGACTCCGCCCGGCTCGCGCAGGTCCAGGACCACGAGAAGCCAGCCGGGGGACGGGGTGTCCCGGAGGAGCACGACGGCCCACAGCACCGCCATCACGACCACGACACCGATGACCATGTAGGAGCGGTAGTAGGGGAAGCGCGAGACCAGGAACGGGTAGCCCCACAGCAGCGCGAAGACCGTGACCGAGAACTGCGAGGTGAAGTGCGACCACATGCCCAGCCGGGTGCCCGGGTTGCCCCAGACCGTGCGCAGGGAGCCGGCCAGGGCTCGCAGCTTGATCCGCGCCGGGCCGCTGCGTGCGTACGGCGAGTCCTTCACCAGGACCAGCACGCCGACCATCGACACCACGCCGAGGCTGGAGGCCATTGCCAAGGCGCGCGTCCACCCGAGCTCGGCCAGCAGGAGCGCGAGCGGTGCCGCGGCCGCCACCGCCCCTAGCTGGCCGAACTACCCGGTGAGCTGGGTGATCAGGGGGGCCTGCTTGACCAGGAACCAGACGGTGATCAGCCGGATCACGCTGACGAAGACCATGGCGTCGCCCGCTCCCAGGATCCCGCGCGCGAGCACCGCCACCCCGAACGACCCGGCATAGGCGAAGAGGAGCTGGCCGAGGGTCATCAGCACCAGGCCTGTCAACAGCAGCCGTCGCGACCCGAAACGGTCCAGCAGCACGCCCACCTGGATCTGCATGCCGGCGTACACGAGCAGCTGGAGGACGGTGAAGAACGCCAGCTCGGTGGCGTCGATGGGGAAGCGCTCGACGGCCAGCAGGCCGGCGACGCCGAGCGAGCTGCGGTGGAAGACCGCCAGCACGTAGACCGACATCGCGACCAGCCAGATCACCCGTGCTCGACGTCGACCGATGTCGTGGACCAGATGGCCATCCGCTGTCATCGGTCGGTCATCTGGGGTCGTCGGCGAAGTCGAGCACCCGCTCGCCGAGCGGGGTGAGCGACCCGTTGATCCGCACGACCAGGTCGTAGCCGTGACCACCACGCCCCTCGACGAACTCCGCTCCCGACCGGCGCGCGGTCTCCCGGGAGGCGGCGAAGTCCGCTGGACCGTAGTCGGGGTCGTGGAGCACCAGGCCGGGGAGAGCGATGCCTCGCGCCTCGTCGGCGACCACTCGGCCGTCCCAGGCGGCCGGCGCGGACAGGTAGACCCAGGCGTCCGGCCGGACCCCGTCGGCCAGAGCGAACACGGTGCGCGCCGCACCCATCGAGGCGCCGACGAGCACGACCACGAGAAGGACCCGGAGAGCGAGCACGCGCCCAGGCTAGTGCTGGCGGCCGGCGCGAAAGAGTGACGCCCCAGATCGGTGGAGACCCGGGGCGTCACAGTGGCAGGTGCAGGATTCGAACCTGCGAAGGCATACGCCGACGGATTTACAGTCCGTTCCCATTGGCCGCTCGGGCAACCTGCCAGGTGCCGGTCCAGGACCTGACTTGGTCGAGGAACAACGACACGGAAGGATAGCGTCAGATCCGCAGGAGCATGAAACCGAGAGGAGCACCGTGGCCGACTCGTCGTTCGACATCGTCAGCAAGATCGATCGCCAGGAGGTGGACAACGCGCTGGGTCAGACCGCGCGGGAGATCGCCACCCGCTTCGACTTCAAGGGCACCGGCGCCACGATCGAGTGGAAGGGCGACGACGCGATCGAGATCACCGCGTCCGCCGACGACCGCGCGACTGCGGTGCTCGACGTGTTCAAGACCAAGCTCATCAAGCGCGACCTGTCGCTGAAGATCCTCGACGCCTCCGAGCCGCGCCAGTCCGGTCAGCAGTCCAAGATCGGCATCGCGCTCAAGGAGGGCATCACCTCCGAGGATGCCAAGAAGGTCTCCAAGCTGATCCGCGACGAGGGACCCAAGGGCGTCAAGGCGCAAATCCAGGGCGATGAGCTGCGGGTCTCCTCGAAGAAGCGCGACGACCTCCAGGCGGTCCAGGCACTGGTCAAGGGCCAGGACTACGACTTCGCGGTGCAGTTCACGAACTACCGCTGATTCACACTCATGAACGGCCCCAGTCTGCACAGTGTCCGCAGGAGCGGCCGTCGGCGATCAGCCCGACGCGCTGTCACCCTAGCGGCGACCGGCAGCCCCGATCCACCACGACCCGCGGATCGGGAGAACCCAGTCGGGGAGGTCGTCGCCCCGCAACTCGGTGACGGTGCCACGCCGGTCGCTGGTCTTGACCTTGAACCACAACACGGGACGTCAATGCGAGCACGCGCTCGGCGCCGTCGGCATCCCGGCGCTCCGGGATGCTCTGCGCCACCGCGATCACCAGCTCGTCGCTCCCGTCCAAGCGCTTCCCGATGTCGGGCAGCGCCACACCCGGATCGGCCAGACAGCGCCGCGTGGGGCGCACGCTGGGCGGATTCGGAACAGATCGACGTTGCTCAACTGATCGCCACCTACACCGGTCCGTTGCTGGTCTTCCCGAAGCCGGGAGCGGCCACCATCGAAGAGGCCGGCGCGACGACCTGGGTCGTCGGGAAGTACGACATCACGCTGCCGCTCGACACCGAGGCCGTGACCGGAGACCGGATCGTCGTGACAAGCGCACCCTTGACGCCGCGCTCGTCGGGATCAGCTTCCGCGTGCTCGACGTCCCGGTCGACTCCGGTCGACTCCGGGCAGGTCGCCCGCTACTACACCGTGGAGAGGTTCACCTCACCGGCGCCAACGTCACCCCCGGGTCGACCTTTCGAACGCGGAAGAACGACTCCACGACCCGGGGCAGTCGGAACACGGAGCGGGGGCGGCGGATTGACCTCCTTTGAGCCGCACCTGCGCCGAACGCAGAACCACCCGGAATTCACTGATTCAGGGGCGGTTCTCTGTCATACTGGGAGCGAACCGCCCGCGGACCCGAGACCGTGGGCGGTTCGCTACGTCCGGAGCGGGGCCTTGTGACCCTGGCAGCCACTCGCGAT
>Ga0136631_10000549_pt1 | contig 11694 bp, 12 predicted proteins | sample AntDrymUQ6012206_2_FD_104655 | JGI IMG/M metagenome (GOLD analysis project Ga0136631, IMG submission 104655) | Polar desert sand microbial communities from Dry Valleys, Antarctica - metaG UQ601 (22.06) | ecosystem: Environmental > Terrestrial > Soil > Desert | place: Antarctica: Dry Valley... | reverse complement strand
CCGCCGCCATTTCGAGGCGTGCGTCTTCACGCATCTCGCCGCGGAGCTGCGCACGGGCGACATCGCGGTCCGCGGTTCGCAGGCCTACGCGAACTGGGCCGCGCAGCTGCTCCCATGGTCAGATTGCGAGGGGCTGCTTGACGAGTTCTGCGCCGAGGCCGGCCTGCCGACCAGTGCCCGGGCGTTCACCGACCAGCTGCGGACCAGGCTCGCCGACCAGGCCGCCACCGTCGACGCCGGGTACCCCGAGAACACCGACCATGGACGCCCGACGCCTGATCTCAAACGTCATCGTCTACTGGAACACCCGCTACATCGCCCATGCGCTGGAGACCCTCGAGCGCCAAGGCCACACCGTCCGCGACGACGACGTCCGACACATCCACCCCGTCCACTTCGAGCACATCAACCCATTCGGGCACTACCGCTTCGACACCCGCCGCGGCCCCGCCAAGGGACGGCTGCGCCCGCTGCGCCCCGCGACCTACACCTCGCGCACGACCCCAGCGACTAACGCAACGGCGACTAACGCATAGCGTTGCCGGGCCGGCACCTCGCGTGCTCGCGGACACGCGCAGAAGTACCTGGAAATCGCGTATTCTGAGCCTGTGCTCAGCAGGCGTCAGCGGTGGTCGACGCTGATCTAGCCGCTGTCGGCCGAGACGGCGACTAACACTTGGCGTTGTCCCACGCGAACTTGTGGTCCGAACCCCTAGTCGACGACGCCCTCGATCGGCTCGAGGCCGGCCGGCGCCAGCCGCACCCGGTCGCCGGCGGTGACGTCCGCGGCCACGCCCAGGGCCCGGAGCAGCGCCGCGAACCCTCCCTGCGCGGACGCCTCGGGCGCCTCGGCGGCGACGTACGCCGGCTGGCGTCCGGAGAAGTGGCGCACGTACTCGCCGAGCGAGTGGTAGTACAACGCGGTGTGCTGACGGCACGCGTCGAGCTGGCGCTCGTAGTCCTCGGCGATCACGTGGCGGTGCCCGTAGCGCAGGTGCGTGCCCGCCCCGCGCGGCTCGAGCACGTAGTCGAGCTCGTTGAAGCCGTCGCCGTTCCCCGCGCGGGTCGTGAAGTGCCGCGGCGGGTCCCACGCGGTCACCGTGCCCCCGGCCGACGTCAGGCCGCGCTCGGCGCCGCCGACCCGGGGCTCGTACTCGATCTTCCACAGCCAGCCGTCGGTATGGACGGTGAACGCCTCCCAGACCTCCTGCGGGGTCGCGGGCAGCTCGCCCTCCCACTGCACCTCGAACTCTTTGCCCATGCGATCTGCCTCCGTCGCTCGTCGTCTCGAGCCGCGCTTCACGGCTCCTTCTACACCAACGACACGCGGGGCTCGCCGAAATCGACAGCAACCGGCGAGATTCTCGGCGCCGCGTTCCGGAGAATCCCTAGAACTCAGCTCGTGTACGGTCGCGCAGATGGCCACGCGCGGCCGACCGCCGAGTCCCCTAGACCCCGACGCCTCCCACTGCGCGCGGCTCGGCGCTGAGCTTCGCGAGCATCGTCTAGAGGAGGGCCTGACGCTCCAAGCACTCGGCGACCTGACCGGCTACACGCCTCAGCACATCTCAGAGGTCGAGCGAGCCAAGACTGGCCCGACGCGACCGTTCATCGCCGCCTGCGACCGCGAGCTGAACGCATGCGGCGCGCTCCTGGATCTCCTGCCCGCCGCCACGCACGAGCGCGACACGCAACGCCGTGAACGCAGCGCCGCCCGCCGGGCAGCTCGCGACCTGGCGCCGCTACGCTGTGAGGCTCACAGCGACGCAGGAGACGAGGACTTGGACCCGACCAACCGTCGCGGCCTACTGGGCGCAGGCGCGGGCGCAGCTGCGGCGCTCGGGCTCGGCGCTGCCGCTACGCCGACGCAGGCCCGGCAGATCGACCCGGAACTCGTGTCGTACTGGACGGGCCTGCTGGACCTGTTCGGCCGCCACGATGCCGCGTTGGGCCCACGCGACTTGCTCGCCACCGTCCGGCACGAACTTGGCAGGATCACCGAGCACCGCCAGATCGCCCGCGGCGAACTGCGCACCGAACTCATGCGCGTCGAGGCGCGATGGGCGGAGTTCGCGAGCTGGCTGAGCAATGACGCCGGCCAGGGGCGCAGCCGCGATGTGTGGGCGGATCGCGCCCTGTGGCTCGCTCACGAGGGCGACGACCGGGACATCATCGCCATCGTCCGGATGCGTCAGGGCCAGTGGGCCGTGCAAGAGCTCGACGCGCAGCGCGCGGTCGCGTTCGCGGAGGAAGCACTGCGCGTTTCCGGCACAAGCGAGCAGACCCGCGCGCGCTGCGCGCTGAGGGCGGCGCACGGCCACGCTCTGGCCGGCAATGTGTCGGCCTGCCAGCGCCGCCTGGCCTACGCCTACGAGGGCGCCGGCTCCGTGTCGTCGCCCGGCGCCGTCACCCCCACCGACGTCCGTGCGAACGAGGCCCGCTGCTGGATGTGGCTACAGCCGAGCAAGGCGATCCCCCTGTACGAGAGCGCCTTGCGCGAGTGGCCGCGCGACCGAACGCGCGACGGTGGGCTGCACCAAGCGCGGCTCGCACTGGCCTGTGCCGCCGTGGGCGAGCGCGACCGCGCGAAGGCTGAGGGGCTCAAGGCGCTGGCCATCGCGCGCTCTACGAAGAGCAACGTCGCCGCACGCGAGCTGCGGCGGCTGCGCGAGACGCTCGCAGCCTGAAGGGAGTAGCGCAGGGAAGTAGCAACCCTGCCTTAGGACGACGGTCGCTGCCGCACCATGAAGCCCCGTAAACACTGGGGATCCGGTCTGCCGCACCCTGCCGAGAAAGACTGGCAGAGATCGAGGACTTTCGGCCGCCACTCGGTCTCGCGCCGGCGATCCTCGTTGTCAAGAGCGCAAGCGGCGGTCCCTGGATCGTGCGTTCCATGCTCGTCGCGATCGTCGCGATCGCGATCGTGCGTCGGCTCATGCTCGCCTGTAGTCGCGGCAAGGCGGTCGCGGTTCGAGAGCGGTGAGGAGCGGTATGCCTGCATGCATCACGCCGTGTGGGGGAGGGGCCGGGTTGGTCGGCGGCGCGGTTGAGTACAACATCTACCGGGCGGACTGAGGCGAGGAGGCGATCGAGGTCGAGGCTGATGCAGGGCCAAGCGGCCGTCCGCGTGTGCGGGGGGCGCGCTCGTTGGTCGCGGCACTCGTGGCCGCGTTCGAGCGCAACCAGCTGCTGCTGTTCGCCAGCGCGATCTCCTTTCAGGTGTTCACGGCGATCGTGCCGCTGCTGCTGTTCGTCTTCGGGCTGCTCGGATTTCTGGATCTGCGCGAGGTGTGGCAGGGCGACGTGCGGCCGCGGCTGCTTGGGGAGGTCAGCCCGGCGGTGTTGGAGATCGCCGACAAGACGGTGGAGGAGGCCTTCGACTCCCACCAGCTGTTCTGGATCACGGGCGGGGCGCTGCTGGCGATCTGGCAGGTCTCCGGCGCCGTCCGCGCGGCGATGGACGCGCTGAACCGGATCTACGACGTCCGCGAGGGGCGATCGCGGACACGGCGGTACGTGCTGTCGATTGCGCTCGCGGCGGCGGTGATCCTCATCTCGTTGGTGGCCGCGAGCGACGTGGCGCTCGCGCCGCTCCTGCTTCCCGAGCCGGGGACCATCCTCCGCGAGGCACTGTTCGTCGTGCGCTGGGGCCTCGCGGCGGCGCTGCTGTGCCTCGCCGTCGGGCTGATCGTGCATCAGGCGGCGGATGTCTCGCAGCCGCTGGGCTGGGTGTCGGTCGGTGTGCTGTTGGTGGTCGGCGGGTGGACGGCGATGTCCGGCGCGCTGCTGGCGTACATCACCACGATCGCCTCCTACGGCTCGCTGTTCGGCAATCTCGCCACGATCGTCGTGCTGGCGGGCTGGGTGTACGCCGGGGCGGTGGTGTTCCTCGCCGGGGTCCAGATCGACGCGCTGCTGCGCCCGCCGCGTGAGCGACGCGACAGACGAAGGCGACGACGAAGAAGCCGAGTAAGACCAAGACGACGACGAAGAAGGCGAGCAAGACCAAGGCAGCCGCCAAGAAGGGCAAGAAGGCCACCTCGTCACCCCGCAAGCCATCCAGGCGCTCGTCCACCAAGCCGATCGCCGAACTCCAGCGCCTGCAGATCACGCCAGCCGGCAGCCTGCTCGTCGTCCTGCGCTGCCCCCGAGCCAGCCCGCGCGCATGCGGCGCGGCAGGCACGGTCGTCGCCGGCACGTCGCAGGGGGAGGTCATCCCCGACACTTCGCTGAGCTTCACCGTCCGCGCCGCCACGGTGCCCAAGCGCAAGACGGTGGTGCGCACAGCGCAGGCGCCACCCCCGACGTCGCAGCGCGTCCACTGCCGTGCATATGTCATCGGGGTGGTGCCGGTCCAGGTGCCGGCAGTGGTGGAGGTCAGCGTCTGGCCCGAGCGGGCGGGCCCGCTCACGGCCGGCAGCGCGGTGTTCAGCGGCGCCGCCGCGTCCACGACGGCGGTCTGCGTGGATGTCGCCATGCCCTGGCCATCGGCGTTGCGTGCGGTCACCTCCACGCGGATCGTCGAGCCGACGTCGTTGCTCGTGAGGGTCTGCGTCGCGGCGCTCGCCAGCGCCGCGCACGACGCCCCGGCGACGTCACAGCGTCGCCAGAGGCGCGTGAACGTCATCGGCGCGGTGCCCGACCAGGCGCCGTCGGTCGCGCTCAGGATCTGGCCGTCGCGCACCGTGCCCGAGATCCCGGGCAGGCCGCCGGCGTCGTTGAGCGGTGGCGCGAGCGGGGCGATGACCGCCGTCGCCGGAGAGCTCACGCTCGCCGATCCTTCGAGGTTCGTCGCCGTCACCGTCACGCGGACGGTCTTGCCGACGTCGGCGGCGGCGAGCGTGTACGTCGCGGCGCTCGCTGCCGCGATCGGAGCGCAGGCGCTCCCGGTCTCGTCGCAGCGTTGCCAGGTCCGACCGTACGTCAGCGGCGCCGTGCCGGCGAACAGCCCGGTCGTCGAGGTCAGGACCTGGCCGCCGCGGGCGTTGCCGGTGATCGAGGGCAGCCCGGTGGCCGTCGGCGCCGCTGCGCTGGCGGGCACCGCGAGCAGCGCAAGGTACGCGACAGCGCCGAGCATGGGAGCGAGAGCTGATGAGCGGCGCATCCGAACGGTTATCGGCCGCTGCGCCCAGAACCTTCGCGTGACGTGCGCGCGAGGGAACGGCGCCGGCGAACAGGCTCAAGAATCCGCCGCCGGGTCCGACTACGGGGTCGATGATCGAGCCGATAGGATCTGCCTCATCGGCGACGAGCGCCGCGACGACCGGCGGCACGTCCGCCGCCACGACGCCCACGAAGGACGCCACGAGCTTCGCCGGCGAGCTTGCCAGGTCCGTGAGCAGGTCGGCCTCCTCCACGAAGGCCGAGCCGCGCCCCGACGGCGAGCAGACCAAGCGGATCGCGGGCCATCCCTACTCGCGCATCGAGAACGGGGCGGACAAGGGCATGTTCGTCAACCAGCTGGCCAGCAGCCCGCGCCTGGGCTCTGCCTTTCGGATGGCGGAGCGCGACGACCGCGTCTTTCACGTGTACGGCACGGGCAAGAACGAGGTCGTCGTCGAGATCAAGCCGCCGTCGCAGAGCAAGGGCGACTCCACGTCGGCGCCGTCCACCGCCGGCGCGACGCCACGCACGATGTAGCGCGGCACGCAGGGGGTTCGTGCGGAAGGCCGGCGCGGTTCTGGCTCTCCTCGCGCGGTTCAGTAGGCCGCCACCGGGTTGCGTAGGACCCCGATGCGCTCGATCTCGAGCTCGACCAGGTCGCCCGGCTTCAGGAAGGAGCCGTGCTCGAGCCCGCAGCCGAGGCCGACCGTGCCGGAGGCGATCACGTCACCGACGCGCAGGGTCTCCGAGCGCGAGACGTGAGCGATGACGTCCTCGAAGGTCCAGTGCATGTCCGCCGTGCTGCCGCGCGACCACTCGGTGCCGTTGATGCGCGCGGTCATGCCGAGGCCGTAGGGCTCTGGAATCTCGTCGCCGGTGACCAGCCATGGACCGATCGCGTTGCCGGTGTCGAAGTCCTTTCCCTTGCCCGGCCCCAGGAGCGAGCGCATCGCCTTGGCCTGCTCGTCGCGTGCGGAGAAGTCGTCGAAGATCGTGTAGCCGGCGATGTGCTCGCGCGCCGTGCCGGCGGGAATGTCGGAGCCCTGGCGCCCGATCACCACGGCCCACTCCAGCTCGTAGTCGAACACGTTGCAGTAGCGCGGAATGCGGACCGTCGCGCCGCTGCCCACGATTGCCGCGGTGCTCGCGTTGTAGTACGGCGGCTGCGCGTAGAACCCGCGCGCGAGCAGGTGCGTGAGCGAGCGGCGGCGGCCGAGCGCCCGCTCCAGAAGGGCGTCCGCGGGAGCCAGCCGCTTCAGCGTGCCCTTGCGGAACGAGTTGATGACGTGGGCCTCGAAGGTCATCGCGTCGCGCAGCGAGGGCGGGCGTGGGATCGGGGCCAGCAGCTCGACGTCCTGGAGCGCGACGGTGATGCCGGGCGCGGTGTCCGGCGCCTCCGCCCACTCCACCAGGCCCGCAATGTTCTCGATCGCTGCCGGCCCGGCGTGCAGCAGCTCGAGCAGCGAGCCGCTGCCGAGCGCGGGCTGACCGTCACGCGCCAGGCTTGCCGCGGCGAGCGCCACCACAGTGTGACCGTCGCGCGCGACGGCGCCGAGATGCTCGACTCCGTCGCGGTGGAACGTGAGCAGCCTCACGCGACGACGGCGAGGTCTGCCATCGTGACGGTATGGAGAGGCGAAGGCACAGGCTTCACTGGATACCTCCAGGGTCGAGTTTGTCCGACTGCAGCCCCCGCCCGTGGACCGTGGTGGCAGCAGCACCGACGCGGAGCCGGCCGCCCACGCTACTGGGCGAGGGCGCGGTGTCGACGGGCGGTAGCCGCCCGCATGCGTCTGCCGACGAACCTCGTCGGGACGCATGGCTGACCTGCTCGGGCTCGACCGCGAGCGGGTCACCCAGTGGTTGTTCGCAAGGCGCGTTCAGGAGTCCATCGACCAGCCCTCGCTCCGCGCCGTCGCCATCGCGCTCGCGCCCGCGTAGCGCCCCGTCGGGCGATCAATGGCTTGGCCTTGTGGTGGGAGGCGGGTGTGCTACCAGTACGACAGTGAGCATGTCCACGGTCGCCGTAGCGATTCGTCCTGGCGAACTTGCGTGCTGCCGGTTTGCGCTGAAGATCGTCGTCGCGTCCGACGCGGTCCTCCGGCTGCTGTCCCTTCTGGCCTGGGACACCGATCCCGCCGTCGAGGTGCTCGAAGCCGCATGAGCATCGGCTGCCGTCACGAGATGTTCGCCTACGACGCCGCCCCGGCCGAGCCCAACGCACGCCCGGATTATCCCGGATCCGCGCCGACGCGGCGTTCGCCGGATTCGTGGCGCCGTACGTCAACGAGGGACTCGACCAGGGCGAGGCGCTTGTCGCGGTGTATGTCCCGGACAAGCAGTCGCTGCTGCGCGACGCCCGGGGGTCGGTCCCCGACGAGATCACGTTCGCGGACGCCAACGACGTCTCTACGCGCCCGGAGGCCGCCGTGTGCGGGTACGACGCCACGATTCGCCGGCTCCTGCGAAACGGAGCGCCCTCGGTCCGGGTCATCGGTGAGTTGCCCATCTGCGAGACCCCGCAGCAGTGGGATACGTGGATGCTCTACGAGGCGCTGCTCAACCGCGTGTTCGCCCACTTCCCGGTGCAAGTCGTCTGCACCGCCGACGAGCGGGTGGTCCCCGAGGCGGTCGTGCACGCCTCGCTCCAAGCCCACCCTCGGATTCACAACGGCGGCTGCCACGACAGCCCCCACTACCGCGACCCCGCGGAGATGGTGCGCTCGCTGACGCCCGAGCCACAGCCGTTGCCCGACCTGCGCGACGTGCCGGCCGGCGAGGACTCTCGCAGCTTCCGCAAGCGGCTCTCCGGCGAGATGGCCGCTGCCGGGGTGCCTGCCGACAAGACCGAGGGAATGCTGCTCGCCGCCGTGGAGGTCTACGTCAACGCCCTGCGCCACGGCGACGGCGCGCCCACGCTGCGCATCGGCCCGGTCGATGGCCGCTTCGTGTGCGAGGTCTCGGACCGGGGCACGGGGCTCGACGACCCGCTCGCCGGCTACGTGCCCCCTCGTGAGGGATCTCTCGACGGCGCCGGGCTGTGGGTCGCCCGCCAGCTCGCCTCCCGCCTCGAGCTGCTCCCCACGCCAGGCGGCGGACTGACCACCAGGCTCTGGGCCTGACACAGGTCGCGCGTAGGAACGTTGCACCACCGTGACGCTGTACCATCGCCCCAGGGTGGGGGCGACGGGCGACACGCGCCGGGTCGAGTTCAAGCTCGTGGCGCAGGCCCGGCCGGCGCCGGACGCGCCGTCCAAGCGGCGACGTGCCACGCGTGCGGCCGCCGCGCTGACAGCATTCGCCGTGCTCGCCTGTCCGGTCCCCGGCCTCGCGGTCGAGCCGCCGGCCCCTGCTGCCGCCGCCGACGCATCGCTGCAGGTCGATGCTCGACGACCGGGCGGCGGTGTCGTGCCTGCGCACTTCGTCGGGTTCAGCATCGAGTGGTCGCTCATCGAGCGCTACATGGGGCCGAGCGCGCGTCCGGCGTTCGCGAACCTCCTGCGCAACCTCGGCTCGGGCCTGCTGCGGATCGGTGGCGGCTCGCAGGACCACATGCCATTCGATGCCGCCGCGCCGAACACGAACCGGGTCATCACGCCCGAGGACCTGCTCGCCGTCCGAGCGACGCTCGACGCCGCCAACGCGGGTGACGAGCGGCGTGCCGTCCCGAGCTGGGGGACGATCCTCGGCACCGCGCTGGCCCCGCCCGACGCCGAGCGTCCGTGGCTCGGGCCGGAGCACGCGCGAGCGTTCACGACCCAGGGAGTGGCACCGGCCTTCGCGCGCGGCGCCGAGCGCGACGTCGCGGGCATCGGGCTCGGCAACGAGCCCGACATCTCCTACGACTACGACCTGACGCGCTACCTGTCAGACCTCCTGACGTACCGCGACGCCGAGGTCACGCATCCGTTCCCCGTCATCGCGCCGAGCACGAGCGAGCCCATCGCGCCGTGGTCCGCGATCGACGCCCGCGCCGTCAGGACGCGCTTCTTCTGGGAGTGGCCGGCGATCCTCGACGCGATCGCGCCCACGATGACCGCCGGCCGTGGCATGTTCGGCGCGTTCGCCACCGACCACTTCTATCCGCTGGCCCGCGGTTGCGTCAGCGACCCCTACCGCTGCGCGACGATCGAGCGGCTGCTCTCCGACGAGCGCCGCGCGAACCTCGCCTACGAGGTCTTCGTGCACGCCGGCGAGGCCGCGCGACGCGGCCTGCGCTACCGCCTTCAGGAGGTCAACTCGGCCGCCGGCCGTGGCGTCGACGGGGTCAGCAACGTGGCCGCCAGCGCGATCTGGGCGCTCGCATCCATGTTCGAGGCCGCGTGCCCGCAGCCGCCGAACGTCCCCGGCGCCAACGCCGAGTGCGAGACGGGAGCGGTCGGGGTGAACCTCCACAACGCCGAGGTGCGCGAGTTCTTCTTCCCCGAGGAGGGCAACGCCTACTACAACGCGATCGACTACGACCCGTCGCCGGCCGCGGGCGCGCCCACGGCGGCGCCGGGGTACTACGCGCTGCTGCTGTTCGCCCGCTTCGCGCAGGAGACGCGCGGGCTGCGGCCTGTCGCGGTCGGCGCGGACTCGACCGCCGGGACGCAGGTCAAGGCGTGGCGGGTCGATGTCGGGGCGTCGGAGCGGCGGCTGTTCGTCGTCAGCTCGGCGGACCATCCGCTGACGGTGACCGTCGCCGCGCCCGGCTCGCGCTACGAGCTTGACCGCATGACGCCCTATGACCCGACCGGCGCCGGACGGACGCTCGACGCGCCGCAGGTCCGGATCGACGGGCGTTCCGTGGCGGCCGACGGTAGCTGGCCCGGCTTCGCGCCGACCGTCGGCAACATCGTGCGCGGACGCCTGCAGATCGCGCTCGGGGCGGGCGAGGCAGCGGTCCTCACGCTGCGCGGCCGCTGAGCCGCGCCAGGCGATCCAGGAGATCGGCAAGGGCCTCGGGCGGCTCGATCAGCGGGATCGTCAGAAGCACGCCACCCGGCGGGTCACCGTACGCGCTCCTGGATCGGCAGGTGGCTGCACGGCTCGAAGGGTGTTACTCGACAGGACGCCGCATGGTCACGCGTGGCCACCTGGCGAGGCCGCGTGCGGTCTCGAGCTCACGGATGCGGCGCAGGCCACCGCTCATCTGGTCGTCGGTCAGGACCTTGAACCCGAGCCGTTCGTAGTAGGGCGCGTTCCAGGGGACCTCGGTGTAGGTCGTGAGCGTCAGTGCCGCCAGGCCGCGCTGGGCTGCCCAGGCGGCGGCAGCGTCGAGAAGAGCCTTCCCCAGGCCCTGCCGGGCCTGGCTGGGATGCACGGACACCTGCTCGATGTGAACGTTGCGGTCAACGATCTCCACCAGGAGGTAGGCGACGGGGTCGTCCGCCTCGTCGGTGACGACCCAGGCCCGACCGTCCTCCTGAAAGACGGCCAAGTCCGCGACGGACGGCGGTTCGTCGTCGGCCACGGCCGTCATGCCGAGGTCCCGGAAGGGCGCGCCCGCGGCGCGCTCCAGCTCGCGCAGAGCCGGGAGGTCGTCTGGGCGCGCCGCTCGGATCAATGCCTCACTGTGACATGAGGGCGGCGCCGAGACCGGGCAGAGTCCGCACGCCCGACCCCCCGACATGACGCGATGTACCCCCCACTCGGGGGGAACGGCTGTTGTCGCGCTGCGTGGGACGTCACGGTTTGGCGGTGCTTGAGATCACCCCGACCGCTCGAGGACGCCACGTTCCCCTCCCGGCGTGACGTCCGTCTCAACGCGAGCGAAGCACAGAGCGGCCGTCTCGGCCGCTCACAGCCCCGGTCAAGTCCCGCGTGCCAGCGCCCCACCGCGGGCACGCGGGACAGCGCCGGCGGGCGGTTGTGAGGTTCGAGCCTCATATGGCGTCGTCGCAGACGCGCGAGCAGGTTGCGCCTCGTCACGTACGAGACGCCCGCCTCTGAACGTCCCGGCAGCGATCGCCATCCCCGCTGCCACGAGGATGACGTCTTTGAGGACGTACTGGCCTTCGAGCGTCGGAGCATGGTGCGGCCCGCTGAACAAGCGCCCGGTCAGCAACACGATCGGCGCCAGGACCCCGACAAGCTGCAGCGCCAGAAGCCAGACGGCCAGCCGCATCCACCGGTTGGCGAGCAGGCAGATCCCGATGAAGCACTCCAACGTCGCGATCGCGACGAGTCCGACCTCCCCCGCAACGAGGCCGAACGTCAGCAGGTCGATCGTCTTGATCGCCAGATCCTGGGCGGGGCTGACGTCGGGAAAGAACTTCAGGACGCCGAAGCCCAGGAACACCGCGCCGACCGAGACTCGCAATGCCGTGATGCTGTGACGCACCAGCGCGCCATGCACCAGGTTCTCAACCGCGACGAATCGATCTCTGAGCGGACCCATGACCGCTTCTGCGGTCGGGACGGGTCGGCGGTTCACTTCGGCGTCGCAGCAGCTCGACGGCCGCAAGACCTCGGCCGCCCGGTAGCCCTCATACTAGTTTGCGGTCATGTTGGGTGTTGTGATCCAGGCGCGATGGGTGAGCGACGCGATTGTGCCGGGTTCGTGTTCGAGTTGGCGTAGTGCCTGGGCGAGGTGGTCTTCGACGGCGT
>Ga0136631_10000548_pt1 | contig 11703 bp, 8 predicted proteins | sample AntDrymUQ6012206_2_FD_104655 | JGI IMG/M metagenome (GOLD analysis project Ga0136631, IMG submission 104655) | Polar desert sand microbial communities from Dry Valleys, Antarctica - metaG UQ601 (22.06) | ecosystem: Environmental > Terrestrial > Soil > Desert | place: Antarctica: Dry Valley... | reverse complement strand
CCAGAGCCCGGCCACGGTGGGAAGGTCGTGGTTGGTCACGGTTGCGAGCGAGCCGGGCGGATAGCTCTCCGGAGGTCCCTCCTCGAACCACATGACCTTGTAGGAGAGCATGGCTCGCCGAGCGAGCTCCGTCCGGACTCCGGGCTCCACCGTCCCGAGGTCCTCGCCGATCACGATGGCGGCGGCCCGGTGGCTCTCGAGGGCCAGGATGTCGAGCAGCTCCCCCGATGGATAGGAGACGTAGGCGCCGTCCGAGGGCTCGGCGCCCGGCGGGATGAGCCAGAGGCGCCATAGGCCCATGACGTGGTCGAAGCGCATGCCGCCTCCCGGCCCCATGCAGCCGCGTACGGTCGCGCCGAAGGGCTCGTAAGCGGCTGCACGCAGCTTGGCCGGGCTGAAGCCGAGTGCACCCCAATCCTGCCCCCTGCTGTTGAACTGGTCCGGTGGAGCCCCTATCGAGGCCCCCAGTGCCATGCTGTCCTGCCACATCCAGGCGTCGGCGCCGTCGGGATCGACGCCGATCGCGAGGTCGAGCACGATTCGCAGCTCGTCGGCGGCAGAGTCGAGCTGGGCCTGGATCAGCGACTGGACCCAGCGATGGAAAGCGACGTGCTCGGCGTGGGCGCGTGCGAACGTAGCAACTTCGGGATGCCGGGGATGGCGATGCTCTCTTGGCCAGGTCGAGGGGGGGCCGCGATGATGCTCGTAGAGGGCCATGAATACGGAGAAGTCGTGGAGGGTGCCACTTCCGGTTTCGGAGCCGGCTTCGGGGGCCGCACGGTTGCCCGAGCGCTCCCAGATCGACTCCAGCGAGCCGAGCTTGAGGTGGTAGACCTCGTCCCGGTCGATCCTCCGGCACGAGTTGAGCGCTCGACCCGCAGCCGCGGCCCGCTCGATTCCCTCGACCTCCGAGGAGCCGGGGACGTCTTCTATGCGCAGGTAGAGGGGGTTTCTGAAGCATCGGCTGCTGGGGAAATAGGGGCTCGCCTGCTGTGGGAGGCCGGGGTTCACGGCGTGCAGGGGATTCAGCAGCGCCACCCCGGCCCCCTGCGAAGCCGACCAGCTCGCCACCCTCTCGAGGTCGCCGAGGTCTCCAATGCCCCAGCTCTTCTTCGAGCGTGCCGCGTAGAGCTGGAGCGCCCAACCCCACTCTCTGAGATCCACGGGGAGGTGGCAGCGACCCGGGCTCACTATCAGACGCCTGCTGCGGCCGGAGGCCTCTTCGGTGAGCCGGTGGTAGCCGTGGGGAAGGCCCGACGGCAGACGGTCTCGAACGGTGATCTCGTCGCCGTCCTCGGTCACCAGCAGGGCTGGCGCCTCGATCTCGAGTGATTTTCCCGGCGTGATCACTGCGACCGCGTCCTCGCCGGAGCTCTCCGTCGAGAGCACCTCGGTGAGCGCCTCGATGGTCTCCGGAGACGTCTTCTGCCAGCGGCCGTGGCGGTCGCGGTAGCCGTGCTGTATGCCCAGAGAGTCGTGTTCGGGGCTCACGTCTACTCGACCAGCAGTAGCGCGGCCATGACTCCCATTCCGGCCACCAGCGCCAGGACCTGGAGCAGGGACTTGAACGGCTCCGGCTCCTTGTGTAGCTCGGGAATGAGGTCTGTTCCGGCGATGTAGACGAACGCTCCGGCGGAGAAGGGAACCAGAAGTTGCTCGACGCTTTCGAGGGGGAGCAGCCACAAGGTAGCGGCGGCGCCGACCAGCGCGATGAGCCCGGAGAGGAAGTTGAGCGCGAGGGCGCGACGAGGAGCCACTCCGGTGTGAACCAGGATGCCGAAGTCTCCAAGCTCCTGGGGTATCTCATGAAGCAGAACTGCGACCGCGGTGGCCCAGCCGGTGCCCGGCGAGACCACGAAGGCACCGGCAACGATGGCTCCGTCGAGAAGGTTGTGGAGCGCATCGCCTACGAGATTCGACATTGCCACCGGGTGGATTACCTCTTCGTGAGGCATGTGCGCGTGGTGCCAGTGGAGAACCTTCTCGAGCACGAGGAACGAGAGGATCCCGGTCAGGAGCCAGGCAGAGCTCGCTACATCCAGGCCCCCAGGACGGTTAGAGCTCTCGGGTATGAGATGGAGGAAGGCGTCACCCAGAAGCGCTCCCGCGGCGAACGACACCAGCAGCAGCAGAGTTCGCTGCAGAAGATCGGGCCGAATCACGAGCCACAGCGAGCCCAGCAACGAGACGCTGCTCACCACCAGCACGGCGAGGAGTGCCTGCGTCCACACCGATGCCTCCATGCTCATCGACCTCCGGCCCTTACATCCATGGCCGGAGGCTACCGCCGCTCGCAGACTCCTACGCTGCCCATTCGTACTGAACTTTGGCCCAGAAACGCCCTATACGGACGATTTTGGGCCAAACCTCGTTCCGGAATGTGGTGTTGGCGGGGCGTATTGTCGGCTTCCTTGGAGAAGCGCTCTGTTCCTCACACCGACCTCGAGATCTCCCGGCTCGTAATGGGCACCATGACCTTCGGCTCCCAGGTGGACGAGCAGGGGGCCGCGCGCATGGTCGGGTGCTGTCTGGACGAAGGCATCAACATGTTCGACACCGCCAACGCCTACAACGAGGGCCGCAGCGAGGAGATCCTCGGCAAGCTGATCGCGCCCCATCGGGCCGAAGTCCTGATTGCTACCAAGGTGTTCAATTCAATGGGCGGCGCCCCCGATGACCGTGGCCTGACCAAGACGGCGATCCACAAAGCTATCGAGGCCAGCCTGCGGCGACTGGGAACCGACTACGTCGACCTCTACTACTTTCATCAGCCCGACTGGGCGACCGACATCGAGGATAGCCTCGAGGCTCTCCAGGATCTCGTCCAGGCGGGCAAGGTCCGCCACGCCGGGCTGTCGAACTATGCCGCGTGGCAGATCGCCGAGATCCACTGCCTCCAGGCTGCGGCCGGACGCCCGCAGCCGCACGTATCTCAGGAGTTGTACAACCTGTTGGCTCGTCGTCTCGATGACGAGTACGCGGCCTTCTCCGCCCACTACGGCATTTTCGACATCGTCTACAACCCTCTGGCGGGAGGACTTCTGACCGGCAAGCACGGGCGCGATCAGAAGCCTGCGGCCGGAACCCGCTTTTCGCAGGACTTGTATCGACAACGCTACTGGGACGAGCCGCACTTCGCCGCCGTCGAAGACCTCCGGAGCCTCGCGTCGGATGCGGGCCTCGATCTCATTCAGCTCTCGTTCCGATGGCTCCTGGGCCGCGAGCTGGTCGACTCGGTGTTGCTCGGGGCGTCCTCGATGGCGCATCTCGAGGCCAACCTCGAGGCGTGCCGCGGCCCCCGGCTCGACGACGAAATCTTGAAGCGCTGCGACGAGGTGTGGGAGCGGCTGCGCGGCCCGGCCGCGTCCTACAACCGCTGACGTGTTCCGAGTTCGGCTGCCGGTCGCGTCCTACAACCGCGGACATCCCGGAAGTCCTCAAACGCGCGTAATGCGCGATCCGCCACCCTTTCGGTAGTTGTTCGCGCGTTTCGGACGAATGACTACCGGCCGGCAGCGCCTATCTCATCCGGCGCCACAGCCCCGCCACCACGGCCGCCAAGCCGAACGCCAGCGCCACCGACAGCCATGCGATCCGGTAGTCGTCGGTGGCGTCTATCGAGTATCCGAGCACGACGGGGCTCGCGGCGAAGCCGCCGTAGAAGGCCGCCTGCACGTAACCGGAGGCTCGCCCCGCATCTTGAGGCTCCACCTCGGCAAGGACCGCGATCATGCCCACGGTGTTCCAGGTGATGGCGCTGACTCCGAACGTTATTGCAGCGGCCCACAGGAGCCAGGGGGCCGAAGGGGTCGCGAACAGGACCATCGCCGATGCCAGCACCGAGCCCACCGCCATGAGAAAAAGGAACACCTCGATGTGCCCGAAGTGCTCGGTTACCCACCCCAGGGTGATGCGAGAGGCGATGCCGACGGCTCCCATCGCGCTGACCAAGAGGCCGGCGCCGCCAACGGAGATACCCACCTCTTCCTGCGAATAGAGGGGGAGATAGGCGCTGATTCCGGCAACACCGGCGCCCATCAATAGGGCATAGGCCGTCATCCACCACACCGCCGCTTCCAAGGGGGCCGGTTCGGGCGCGGCGCCGGCCGCTTCCTTGGCTCTTTCATCCGGCGGGATGAAGAGGATGCACGCAAAGAGGACGAGGATCGAGACCAGGCCCAGAGTCGACATGGCCCAGCGCCAACCGACCTGCTGGGCCGCCCAGGGGAGGACGAGGCCTACGCCGAAGCCCGCGACCTGGACCCCCGCCTGCTTGACGCCCATGGTGACTCCCCGCTCTCCCGGTGAGATGTGCGCCGCGACGAGGCTGTTGGTGGTCGGGTTCCCGGATGCCAGCGCCAGGCCCGCCAGAGCCGCCCCGGCCAGCATGAGTGCAAAGTTGGGGGCACCGGCCATGGCCCAGACCGCCACGGTCGCAATGGCCATGGCCGCGAGCGCCACCCGCCGTCCTCCCCAGCGGTCGACCAGACGACCTGCCGGAGGAGAGCCGAGACCTCCAACGATGAAGAAGGCGGTCGTGAGTAGCCCGAGCTGCGAGCGAGTGATGGCGAACTCTTCGAGCAGGTAACCGGCCAAGATCCCGAACGAGAACTGCGAGAAGGTCGCCACGGCCATGATTCCTGAGAGGGCGGTCGCGAACCGGGCGCGGTTGCCGCGGCCCCCAAGAGTCTCCTCGGCTGCCTGTTGGTCGGCAGTCATTCCACGGACTCACTCATTTTTGCGCCGGTGCCGTAACATCCCCTGACTGAAGTCCTCAGGCAAGGGGCACGTCAATGAACATCGTCTTCAACCCCTCGGAGCGCCCTACTCTGGGTGTGGAAATCGAAGTCCAGGTTGTCGACGCGGCAGGCGCGCTCGCCACGGACACCGCCGCGACCAAGCTCCTTTCCGAGCTCGGTCCGCAGCCCGGTTACAAGCATGAGTTTCTGGAGTGCACGGTAGAAGTCATAACCGACGTCTGCCAGACGGTCGGCCACGTGCGAAAGGAACTTAGGTCCAAGCTCGACACGCTCATCGAAGCAGCCGACGGTCTCGGCTATCGCATTCTGTGTACCGGGACCCACCCCTTCTCCACGTGGACCGACCAGACGGTGTCGCCAGATCCCCGCTACCACAAGCTGATCGACGACTGCCAATGGACCGCCCGTCGTCTGCTCATCTTTGGCATTCATACTCATGTCGGACTCAGCTCTGGCGAGCAGGCCATCTCGGTGGCCAACAGCCTAGCCACGTTTATTCCTCATTTCCTTGCTCTGTCCTCCTCGAGCCCTTTCTGGCTGGGGCGCGACTCGGGTCTGGCCTCCGTCCGCTCCAAGGTGTTCGAATCCCTGCCCACGGCCGGGCTTCCTTACCACATGGACAACTGGGGGCAGTTCCAACGCTTCATGCGCACGCTGATCGGAGCCGGAACGATCCGCTCCATTCGAGAGGTGTGGTGGGACATTCGCCCGCATCCCGCTTTCGGGACCCTGGAGCTTCGCATCTGTGACGGGATCCCTACCATGGACGAGTTGTGCGCCGTCGTGGCGCTGTCGCAGAGCTTGGTTGTGTGGCTGGGAGATCGTTATGACAACGGACTTGAGCTTCCGGAGCATCGGGCCTGGACCATTCGCGACAACAAGTGGCGGGCAGCCCGTTATGGACTGGACGCGGAGATCATTCGCGATGAAGAGGGCAACGTCATGGCGCTGAGGCGCTCGATTGAGGATCTGGTCGAGAGGTTAGCGCCAACAGCAGAGAAGCTGGGCTGTCTCGATGAGCTCAAGTACATCAATCACATTCTGGAACGAGGAACTTCGGCGACTCGGCAGCGCGAGGTGTTTGCCGAGGCACATGACATGTCGGCGGTCGTTGACTCGCTCGTCGAGGAGATGTGTACGGGGTCACCGCGTCGGCTTTCCCGCGAGCCGGCAACCTAACCGAAGTTAAGCGAGGCGAGTTCGGCTTTCGCCCACGGAGGGCGCCGGGCGGGGTGGCATAAGTGGACCGAGGACATCTGCACACCGAAAAACGTGGGTAAAAGCGGACCTAGGACATCTGCCACCGCATGTGGGGGGGGCCCGAGGGTGTGGGGCCTCAACGCCGCAGTTAGGGGTTCGGACCCAGGGCTCGCAGATCGCCTCGGCGTCGTGTCGCGCCGATGTCGTCGAGCCATTCGCAGAGCGGAACCGCGTATCTGCGAGAGGTGCCGAGAAGGTCTCTGATGTCCGCAACGCTGATGGGCCCAGCCTCCTCGATGCGGGCCCGGACGCGTCCTCGCGCTTCTGTAGCGAGGACGCGCGTCAGATAGAAGTCGTCGATCTTCACCAGTTCTCCGGCGACGGACAGGGCGCGCAGGAGTCCCGCATCGGCCGGCAGGTCCTTGGTCATAGGAGGGCTGAAACCGGATGTCTCGATGATGGCGACGACCTCGTCTCGCATTCGTTCTTGATCTACAGAAAGCTGCACCGAGAATGCGGACAGCCTAACGATCGGCCCCTCCGAACTAACGTCTTCGAGGCGCTCGACAAGCGCGTCGAAGGCGTCAAGCTCGAGTTTCAGAACGGCTCGCAGAGTCTCGCGAGCCATGCCTTTCTCCAGAGGTAATTGCGCGTGGTGATGGTCGAGTTCTGTTCGTAGGGATTGGGCAAGCTCTTGCAAACGGTGCTCAGATACCATCGAGTCCCCCAGCAGAACCACTCCCGGTTCCGGAGGGCCGACCCCAGCGCGCATGAGTGCTTCGGATATCGAAACGACTCCCTCCAGATCGACGATGGCCGCGAGTGCCTCTGAGGGTTCGGCAGTCCTCAGCCGATGCAGGATTTCTAAGCCGCGCCGGCTACGCCGGCGCATCGTTGTTGCAAGGGGGTCGAGAATCTGTCCTCCTCCAAAGGTGAGCGCGCGGCCCGCGTCCCGCAACACGAAACGATCGCCGCGCGCGAGCGCAAGAGGATGTCTGAGGCGCAGCTCGGCCAGTCCCCAGTTGCCTGGGGCGATCTCCGAATCCTCCAGAAGCTTGATCCTCACGGGCGTTTCGGCAGAACCCACGTGAAGCAGGTGAGCACCCTCTTCTTCCAACACGTGCTCGATACCGGTGATGCGACCGGGCAGGACCTCGACGCTTGCGTGGACGAGCTTCGTGGCACGCCACTGGCCGGCCTTGACCACTGCGTCACCGCGCTCTGCTCCTTGGCGCTGCAACCCGGCGAGGTTCAGGGCTACGCGGTTCCCGGGGCCGATTTGCTCGACCTTTCGCTTGTGAGTCTGAATCGCCCGAATACGAGCGGTCCTGTCCCCAGGGACGATCTGAACATGGTCACCTACTGTGAGGGAGCCTCCGGTGAGGGTGCCGGTGACGACTGTTCCGGCCCCCGAGATCGTGAAGACACGGTCGATGAAAAGCCTTGGTCTGGACACATCCACGCTTGCCGGTGCCGACGACAGAACTTCGTCGAGAGTTGTCTTGAGCTCTTCGAGTCCTGCACCCGTATGCGCGGAGCAAGAGACGATTGGTGCGTCTTGTAGGCCGGTTCCATGCAGATGCTCTTCGACCTCTGCGATCGCGAGCTCGAGCAAGTCTTCATCGACCGCATCGGCTTTGGTTACGGCAACGACCCCGTTCTCTATACCCAGCACCTCGATAGCGGCGAGGTGTTCGGAGGACTGCGGCATCCATCCCTCGTTGGCGGCAACCACGAACAGGCAAACCGATATGCCTCCCGCCCCCGCAAGCATGTTCTTGATGAAGCGTTCGTGTCCGGGCACATCGACGATCCCGACCTCTCGGCCGGACGGCAAGGACAGCCATGCAAAGCCAAGGTCGATCGTGAGACCCCTTCGCTTCTCTTCTTCGAAGCGGTCTGGGTCGATGCCGGTGAGGGCTTGCACTAAAGAGGACTTCCCATGATCGACGTGCCCGGCGGTCCCGACTACATGCATAGCACCCCAGAACTACGTTAGCGCCGAGGTCACAAGGCTGCGAAGGAGGGCGTCGTCTTCGGGAAGGATCGTGCGGAGGTCGATGATTAGACGATCGTCCTCGACTCGGCCGATGACCGGGATGCGCGCCCGGCGCAGAAGATGGTGCATCCGTGCAGCGCTCGTGGTCTCCGACGCTAACGCCACACCCCACGACGCTACCTCCGTGCCGGGTAAGGTTCCCCCGCCTGCAACCGCTCGAGTTTCCTGCACCTCCACCTTGCAGCCGGCGAGGGATGGTTGTCCTTCCAATGCTTGCGCCAGGTTTCTCGCCCTGGCCTCTAGCTCGGCTTCGGCGGCCCCCGCCATCCTCCACAGTGGTAGTTCAGACGAGTCATTGTTGAGGTAGCACTCGAGGGTTTTCTCCAGCGCCGCCAGCACCATCTTGTCTACACGCAGAGCCCGGATCAGCGGATGGCGGGCGATCACGGCGACGAGGTCGGCGCGTCCCGCGATGATGCCGGACTGGGGACCACCGAGGAGCTTGTCTCCCGAGAACGTGACGATGTCCGCCCGTTCGGCGATCGCCCCGAGAACGGTGGGCTCGCCTCGCGTCCATGGAGCCTTGGCGTAGTCCTCGAGCAATCCCGAGCCCAGATCGAAGAGCACCGGGAGCCGACGCGCCCGGCCGAGCTTGGCGAGAGCCTTCAGTTCGACCGACTCGGTGAAGCCCACCATCCGATAGTTCGAAGGATGTACCTTGAGCAGCGCCGCGGTTTCCTGTGAGATGGCCCGTTCGTAATCTTCGAGCCGGGTGCGGTTCGTGGTCCCGACCTCTACCAGTCGAGCTCCCGAGGTCTCGAGGATATCGGGGATGCGAAAGCCGCCTCCGATCTCGATGAGCTCGCCCCGGCCGACGATGACCTCCCTCCCCGAGGCGACGGCCGCGAGGGTCAGCAACACCGCGGCCGCACAGTTGTTGACCACCACGGCAGCCTCCGCGCCGGTCAGCAGCTTCAGCGGAGTGGACGCATGACCGTAGCGATCGCCCCGGCGACCCTTGGAGAGGTCGTACTCGAGGTTCGAGTAGGCACCGGCGATCTCGCCCACCGCATCCAGCTGAGCTGGCCCCATGGGAACGCGTCCCAGATTTGTGTGGACGATCACGCCGGTGGCGTTGAGGACACGCTGAAGGCGCTTTTGTTCGCCGCGCTCAAGCGCCTCGCGAGCCGCCTCCAGTACCTGTTCGAAAGTGGTGGAACCGCCTGCGTTCACCTCGGCGCGTGCAAGTTCCACGGCGCTGGTAGCGGCCGCCACTGCGACCGGATGGGGTCCGTCGAGGCGGGAGGCGACGCGGTCGATGGAGGGAAGGGCTCTAAGCCTCGAGCCCAGATCGCCCTCGCTCACCGGCCCCTCAGGGGTTGTAGTCGAGAATGCGCCGCCGCATCGCTTCGTGGATGGCGGACACGCGGTTGTTGACGTGGAGTTTGGCGTAGATGTTGGCGACGTGCGTGGTGACCGTTCGTTCGGAGATCTTCAGGCGACTTGCGATCGTCTTGTTCGGCAGCCCCTGGCTCATCAGGCGCAGGATCTCCCGCTCGCGCGGCGTGAGTGGCTGGAAGACTTCTGTGACCTCGGACTTCTGATAACCCTGGAACTCGTTCAGCACCCGGCTTGCGAGCGTGGGATCCAGCTTGCCTTCTCCCAGAGCCACCGCCTTGACGGTCTGCACCACCTCTTCGAGCTCGGCCGTCTTCAGCAGGTAACCCGAAGCCCCCGCCTTCAGGGCGTCGAAGACGAACTGCTGCTCATCATGCCCCGAGAGAACCAGGACCCCGATGTTCGGGAACGCGTCCTTGATCTCCCTGGTCGCCTCGATCCCGTCCTTGGTAGGCATGATCACGTCGATCACCACGACGTCGGGGAGAAATTGCTCGACCACCGCCAAGGCTTGCTCGCCGTCTGCGGCCTCGCCGACGACGACGATGTCACTTTGGGTCTCGAGCATGATCTTTATGCCCTGGCGCAGCAGGTCGTGGTCATCAACCAGCACGACCCGCACGGCTTCTGCGGCGGTCATCACCCGTGCATGATAGTCGTCGCGGCCGAGAGCGGAGCGACACGGCTTCGCGAGCCGGTCACGGTCCGGCTGCAGGCGGTGGCGAATGTCCGCGGTTCGCTCCTGCCCACCGTTTCCGGTAGGCAATGTCCAACGGTTTCGCTCTTACCACCACGTCGACGGTGGCCCGCCCAGGTTCCCCGCCCCGGGCCGGGCCACCGCCTAACCGCCTTTTGGGTTGCCGCTCGGTTCGGTCGCAGCCCGCCCCTCGCGCCGCCCCTGCCGGCGGTGAGGCGGAGTAGGCTGTTGATATCTAAAGTGACGACCGTGGGGGCCGAAACAGCCAAGATGAGCCGTAAACGCGCCAGTGTGCGCCTTGTGCCGATCTGCTCGCTAGTGTTGCTGAGCATCCTGATCGCTGCGTGGGCGCCGGCATCCGCCTATCCCTTCCAGAGGGTTCTGCGACGGGGCTCGCGGGGAGCCGACGTGAAGGCGCTCGAGACGAGAGTCGCAGGCTGGTACCCGCGTGGGGATCAGACGAGGATTGCCCTCAATAGAATCTTCGGGCTGCGGACGAAGAGAGCCGTCGAGACGTTTCAGGCTCACTACGGGCTCGTCGTCGACGGTATCGCCGGACCGGCGACGTTCAAGGTCCTCGACCGCCTGGAGAACAAGAACGGTTCCACCGCTCACTTCGAGTGGGGAGAGTTTAAGCAGAACTTCAATTCCTCCTGTGGGGCGCAGGCCAACGCCTACGCCGGTACCTTCGGGGGAGGGATGGTGGCCCCCAGGCGAGCCAAGCGCAACGCCCGCCGGCTCATGTGGCGTCTGGAGGCGGTGCGCGCCAAGGGGGGTCGGCAGCCGATCGGTGTCAACTCCGGCTTCCGCAGCGTCGAGTACAACTCCTGTATCGGGGGAGCCGCGCTCTCACAGCACATGTACGGCACTGCCGCCGACAACCGGATGGTTGCGGTTTCGAACCGCACAGAACGGGTCCTCGCCAAACGCTCCCAACTGTCGGGCATCGGCTGCTATTCGTCTCTCTCCCATAACCATTTCGACCTCCGCCTTGATAACGCCGACCTGCCTGCGCAGCGGGCGTGGTGGTGGCCGCAGAAGGATTCGAAGGGCCGTGATCTGGACGCTACCGGGCGTCCCTGCTGGGGGGAGAAGAAGAGGGCCGCCAAGGCGGGTTATGGCGAATCGAGGGCGTCCCGGGAGCAGGCCGGCGGCGGAAACCTGGTTCCCACCGAGCGTGAGATCCAGGCGTTCGAGACGGCCGGCGAGGTCTCAGAGCTCGGGTCTGCCGACTGAATGAGATGCCGTGCGACTGAGAACGGGAGCCGCCGCCGCCGCTTTCTTGCTGGTGGCCGGACTGGCCGGGGTCACTTTTCTGCCACTCTCGGCACCCGACGAAGACGGGGGTCGTGCCGCTACCGACCCTGCCCCGCAGCGACGACGCCCGCTGTCGCTGCTCTATCTGAGGGGCTCTCGGCTTCATCGCCTGAACCTGCGCAGCGGCGGGGACGAGTTCCTGCGAGCCCTGCCCCCGGCCGACGTTGCCGCGGCCCCCGCCTCCGCCTGGCTTGCGCTGGCCACCGCGCCCGGAGCCGCTGACTTCGCAGCGGAACCCCGCCTGAGCCTGCTGCATCCCGAATCGGGCCGTCGTCACCGTCTCGGTCCCGGCTTCGCTCCTCTGTGGCGCCCGGATGGGGACGGTCTTGCCT
>Ga0136631_10000546_pt1 | contig 11718 bp, 9 predicted proteins | sample AntDrymUQ6012206_2_FD_104655 | JGI IMG/M metagenome (GOLD analysis project Ga0136631, IMG submission 104655) | Polar desert sand microbial communities from Dry Valleys, Antarctica - metaG UQ601 (22.06) | ecosystem: Environmental > Terrestrial > Soil > Desert | place: Antarctica: Dry Valley... | reverse complement strand
GGCTACACCGGCCGATCTACCAGAAGACCGCGGCGTACGGCCATTTCGGCCGCGACGACGACGACTTCACGTGGGAGCAGACCAGCAAGGCCGACATCCTGCGCGAGGCCGCCGGCGCCGGCGCCGCAGCCGCGTAGTCCCCGCAAGGATCGGCCGGCCCCGTCCCGGCGCGCCTGTCGTTCGATGGCGCGCCGGGCGAACGCGCGCGGCTTCTATCCTTGCCGCTCGCTATGGCCGAGTACCACTACGACCCGTTTGAGATAGAGCCCCGCTGGCAGCGCGTCTGGGCCGACGAAGGCACCTGGGAGGTCGGCAACGACACCACGAGCGATTCGCGGCCCGCCTCGTACGTGCTGGAGATGCTGCCCTATCCCAGCGGCGACCCGCACATCGGCCACCTGAAGGTCTACTCGGTCGGCGACGCCGTCGCGCACTTCCACCGCCGCACCGGCCGGCGCGTGCTGCACCCGATGGGCTACGACGCGTTCGGGCTGCCGGCCGAGAATCACGCGATCAAGACCGGCCAGCACCCGCGCGACTCGACGAATGCGGCGATCGCCGAGTTCCAGCGCCAGTTTCGCCGGTGGGGGATCTCCATCGACTGGACGCGGGAGTTCGGCACCCACGAGCCGCGCATCTACCGCTGGACGCAGTGGATCTTCCTCGAGCTCTTCAAGCGCAACCTCGCCTACCAGAAGAAGGCGGCGGTCAACTGGGATCCCGTCGAGGAGACCGTGCTCGCCAACGAGCAGGTCATCGACGGCCGCGGCGAGCGCTCGGGCGCGCTCGTCGAGGTGCGCCAGCTCACGCAGTGGTTCTTCCGCATCACCGACTACGCCGACCGGCTGCTCGAGGATCTCGACGCGATCCGCTGGCCCGAGCACGTCAAGACGATGCAGCGCAACTGGATCGGGCGCTCGGAGGGAGCCGAGGTCGTCTTCCGCTGCGAGGAGATCGGCAGCGACTATCCGGTCTTCACCACGCGCCCGGACACGCTCTTCGGCGCGACGTTCTTCGTCATGGCGCCCGAGCACCCCGACGTCCTGCGCCTCGCCGCGGGCACCGAGCACGAGGACGAGGTGCGGGCGTACGTCAACCGCGCGCTGACGGCCGACACGCAGCTGCGCGGCGACATCGACAAGCCGAAGACCGGTGTGCCGCTCGGCCGCACGGTCACGAATCCCGTCAACGGCGAGCAGCTGCCGATGTACGTCGCCGACTACGTCCTCATGGAGTACGGCACGGGCGCGATCATGGCGGTGCCCGCCCACGACGAGCGCGACCACGCGTTCGCGCAGGCCTACGACCTGCCCATCCGGCGCGTCATCGAAGGCCCCGACGACGAGCTGCCCTACACCGGCGACGGCCCGCTCGTCAACTGCGCGCCGCAGTTCGACGGGATGCACAACCGCGAGGCGCTCGAGGCGATCGTGCGCTGGCTGGATCGCGAGGGCAAGGGCCACGCCTCGGTGAACTACCGCCTGCGCGACTGGCTCATCTCGCGCCAGCGCTACTGGGGCACGCCGATCCCGATCATCCACTGCCCTGCGTGCGGCCCCGTGCCGGTCCCCGAGGCCGACCTGCCGGTGCTGCTGCCGGACGTCGAGGACTACAAGCCGCGCGGGCGCTCGCCGCTGGCGGCCGCCGAGGACTGGGTCCGCGTCGACTGCCCGCAGTGCGGCGCCTCCGCCGAGCGCGAGACCGACACGATGGACACGTTCGTCGACTCCTCGTGGTACTTCCTGCGCTACTGCGACGCCTCCAACGACGAGGCCGCGTGGGATCCGGCCGCGGTCGGGCTCTGGATGCCCGTAGACCAGTACATCGGCGGCGTCGAGCACGCGATCCTGCACCTCCTCTACGCGCGCTTCTTCACGAAGGCGCTGGCCGACCTCGGCCACCTGCCCGCCGACATCCAGGAGCCGTTCGCGGCCCTCTTCACGCAGGGGATGATCCTGCGCGACGGCGACAAGATGTCCAAGAACAAGGGCAACGTCATCTCGCCGAAGACATACGTCGACCGCTACGGGGCCGACACCGCGCGCACGTACATCCTCTTCATCGGTCCGCCCGACCAGGACGCCGACTGGTCCGACAGCGGCGTGGAGGGGATGCACCGCTTCCTCGGCCGCCTGTGGCGCATGGCCGCCGAGGCCGCCGCCGAGCTGCCCGACCATCAGGTGCCCGACGAGCTGGGCGCCGACGACGAGCGCCTGCTGCGCAAGGCGCACTGGGCGATCGACAAGGTCACGCGCGACATGAGCGAGCGCTTCAACTTCAACACCGCGATCGCCGCGATCATGGAGCTGCTCAACGAGATCACGCCGACCAAGCGCGGCGCGGCGGCGCCCGGGGCGGTGCGCTTCGCGCTGGGCACGGCGTCGTCGCTGCTGTTTGCGTTCGCCCCGCACACCGCGGCCGACGCCTACCACCTGCTGACCGGCGAGCGCGTCTGGGAGCAGCCGTGGCCCGACGCCGACCCGGCGTTCCTGGAGGCCGACAGCTTCGAGCTCGTGTGCCAGGTCAACGGCAAGGTCCGCGATCGCGTCCGGGCGCCCTCGAACGCGTCACGTGACGAGCTGCTCGCGCTCGCGCGCGCGGCGCCGAAGATGCGCCAGTACCTCGACGGTCACGAGGTCGTCAAGGAGGTCGTCGTGCCGGGCAAGCTCGTCAACGTCGTCGTCCGCTGACGCGGCCGTGACGGCGGCGCCGTACGTCGCGGTCGTCGGGGCAGGCGGCGATGTCGTCGCCGACGTCCTGGCGGACGCCGAGGCGGTCGGTGCCGGGCTCGCGCGGCGCGGCGCCGTCCTGGTCTGCGGCGGGCTCGGAGGCGTCATGGAGGCCGCCTGCCGCGGTGCCCGCTCGCTGGGCGGCGTCACGCTCGGGATCCTCCCCGGCTCGGAGCGCGCGGCCGCGAACGCCTGGGTGAGCATCGCGGTCGCGACGGGGCTCGGCGAGCTGCGCAACGGGCTCGTCGTGCGCTGCGCCGACGCCGTCATCGCGATCGACGGCGAGTACGGGACGCTGTCGGAGATCGCGCTCGCGCTGAAGGCCGGCACGCGCGTCGTCGGACTGCGCAGCTGGGAGATCCGCGGTGTCCTGTCCGCAGGCGAGCCGGCTGCGGCGGTCGCGCTCGCCCTGGAGGGTTGATCGGGCGTCGTCGAGCCCTACTCGCAGAGACGATGAGGCCACGCCGCTGGCGCAACCGCAGGGAGGCCGGACGCCTGCTCGCCGAGCAGTTGAACCGCTTCGCCGGCCGCGACGACGTCGTCGTCCTCGCGCTTCCGCGTGGCGGCGTCCCCGTCGGCTACGAGATCGCCGAGGCCCTCCGCGCGCCGCTCGACGTCTACCTCGTGCGCAAGCTCGGGGTCCCCGGCCACGAGGAGCTCGCGCTCGGAGCGATCGCGACCGCCCGACGAGGTGGTCTGCCTCATGACGCCCAGGCCGCTGCGCAGCGTCGGCAGATGGTACGAGGACTTCGACCAGACGACCGACGACGACGTGCGCGAGCTGCTCGCCCGTGCCCGCCGGCCGCCGCTGCGGCGCAAGCCGGAGGTCGTCCTCGCGCTGACGGGAGCGGCCGGCGACTACGACCCGCTGCTCGAGCGCGCCCGCGGCGCTCGTTTCGACCTGCTCGGCGAGGCCTCGCACGGGACGCACGAGCTCTACCGCGAGCGCGCGGAGATCACGAAGCGGCTGGGGCGCCGAGGCCGAGCGCAAGCACGCCCGGCGCGCGCTGCCCGGAAGCTGGGAGGAGCTGCTGCACGAGCAGGACTCACCCGCCTTCGTCATCGACACCGCCGAGCTCCAGGGCCGCGCCCTGCAGCGCGCGATCGGCGTCGTCTACCGGCCCGAGACCGAGCGCCTCTCGCACTACTTCCATGCCCCATCGCCGACCAGTTCGACGCCGTCGTCCACATCGACGAGACGCAGGCCGTCGAGCCGCTGGAGCGCACGAGCGAGTGGGAGACCGGCGAGCTGCCCGAGACGTATCCGTGGGGGGTGTAGGGAGGCGGGGTGTCGTCGAGTGTCGTCGGGTGTCGTTCGCTGACGGCATCGAGGGGCGCGTGACAGGTCTCGGGGAGCGCAAAGCGCCGGCGCCAAGGCACGGCCGAACTCTGCCGGCGAGCCGCGGCGTGCGCCGCATAGGCCGGGGGGGAACGACCCGTCCCGCGCTCGCAAGATGGCGAGTTTCCATCCCTCACGCCGAATACCTCGCCAAACGCCGCTTGCTCGCCACGACCGCCCGGCTGCCGCCTCCTCAATGCCGCCGTATCGCCAGCCCGCGGCAAGATGAAGACGCGGCCTCTTCGCGGCCCTCGTTCAGGACATTCAGTGACACCGTTCACTGCTTTGCGCAGGCACTCGGCCACCTGTCACGACCGCCGCGGCGGCGTTGCGCGCAATTGTCACATTCCACGTGCCCAATTGCGCAGGACGCGACCTAGCCTCGAGTCGTGTCCGATCTCGACCGCCCGCGGCTGGCGCTCTACGTGGCGCTCGGAGTCGTCGTCTGCTTCCTCGGCGCGCGGTACCTCAGCGCGCAGGTGACGCGCGGCGATCCCGCGAGCGCCGCAGGTGTGACCACCACGGAGGCCTCGCCCGCCGGCGACGAGCGTCCCGCGCCGCCGGCGACCGTGCGCGTCGGCCGCGCCGGCGACGGGCGGGTGACCGTCCACGTCGCGGGCGCCGTGCGCCGCCCCGGGGTCTACCGGCTGGCGGCGGGCGCGAGGGTCGACGACGCGCTACGGCGCGCCGGCGGTCCGCGGCCGCGGGCGGACCTCGCCGCAGTGAACCTCGCCGCGAAGCTCGAGGACGGGCGCCAGGTGCTCGTGCCCCGGCGCGCCGCCGCGCTCGCCGCCCCCGCGCCGGCCGCGGCCGCGACCGCCGGCGTAGGTGGGTCAGCGTCAGCGTCGGCTCCCGCGGGCGCGGCGCCGGCGCAGCCGGTCAACCTCAACACGGCGACGCTCGAGCAACTCGACACGCTCGATGGCGTCGGTCCCGGGATCGCGCAGCGAATCCTCGACTATCGCCAGCAGCACGGGGGCTTCCGGGGCGTGGAGGAGCTCGGCGAGGTCCCCGGGATCGGAGCCAAGCGGCTGGCGACGCTCACGCCGCTGGTGACCGTATGAGGGGCCGCCGCGCTCCGGGCGCTGCGGTTGGCGACGCTCACGCGGCTGGTGACCGTATGAGGGCCGCCGCGCTCCGGGCGCTGCGGTTGGCGACGCTCACGCGGCTGGTGACCGTATGAGGGCCGCCACGCTCCGGGCGCTGCGCGACCTGCGCCAGGGCGCTGCCGACCATCCGCGCCACGTGCTGCTCGCGGCACTTGCCGCCGGGCTGCTCGCCGGGCCGCGCTGGCCGCTGGCCGTCGCCGCGATCGCGTTGCTCGCGTTCGCGCTCACTCCGCACGCCGCCGTCGCGCTCGGCGCCGCCGTCATGCTGCTCGTCGGCGCGGGCGTGGCCGACGCGCGCCTCGCGGCGCTCGACCACAGCACGCTCGGGCCGCTGGTGGATCGCGAGGTCGGCGTGCGCGCGACGCTGCTCGACCACCCGCGCACCCGCTCGTTCGGCACGCGCGTGGCGCCCGCGCGGCTGCTGTCGGCGCCCGGACGCGGCGAGCGGGTGCTGCTGCGCGTGCCGGCGCGGGTTCGCTGGCCGCCGGCCGCGGTCCCCGGCGCCGAGGTCGTCGCGCGCGGTCGCCTGTCGCGGCTCGGCCCCTACGACGCCTCCGAGCGCCGCCGCAACGCCCACGCGCTCCTTCGCGTGGAGTCGGTCCGCGCCACAGGCCGGCAGCGCGGCGGGCTGCTGGGCGGGCTCGACGCAGTCCGCGCCCGGACCGAACGCGCGCTGACCGCGGGGGTGCCGGCGCCGCAGGGCGCGCTCGCGCGCGGGATGGTGCTCGGCCAGGACGGTGCGCTGACGGACGCCGTCCGCGAGGACTTCCGGACGACCGGCCTTGCCCACCTTGTCGCCGCCAGTGGGGCGAACGTCCTCCTGCTGGCGACGCTCGTGCTGGCGCTCGGGACGGCGGCGGGCCTGGGGTTGACGGCGCGGCTGGCGCTGGCATTGGCGCTCGTCGCCGCCTACGTCCCGCTCGCAGGGGCGGGTCCGTCGATCCAGCGGGCCGGCGTGATGGGCGCGGCAGGGCTCGTCGCGGCGCTCGCCGGGCGCCCCGCGTCGCGCTGGTACGCGCTGCTGCTGGCCGCTGCGCTGACGCTCGCCTGGAATCCGCGTGCCGCCGAGGACGTCGGCTGGCAGCTGAGCTTCGCCGCTGTACTCGCCATGCTCGCGCTCGTGCCCGCGCTGCGGCGCGGCCTGCGCCGCGCCGGAACGCCGACCGGGATTGCGGAGGTGCTCGCGGTGACCGCGGCGGCGACGCTCGGCACCGCGCCGCTCATCGCGCTGCACTTCGAGCGCCTCTCGCTCGTATCGCTGCCGGCCAACCTCCTGGCCGCGCCCGCCGTCGCGCCGGTCATGTGGCTCGGCACGATCGCCGGAGCGCTCGGGCAGGCCGCGCCCGCGCTGGCGGCACCGGTCGCGGGCGTCGCGGCGCTGCCGCTCGCGTACCTCACATGGCTTGCGCAGCGCGCCGCCGGACTTCCGTTCGCCGAGCTGAGCGTCCCTTCGCCCAGCCTGGCGGGCGTCATCGGGATCTACGCCGCCGCGGCGCTGGCGGCGCTCGGGTGGCAGCGACTCGGGGCCAACCGGCGTCCGGTCGGCGCGATCGCGGCCCTCGGCACGCTCGCGGCCGCCACGGTGCTCGCGCTCGGAATCCATGCGCCCGGACCGCCCAAGGACCTGACGGTCTCCTTCCTCGACATCGGCCAGGGCGACGCCACGCTCATCCAGCACGGACGCGCGGCGGTGCTCGTCGACACGGGGCCGCCCGACGGCCCGATCCTCGCGCGACTGCGCGCGGCCGGGGCGCGGCGGCTGGACGTGCTCGTGCTCACCCACGCCGCGCTCGACCATGACGGCGCCGCCGCCGCGGTGCTCGACCGGATCCCGGTCGACCTCGTGCTCGACGGGGAGGAGGCGGGGGCGCGGCCGGCGCCGGGGCCGTTCGGCATGCGCGCGGCCGCGCCGGTGGCGCAGCTCAGCGCCGCCCGCCACGTGCGCCGGATCGCGTCCGACGCCGGCCAGGTCCTGCGCGCGGGGCAGCTCGAGCTCCGCGTGCTGTGGCCGCGGCGCGTGCCGGCGGCGCCGCCCGGCGCCGAGCCCAACGACCGCGCCACCGTCCTGCACGTGCGCGACGGCCCGTTCGACATGCTGCTGACGGCCGATGCCGAATCCAACGTCACGGCGGGTCTCGAGCTGCCGGTTGTCGACGCGCTGAAGGTCGCCCACCACGGCAGCGACGACCCCGGGCTGCCCGGCCTCCTGCACCGCCTGCGCCCGCGGGTCGCGGTCGTCTCCGTCGGCGCCCACAACAGCTACGGCCACCCGGTGCCGGCGACGCTCGCCGCTCTGCGTGCCGTGCCGGTCGTCCGCCGCACCGACCGCGACGGAACCGTGCGCCTGACCGTGCGCGACGGGAGGATGGCGATCCAGGCCGCGAGTTGACCGCCCGCACGGCCGCCTACACTCGGCGGCGATGGCCGCCTTCAAGCCCGTCTACCTCATTCACGGCGACGACCACGGCCGCATCGGCGAGCGCCGCGCGGCCCTGCGCGCGCTGGCCGAGCGCGAGTCGGGCTCGGGCGGGGTCGAGTGCCTCGAGGGCGACGCCGCGACGCCCGTAGCGGTCGCCGCCGCGCTGTCGGCGATGACGTTCGCGATCGGGCGGCGCTTCATCGTCGTCGACGGGGTCGAGCGCTGGAAGGACGCCGACGTCAAGGCGCATCTCGCGCCGGCGCTCGACGCGATCGCGCCGGACACGACGATCGCCTTCTTCGCCCGTGAGGAGGGGCGCTTCAAGGTTGCCGCCGCGCTCGTCGCGGCCGTCGAGCGGGCCGGCGGCAGCGTCGCCGCCGAGCGGACGCTGAAGGCCAGGGAGCTCCCACGCTGGCTGCAGGCCGAGGCGGCGAAGCTCGGTGTCGAGCTGCACCGCGATGGTGCGCAGGCGCTCGTCGCGCTCGTCGGCGAGCGCCAGCAGCGCCTGCTGCGCGAGGTCGAGAAGCTCGCGCTAGAGCTCGGTCCCGGCGCCCGGATCGGCACCGACGAGGTCGAACAGGCTGCCGCGCACTCCTCCGAGCGCCAGGTCTGGGGGCTCGTCGACGCGCTCGTCGCCGGCGAGGGCGCTGCCGCGACACGTGCGTTCCTCGAACTGGAGGCCCAGGGCGAGTCGGTCGCGCGGCTCGTCGGTCTGCTCGCGCGTCGCGTGCGCGACGTGCTGGCGATCGCCACCCGGCTGGAGGCGGGGGAGAGCGCGGCGCAGATCAAGCAGGGCCTGAAGATGAGCCCCTGGGCGGCCGACCGGCGGATCGCCGAGGCGCGCCGGTCCGACGTCGACCGCCTCAGCCGTGCGCTCGAAACGCTCGCCGACCTCGAGCTCGCGACGCACGGCGGCAGCGAGCTCAGCGACGGCACCGAGGCGATCCGGGCGATCGCGCGGATTGCCGCGTAGGCTGGGCGGACTCTCCAGGGCCCTCAGCCCAGCACGCGGACCGCCGCATAGGCCGGGCCGGACTCCGGACTCCGGGGCCTTCAGCCCAGCGCGCGGCGCAGGATGTCGCGCAGCGCGCGCTGGTCGTCGGCGCTCAGCGCGGCGAGCGGCTCGGGCAGCTCCTGGATCGCCTCATGTAAGCGCGCGCGGACCGCGGCCCCGCGTTCGGTGACGACCAGCATCCGCAGCCGGCGGTCGTGCTCGGCCTCGCGGCGCTCGACGAGACCCTGCGCCTCGAGCCCGTCGACGAGCCCGGTGACGTTCGAGCTGTCGCAGTGCAGCGCCTTGGCCAGGGCGCGCATCGGCACCGGCTGCTCGGGGTCCAGCGAGCGCAGCGCGAAGAGCTGCGGCGGGGTGAGCCCGAACTCGCCGGCGACGCGCAGCATGCGCGGTCGCACCTCCCAGAACAGCCGTGACATGAGCGACCAGGCCTCATGGGCGGCGGAGCGGTGCGTGACGTCCGAGGCCATTGACCAACAGGATAGTAGACGATGGCAATAGTTGACAAGCTAAACTAACCGTGCGTATCCTGCGCCTCATGCACGAGGAGCGCGGTATCGATGTCGCGGGCCTGGTCCGCGAGTTCAAGGGCGGCGTCCGCGCCGTCGACGGCATCGACCTGCACGTCGCTGCAGGTGAGATCTACGGCTTTCTCGGACCCAACGGCGCCGGCAAGTCGACGACCGTCAAGGTCCTCACGACGCTGCTGCCGCCGACGGCCGGCAGCGCGTCGGTCGCGGGCTTCGACGTCGCGCGCGAGGGGGCGAAGGTCCGCGAGGCGATCGGCGTCGCGCTGCAGGACGTGGCGCTGGATCCGATGCTCACCGGCCACGAGCACATGCGCCTGCAGGCCGGCCTGCACGGCATCCCGCGCTCGCAGCGCGCCGCCCGCGGCGACGAGCTGCTCGAGCGCGTCGGCCTCGCCGATGCCGCCGCCCGCAAGTCGTCGACGTACTCCGGCGGCATGAAGCGCCGGCTCGACCTCGCGCTCGCGCTCCTGCACGGGCCGCGCATCCTCTTCCTCGACGAGCCGACGACCGGCCTCGACGTCCAGTCGCGCACGGCGCTGTGGGAGGAGGTCGGGCGCCTCGCGCGCGAGGAGGGCACGACCGTCTTCCTCACGACGCAGTACCTCGAGGAAGCCGACGTCCTCGCCGACCGGGTCGGGATCATCGACCGCGGCAAGATCGTCGCCGAGGGGACCCCTGCCGCGCTGAAGGCCCAGGTCTCGAAGCCAACCGTGGAGGTCATCCCGCACGATGCCGAAGGCTGCGGCGCCGTGCGCATCGCCCTCGCGCCGTTCGGCGAGCAGGTCACGGCGCGCCGCACGGGCTCCGTCGCCGTCCGCCTCGAAGATGGTGTCGAGCAGCTCGCCGGCATCGTGCGCGCGCTCGATGCCGCGAACGTCGTGGTCGCGCACCTCGCGCTGCACGAGCCGACGCTCGACGACGTGTTTCTCGCCAAGACCGGCCGCAGCCTCGAGGGCAGCGCGGATCCGATGCCGGAGGACCCGGCGGCGGCCGGTGCTCCACGGCCCGAGCCGGCGGCGGCGTAGGGAAGCGAAGGATCTGCGATGACCCTCGCAACCCGATGAGCGCGGCGATCGCGCATTCGAGCCTGCCGACGCAGGTCGGGCTGCTCGCAGGCCGCGCCGTGCGACGCATCCTGCGCCAACCCGCGCAACTCGTCTTTCCGATCCTGTTCCCGCTCATCCTGCTGGGCGTCAACGCGTCCGGCCTGGACGCCGCGACGAACCTGCCCGGCTTCCCGTCGGCGAGCTACCTCGACTTCGCGCTCGCCATCCCGTTCATGCAGGGAGCGCTGTTCGCGGCGCTCAACGGCGGCCAGGATCTCGCCCGCGACATCCAGAACGGCTTTCTCGACCGCCTCGCGCTCACGCCCATGTCCGGCGCCGCACTGCTGGCCGGCCAGCTCGGCGGCGCGCTCTTCATGGGCGTCGTGAGCGCGATGCTCTACCTCGTGACCGGCCTGCTGTTCGGCGTCGGCATCGCCTCCGGCGTCGGCGGTGCGCTCGTCCTGCTCGCGCTCGCGATCGTCATCTCGTTCGCGTTTGCCTGCTTCGGCACGTTCGTCGCGCTGCGTGCCGGAACCGGCGAGGCCGTGCAGGGCTTCTTCCCGCTCTTCTTCGTCCTGCTCTTCCTCAGCTCGGCGTTCTTCCCGCGCAATCTCATCGAGCAGGACTGGTTTCGGACGGTCGCGACCTACAACCCCGTCTCCTACATGGTCGAGGGGCTTCGCAGCCTCGTCATCACGGGCTGGGACGCGCAGGCGCTCCTGCAGGCCTTCGGGATCAGCGCCGCGGCGGTCGTCCTCTTCCTCGCGCTGAGCTCCCGCGCGCTGCGCATGCGCCTCGTCCGGACGTAGCGAGACATCCATGATCGTCACCGCTTCCACCTCGACGACCGACGGCGCGCAGTCGTGAGCGCGCTTGCTCGCACACGTTCGGTGGCGTTCGCCGTCGCCTGGCGGGGGATCCACAACGCCTTCACGAACCCGGCGTTCCTCCTGCCGAGCGTCCTGTTCCCGCTCTTCTTCTTCATCGCCTTCGCGGGCGGCCTGTCGGGCGTGCAGAACGTGCCGAACTTCGACTTCAAGTCCGGCTACACGTCCTTTCAGTTCGCCTTCGTCTGCGTCCAGGCGGCCGCGTTCGGCGGCGTCTTCACGGGCTTTGCGATCGCCGCCGACTTCGAGTTCGGCTTCGCGCGGCGGCTGCTGCTCGCGGCCCCCAACCACGGCGGGATCGTCATCGGCTACATGATCTCCGCGATGACGCGGGCGGCCTTCGTCCTGGCGGTCGTGTTCGTCGCCGGATTGATCAGCGGTATGAGCGTCGACGGCTCGCTCGCGGACCTGCTCGCGCTGCTCGCGCTGGCGCTCGCCGTCAGCGCGGTCTCCACGCTGTGGGCGGCCGGGATCGCGATGCGCATACGCACGATGCAGGCGGGCCCGGTCATGCAGATGCCGGTCTTCATCCTGCTGTTCCTCGCGCCGGTCTACGTGCCGCTGAACCTCGTCGCCGGCTGGGTGCACGACATCGCCCGATTCAACCCGGCGACGGCGCTGCTGGAGGCCGCGCGCGGCTTCATCTC
>Ga0136631_10000544_pt1 | contig 11731 bp, 9 predicted proteins | sample AntDrymUQ6012206_2_FD_104655 | JGI IMG/M metagenome (GOLD analysis project Ga0136631, IMG submission 104655) | Polar desert sand microbial communities from Dry Valleys, Antarctica - metaG UQ601 (22.06) | ecosystem: Environmental > Terrestrial > Soil > Desert | place: Antarctica: Dry Valley... | reverse complement strand
CACCTTGACAAAGATCAACGACAACAACCCGACGCCGCCGACGCCCATCAAAATCAGGCCGATGAACGGCAGCCCGGCCAGCGCGCCGCCGGCCACAAGCAGCTCAAACATCTTCTGGATCCCGGTCGTGACCGCCCCGACGCCGAGGATCGCCTTGGTGATCTGATTGGTCAGCGCGACCGCCTGCGCCCACAACCAGGTGTAGCTGAGCACGCCGATCGCGGCCATAAACACGCGGATCAACGGGGCGGCGACATGATCGCCCTGACCGCTCCAAGCCCGTGAGGTCGCATACAGCAAGCTCAAAGGTGCGATCGCCAGGCCAAGCCACGTAAACAGGCCGCGGATCGCGTTGACCCCGCCAAAGCCGTACGCTTGCCCGCCCCCGGGCGTCGTGATCTGCGCGCTGTAGTCGGGCACCGCGACCATCCAGCTGATGATCGACAGGCCCTCCCCAATCCAGCTGCGCGGGATCAGCAGCTTCACCAACCCGCCGAGCAGGTTCATGATGAAATCCCCCGCGACATTGACCGTCCAATCCAGCCCGCCGAGCACCGCGTGCGCGATATCGCCCAACAGCCCGCCGATCGGCGCCGCCAACACGCCGCCCGGGGTTGCGCCAAACGCCGCGGCCGGCTGGCACAGCACCATCAGGACCGCGACCGCGCCCAGCAGCGTGGTGATCCTCATGATGTGCGTGCGCAGCAGCCCGAACACCGCGCTCACGCCAACGCGGTCGGGATCACGACGAGGATCAGGCCGATCCCCGCGACCACCCGAAACAACACATCAGGGGCACGCTGAGAACCGAACGCCAGCATCCCCGCGACCAACACCAACACCAAGCCGACTCCGGTCGCGACCAACCACAACCAGTTCGACGTCATCGTCGCGATCAGCGACTTGATCAGCTCCGCGTTCGGCGGCGCCTTACCCGTCAGCCCGGCAGCCCTCAACCCACCCAACCCGACGACGTCCATGCAGGCAAGCAACACCACCGCCGCGCCCGCAAGCGCGGCTAACCGTTGTCGTGCTGTGAGAGTGCTGCAGATCACGACTGAACCCCCCCGATCGAGTGACGGCCAACAACCACGACGACGACGGCCCTGCACCGCTACCGCGCCTCTGACGCGGGCGGCAGGTCACCAGGCGTAAAAGACGGATCAGGCGCACGCAGCGCCCGACGGGCACGCCGGCGCACGGGCGCAGCGACGGGCCGCGCGACCGCGACGTGCGGAGCTGGCGCAGCCGCCATCGACGAGGCTGGCGCGGCCCGCCGCTGCGCCCGTGGAGCGACCGGTCGCAAACGCCGCCGTCGATGCGTTGCGCGCCGTGAACGTGCCCGAGCCAGCTGGCGCCGTGCGCGCTGGTGAGCACGTCGCGCGGCGGCTATGCGCCGTCGCTGGCGGACGACCGCGTGACTCTTGTTGTTCAGGATGGATGCGGTCGTTGCCCTCGAGGCACGCGATGAGCGTTCGCCGCCCTCGTGGGTCTGAGGCGCGCCTGTGACGACCGCGAGGCTGAGCACGACCAGCAGCGCCAGCACGCCAACGCCGACCAGGCGGCCGGGACGCCGGAGATGGCGCCCGCCGCGCTCGGACTTCGTGCTGGCGCTGTGGCGCCTTCTACGCGGCGCACGTCGCGCGAGCTGGCGATCGGCTGACAGCGCCGCTGCGCCGATCGCCTCACGCGCAGCCGTCGCGCATTCATCGACGATCGGAGTGCCGTCGGCCGCCCGGGCAAACCAGTCATCGTCGCCATCGCCGGCCGCGACGGCGCCCTGCGCGATCGCTGGGAGCGCGTCGTCAAAGAGGCCCACTTTCAAGGCCCCGAGCAGAGGGTCGTCCTCAGGCGACCTGGCGTGATCGTCGTCCATGGCGCCACCAACGACAAAGGCCCCAAAAAGGGGGCAGCCGGATTCTCAGCAGGACTTCGCGGGGCTCAACAGGTGCGTCGACGCGCACACGCAACACCTCTCCCCCCACGCTTGGCCGCGGCCGACGTCGCTCATCGCGCTGACCGTGGCTTCTCAGCGCGCCGCCGCCCACGCGTCACCGCAGGCTCACTCCGGCCGGCTCGCGCTCGCGTCGAGTGCTCGGGTCAGGCGCGCCGGGCGCGGGCGTGCGCGACGAGCCGCCGGCCAACGCGGATCGTGACGCGCGCGACTCCGCGTCGCGCGCGAGGCCCAAGCTTGAACGTCACGGCAAGCTTGTGCTTGCGGACCGTGACGACGCGGGTGCCGTGGCCGGCGCCGCGCCCGCGCAGCGTCGACCTCCACCTGACAGTCGCTCGTCGGCCACGTGCGATCGTCGCGGTCACGCGCAGGCGACCGTTGCGGATAACGGCCGTGATCTTCGTTCGCCTGCTGGCCTTCGTCGCTGACGGCACGATCGCGATCGGCGGCGGTGCGGGCGGCCGATGGTTGTCGACCAGCACGGGCGGTGACAGCACGCTCCGCGCGTTGCCGGCGGCGTCGGTCACGACGAGGCTGAACGTATGCTGCCCGTCGGCTACGCGCGTCGTGTCGGCGCTGAGCGATCCTGCCGCAAGCTGTGGGCACGGCCGCACGCTGCGGTCATCGCAGGTCTGCGTGACCGACGCCAGCGGTCGCCGAACGTCAGGTCCGGCAACGACCGCGCTGCGGATGCCGGTCGCATCCTCCGCAGCCACCGTCACCGGGACGACACCTGAGACCACGCCCCCTGACCACAACCGCCCACCGACGCCGCTCACCGTGGGCAAGCTGTTCTCAGCAAGGGTCACCTTCGCGCTGTACAACGCCGCGCGTGCCGCATGAATCGTCCCTCCACCTATGCAGGCGGCGGTCGACCGAACGATCCGGCAGATCACGCCGATAAACAGGCTGCTCGTGTTGAGACCCGAGTGCGTGACCGGCCCCTGGTTGAGCTTGTCGCAGTAGATGCTGCTGCCAGCGAGGAACGGCCACGGGATCTTGCACTCGGCCAGCACCCCACCGTCGGCGCGATAGATTCCGGAGACCATGTCTTGGTCGTTGTAGGCCTGGAGACTGCCGTAGTAGGTCAGCGCGGTGATCGTCGTGTCCGCTGGCGCTGTGAACGTCCAGCCGGCCCGCGAGCCGTTGGGCATGTTCGTGGATGAGCTGAGGATGTCCTCCGCCCATAGGGCGCCGCGGTTGGTGCCGTCGCCTGGCCCGGACTCGAACACGCCCCCACAGGCGTTGCCGGTCGACAGACCGGCTGGGAATGTGTTGATTGGCGTCCAGGCGCCCGCTGACGCCATCGGGCTGCACGTCGTGACGACGTAGCTGCCCGCGAGCGCGGAGCCCGGGCTGATCGCTGCGCTCAGGAGCGTGGCTATCACGACGAGCGCCGCGCGCGCGGCGCGGCTCATCTGCGACCGCGAGACCTGGACACGTTGCGCGCAATGCTAGGGCCTGTGAGCGTTCGTGTCGCCGTCTGCAGCGTGTAGCGCAGGGTCACACGCTGGGGCGGTGTCTTGATTCGCACACGCGGCTTCGTCGTCGTCAGATGGCGGGCTTGACCCTTGGCGAACGTCATCTTGACGTGCAGCTTGGCGCCCTTGGGCATCCGTCGCAGCGTGATCTGCAGCATGCCGCCGCGCGATGTCACGCGTTTGATGCTGGGGCGCCCGGGCCGCTTGGGGATCGCGGCCCTGCCCGCCTTGACGATGTCGGCGAGCCCCGCGGCCTCAAACACTGCTGTGACGTCGAGATGGCCGTGCTTGGCGGTCGTGACCAGCAGCTGTACCGCGTCGTGCGCGCTGAGCGTCGGGGCATAGGAGCGCAGCGCTACGAGGACAGCGGCTGCGAACGCGCTGGCCTGCGAGGTGCCGTTGCCGCAGCAGATCGACCTGCCCTGCGCGTCGAGCTGGTGGATGCCGCACCCGGGCGCGTAGAACGTCAGGCCGGTTGTCGGCGAGAACGGGCAGACGCCGTTGTCGGGGTTGCCTGCGCCGACGGGCAGGATCCCCGGCTGGCTGCCCGGCAACTGGATCGCCCCGGGCGCGTTCCCCGCCGCCGCGAGAATCGAGATCCCCTTGGTCCTCGCAAGGGCGACCGCGTTGCTGAATGCCGCCGTCTGGTCGGGCGTCGGCGGGATGACCGACGCGAGCGGCAGGACGATCGCGGCCACCTCCACACCCGCTACCGGGATGGAGCAGGCCCCGATCCCGTTGATGTAGTCGTCGAACTGGAACGTGGGCTGTTTGCCCGGTTGGGGGATGTCGGTCGCCCGGATGGACACGATTTTCAGTTGGGGCCAGGCGCCGATGTGCGTGTGGCCGGCGCCCCCGGCGATCACGGCGTCGTTGGTGCCGTGGATCAGTGGGTCGACGTCAGCACCCGTGCCGCCGTCCAGGGCGCTCGCCGAGACGAGCCCCGGCATCGTGTCCGGGGTGGCGTTGACGCCCGAGTCGACGAAGCACAGCGCCTTCGCAGCGCCCGCTGGCGGCGGCGCGTAGGCCAGGAAGGCGGCGCGCGCCGCATGCGCCTGGTTGGTCACAATCGGCGGCGTCGCAGCGGTCGCCGTGACGGCTGCAGTCGTGGTGATGAGCAGCCCGGCGATGAGGCTGGCGACGAGCATCCGGGAGCTGTTGAGGATGCGGTTCATCGGACCCGCGCCTTTCTGATCGGCGATGTCGCGCGCGCGAACTGCGCGGTCTTTGGCGCGACGGCGCGGAATGCGTAGCGTTTCCCGATCGCCCGGCGGCCACTGTAGAAGAGCGTGAACCGCCCGGCGCGGCTGACGCGCACCGAGGACCCGACGGTTTGCCAGCGATCACCGTTGCGCGCTTGGATGAACACGAGCGGGCGCGGGTTGCCAAACGCCTTGGCGGTCAGTCGCCCGGTGAACCGCAGCCGGCCGTTGCCGAGCGCCTTGACGTTCAGCGTCAGCTTGGCGGTCGGCGCCGGCTCGCTGCTCAGCCGGCCGCTGATGTCGCTGCGGTTGTTGACGCTGATCACCTGGTTGAGCACGGTCACGGTGTTCTTGGCGGCGTTCTGGACGGTCACGGCGAGCTGATGCTCGCCGTCGGCCAGGTTCGTCGTGTGGACAGGAACGTCGAGCGCGACGTTCTGCGGGCACGGCTGCTGAGTGCCGAAGACCAGCGCGCCCGTCGGGCCATCGGTCCCGCTGGCGACGCATCGGCCCGCGTTCTTATCCGGGGTCGCGTTGTAGACCGACTGGCCGTCGATCATGACGTTAACGTTCAAGACGCCGGGCCCTCCCGGGTCAGACGCCCTGAAGGCAAGGTTCGTGGTGCCGTGCGCATCAGCCGCCAGCAGGCCGCCGCTGAACTCCGTCGCGGTCGGCTGGATCGGGCTGTCGAGCAGCAGCCTGGCCCAGTGCACGGCCACGAGCGCCCACGAGCCGTGGCTGCCACCCCTGTCGCAGACCGCGCCCGCGACGCGGACCGCGCACAGCGCGCTGAGAAACAGCTCGCCGCCGCGGTCGCGCGGCAGATCCAGCACCCCGAAGTGATTGAACGTGTTGTTCTGACAAAGCGCCAGGAACGCGACGCAATGCAAGACGAGGTTCGTCCTGTCATAGGTCGGCCGCGGGGTCAGCAGCGCGGCGACGCCGGCCGCGTCCTTGCCAAAGCCGTCCGCGGACAGGCCCGCGAGAACCTGGCCACCGGCGAGCGTCGATCCGCTCGGCGGCGTGTAGCGCAGGTTCTCACTCGAGCCGCCCGCCGCCGCCACGCGGCTGCTCAGCGCGGCGTACATCGGTTTGGTCGGGCTGCAGTTAACGTCCCCGGTCGAGCCGACCGGTGGACCACCGGCCTTAAACGTCGTCCAGCCGTCGCTTCCGGCCGCTGAGCCGTCCGGACTCGCGCAGCTGGCCTGCATCCAAAGCCCAGCGCTGGCCGGGCTGGCCGCGACGGCCGCGCCGCCGACGGTAAGGACCGTGGTCAGCGCGGCGACGGCGCAGAGCGTGCGCGAGCGCGTTCTCGTGTGGTGCATGTCTCCCCTATCCGGTTGGCACTACAAGGTTGGTGACGGTCAGCATCCGAGGTCCCCTGGCGTACAGCTCGGACGCGAATCAGACGACGTCCCTGTCCGCAGACGAGGTTGTGGCGAACTCGAGGTCGAGTTGCTGCTCGCGACGGTTGGTTCCAGGTCGCCGGGCGTGAAGTCTCGTGTGCTGGGCGGTGGCGACGCACCCGTGGCGGTCCCGGTCGGGGTCCGCGTTCGCGTCGTGCTCTCAAGCGGTAGGTCACCGGGGGTGAAGTCCCTGTCGGGCTGCGCCTCGGTGCGCTTGGGCGAAGCTGCTGCGGGGGGCGACGGTGGCGCTGGGACGATCCGTGGCGCCGCGGTCGACGACTTTGGGACTGCGCGGACCGCCGGCTTGACTGCAGTGCGCCTGGTCGTGCGCTCCGGGCGATGCTCGACCTGCGGGGTGATCGGCTGGACCACGCCTACGAGCCCGCTGCCGGCGGCGGCGGCGGCGCAGGCCGCGCCGACGCACACGGCCACGGCCTTGCCGCCGACGGCCCCGCCGCTGACCGCCGCGGCGCCGGCGCTGTCGCCGGAGCTGATGCCCACGCGCTGCGCGATCCAAAACGCCGCATTGTGCGCCGCGTGCAGCACACCGCTGGCGCGTGCGTGCAGGCCATCCCACGCATCCACGAACGGTCCGAACGGCAGCCAGGTGAGGGCCGTGCGTTCGCGCACGGCGCGACGGCGCGAATGCCACACCACGCGGCACTCATCGCAGCCCGCGACGTGAATCAGGACCGCCTCGAGCTGCGGGACCGCCGTGAGCTCCGCGGGCAGTTTCTTATTGGTCGCGTCGATCAGCGTGTCCATCAGCGCGCGTTGCTCGACGCACACCGCACCGTTGGCGTACGCCCGGATGTAGGCCTTCATCTTGCGGCGCGCGCGGGCAGACACGCTCTTGGTCTTCGACGCACTCCAACCGAGCACTTGGTCAAGTCCGCGCGGCTGCTTTCCTGTTTGGAGGCGCTTGTCCAACCAGGCCTCCGCCCATCGGCGCTGGTCGCCGTGCAGGGCGCCGAAGATCTCCGGGACGCGCAAGACCGGGTGCTCCTGGTCACTCACGTCGCTGGCGTCGACCGTCGCGCTGAGCGCCAGCGCCCGGTGATGCTCTTCGACGTCAACAGGATCCAAGCGCCGCGCCGCGGCCGAGCGCTGCTCGTCAAGCAGCCGCTGGCATGCGTAGATGACCCAGCCGCGCTTGACGTAGTCAAGGTCGGCCAGATGCTCGTTGCGGGCGAACAACCGCAGCAGCGCCGCGTCAACCGCGTCCTCGGTCGCCGCCGAACCCGCGCCAGGAATTCGGGCCGCGACGATCCGACACACGCTGTCGCGCATCGCGACGACCGCCTGCTCGCGCTGACGCTCCTCGTCTCGCTGGAGGCGCGCCTGAAAGCTCACGACCTCGGCCCTCCGGAGTGACGGCGACGCAGATCGCCCAATTGGCCCATCACGCGTTCGAGCGCAATCAAGCCCGCGAATGCACCGCCAGGTCGCCAGGCGCGCGCCTCGTCGGCGAGGATCCGCCGGTACAGCTGCTGGGCCTCGTCAGAAAGTCCGTCGATCATCTCGTCGATGACGGGATCGCAGTGCTCGACAAGCCACAACGGGAGCGGGAGCCGGCGGATGGGGTCGGGCGCCACAGGGCCACAACGAGGAAGCCGTCGAAAAAGGGGCGCGCGAACAAATTTGACGTTGTCAACCCCCCCTCCGCCGACGATGGTTGGGCTTGGTCGCGGCGCCAACCCTCCGCTCCGGCGGGGCTGATCGCCGAGGACGCACGCGGCAGCGTTGGGCATCGGCTGCGTTCAGCAGCACGGCGCCCTGAGCGCACCGCTGCGCCGTTTGTCTCCCCTACCTGCCTCATCGTTTCCCCGTTTGCCTATGCCGCTTCCCCATCCGGGAGGCGGCGAAAGAATTACTCAGCTCGCGGATGGACGCGCCTTCCTGGCCCGACATGACAGCTCGTCACCCGCCCTGTCCCCCCCAACATGATGCCTGTTTTCATCGGCTATCGCGGCTTTCATCGATAGCATCGGGTATATTGGCACAGCTGGCGGCGGACGCACACGCGCTGGTCGATGATGCGCGCGTGCCTCCACCGCCGAGAGTTCGCGCGCCTCAGGACTGGCCCTCCGTACTGTCGGTCACCCAAGTCGCCGACCTGCTCGGCGTGCACCGCGAGACCATCCTGAAGATGATCGACCGACGCGAGCTACCCGCAGTGCGTGTTGGAAAGCTGTGGCGCATTGCCCCCGAGGACGTCTGGCCATTCGTGCCGCCAGGCATCCGCGCCCGCTGGCCCGACGGCCCCTGGCGCGACACCCCACCAACCTGAACAGCCATCACTCCAAACCTGAGCGTGCGGTAGCAATGGGAGCCCCCCCCCCGGCTCAGCAGGGGATCTCGAGGTCGCGCACGTCGACACGAGCTGTCGCGAGCTGCATAGCACCGAGGGGTCAAACTATCACTTTATCACTCACGTTCTCACAGGCATACGAGCACGACAGTGGTCCCGTGATAGCGTGAGCCATAGGGCGGGCTGAGACAGAGGCGCCGAAAGGATGCTGGCGAGCAGCGGCGAAAGTGAGCGTGTGATGACGACGGTATGGGCGATCGCAAACCAGAAGGGTGGGGTGGGCAAGAGCACGGTCGCTGTCAACCTGGCGGTAGTGCTCGGCCGCCGGGGCCTCCGTACGCTTGTCTGCGACCTTGATCCTCAGGGCAACGCCGCTGACATGCTCGGGGCCAGCGTGAGCGGTCGGCCGAGCTTGTGCGAAGTGTTCGAGGGCAAAGTCGCACTGAGCGACACCCGGATGTTTGAGGTGGCGGCCGGCGTGGACCTCGTACCAGCCGGAGACGAGTCTCGGCTTTCGGGGGTCGAGCAGGGCTTGGTCGGCGTGCCGGCGCGCGAGCAATGGCTGATGCGAATGATGGCGGGTCAGGTCGACGAGTACGCGTACGTGATCGTGGATTGTCCACCGGGGCTTGGTCAGCTGACGACCAATGCGCTGGTGGCGGCGGATCGCGTGATCTCGCCGGTGCGCCTCACGGACCGCAACGCGGTAAAGGGCGTCAATGAGCTCGTGCGCTCGGTGCTTGAACTCCGCGAGGTCGGTTTTGAGGTCTCGCTACCGGAGGTGCTGCGTGTCGCTACCGACGATCGGTTGTTGACCGTGCAGGCAGTGCGCCAACAGCTCGCCGCGCTTAGGCTTGCAGCGTTCGTGACGCAGATCCCGAAGACGGAGGCGATCTCAAACGCCGTCACGGAGGGCCGCCCGATCGTGCTACGTGAGCCGCGTCACCACGCAGCACAAGCGTTCGTGGCGCTCGCCGACGAGATGGTCCCGACAACGCTGGCACGGTCAGCCTGATGGCTCTGAAGGCGCTGCCGCTGCAGCCTGTTGAGGCGCACCGTCTTGACGACCCACGCCGACCGGCCAGTGAGCCCGCCGAGCCAGCGGCGGATTCCGCGTCGCCGGCGGCCGCAGGCGCCCCGAAGGCGCCGCGACCAAGACAGCCGGAAAAAGCCCCCCGCCGAAGCGGCAGAGCGACGGCCCAGAAGGCTGCGACGGAGCCTGTCGCGGTGACCGCTGCGCCAGCCACCAATCCGTATGCGCGGTCCGGCCGTCCGCACCAGGTGGCGGTGTCGCTGTACGTGCCGCAATGGGAGCGCATCGAGGAGCAGTGCTCCGAGCTGCGCGCACAGGGCGTGCGCGATGCCACCGTTACCCGCTGGCTGTTTGCTGTCCTACACGGCCCAGTGCTCGGGTCCGTGTCACCAGGCCCAAAGTAGCGCCGCCTCGCTGCGCGAGATCCTGGACCTGATCGCCCGCGGTCTGGCCAATCCCGAGATCACCAGGCGCCTCGTGCTGAGCCCGAAGACCTCCAAGTTGCAGGCACGAGACCGCTCGCAGGCGATCGTGCAGGCTCGCGAAGCCGGTTTCGGTATGGCGGACACCAACGACTGACGTTCGTGGTCCGCGCCCGCGGTGCGTCCGCACAGTGAGAACCGTCACACAGCCCGCGCAGTCGGGACATATGCCCCATGATGGTGAGTCATCGGGCACAGAACAGTATGCCCCAGCCATTTGGTCCATCGGCACGCCGTGCTGAGGTGGCTCGAGGAGGCAGTGATGAAAGTACTCAACAGAAACGACATGACACACAGACATACCGTCCAGACGCAACTCGGACGCGGGTTGCACGCGTCGGCCGGCACCCTGCGACGAGCCGCGCTGGTCGCCGTGATCGCCGGCGCCGTGTTGTCAGCGCCCGCGCAGGCGGCGAGCGTGCCCGGCGGCCTGGTATCGAGCGGCGGCGCGTCGGCTTGCGCCAGTCCAGAAGCGATGATCGGCACGGCGGGCGACGACACGATCATCGGCACGCCCGGCCCTGACATCATCTGCGGCCTCGGCGGCAACGACGTGCTGATCGGCTACCAGGGCGACGACATCCTGGTCGGTGGCCCCGGCGACGACACGCTCAGAGGCGCGCGCGACAACGACCAGCTATTCGGCGACGACGGCAACGACCGGCTCGTCGCAGGACCCTACGGTGGCATCGACGTGCTGCAGGGAGGCCTAGGCGACGACACCGCTGACTACTCGTATCCCTGGGCGGTCAGCATCTCGCTGGACGGCGTCGCCAACGACGGCGAGCCGGGCGAGACCGACAACGTCCAGACCGATATCGAGAACGTCGTGGGCGGCGACGGCCCCGATACGCTCACCGGAAACGAGCTGGCCAACACCCTCACCGGCAACGGCGGCAATGACGTGCTGATCGGCTACCAGGGCGACGACATCCTGGTCGGCGGGCCCGGCGACGACACGCTCAGGGGCGCGCGCGACAGCGACCGGCTGTTTGGCGATGACGGTCATGACGTGCTCTTCCCAGGCCTCGGTGGCACCGACGTGCTGCAGGGAGGCGCCGGCAACGACACCGCAAACTACTCGTACTTCGGGGCGGTCAACGTCTCGCTGAACGGCGTGGCCGACGACGGCGAGTCGGGGGAGAACGACAACGTCCAAACCGATGTCGAGAACGTGGTCGGCGGCGCCGGCAACGACACGATCACCGGCAACGAGTTCGCCAACCAGCTCACCGGCGGCTCGGGCCAGGATGTGCTCAGCGGCCTCAGCGGCAACGACGTCCTGAACGCGGTGGACGGAGAGGTCGATCAGGTGGCGTGCGGGCCGGGGGACGACTGGGTCAACTCCGACCCGGACGACATCGTCTCCCCTGACTGTGATAGGCGTCGACCGCCGGTCCTCGCTCAGACGTGCACCGGTCCGTTCGCGACCACGTTCGCCTTCACCATCAACACGATCGACGCCGTTCCCGCGGGCGAGACATGGAGCGTCACGGCCTCGCTTTCGGCGTCCCCGCGCAATCTGACCGTCTCGTCGAGCTCGTCGTTCGTCCAGGGCATTTCCGCCGGTCCGACAAGGGTGAACCTGACGACCCCGACGGGGATCCCCGCGGGGACGACAGTGACGCTGACGCCCTCGAACTACCTGGTGCCGACGAGCGGCTCCAACCGCCTGGAGCTGGCCGGCTACGGCGGCTCGACGGCGGCGAGCTTCAGCACCTCTAACCGACCATGCTGACCGTTAGTCAGTATGGACGCATGGGGCTGGTCCTCGTGCGTCGCATCTTTCGCGGGTTGACAATTGCGGATGTCGAGGGCCGCAAGGCCAGAGCCGCATACGACCTGTGGAGGACCAGCCGTGT
>Ga0136631_10000543_pt1 | contig 11740 bp, 13 predicted proteins | sample AntDrymUQ6012206_2_FD_104655 | JGI IMG/M metagenome (GOLD analysis project Ga0136631, IMG submission 104655) | Polar desert sand microbial communities from Dry Valleys, Antarctica - metaG UQ601 (22.06) | ecosystem: Environmental > Terrestrial > Soil > Desert | place: Antarctica: Dry Valley... | reverse complement strand
CTCGATCACGTCCACGCGAGACGGGACCCACACCCGCCGACCGTTGCCGACCTGCTGGCGCCCCCGCTTGTCACGCGGTGTGCGCCGGTCCTTGAGCTTGGCCGAGGCCCAGTCGTCCCGGGCAATCCGCAGCAGCTCGTCGTTGACCGGCGCACCCTCGCGGACGAAGCCGGCCGAGGCATCGACGTCGGTGGATGCGAACAGGTCCAGCATCCGCTTGCCCACCATCACGTGCTGGAACAGCGGCACCGGCCGGCGTTCCTCCGCGATCGTGGTCGTCTCGCCACGCACGGTCTCCAGCCACTCGCCGAACTCCTCGGCGTTGGAGACGGTGGCCGACAGGGAGATCACCGACACCGACTCGGGCAGGTGGATGATGACCTCCTCCCAGACCGCGCCCCGCATCCGGTCGGCGAGGTAGTGCACCTCGTCCATCACCACGAAGCCGAGACCGAGCAGCGTGCGCGACCCGGCGTACAGCATGTTGCGCAGCACCTCGGTGGTCATCACCACGATCGGGGCCTCGCCGTTGACCGAGTTGTCACCGGTCAGCAAGCCGACCTGGTCGGCGCCGTAGCGGGCGACGAGGTCGTTGTACTTCTGGTTGGAGAGCGCCTTGATCGGCGTCGTGTAGAAGCACTTGCGCCCGGTCCCGAGGGCGAGGTGGACGGCGAACTCGCCGACGATCGTCTTGCCGGACCCGGTCGGCGCGGCCACCAGTACCCCCCGGCCGGCCTCGATCTCGCGGCAGGCGCGGACCTGGAAGTCATCGAGCGGGAAGGGGACCCCGGCGGTGAACTCGTCGAGGACGGTCGCGGTGTTCATGCAGGGTCCCCGACGCGGCGCGAGCGCAGCGAGTGGCGTAGTGGAGCGTTCATGTCAGGACCGTCAGCGCGCGCGGGACGCACTCGATGGTGAGCGGGAGCCGGCCGAAGCGCTCGCCATCCGCGTAGGCCGTGATGCCCGGCGTCGCCACGGTCACCCGGGCGACGCGGTGGTGCTCGTACTGCGGGTGGGTGGTGTGGGTGCCCCGGAAGAGCTTGGGGTAGGTGCGCACCAGGTCTGGTTTGGTCATCGTCTTGATGATCACCACGTCGAGCAGACCGTCGTCGAGCAAGGCCCCTTCGGTGATCCGCAGACCTCCGCCGAAAGACGGGCCGTTGCCGACCGCGACGAGCATCGCGTCGAGCTGCCGGACCACGCCGTCGAGCTCGATGGTGTAGTGCAACGGCTCGAAGGTGCGCAGCTCGGCCAGAGTGGCGAGGTTGTAGCGCATCTGCCCGCGCGGCCAGGTCATGGTGTTGGCCCGCTCGTTGACGACGGCATCGAAGCCGGCGGCCAGGACCGTCACGAAGTACGACGACCCGCTGCGGGCCAGGTCGACGGTGCGGGTCCGCGACGCGATCACCCGGTCGGCGGCGGCCACCGGGTCCCGGCGCGGGAGGTCGAAGTAGCGGGCCACGTCGTTGCCGCTCCCGGCGGGGATCAGCCCCAGACGAACCGGGGTGCCGGCGAGCGCCTGGACGGCGAGGTGGACCATCCCGTCGCCCCCGCAGACCACCAGCGACTCGACCCCGTCGGCCACGCACTGGTGGGCGAGCGCGCGGGCCTCGTCGGCGTCGGAACCCTGCAGGTCGCGCACCACGAAGCCGGCGTCACGCAGCCGGGGCAGTGCCGCCGCCCGGGCCCGGGCGCCCCGGCCCCTGCCTGCCACGGGGTTCGTCAGGAGCGCGATCTCGGGCACACTGTGGACCCTATCCGGCCCCGGTCCGGCGCGGTCAGCGGGCGAGACGGTCCGTGCCGAGCCGCAGCAGCGCGGCGTAGTCGTCCGGGGAGGCCCCGACCGCGCGGGCCAGCCTGGCCAGGGTCTCCAGGACCCGGTCGGCACTGAAGTCGCGGCCGGGCACGGCCAGCGTCAGCCGGCGGTCGTGCTCTCGCAGCAGCACCTGGCCGTGCCGCCAGGCCTGGTGGCTGCGGGTGCGGGTGTCGTCGTCGCAGACGGGCCGGGGGTAGGCCTGGTCGACGGCCAGCAGGTCGCACGGCAGCGTGTCGTCACCCGAGCTCAGCAGCCCGGCCACCAGGTGCCCGACCCGGATGCCCTGGTCGGGGCGCCAGGTCACTGGCATGTCGCCGAGCCACCCGGGGAGGTCGAACGGGTCGACGTCGACCGACGCCGTCACGGGACCGTCACGGAGCCGGACTCACAGGGGCGAGAGCTCGTCGTCGCCGACCTGGGGGCGATGCGCCCCGCGACCGCGGACCTTGTCCAGGAAGCGGGCGACGATCTCGGCGACCACGAAGAGGACGAGCATGGGGATCGCCAGCATCAGCATCCCGAACGGGTCGGTGGACGGGGTCGCGACGGCGGCGAAGACGAAGGTGCCGATGATGATCCAGGGCCGGTGTCGTCCGATCGCGGCGCCGGAGACGATGCCGGCGAGGTTGAGCATCACCACGAACAGCGGGATCTCGAAGCCGATGCCGAAGACGAGCAGCATCCGGGTCAGGAAGGAGAAGTACTCTCCGAACTCCACGAGGTTCTGCAGGGACTCCGGGGTGAACCCGATCAGCACCTCCAGGCCCTTCGGGAGCACGTAGTAGCCGATGGCCACGCCGGCGAAGAAGAGCGGACCAGCGACTGCGGCGAAGACTCGGGTCCACTTCCGCTCCTGCGGGTGGAGCCCCGGCACGATGAACGCCCACAGCTGGTAGATCCAGTACGGCGCCGAGAGCACCACGGCGGCCACCGCACTAAGCTTGAGCTGCAGGAGCAGCGGTCCGCCGGCGCCCTTGATGTAGGCGTTGCTCTCGACGTCCTGTCCGAGCTTGCGCACGGCGTCCTCGTAGGGCCCGAGCACCAGTTCCAGGAGGGTCGGCAGCCCCAGCCTCGAGGTGTCGTAGAAGAAGAGCATCACGATGAAGAGGGAGACCAGGACGAGCATCGCCTTCATCAGCCGGGCGCGCAGCTCCCGCAGGTGGTCCGACAGCGCCATCCGACCGTCGTCACCGACGGTGTGCATGGGGTTGCCACGAAGCATGGCGACGACACCGCTGATGCTCACGCGACTACTCCCGGGTCTCTCGCGCGGTCAGGCGGTGGTGTCGTCGCGACGAGGCTCCCGGGTGACCGGGGGGTCCGCGTCGAGCTTGGCCCGGCGGGCCTCGATCTCGCGCTGCTCCGCGGTCTTGGTGCTGGAGTCGTCGTCATCGTCGTCCATGAGTCCCTTGGTCTCCGACTTGAAGATCCGCAGGGCCCGGCCGCTGCCGCGCGCCAGCTCCGGGAGCTTGGTCGCTCCGAAGAGCAGGATGACGATGCCCAGGATGATGAGCAGCTCAGTGGGTCCTAGACCTAACATGTGCGTCCTCACGTGTGGAATGTGTTGTGGTCGATCCTACGCTCCCTCAGGAGTACAGGCTGAGGGCCTGCTGTGTGGCCCTGGTGAACTCCCGGGCCACGTCCGCGGGGCCGACGACCGTGGCGTACGGCGCCAGCCGCAGCAGCAGTCGCATCAGCCACCGCGGGTCGGCGACGAGGATCTCGATCAGTAGTTCGCCGCTGTCGAGCTCGCGGATTGCCTCGACGGGGTAGTACTCCGGCACCCAGCGGGCCTGGCTGGCCAGTCTCAACGTCACCGTGCGGGCGTCCTCGGCCGCTTGGAAGAGTCCGGCGGACAGGTCGCGCGGCTCCTCGGCTGCCGTCTGGACGGCGCTCTCCAGCACCTCCGCGGCGTGGATCCGGTCCAGACGGAACAGCCGGGGCGCGGCCGCGGTGTGGCACCAGGCATCGAGATAGGCCACGTTGCGGTTGGTGACCAGACCGCGGGGGTCGACGATGCGGTCGGACTCCTCGTCGCGGGCCGGCACGTAGTAGGTGATCCGCAGCTGCCTCCCCCGGGTGGACGCGTCCTCGACCGCGGCTCGCACCGTCGGCGACGGCCCCACCGGTTCGACGCCCGCCACCTCCACGGGCAACGCGGTCCCCTGGTCGGCGGCGGCCTCCAGCTTGCCGATTGTGCGATCCACCACCTCGCGGGTGGTCTCGTCGGCACCGGCGCGCAGCGCCCGCAGCGCGACGATGAGCGCGCTCGCCTCCGTCGGGGTGAGCCGGAGCGGCCGGGACAGGTAGTCGGCGTTGGTCACCCGGATGACGCCGTCACCGTCCTCGTTCTCGAGGGCGTCGAGGTCGACGTCGATGAGGTCGTCGGGGTAGCCGCCCGGGAGGCCGCACATGAGCAGCACCTTGAGGTCGGCCAGCACCTGCGCCGGGGGTACGCCGAGCGCCTGTGCCGCGTCGTCGAGCCGGATGCCGTCGCGCCTGTGCAGGAACGGCACGAGCTGCAGCGGGCGCGCTACCTGGTCCCTGGCGCCGCCCGGGGACCCCGAGGTCGCCCCGGAGATCATCGTCACGAGACCGCCTCCGTCAGCCGGCGGACGACCTCGGCACGCACGGTGGCCGGAGACTCCACGACCAGGTCGGGGCCGAAGCTCAGCAGCTCGTCGACCGACCAGGACCCGGGTGGGAGCACGAGTCGGTCCCAGCTCTCGCCGGCGGGGCCGGGCACCTCGGGAGTGGTGTCGGTGGCGCGGCGCCGCAAGGTCAGGCCCGAGCCCGGACGCGTGAGCACGACGGCGGGATCCCCCTCCAGGGGCGGGGCGAGCCGTGCGGCGATGCCGCGCAGGTCGGTGTCCGGGGGGATCCGGTAGCTTCCGGGCGACCCGTCGGACCGGGCCTCACCCACCACGCGGGAGAGCCGGAAGATCCGCTCGTCGTCGCGGTCGGTGTCCCAGCCCACGGCGTACCAGCGGCCGGAGAAGCGCACGACTCCCCACGGCTGGAGGTGCCGGGTGGCGGCGGGCCGCCCGACCCGGCGGTAGTCGAACGAAACCGGGGTGCGTTCCAGTGCCGCAGCCCAGAAGACGTCGAAGGACGGCTCGTCGGCGCCGATCCGGGCCTCGGCGATGTCGAGGGCCGAGGCGTCCACGGGGACACCCGCCGCGGCGAGCTTGCGCACCGCCTCGGTAGTGGCCGCCGCGAGCTTGGCGTGCTCCCACACCTTGGTCGCCAGGCCGACGACGGCGGCCTCGTCGGCGGTGAGGCTGATGTCGGGGAGGGCGAACTCGTCCGGCTTGATCCGGTAGCCGGGCTCGTCGTCGAAGTAGGCGTCCAGGTTGCCGAGCTCGATGGGCACGCCCAGGCTGCGCAGCTCCTCCTTGTCGCGCTCGAACATCTTGTCGAAGGCCTCCTGCGAGGAGCCGGGGTAGAGGATCTCCCGGATCCGGCCCTTCGGCACGTAGCGACGCTGGACCAGCAGCATGATCAGCAGGTTGAACAGGCGCTCGGTCTTCCTGGTGCTCATGGTGACCCCCCGACCCGTCACCACGCCCTAGACCGCCGCGAGGACGTCGATGACGAAGTAGAGGGTGTCGGTGCCCTTGATCTTCGCGTCCGGGTTACCTGCCTCGCCGTAGCCGAGCTTCGGCGGGACGGCGATCAGGATCCGGCTGCCGGTGACCACGCCCTCGAGCGCCTGGTCCCAGCCCTTGACGACCTGGCCGCCGCCGAGCGGGAAGGAGAACGCCTCGCCGCGGGCGTACGACGCGTCGAAGGGCTCCTTGTCGCCGTACACCTGGCCGAGGTAGTCGACGTAGACCGTCTGGCCCGTCTCGGCGGGCTCGCCGTCACCCTCGACGAGCGTGGTCACCCGGAGCTTGTCGGTGGGCTCCGGGGTGCCTTCGAAGTCCAGCCCGGTCGGGTCCTCGTCCCCCTCCACCGCCGGCGCCCATGAGGACGGCTTCGCGTCGGTGCCGGACGGACCGTCCGGCAGCACGTCGATCAGGTCGACGATGAAGAGCACGGAGTCGGTGTTGCCGAAGCCGAGCTGGGTGTTGCCGCCCTCGCCGAAGGCGTCGACGGGCGGTGCCGCCACGGCGACGCGGGAGCCCAGCGTCCGGTCCTGGACGGCGGCGGCGATCGCGGGGCTCAGGTCGTCGCCGACGGTGAGCAGCTCGGGCGCGGCGTCCTTGCCGTACGTCGACAGCGCGGTGCTCTGGCTGAAGCCGTTGCCGAGCCAGAGCCGGGCAAGGACCTGCTGGCCCTCCTCCAGAGCCGCGCCGTCGCCCTCGATCAGCACCTCGGACTCGAGCTCGCTCGCGGTCATCCGGTCTTCCCAGGTGACCTTCGGCTCCTCGCCGAACTCGCCGGTGATGCTCACCGCCGCGAGACCCTCGGCGCCGCCGGCGGCGCCGCTCTCGGAGGCGTCGTCGCCGCAGGCCGCGAGGAGGAGCAACGGGGCGGTGAGGAGCGCGACGAGACGGGCAGTGCTGTTGGCAGCGGGGGTGGTGCGTCGGGACACGGGTAACCACTTTCGGCTTGCGGGAGTGCATGACAGGCGGGGTCACCCTACCCGTGGGCTCGTCACATTCCGTCGATGAGCCGCTGCACGCGCTCGTCGTGCGCGCGGAACGGGTCCTTGCACAGAACGGTCCGCTGGGCCTGGTCGTTGAGCTTGAGGTGGACCCAGTCGACGGTGAAGTCCCGGCGGCGCTCCTGAGCCTTCCGGATGAACTCCCCGCGGAGCCGGGCCCGGGTGGTCTGGGGCGGCACGGACTTGGCCTCGAAGACCTTCAGGTCGGTGGTCACCCGGGCCACGGCGCCGCGCTTCTCCAGCAGGTAGTAGAGGCCGCGGTCGCGGTGGATGTCGTGGTAGGCCAGGTCGATCTGGGCGATCCGCGGGTGCCCGAGCGGCAGGCCGTTCTTAGCCCGGTAGCGCTCGATCAGCTTCCACTTGATGACCCAGTCGATCTCCCGGTCGACCAGGCCGAGGTCGTCGGACTCGACGGCCTTGAGGCCGCGCTCCCACAGGTCCAGGCTGCGCTCGATGATCGGCGTGCTGATGCCGCGCCGGTCGACGAAGTCGCGGGCTTTCGAGAGGTACTCCCCCTGGATCTCCAGGGCGCTGGCCTCACGGCCGTTGACCAGCCGCACCTTGCGCTGACCGGTGATGTCGTGGGAGATCTCTCGGATGGCGCGGATGGGGTTCTCCATCGTCAGGTCGCGCATCACCACGCCCTCCTCGATCATCCGCAGCACCAGGTCGCAGGACGCCACCTTGAGCATGGTGGTGGTCTCGCTCATGTTGGAGTCGCCCACGATGACGTGCAGGCGGCGGTACTTCTCGGCGTCGGCGTGTGGCTCGTCGCGGGTGTTGATGATCGGTCGGCTCCGGGTGGTGGCACTCGAGACGCCCTCCCAGATGTGCTCGGCACGCTGGGACACCGAGAACAGCGCCCCCCGCGGGGTCTGGGTCACCTTGCCGGCGCCCACGATGATCTGCCGGGTCACCAGGAACGGGATCAGCACGTCGGCTAGCCGTGAGAACTCCCCCGCCCGGCTGACCAGGTAGTTCTCGTGGCAGCCGTAGGAGTTGCCGGCCGAGTCGGTGTTGTTCTTGAACAGGTAGATGTCGCCCTGGATGCCCTCGTCGTGCAGCCGCTGCTCGGCGTCCTGGAGCAGTCCCTCCAGGACCCGCTCCCCCGCCTTGTCGTGGGTGACGAGCTCGCCGATGTCGTCGCACTCGGGCGTGGCGTACTCCGGGTGGCTCCCGACGTCGAGGTAGAGCCGCGCCCCGTTGCGCAGGAAGACGTTGCTGCTGCGCCCCCAGCTGACCACCTTGCGGAAGAGGTAGCGCGCGACCTCGTCGGGACTCAGGCGACGCTGGCCCCGGAACGTGCACGTGACGCCGTACTCGTTCTCGATGCCGAAGATCCGCCGGTCCACGCTTGCCAGACTAGGGGTGTGGGGGTTGCTGTGGCGGGGCAACCGGCGGCTCGCCGGTCACGGGATCCTCGAGCGGGGGTACGCCGCCGCTGACCTGGTCGGTCGGGTCGGCGGGGTCCTCGGGCAACGGCTCCTGCGGCGCCGAGGTGGCGTAGCCGCCCTCCGGCTCGACGGCGTCCGGGGTCTCCGGGCCTCGCTCCCCCAGCAGCGCGACGAGTCGGGCACCCCTCAAGCGCAGGAACTTGCGCGGCCGGGTCCGCGTACGGTCGAGGACGGCGACCTCGAGGTGCTCGGAGGGGATCACCCTGGGGGTCACCACGGCCTTGTCGTCGTTGGCCCGCCCGAGGGCCTGGACCGCCACCCGCAACGCGTCCTCGAGGGCCGCACCCTCCTGGTAGTGCTCCTGAAGGTGCGCCACGACCTGGTCGGTCACACCGCCCATCACGGCATAACGGTGCTCGTCGGCGACCTGCCCGTCGTACGTCAGTCGGTAGACGGAGTCCTGGTCTGCCATGTCGCCTACCTCGGCGACGAAGAGCTCGACCTCGTAGGGCTTCTCGCCACCGCTGGAGAAGATCGTGCCGAGCGTCTGCGCGTAGGCGTTGGCCAGCCCGCGCCCGGTGACGTCGCGGCGGTCGTAGGCGTAGCCGCGCATGTCGGCGAGCCGGACGCCGGCGATCCGGAGGTTCTCGAACTCGTTGTAGCGACCGACCGCGGCGAACGCAACCCGGTCGTAGATCTCGGAGACCTTGTGCAGCGCCTGCGAGGGATTCTCGGACACGAATAGGATCCCGTCGGCGTACTGCACCGCCACCACCGAGCGTCCCCGGGCGATCCCCTTGCGGGCGAAGTCGGCCCGGTCCTTCATCAGCTGCTCGGGAGAGACGTAGAACGGCATGCTCATCGCGAACTCCTCACGTCAGGCCTGCCGCGGGTCCGTCGGGGCGGGACATCCGGCCGGCGATCACGCGGTCGGCGATGTCGGCGACCTCGTCCTCGTCGAGGCGACGGCCACCGTCGCCGGTGATCACGTGGACGATGGGGAAGATCCGGCGGGCCAGGTCGGGGCCGCCGGTCGCGGAGTCGTCGTCGGCGGCGTCGTACAGCGCCTGGACGGCCGCTGTGGCGCAGTCGGTCTCGGAGAAGTCGTCGCGGTAGAGCTTCTTCAGCGAACCGCGCGCGAACAGCGAGCCGGAGCCGACCGAGTGGAAGGCCTGCTCCTCGTAGCGCCCGCCGGTGACGTCGTAGGAGAAGATCCGACCCTGTTCGATGCTGAGGTCGTAGCCCGCGAAGAGCGGAACGACGGCGAGCCCCTGCATGGCGAGGCCGAGGTTGGCGCGGATCAAGGCGGCGAGGCGGTTGGCCTTGCCGTCCATCGACAGTGTGATTCCCTCGATCTTCTCGTAGTGCTCGAGCTCGGTCTGGAAGAGCCGCACCATCTCGACGGCGAGACCGGCGGAACCGGCGATGCCGACCGCGGAGTACTCGTCGGCGGGGAAGACCTTCTGGATGTCGCGCTGGGCGATGATGTTGCCCATCGTGGCGCGGCGGTCGCCGGCCATCAGGACGCCGCCCGGGAACGTCGCGGCGACGATCGTGGTGCCGTGGGGGGCCAGGTCGGCGGCGTTGCCCGGGGGGACGGCGCGGCGCGAGGGCAGCAGGTCGGGCGCTTGCGCGGACAGGAAGTCACTGAAGGACGAACTGCCGGGAGCGAGGAAGGCGGCCGGCAGACGGGAGTCGTTCAAGACGTCACTCGCCGCCCTTCTGGATGAACGACTTCACGAAGTCCTCGGCGTTGGACTCCAGCACCTCGTCGATCTCGTCGAGGATGGCATCCACGTCATCGTCGAGCGCTTCCTTGCGCTCGGCCACGTCGGTCTCGGTGACCGCTTCGGTGACCTCGTCGGTCTCCGAGGACTTGCGCGGCTGCTTCTGCTCCTGGGCCATGTCTGCGACCCTATCCACTCGGTGCGCGCCGCATGGACAGACTCAGCCACTTCGAGGCCCCGGACTCCTCGACGAGGGCCTCGCGCTCGCGCAGCCAGTCGTCACGCGCCCGGGGGCTCGGCCAGGCGTAGTCGGTCTCCATCAACGCGTCGAAGGCCGATGCCCAGTCCACCAGCCGTCGTCGCAGCGCGGGGCTCAGGTCGAAGCGTTCCAGGGGAACCGAGCCCCAACCCTGGTCGGTCGGCACCCACCGCGGGCTCGCGAAGTAGTCGGCCCCGAGGCGGACGGGTCGTCCCGGCGCCTGCATGGTCAGCGGGCGGTGAGCGCGCTGAAGAGCTGCTCCGCGGTGTCGCAGCGGTCGATCAGGGCACCCACGTGGGCCCGGCTGCCCCGGAGCGGGTCGACAGTGGGGACCCGCTGGAGCGACTCGCGGCCGGGCAGGTCGAAGATCACCGAGTCCCAGGAGGCGGCGGCGACGGAGTCGGCGTACTTCTCCAGACAGCGGCCGCGGAAGTAGGCGCGGGTGTCGTCCGGCGGGTCGTGCATGGCGGCCTCCACCGTGGGGTCGTCGAGCAGCCGGGTGATCCGGCCGGCCTTGACCAGGCGGTGATAGAGCCCCTTCTCGGGGCGGATGTCGGCGTACTGGAGGTCGATCAGGTGCAGCTTGGCGTCGTCCCAGCCGAGGCCGTCCCGGTCGCGGTACTGCTGGAGCAGCTTGAGCTTGGCGACCCAGTCGAGCTCCTCCGCGCAGAGCACCGGGTCGCGCTCGAGCCGGCCGAGCACCGACTCCCAACGGCTCATCACGTCGAGGGTCTGGGCGTCGGCGTCGGCCCCGAGGCGGTCCTCGACGAACTTGCGGGCCAGGTCGAGATACTCCAGCTGGAGCTGCACCGCGGTCAGCTTGCGTCCGTCGGTGAGCGTGACGAGGTGCTGCAGCGTCGGATCGTGTGAGACCGCACGCAGGGCCGCGACCGAACCCTCCACGGTGAAGTCGGTGGAGATGAACCTCTCCTCGATCATCGCCAGCACCAGGGAAGTCGTGCCCAGCTTGAGGTACGTCGAGATCTCGGCGAGGTTGGCGTCGCCGATGATGACGTGGAGGCGGCGGTACTTCTCCGGGTCGGCGTGCGGCTCGTCGCGGGTGTTGATGATCGGCCGCTTGAGGGTGGTCTCCAGCCCCACCTCGACCTCGAAGAAGTCGGCGCGCTGGCTGAGCTGGAAGCCGTGCTCCCGGCCGTCCTGGCCGATGCCGACCCGGCCGGCGCCGGTGACCACCTGGCGGGACACGAAGAACGGCGTGAGGTGCCGGACGATGTCGCCGAACGGGGTCGAGCGCCGCATCAGGTAGTTCTCGTGCGCGCCGTAGGAGACGCCCTTGTTGTCGGTGTTGTTCTTGTAGAGCAGGATCGGCGGCGCGCCGGGCACCTGGCCGGCGCGGATCGAGGCGTCGAGCATGACCTGCTCGCCGGCCTTGTCCCAGCGCACGATGTCCAGCGGGTTGGTGCACTCGGGAGTCGAGAACTCCGGGTGGGCGTGGTCGACGTAGAGGCGTGCGCCGTTGGTGAGGATCACGTTGGCGAGGCCGAGGTCCTCGTCGGTGAGCTGGGTCGGGTCGGCGATCTGCCGCGACATGTCGAAGCCACGCGCGTCGCGCAGCGGCGACTCCTCCTCGAAGTCCCACCGCGCCCGGCGCGCCCGCACCGTGGCCGAGGCGTAGGCGTTGACGACTTGCGAGGAGGCCACCATCTGGTTCGCCAGGGGCTGTCCCTGCACGGAGATGCCGTACTCGACCTCCGTGCCCATCACCCGGCGAACACTCATGCGTCCGAGGCTACGGCACGAGCCCCACCCGCGAAGGCGGCCTGGCCAGCCTCGCCGGGAGAGTCAGCGACGGCCGCGAAGAAGCATCGACGCAACGACGATGACGGCCACGACAACGAGGATTATCAGGATGAGTCTCATGGGGGCAGTAGACCCGACCCTGACCCGGGCCGCCTCATCCCCAGGGGTGGGTAG
>Ga0136631_10000542_pt1 | contig 11747 bp, 8 predicted proteins | sample AntDrymUQ6012206_2_FD_104655 | JGI IMG/M metagenome (GOLD analysis project Ga0136631, IMG submission 104655) | Polar desert sand microbial communities from Dry Valleys, Antarctica - metaG UQ601 (22.06) | ecosystem: Environmental > Terrestrial > Soil > Desert | place: Antarctica: Dry Valley... | reverse complement strand
GGCAACTCCAACCCCGGCACCAATCCGCCGGTCAGACGCTTGAGCTCCGCCTGCAGCTGCTGCTCCACCTGATCGAGCCGCTGCCTTTCCCCCTGGATCCGCTGGGTGGCCTCTGCCTGCACCGCTGTAATCTGCTGCTTGACCGGCTCGACCTTGTCGGCCACCAGGCTGTCCACCTTCGCCCGCACCAACCGTTCGGCCTTGGCTACTTCCTCGCCCATGACGGCTTGCAGCCGTTGAGCGATGGCCTGGTCAAGGTTGCTGGACACCGAAAGCTTCGGAGAGCCGACGCTGCCGCCCAGCTCGGCCACGATCTCCAAATCCTTCAACCCGGACACGACCCGCCACACCTGCCGCTCGATCTCGTTCATCGAACGCCCGGCGGTGTCCACCGCCCAGCTGACCTGCTGAGACTGAATCGCCCACCTGCCTTTCAGCTCGGCGCCTGGACCGACCATACTGAACTCAAAACTGCTGGCACCGGTGCCGGGGACCACCCGGAACGGAATGCCGGGAATGTCGAAGGAAGGAAGCTTGACCCCCCGGAGCCTGGCCGTTGCCGCGTCCCGAGTGCGGGCGGTGACGTGATCGATGGTGGCATCGACATCGATCTCCGCGACGGCTGACCCTTCCGCACGGCGGCTCGCCTTGATCACCGTGGGGCGGCCGTAGAGCGTGGGCGTCGAGGTCAGCCCCCGAACCGTCGCACGATAGGCGCCCTGGGCGACACCGGTGCCTCCGATCGAGAAGTCAAGCTGACCCTGCTCCAGCAGGAAGCGGGGAAACTCGTTCTCCTTGGGAAACTCCAGCGTCGCTCCCGCAGCTCGCAGTCGTTGCGGTCCCGGCGATGGGCGAGGCAAGAGCCCGGGCGGCATGTATTGTTGCGCCAGCTCGGCCCAGTAGAGCGCTTCCTTGAACCGCTCGATGCTCACCTTGCCGAAGAACGCGCTGCCGATGTCGGGTGCCGAGAAGCTGGGCAGCTTGAGCAGGGACTTGGCGAAGGCAAAGTCCTTTTGCCGAGCCTGATCCAGTAGCCGGGTACCCTCACTGAGCAGCTGCACGCCGGTGCGGGTGTTTCGCTCCAGGGCTTCAAGCCGGTTCCTGGCCGCGTCGATCTGCCGCAGCGTCTCCTGCACCGATTGGATGGCCTGACGGGTCCCGTCCAGGCCCAGCTTCTTCGGATCGGCCGAGGAAAGCCGCTGAAGCAATCCACGCGCCGAGTCCAGCGTTGGGTGGATGTTCAGCTGCCTGAACCCTTGATCCAGAGCCTTCCGAGTGGAGTCGGTGCGCTCAAGGAGAGCCTGGGCCTCACGTATGGTGGTCAGCTGGGTGGGATCGAGTGCGAGCTGGCGAATGGTGTCGATCGGCGTCAGCGACAGCAGCGACACGTCAAACTGCCTGGTCCACTGGTCCACGGCCTGGAGGATCTTGGGGGCGAACCCATTGCCCTCGACCCGACGGGCCGGGGTCTTTCGCTCAGTGCCGAAGCGCATCCCGCTCAGGCTCAGCCGCTCGATGACCAGCTTTTTCTCTGCCAGCGCCTCAGGGTTCAGCTTGAGCCGGATCTCGTCCGCCTCGAGGAGGTTCCGCGTGAGGGCGAAGGGGTCGGCTATCTGTAGTCGACTCAGGTTGACCGAGGCCGCACGGGGGTACAGGTCCAGCTTGCCGACGTCGACCTGGGTGCCGAGCAGCTCAGTGCTCGCCTCTTCGGTCGTGTCCTTCGCGATCGGCTCGGCAAAGATCACAACCAGCACGGTGATGATCGTGAGGAAAAGGAGCAGCGGACCGATGGCTTTCCACCGGAAGACCTTGATTGCCATCGGCTAACTCGGCCGGAACATGCGGTACCAGTTGTACGCCTGGGAGGCCGTAATCGCCTTGTAATACCGCGACCGCCGCACCCGCTCACCGATGGTAGCCCGGTAACGGGCTACACCGTACCGTGCGGCAAAAAAGATCGGGATTGCCAGGACCACCCAGCCGACGAAGCTGCCGAGGACCACAGTGTTGTTGAAGTTGGTGTACGGCACGATTGGGGTGTTCGTCATGGCGGTCCAGAGCGGCCGCAGCGAAGGCGCCTGGAGCAGCTGAAGACCGACGGCGTGGAACACGGGATCGAGCAGAAATCCGACCGGCACGAACAGGGCCCATCCCAGCGTGGCCCCGCCGAACGAGACGTTGAGCAGCACGACCAGCGAAAAGATGACCAGGTTGTGGGGGTTCAGGAGAGGGGTCAACCCCAGCACCGATCCGATGGCGATGCCCGCGGCCACCTGGCCGGGCGTGCCTTCCGAGTGCAGTGTCTTGATGATCGACTGGATGAGCTTGAGCAGGCTCAGCATGTAGGAAAGTATGAGGGCTATGGGCTATGGGCTATGGGCCAGATCGCGTCTGGATTCTGGCGATCCTTCGCGTCGCTCAGGATGACAGGTTTTGCCCATAGCCAATAGCTAATAGCCAATAGCGCGCCCCCGTATTATCCTCACGAACCTATGCCCCCACGACAGCGCCGCGCACCGCACGTGCACAAGTTCGGCGGCGCATCCCTGGCCGATTCCGCCGCCGTCCGCCGTGCCGTCGACATCCTCCAGAGTCACCATCCCGAGCCTGCCGTGGTGGTGGTTTCCGCCATGGCGGGAGTGACCGATGCGCTGCTGGCCGTCGCTCAGCAGGCGGAAGGGGGCAACGAACGCACCCTCGCGCCCCTGATCGGGCAGCTCCGTACCCGGCATGCGGAGGCCGCCCGAGCGCTGCTTCCCGCCGGCCGGGCTCGCACGGCGATGCTGGCGCACATCACGGAGGTGTTCGAAGAGCTCGAGGCGCTCGCGGGAGGGTTGCGTCGCCTTCGTGAGCTGACGGCACGTACCACCGACGTCGTAATCTCGCGGGGAGAGCGGCTCAGCGCCCGGCTGATGGCCGCGGCCCTGGACGCGGCCGGCACCAAGGCCAGGTACGTCGACGCGCTCGAGGTGGTACATACCGACAACGCGTTCGGACAGGCGTCGCCCGACTTTGTCCATACCGACCGGTCGGCGCTGGCGATTCTTGGGCCTATCATCGCTGGTGGCTTCATCCCTGTCGTGCCGGGCTTCATCGGGGCAACTCCAACCGGCGAGGTTGCCACCCTGGGCCGGGGTGGATCGGACCTCACCGCCACGCTTCTCGCACGCGCCCTCGGCGCGCGGCAGGTGTCGCTCTGGAAAGACGTGCCGGGATTGCTGACCGCCGATCCCCGGGTGGTTCCAGACGCGCGGGTTATACCACGCCTGCACGCCCGCGAGGCGGCAGAGCTGGCGTATTACGGAGCGAAGGTGCTTCATCCCCGCGCCCTGATTCCTCTGGCGGGTCGGCGCATAGCGATCCACATACGACCGTTCGAAGACCCCGACTCGCCAGGTACCGAGGTCTCGGAGCAGGTGGAGCCGGGTCGCTTTCCGGTGAAGGCTCTGACGGCCGCTGGTGGCCAGGCCCTCATCACGGTGACCGGCAACGGCATGCTCGGCGTACCGGGCATCGCGGCGCGCACTTTTGCCGCTCTGCACGCACGGCGGATCTCGGTCTCACTCATATCGCAGGCGTCATCCGAGCATTCGATCTGCTTCAGTGTGCCTGAGCCCTTTGCGGCCGATGCGCGCGACAGCCTTATGCAGGAGTTCCAGGGAGAGATCGGGCGCCGGGAGATCGATGGCGTGGAGGTGACCCCCGCCATGGCCACCGTTGCCGTGGTCGGGCTTGGGATGCACGGCACGCCCGGAGTGGCGGCAGGCGTGTTCTCTGCTCTTGCCGCCGGGAACCTCAACGTCGTGGCCATCGCTCAGGGCTCATCGGAGCTGAACATCTCGGTGGTGGTAGCGGCCTCAGACGCCGCGGAGGCTCAGCGCCGGATCCATGCGGCGTTCCAGCTCTCTCGTATCGCCGGCGGTTCCGTGATCAGGCCGGAGCGTATGGAGGTCGTGCTCCTCGGGTTTGGCCAGATCGGCCGAGCGCTCGCCTCGCTCCTGGCCCGGGTCGACCGGCCGGCGCTGTCGCTGCGGGTTGCCGCGGTGATCGACCGCTCCGGCTTCATCTTCGATCCAGAAGGAATCAGTCCGAGGCGTCTGGCCGGCCTGGCCAGCGAAAAGCGAAAGGGGCGCCGGCTGGCCGACCTTCCCAAGGGCCAGGCGGCGACTGCGGAGGCAGCCGTGGCGCACATTGCCGGGTACGCGCTGACCCGACCCGTATTGGTCGACCTCACGGCCGACGACACCGTGGCCGCACTGGAGCAGGCGCTGACCCACGGCATGGATCTGGTGCTGGCCAACAAGCGTCCGCTCGCTGATCGCCGGTCGGTCAGCGAAGGCCTCCGGCAGACGGCCAGGGCGCGCGGTCGCCGGATTCTGCACGAGGCGACGGTGGGTGCCGGACTCCCCATCATCGACACCTACCATAAGCTGGTGGAGTCCGGTGACCGGGTTGAGCGAATCGAGGGCTTGCTCTCCGGCACGCTCGGCTACGTGCTCAGTGAGGTGTCGGCCGGCGTCCCTTTCTCCCGTGCGGTACGGAGCGCGAAGACCAAGGGATACACCGAGCCTGATCCCCGGGACGACCTCTCCGGGATCGACGTGGCCCGGAAGGCGCTCATTCTCGCCAGGCTGCTCGGATATCAGGGGGAGTTGCGCCAGAGCGCAGTGGAGTCGCTGGTACCCAAGTGGGGGCGCGATCTCTCGATGGCGGATTTCCTTGGCCGGCTGGATGAGGTAGATGCGCAGTGGAAGCGGCGAGTGGACGAGGCGGCCGCTCAGGGCTCGGTGCTGCGCTATCTGGCGCAGGTAACTCCAACCAAGGTGGCCGTGGGTGTGCAGGCGGTTCCGCTGGCCAGTCCGCTGGCCGGAATCAAGGGATCGGACAATCAGCTGGTGTTCACCACTGCGCGATACAAGTCCAATCCCCTCGTCATCACCGGTCCCGGGGCTGGCGCCGAGGTGACCGCCGCTGGCGTGCTCAACGACATTCTGCGGCTGGCCGGCGCATGAGCCCGGAGCGTCGGTCGGTCGTGGCCTTTGCGCCGGGCGGTGTCGGCAACATCGGCCCGGGCCTCGACATCCTGGGGCTGGCGCTTGCCGGGGTGGGCGACACCGTCCGGGCAGAATGGACAGCCGCGCCCGGCATCCAGATCCTCGATCCTGGGCATCCGGATCTCCCCACCGATGCTGCTCGCCACACAGCCGGACTGGCCGCGCGCGCAGTGATCGATCGCAGCGGCGATGCCCGTCGCGTGAAGGGCGGCGTTGGGTTGACGGTCACCAAGGGACTCCCACTGTCCGGCGGTCAGGGCGGCAGCGCGGCATCGGCAGTCGCCGGCGCCGTGGCGGTGAACGCGCTGCTGGGCTACCCCCTGGACCGGTGGGCGCTGGTAGCCGCGGCGCTGGCCGCAGAGGAGAAGATCTCGGGCCGCCACGCGGACAACGTCGCTCCCGCACTACTTGGGGGAATCGTACTGATCCGGTCGCTCGACCCCCTTGACCTGGTGGAGCTGCCGGTTCCGGACGAGCTGTGGGTTGTGGTGGCGCGGCCCGACCAGCGCATGCGGACGGCCGATGCGCGCTCAGTCCTGCCCGAGCAGATCTCCCGCGCAACCGCTGTGCACCAGGCAGCGCAGGTGGGTGCCATGGTGGCCGCGCTGGCGAGCGGGGACTACGAGCTGCTCGGCCGCGCCATCGACGACCGCATAGCCGAGCCAGTGCGGTCGGCGCTCCTGCCCGGTTTCCGGGAGGCCAAGCAGGCCGCGCTCGCCGCTGGGGCCCTGGGGAGCTCGATCTCCGGTAGCGGTCCCACCGCCTTCGCGCTGGTCCGCGGGTACGATGCCGGAAAGCGGGTTGCTGCCGCCATGGCCGATGCCTACACTCGGTGCGGACACCGAAGCGAGGTCCGGGTGGCACAGGTCGATCACCAGGGGGCCCGGGTGATCGGGGAGTCCGACGGGGAGAGTCCATGAGATTCCAGACCCAGCGGCCCGCCAGCTGGCAGTCGTGTATCGCTTGCGGCAATGAGATGGTGGAGACCGATCCGCTGCCGCGCTGCGGCGTCTGCGGCGGGCTGCTGGAAATCGAGCACCGACCGCCGGCCATGACGCCGGCGGAACTCATTCAGCGTTTTACCGAGCGGCGGGGCGGCCAGCCAGGGGCCACGGCATCGGGCGTGTGGCGTTTTCGCGAGATCGTGCTTCCGAGCGCTGACACCGTGGTATCACATCCCGAAGGGAACACCCCACTGCTGCATCGAGTCGCACTGGACCGGTGGGCTGGTGTCGACCATCTGCTGCTGAAACACGAAGGCCACAACCCGACAGGATCGTTCAAGGATCGCGGCATGACAGTGGGCGTGACGCAGGCAAAGCGGATCGGCGCCGCGGCCGTGGCCTGCGCTTCGACCGGGAACACCTCGGCATCACTCGCGGCCTACGCGGCGCAGGCAGGTCTTCCGGCCCTGGTGCTGGTGCCGCGAGACGGCGTGGCGACCGGCAAACTGGCCCAGTCACTCGCCTATGGTGCCAAGACGCTGCTGGTTCGGGGTGACTTCGACGACTGCCTCCGCCTGGTCGAGCAGGCCAGCACCCAGCTGGGCGTCTATCTGTTGAACTCGATCAACCCGTTTCGCATCGAAGGCCAGAAGACCATCGTTCTGGAGATGCTGCAGCAGCTCGTCTGGGAGTCCCCCGACTGGATCGTGCTGCCGGCAGGCAACCTGGGAAACACTGCCGCGTTCGGAAAGGCGTTGCGCGAGGCTCGCCGCTGGGGGCTGATTTCGCGGCTGCCTCGCCTGGCAGCAGTACAGGCGGCGGGAGCGGCGCCGTTCGCCCGCAGCTTTGCCGAGGGATTCAGCAAGCGGCACCGGGTGAAGGCCGATACGGTGGCTACCGCCATCAAGATTGGGGATCCGGCCTCATATGACCGCGCGGTACAGGCGATCACCGAGACCGATGGGGTGGTGCTGTCCGTATCGGATGCGGAGCTACTGGAAGCGAAGGCGGCGGTCGATGCGTCCGGCGTCGGCTGCGAACCGGCAAGCGCCGCCACGCTCGCCGGGCTCAGGCAGCTGGTGCGGCAGGGAACGGTGAAGCCGTCCGACCGGGTCATCGGAGTGTTGACCGGCCACATCCTCAAGGACCCCGGACTCCTTCTGAAATACCATCAGGAGACCGACCCGCCGCCGCCCGGCGCCAACCGCCCACTCGAGATCGATGCGGATATCCGCGAGATCGAACGGGTCCTCAAATCAAAAGCGTAGGCGGTGAGCAGTAAGCGGTAAGCGGGATGGCTCGGAGCGGTCCCGCTCACTTCTTACCGCTCACGCTTTTCACCCCCGTCTTGTCACCTTCCAGATCTTCCCATTCTGATCGGCTGAGATATACAGCGACCCGTCCGGTGCCACCGCCACGCCACTGGCCCGGAGCGCCGTAGGACCGCCCTTATCCGTGGCAAAGGTCGAGTACTGGCCCGTTGGCCGTCCATTTACAAAAGGAACGAATACGACCCGGTAGCCTTCCTGGGGTAGTGGAGCACGATTCCAGGACCCGTGAAATGCCACGAACAGCCCGCCCTTGTACTCCGGTCCCAATGCGTCCGCGTTGTAGAAGGCCAGCGCCATTGGCCCCCAGTGACCGGGAAAGGCAAGCACCGGATTTGCCGCCCTGTTACACCGGCCCACCTTTTCACCATCGCCGCCGTACTCCGGGGCCATGACTTTCCTCTTGTACTGGTTGCTGTAGTAGCAGTAGGGCCAGCCATAGTCGCCGCCCTGCTCGACCCGCACCAGCTCCTCGGCCGGGTTGTTCGCGCCGACCTCGTTGCTGAACCCCCAGTTGTCGCTCAGCTGATCGCGGCCGTGCACCGCGGCGAAGAGCGCACCGGTGCCAGGCTCGCTAGCCAGCGCCATCGCGTTCCGCAGCCCGGTGGCAAAGCGCCGTCCGTCCGCGAAGCGCTGGCCGAGGCGCTCTGCGGAGAAACGCCAGATGCCGGCGCGCTGCTCCAGCTCGGTGCAGGGATCGTTTCCCGGCGACGCCGGGAGCCGGTCGGTCTTCTGGCAGCTGTTCGTCTTGGAGCCGATGTTCACGTACATCGCGTCTCCTGGCCCGAACGCGATGCTCTTCGCTGCGTGTCCCCCATCGCGGGGTAACCCGGAGACCACCGTCTCTTCTTTCCCGCTGGGCTCGAGCTTGCCCTCACCCAGGCGGTACCGCACGATGCGTTCGTTCAGCGCGAAGTACAGGTAGCCGTTGTGGACCTTCACGTCGTTCCCCCCACCGGCACCGAAGCTGGCGCGCTGGTCGGGCTTCCCGTCGTCGTTCGTATCCCGGAATGCCAATACCCCACCGGTGTTGTCGCCGGGCTTGCCGCTCAGGGCGGCGTACAGGTCGCCGTTGGGGGCCACGGTCAGCTGGCGAACCGGTCCCAGCTGACTCGCGACCACCGTGGCGCAGAAGCCATCGGGCAGGACCAGGCCGCCGTTGTCGGAATCACATTTGGTGCTCCCCAGAGGGGAAATTCCCATTCCGAGCAGCAGCGCCAAGGGTGCCACAGCGAGCGCAGCCGGCCGTAGAATCGAGTGTGTGCCTGTCATGGAGGTGCCAGTGAAAGGGTGTGAATAGAGGGCTCCGCGCCCATTCTCCTCTGGAAAATACCCTCATGACCCCCCGGCCGGGGGGTCCCTCCCGAGGGGCCGCGACCTGTTCCCAGAGGGGAAATTGCCGATTCCCTATTGCATCAGGGCGCGGTCTGCTTACTGTTGATCACGGTAGTTCTCATTGGTTCCGAGGCACAGCACAGTTCTCACTCAATTCAGGGAGATACTGCATGGCCACCACCAAGCGAAAAAAGACTGCCGGTAGAAAGAAGTCAGCGAAGAAGTCAGCCAAGCGGCCAGCCGCGCGGAAGAAAGCAGCAAAGAAAGCCACCAAGAGAAAGTCCTCAGGCAAAAAGCGCGCACCCAATCCCGCATTCATGAGACCGATGCAGCCGAGCTCGAACCTGGCAGCCGTGATCGGTAGCGGTGCGGTGCCGCGGACCCAGGTAATCAGCAAGCTCTGGCAATACATCAAACGGCACGACCTCCAGGATTCCAAGAACCGTCGAGCCATCAATGCCGACGAAAAGCTCCGCCCGCTCTTCGGCGGCAGGAGCCAGGTCACCATGTTCGACCTCGCGAAGATTGCGAACAAGAACCTGAGCTAGCCCGGTTCGTCCGGGTGTTACCGAGGGCGCTCCCGCTGGGGCGCCCTTCTTGTTTGGGGGGAGCTATTAGCTATTAGCTGCTAGCTATTAGCCGTGGGGAGGGAACAGCAAGCTTAACGGGCCGGCGTACCTTTCGACTTAGCCCGGCCAGCATGCTTTGCACCTCTAGAGTGGAAATCCTGAGCAGATCGTATTCCGACAGTGAGAGATGCCCCAAATCCTTGGCCAGCAGGAGGTGATACTCGAGCTCAGTCGACGAGCCAAGGCTAATCCGCACATAGCGACCCAGCTCATTGTCCGTCCCACGGCCGCAACCTTCCGCAATGTTGGCCGGGATGGAGGTGGAAGCGCGCCTCAATTGTCCTGTGAGGCCGTAGCGCTCTTGGACCGGAAACGCTGCGGTTGATTTGTAGACTGCCAACGCGAGCTGATGCGATTTCTGCCAGACCTTGAGCTTCTTAAAGTCTCCCACAGGACCTCCGAGTGAGAATGGGAGATCCCAATTTCAGTGTCCTCGTGCCGCCCCCAGCATCCCTACAACGCAGCAAGCATCGATTCAACTAGGCCCCGGTCCAAATCAACATAGTCCCTGCCTGCTAACAGCTAACAGCTAACAGCTAACAGCTAATAGCTAATAGCTCACAGCCTCCACTATCTTCCTCCCCCTATGGCCGGCGAATACATCTTCACGATGCGCGACCTCAGAAAGGTCGTGCCCCCTTCCCGCGAGATCCTCAAGGGAATTCATCTCTCGTTCTTCCCCGGCGCCAAGATCGGCGTCCTTGGGGCCAACGGCGCGGGGAAGTCCTCTTTGCTCCGCATCATGGCCGGGGTGGACAAGGACTTCCTCGGCGAGGCGCGGCCGCTGCCGGGCACCAGGATCGGCTACCTGCCGCAGGAGCCCCAGCTCGATCCGGCCAAGGACGTCCGTGGCAACGTCATGGATGGAGTGCGCGAGCAGCAGCAGATGCTGGATCAATTCAACGAGATCAGCGCCAAATTCGCCGAGCCGATGAGTGACGACGAGATGACCCGGCTGCTCGAGAAGCAGGGCAACCTGCAGGAGCGGATCGACGCGCTCGGGCTGTGGGAGCTGGATCACAAAATCGACATGGCCATGGACGCGCTCCGGCTTCCGCCGGGCGAGGCGGACGTCATGAAGATCTCCGGCGGCGAGCGGCGCCGGGTGGCGCTCTGCCGCCTGCTCCTGGAGCAGCCGGACATGCTGCTACTGGACGAGCCCACCAATCACCTCGATGCCGAGAGCGTCTGGTGGCTGGAGCGCTATCTCGCCGAATTCCCCGGCACTGTGGTGGCGGTTACCCACGACCGCTACTTCCTCGATAACGTGGCAGGATGGATTCTCGAGTTGTATCAGGGCGCGGGTATCCCGTGGGAAGGCAACTACTCCTCCTGGCTGGAGCAGAAGGAGCGGCGGCTCGGCCAGGAGGAAAAGCAGGCCTCCGCCCGGCAGAAAACGCTGCAGCGCGAGCTGGAGTGGGTCCGGATGTCGCCGCGAGCCCGCCAGGCCAAGAGCAAGGCCCGTATTACCCGCTACGAGGAGCTGCGCGAAGAGGCCGAACGCCAGACCGAGGGAAGCGCCGAGATCATGATCCCGGTTCCTGAGCGTTTGGGGGACGAGGTGGTCATAGCGACCGACGTGACAAAGGGATTCGGTGACCGACTCCTCTTCGAGAATCTCACCTTTTCGCTACCCCGCGGCGGCATCGTGGGCGTGATCGGTCCTAATGGAGCGGGCAAGACCACGCTGTTCCGGATGATCACCGGCCAGGAGCAGCCCGATTCCGGCACCCTCACCGTGGGCTCCACGGTGCAGACCGCCCATGTGGATCAGAGCCGGGACACGCTCGACGCCGGCAAGACCGTCTACCAGGAGATCTCCGGCGGGCAGGATCAGCTCCAGTTCGGCCGCCGCACGGTCAATGCGCGCGCCTACGCCGCCGGATTCAACTTCCGCGGATCCGACCAGCAGAAGAAAGTGGCCACCCTCTCGGGTGGCGAGCGCAACCGGCTCCACCTGGCCAAGCTGCTGAAGAGCGGCGGGAATCTTCTGCTGCTCGACGAGCCGACTAACGATCTGGACGTCGATACGCTGCGGGCGCTGGAAGAGGCGCTGCTCGGCTTTGCCGGCTGTGCGGTGGTCATCAGCCACGACCGCTGGTTTCTCGATCGTATCGCCACCCACATCCTCGCCTTCGAGGGCAACAGCGAAGTCGTGTGGTACGAGGGGAACTATCAGGACTACGCCGCTGACTACCACAAGCGGAAGGGCTCATCGGTCGACCAGCCGCATCGGATTCGGTATAAGAAGCTGGTTCATTAAGCGGGGCAGCGGGGCAGCGGGGCAGCGGGGCGGAGAAGTTACGATGATGTCATTCAGCCACAGCGAAACAAACTGGCCGATCTCCGCCCGTGAGTAATACCCAGGACATCTTGTTGTTACCGCCCCGCTGCCCCGCCGCCCCGCTGCCCCACTATAATTGTCCATGCTGATTCAACAGAGCCGCATCCCATATC
>Ga0136631_10000540_pt1 | contig 11781 bp, 8 predicted proteins | sample AntDrymUQ6012206_2_FD_104655 | JGI IMG/M metagenome (GOLD analysis project Ga0136631, IMG submission 104655) | Polar desert sand microbial communities from Dry Valleys, Antarctica - metaG UQ601 (22.06) | ecosystem: Environmental > Terrestrial > Soil > Desert | place: Antarctica: Dry Valley... | reverse complement strand
GCTTGCCCAGACCGATCGCGGGCAGCTCGATCCAGCGCTGCGACGCGGCGGCCAGCGGCAGCGCCACGAGCCACATGAGCCCGACGATCGCGAGGGTCGGGACCGCCCCGTCGAGCAGGTGCAGCAACGCCAGCAGCACGACGGCGTGCAGCAGGTACAGGCTGTAGGAGATCCGGCCCAAAAACTGTGGCACGCGGCCGCGCAGGAAGTGCGCCAACCCGTCGGACCCGAGCGCCCAGATCATGAACACGCAGCCACCGGCCGTCACCGCGATGATGTCGTCGATGTTGTGGCGGTGGGCGTGGCCGAACCAGGCCGGGTCCATCCAGCTCGGATAGGTGAACAGCAGCACACCGCTCCCAACGAACCCGGCGCGCCTGACCGCCGAGAGCCGCTGGAAGCGGGTCACGATCTCGTGATGGTGGCGCGCCAGCAGGATGCCGGCCACGAAGCACGGCACGTAGAAGAGCGTGCGGAAGTAGTCCGACGGGTGATCCAGATGGATGCCCACCTTGTTCAGCGCCAGGCCGATGATCAGGACCGCCAGCGCGCCGACGACGCTGCGCAGCGGCCCCAGCACGACGACCGCGAGCACGAGCAGGGGGAAGATCAGCGAGATGCGCATCTCGTGCACGAGCGACCACAGCACCGGGTCGAACTGCGCGTTGTCGAAGCTGCCCAGCAGCGTGGCGTGCCCGAGCAGCAGCCCGGCGCCGAAGTCGCCCTGCCAGCGCGCGTTGGCCCAGTCGCTGAGGCCGGGCAGCCCGCCGCCGCCGAGCAGCGCGGCGAGGGCGATCGCCGTCCCGACGATCGCGAGGTACGGCAGGTAGATGCGGCAGACGCGCTTGGCGAGAAACGCGCGGTAGGACGGCGCTCGTGGTCCGAGGTACGGAAGCGCCAGCACGAACGCGCTGAGGACGAAGAAGAGGATGACCGCCGCCTCACCCGACTGCACGATCGCAAGCGGCGAGTACTTCACGGTGTTGACCAGATCCAGACCGGCGATCCCGCGCGTCGCGCGGTCGAAGTTCGGGAAGACGACCAGCGAGTGACCTACGACGACGGTCACGGCGGCCAGGCCGCGCAGGGCGTCGAGTTCGATGATGCGCCCGCGCGGGCGCCGGTCCGAGAGCGGGGTTGGCAGGTCGCTGACACCGAGCGCCACCCGCTCGTCGGCCTCGCGGGCCTGTGTGGACATCCGATCGTATGATAGGCCGCTGGCCCGGCGACCTGGACGGATTGACCGGCGGTCGCGGGACCTCCTCTCGATGATGCCCACAGACCGACCGATCCGCGTCCATGCGCTGATCGACACGCTCGGCGTCGGCGGGGCCGAGATGGTGCTCGCGCAGTTCGCCGAGGTCGCCGCGCTGGGCGGTGTCACGCTCAGCGTGGGATACCTCAAGGAGGTAGCCGCAAGCCACAGCGCCCAGCGGCTGCGTCAGGCCGGCATCGAGCCGCGCCCGGCGCTGATCGGACGCCACCTCGGCCCGGGGTCGTTTCGCGCCGTCCGCCGCCAGCTCGCGCTGCTGCGACCGGACCTGGTCAACACCCATCTGGGCTACGCCGACCTGCTCGGCGGACCGGCGGCGCGCTCGCTGCGCATCCCGGCCGTGTCGACGCTGCACGCCCACGCGTGGCCGGCCGACGCCCGCGAGCGGGTAAAGCTCGCCGCGATGGCACTCGCGCGCCGCCGGACCGCGGAGTGCGTCATCGCGGTCTCCGAAAGCGCCCGTACCGCCTATCTCGCCTCCGGCGCCGACCGCCCCGAGCACGTCGTCGTCGTGCACAACGGGATCGCCGGCACCGCGCGGCCGGGCGCCGGGCGCGCGGTGCGCGCGGAACTCGGGATCGCCGAAGACGAGCTGCTCGTGGCGATGGTGTCCTCGCTGCGGACCGAGAAGGCGCACGACGTCGCGCTGGCCGCCGTCGGCGAGCTGCTCCCCGCGATTGCGGCGCTGCGGCTGCTCGTCGTGGGCGACGGCCCGTTACGAGACGAGGTCCGCCAGGCTGCGGCCGCGCTCGGCCCGCGCGTCCTGGCCCCGGGCTACCGCGGCGACGTCATGGCCGTACTCGACGCCGCCGACGTGCTGCTGCACCCGTCGCGCCACGACGCGCTGCCGACGACCATCATCGAGGCGATGGCGGCCTCGACGCCGGTGCTCGCCACGCGGGTGGGCGGGATCCCCGAGCTCGTCCTGGACGGCGTCAGCGGGGTGCTCGTCCCCGCGCCGCCGCAGCCGGCGCAGGTCGCCGCCGCGCTCGCTGAGCTGCTGCGCGACCCGTCCCGGCGGCGCCGGCTGGCCGCGGCGGGCCGCGCGCGCTTCGAGCAGGAGTACACCGCCGATCGCTGGGCTGAGCGGATGGGCGAGCTCTACCGCTCCGTGCTGGCCGGCTGAGCCTGAGGCGAGCTCGCGGCGACGAGCAGCGCCGGGCCGAGCGCGAGCACGATCCACAGGCGCTTGTCGGTGCTGTTGGAGATGAACGCCGACGCGGCCAGCATTCCGACGATCGCCACGCCGGCCGAGCTCGCGAGCGCCGCCATCGCGGGGTCGCCGCGCGCACGGAAGCGCCCGGCCGCGACCTGCGACGCCGTGAGGCACGCCAGAAAGACGGCGAGGAGGCCCAGCGCGCCGACGATGCCTGTCTCGGCGAGCTGCTGCAGGTAGACGTTGTGCGTCACTCCCGGGTGCTCGGCGATGTTCGCGACCTCGGTGAGGTTGCCGGGGCGCAGGACGTAGCTCTTGGATTCGTGCTCGAACCCGCCCACGCCGACGCCGACGATGGGGTGGTCGTCGGCCATCCGCAGCGCCACCTGCCACAGCTCGGTGCGGCCCGTGCCCCCGGCGTCGACCTCGGTCATGCGTGCCCAGGCGGCCGGTGACAGCAGCAGGAAGATCGTCAGCGCTGCGCCTGCGAAGGCGGCGAAGGCGGCCGTCGCCAGGCGGCGCTCGCGCGCGAAGATGAGCGCCGCCACGACGGCGAACAACGCCGCGATGATGCCGCCGCGCGAGCCCGTGGCGGCCATCGCCGCCGCGAGCGCCAGCACGATCGCTCCGAGCCCGAGCTTGGCGAGCGGGTCGCGGAAGGACGGCATCAGCCCCGCGGCGAGCGCGATGGCGGCGATCAGCCCCGCGGCGAGGTAGTTGGGATCCCCGGCGCCGCCGGAGAAGCGCTCGCGCGTCGCGAGGTCCAGGGCCGTGGCCGTCGTCGACAGCCCGGTGCCGGTGAGCCCGATCACGATCGACACGAGCGCGCCGGCGATGAACGCGAGCGCGATGAGCCGCAGCCGAGCCGGCGTGTTGGCGATCGCGATGACGAGCACGAAGACGGCACCGGCGAGCAGCCACTGGCGCACCTGAAACCACGCGTCGCCGCGCTCGCCGGCCCAGCTGATCGACAGCGTGACCCAGACCAGCAGCAGGCCGAACCCGACCCGGGCGAAGCGCACGCTCGGCGCCGATGCGGCTGCGATGCCGCGGCTCGCCGTCCGGCGCGTGCCGATCCAGGCTACGAGCAGCAGCAGCACTCCGCCCAGCGGAGCCTTGCCGAACACGTGCGAGAACTCGTTCCATGCGATCGGGATCCAGAGCGCGAACGCGACCGGCAACTCGAGGAGGACGAGCGGGAGAAAGACGCACGCCGCCAGCAACGAGATCCCACGGGGCGCGTCGCGCACGAGCATCGCCCCGACGAGCAGGGCGGCGAGGACGCCCCCCGACGCGATCAGCCAGCCGGGCGCGGTCAGCTGAGCCGGGCGGCCCGCGCCCCTGCCCGGGTGCGACGACGCAGATTCAGGCGGATGGGCGACAGCGCCGATACTACCCCCCATGCGCGCCGTCGCACATCCCACGAAGCGGGTGAACCGTCGGCCGCGCTGACGCGCTCGCGGGCGTGATCGCGCGCAGCGGGCTGGGCGCTGTCCTGGCGCGCGTCCCGACCTGGAGCGGCGTCCTCGTGCTGACCTATCACCGCATCGGCACGCCCGGCGGCCGCGTGCACGATCCGGCGCTGTGGAGCGCGACGCAGGAAGCCTTCGACGACCAGCTTCGCTATCTCGCCCGCAACAGCGATGTCGTCTCCGGCGACGAGCTGCCCGCCGCGCTCGCCGCGCGCCACGGGCGCCACGTCGCGCTGACGTTCGACGACGGCTACCGCGACAACTACGAGCTCGCATATCCGCTCCTGCGCGCCCACCGCCTGTCCGCGACGTTCTTCCTCGCGACTGGCTTCATCGACCGCCCCCGCGTCGCCTGGTGGGACGAGATCAGCTGGATCGTGCGCTCGAGCCCGCGCGCGGGGATCGACGCGGGTGAATGGCTGGCGTCGCCGGTGCACTGGGGCGACGGCGATCGCGCGCCCGCCGTGGACCGGCTCGTGCAGCGCTACTGGAGCGTGCCCGCGGCGCGCGGCGAGGCCTACGTCGACTGGCTGGCGGGCGCCGGCGAGACCGCTCGCGCCGACCCGGCCGCCGCCGCCGACACGTGGCTGACCTGGGACATGGTGCGCGAGATGCGCGCCGGCGGGATGGCCTTCGGCGCGCACACGGTCGACCATCCGCTGCTCGCCCGCTGCACCCCGCAGCGCCAGACGGCGGAGATCGGCGGATCGGTGGCGCGTGTGAGCGAGCAGCTCGGCGAGCCGGTGTCGCTGTTCGCCTATCCGGTCGGCGGGCGCAGCACGTTTGACGCCATCACGCGCGCCTGCCTGCGCGAGGCCGGCATCACGCACGCCTTCTCCTTCTACGGCGGCCACCACCGGTCCGGGCAGCGCGACCCGCTGGACATCCCGCGCGCGTTCGTGGCGCCGACGGTCGCGCCGCAGCGCTTCCGCGCCCGCGTGCTGATGCCGCAGGTCTTCGCCCGGCCGCTGCCCGAGCCCGTGGCGTGACAGGGCCCGAGCCCACGGATCTGCCGGCAGAGCCCGGCTGGGGCAGCACCGTGCGCCGCGGCATCGCCTGGTCGGCCGCTGCGACGGCGACGAGCAAGGCGCTCAGCCTCGTCTCGATCCTCGTCCTCGCGCGGCTGCTGGCGCCCGCCGAGTTCGGCGTCGTGGCAGCCGTCGCGGTCTACATCGCGCTGATCGAGCTCGGCAGCGACCTCGGCATGAAGCCGACGGTCGTCTACGAGCAGGAGACCGGCGTCAGCGAGCGCGTCCAGACCGCGTTCACGATGAACCTCGTCACGGCGGTCGCGCTGACCGTGGTCGGCGTCCTCGCCGCACCGCTGGTGGCCGGCTTCTTCGGGGTCCCCGACGAGGCGGACCTGTTCCGGCTCGGGGCGCTGAACCTGCTGCTCACGGGCCTGGGCAATGTCCACGACGGGCTGCTGCTGCGCGACATGAGCTTCGGCCGCCGGATCCGCCCGCAGATCGTGCGCGACGTCGCTCGGGTCGTCGTCTCCGTGGCGCTGGCGTTCGCCGGCCTCGGCGCGCTCGCGCTCGTCATCGGCTTTCTGTCCGGCACGCTCGCATGGACCGTCATGCAGTGGATGCTCTCGCCGCTGCGCCCGCGCCTGAGCTTCGACCGGCTCATCGCCCGCAGCATGCTCGCCTACGGCGCGCCGGCCGCGCTGCTGGAGTTCGTCGCGACGATCGGCTCGCGCGCCGACGTTATTGCGATCGGGCACCTCATCGACAGCCACGCACTGGGCATCTACACGATCGCCTTCCGGCTGCCGGAGGTGCTGCTGGCGAGCGTGGCCTACACGCTCGGGGTCGTCGCGTTCCCCGCGCTCGCGCGGCGGCGCGCGCAGGATCCCGCGGGCCTGGGCGCCGCTACGCTGCAGCTCGTTCGCTACCTCGCGCTCTACACGCTGCCCGTGGCGGCCGGCATGGCGGTGCTGTCGGTGCCGATCGTGCGCGTGCTGTTCGGCGACGAGTGGCGCGCGGCGGGCGCCGTGCTCGTGCCCGTCGCGGTCGCCGCGGCGCTCGTGTCGATCACCTTTCCGTGCGGCGACCTGCTCAAGGCGACAGGTCGCCAGCGGCTCATGGTCATCATCAACGTCGTGCACATCCCGGCCGTGGTTCTCGTCTGTGTCGTGGCGGCGCCGTCGGGCCTCGTCGCCGTGGCTTGGGGGATGGTCGCCGTCAACCTGCTCTCCGCGGTGTGGCTGGCGTGGACCGCCATGCGCCAGGTCGGGCGTGCGCCCGCCGACCTGGTGGCGGCGTGCGCGCCGGCGCTGCTGGGCGCCGCGGGCACGGTCGCCGGCGCGGGCGCGGTGCGCCTGCTGTGGCCGGCGCTCTCGCTGCCGGCGCTGATCGCCGCCACCGCGGCCGGGGCGCTCGGCGCGCTGCTCGTCCTGCGCACCGCCGCGCCGAGCACGTTTCGCGACCTCCTGCGCCAGGCGCGCGGGCTGCGGCGCCCCGCCGCTGCGGGCCTGGTGGCTTCGTGACCATGCCGGCCGCCAGCGTGCTCGTGCCCGTCCTCGACGAGGCCGACAACATTTGCGCCTGCGTCGCCGCGATGCTCGCCCAGGAGATCGACGAGGACTACGAGGTGCTGCTCTTCGACGGCGGTTCGACCGACGGCACGCGCGAGCTGCTCGACGCGCTCGCGGTCGGCGAACCGCGGATTCGCGTCTTCGAGAATCCCGATCGCACCGTCCCCTACGCGCTGAACATCGGGCTGCGCGAGGCGCGCGCCCCGGTCGTCGTGCGGATGGACGCCCACACGCTGTATCCGCCGCACTACCTCGCCGACGGACTGGCGCGTCTGCGCCGCGGCGATGACGTCGTCTGGGTCTCCGGTCCGCAGCTGCCCTACGGCGTCGACGCCGGCACGCGGCGCATCGCGCTGGCTCTGTCGACGAAGCTGGGAACCGGCGGCGCGTCGTTTCGGCACGCGAACGCCGAGGAGGCCGACGCCACCAGCGGCTTCACGGGCCTGTTCGACCGCTCGTTCGTCGAGCGCCTCGGTGGCTGGGACGAGACGTGGCCGGCCAACCAGGACGCCGAGCTGGCCGCGCGCGTGCTGGCGGCGGGCGGGCGCATCGTCGTCATGCCCGCGCTGGGCGCGCGCTACGTGCCGCGCCGCACGCTGCGCACGCTCGCGCGCCAGTACCGCCGCTACGGGATCTACCGCGCAAAGACCTGCGTCGCCCACCCGCAGAGCGTGGAGCTGCGCCAGGTGATGGCGCCCGCGCTCGTGCTGACCGCTGCGGCGACGCTGTTGCCGCTGCGCCCGCTGCGGCTGGCGGCACGCGCCGGGATGGCCGCCTACGTCGGCGCGCTGCTGACGACCGCCGCGGTCGCCACGCGCCGCGCGCCGCTGCGCGACGCGGTCGCGCTGCCCGCGGTCTTCGCCACGATGCACGCCGCCTGGGGCAGCGGCTTTCTCACGGGTTGCGCGCGCTTCGGCGTGCCCGCGCGGGGCGTGGCGGGCGCGATCGCCCGGCGCGTACGCCGATGATCGCGGACGCCAACCGCGCGGTCTGGGAGCGCGACGCCGAGCGCTACGCGCCGTCGCTCGCCCTCGCGCCGCAGGAGCAGGCCCTGCTCGGGCGCCTGCGCGAGCGCTGGAGCGCGCTGTCGATGCTCGATCTCGGCGTCGGCGCCGGCCGCACCGCGTACACGTTCGCGCCGCTCGCCGCGACCTACGTCGGCATCGACTACTCCGAGCCGATGGTCGACATCGCCCGCGCCCGCATCGCCCCGCGCGATGGCGTGCGCTTCGAGCACGGCGACGCGCGCGATCTCGAGCGCTTTCGCAGCTCCCCCTTCGACCTCGTCCTGTTCAGCTACAACGGCATCGACTCGGTGAGCCACGACGACCGTCTGGTGATCCTCGGCCAGGTCTTCGACGTCCTGGCGGCGGGCGGACTGTTCTTGTTCTCGTCGCATTCGCTGGACGCCCTCCCGCTCGCCTCGCCGCTGCAGCGCCCCCGCCGCGGGCGCCCGCTGAGCTCCGCCTACCGGCTGGCCCGGAGTCTGCCCGCGGCCTTCAAGATCCGGCGGCTGAACGCGGGGCTGGACCTCGCGGCCGTTCGCCGGCGGGGCTGGGTCGGGATCCCCGACGACGTCTACGACGTCGGCATGGAGAACCTCTATGTGTCGGCGGCGACGCAGATCGCCGAGCTCGAGCAGCTCGGCTTCGAGGTCTGCGAGGTCACCGACCGCCGCGGTCGCGCCGTCGACCCGCGCCGGCCGGGCCGCGACGAGTGGCTGCACTACCTCTGCCGCAAGCCCTGCTGAGCCGCCGGCGGCCTACGCGCCGCGCCGCCGGGCCGCCCACGCCGGAAACACCCGCCGGCCAAGGCGCCCGATCTCGTGCCGGCCGGCGCGGGCGAGCAGGAGCGCGCGGCCGCGCGCGCCGCCGGCCAGGACAACGCGCTCGAGCTCCAGCGGATCGGTCGCGAAGCGCAGCTTGTACGGCTCTCCCCCCGCCAGCAGCCTGTAGGCGCCCATGCCGTCCTGGACCGCGGCGCGGATCGTGTGCGCGACGAGCACGAATCCGACGCCGTCGTCCTCGTGGGCCGGGTCGCGGCCGGACTGATAGAACCAGTCCGCCCCGCCGAAGCGGAAGCCGTACCACCCGGAAACCGTGCGGCCCTCGAGCTCGAGCAGCCAGATCCGCAGCCACCCGCGCTCGCAGGCCGTGGCTGCGAAATCGTGGTGAAACGCCGTCCGCGCGCCGGCGAACGCCTTCGAGGCGTCGCCCCAGCGCAACGCGTGCAGGCGCAGGACCTCGTCGAGCGCGGCCGCCACCGCGGCGGGCTCGTCGGCCAGCCGGAAGGCCACGTCGTGCTCGCGCTCCAAGCGCCGCTCGCGGCCGCGGATCTGAGCGCGGAACTTGCGCCGGCAGGTACCGAGGTAGGCCTCCCACCCGCCTTCGGGAAACACGATGACCGGGCTGGGGATGCGCGCCGCCGCGCACGGCGCGCCCAGCCGCGCCGGCCACCCCTCGGCGGCACGCAGGCCGTCGAGCGCGAGCACGTCCCACCGGCCGCGGGTGCGCGCGATGGCGTCGCGCATCGCCTCCGCCGCCAGCGCCAGATCGGCGGGCGCGCAGACCGGCCCGAGCTCATCCGCCGGCCCGGCCCCGATCCACCCCGCGGTGCGCAGCCCGTATCGGCCGGCGGACCCGCGGCGCACGCACAAGGGCAGGATCGCAGCGGCCGTGCCATCTTCGCGACGGCACGTGAAGGCCATCAGCCGGGCGCCATCGCCGAGGTGCCGCCACCACGCGTCGGCCCACTCCCACGTCGAGAAGATGTTCCCCGACGCGAGTGCCAGCTCCTGCCACTCGGCGCGCGCCGCGCCGAGGTCCTCCAGCGGCTCCAAGCGCATCGCCGCTCCGTCTCTCGCGATCAGGAGCCGCGCTCGCGCCGGCGCCGCAGGGCAGGCGCGACGCGCTCGCGGCCGCGGCGCTTCAGCGATCGGGCCGGCGCCAGCACGCGCCATGCGCCCGTACCGAACGCCGCGCGCAGCGAGCGGTCGCGCGCGCGGAACTGGTGCATGACGATGAACGTCTCCCTGACGGCGCTCGAGGTCAGGACGTCCTCGAGGTCCTGGCGCACGCCGGCGGTGGAGTGGTCGGCATCGATGAGCACGAAATCCACGTTGCGGCCCGCGCGCTCGAAGTCGTCGAGCAGCCCTGCTAGCAGCACATGGTTGTCTCCGTCATGAAAGGTCACGTTCGGAAAGGCGGGCTCGTCGACCTGCGCCTCGAAATCGAACGTGTGGACCTCCGCCCCGTGCGTCGCTATCCGCTCGAGGCTGCCGCCCTGGGCAGTGCCGATCTCGATCGCCAGCGGCGGCTTCACGGTTGCGAGCAGCCCTTCGAGCGCGGCTCGCTCCCCCGGCGCCATCTGCCAGTTCGTGCGGCTCAGCAGCGGGCCGCTCGCGCGCGGAATCGGGGTCACGGGCCGCCCACGGGGGCGAGCCGCGCGTCGCGCTGGCGGATGAGCTCTGACTCGACGATGTCGGGGTCGATTATGGCGCCCCGGCGAACGGCGCGGATGGTCGTCTCGATCACCGGCTGGCGGGGATTGAGCTCGCCGGCCCGCTGCAGGCGCCTGAGCGCGGCCTCACGCCGGCCCAAGGTGGTGGCGTCCAGCAGCGCGAACTCGAGCTGGCCGAACCAATAGTCGGGCTCGCGCGCGAGCGCCCGGCGCAGCATGCGGCGCGCGCGGGCCGTCTCCCCCAGGCGCCGCGCGAGGATGGCCCCGGTGACGAGCGGCTCCGCCGTCAACGGGTTCAGCCGCGCCGCCAGCTCGAAGTCGGCGATCGCGGCGCGCGGGTCGCTCGCCGCCTCGGCGGTCGCGCGGCGCTCGGCCCGCGAGGCACCGGCGAGCACGACGAACAGCACGGCGACGGCGAGGGCGACCGGCACGACGGCGGCGACGAGCGCGCGCGGCGGCGCGGCGCGCACGACGGTTGGGACGACGTCAGCAGCGGTTTCACCATCCGGCGGCGCCGGCGCGGCTGCCTCCAGCCGCGCAGCGATCCCCAGCAGCGCAAACGCCAGCATCCCGAGCGCCGGAAACGCCCACAGCCAGTCCACCTGCGCCTGCACGAACCACATCGCAGTGGCGCTCAGCAGCGCCGCGGCCGCCAAGCGTTCCGCGTGCGCCACGCGCCGCGCCGCGGCCAGCAACGCACCCAGGAACACGACGAACAGCGCGGTCCCGATCACCCCGACCTGCGACAGCAGCCGCATCGCCAGGCTGTGCGGGTGGCGCGGCGCCTCGTCGGTGCGCCGCTCGCGCAGGTAGGCGGCCTGGAAGTTGTCGGCGCCGATGCCGCCGACCGGGTGGTCGCGGAACTCGTTGAGCGCCACGCGCCAGAAGTCGTAGCGCCCGGAGCCGAGCGACCCGCTGAAGCGGCTGCCGGTGTCCTCGATCTTCGCGTAGCCCGCGCTCGAGAAGTCCGTCCAGCGCTGGTCCGCCCAGGTCGCCGGGTTGCCGATCGCCGCAAGCGCCAGCACGGCGGCCATCACAGCCAGGCCGATCGCGGTCCTGTCGCCGACGCGGGGGTCGCCGAGGCGCGCGGCGGCGCGGGGCAGCGCGGCGATCAGCCCTTCGAACGCGACCCCGGCGAGCAGCAGCGCCAGCACGCTGACGGCGATCGCCGCGCGGGCGTCGCCGATCGCCGCGACGAGCTCGGGCGCCGTGGCCGCCGAACGCACCTCCAGTAGCGTCCCCCACGCCGGCAGGGTGACCGCGGCGAGCGCGAGGAGCGCCAGCAGCGCCGGGCCGCGGCGCGGCGTCAACGCGATGAAGAGCAGCGCCGTGACGGCAAAGGCGGCGAGCGCGCCGCGGCTCTGGCTGAGCAGGGCCGTCTGCGCCAGCAGCCCGGCCGCGGCGAGGGCGAGCGGCCGCAGCGCACGACCGGCGCGTGAGTGCGCCGCGCCGGTCGCGAACGCCAGCGCGGGCCACACTGCGATCGACCAGAAGCTCGCGGTCGCGTTCGCGTAGCCCAACGGCGAATTCAGGCGCCCGTCGATGAACGCGTCGTTCAGCGAGCCCCCGTCGGCCGGTAGCGTCGCCAGCGTGCCGGCCGCGATCGCGACCGTGCCGATGACCACGAGGGCGAGCGCCGCACGCGCCGCGCGCCCGGGCCACGGTACGACGGCGACGACCGTCAACGCGAGCAGGTAGGCCAGCGCCCGGCTGGCGCCCTCCAGCGCGGCGCCGGGCGATGGCGCCCACAGGATCGAGGCGAAGCTCCACGCGCAGAAGGCCGCGAAGGCCCCGAGGCCGACGGCGATCGTGCGCGGCACGTGCCACAGCCGCCCAACGGACAGCCACGCGACGACGAGCAGCGCCAGCACGAGCACGGCGG
>Ga0136631_10000539_pt1 | contig 11784 bp, 14 predicted proteins | sample AntDrymUQ6012206_2_FD_104655 | JGI IMG/M metagenome (GOLD analysis project Ga0136631, IMG submission 104655) | Polar desert sand microbial communities from Dry Valleys, Antarctica - metaG UQ601 (22.06) | ecosystem: Environmental > Terrestrial > Soil > Desert | place: Antarctica: Dry Valley... | reverse complement strand
GTACAGGCGTAGCTCACCGCTGGCGGCGACCCGGACACGCTCGAGCGCTGCCGCGAGCTCCTCGAGGCACTCGGCAAGGAGGTCGTCCACGTCGGCGCGGTCGGCGCGGGGATGGAGCTCAAGCTCGCGCTTAACCTCGTCATGGGCCTGGAGATGCAGGCGATGGCCGAGGCCGTCGCCTTCGGAGTGGCGCGCGGGCTCCCGCGTCACGCGGTACTCGGCGCGATCGCGGGCAGCGGGTTCAGCTCCCCGGTCATGCGCTTCAAGTCGCGCAGGATGATCGCCGGCAGCTACGGCGCCCCCGACTTTCGCCTGCGGCTCATGGCCAAGGACCTGGCCCTGGTCGGCGACGCAGCGGAGCAGACGGGGGTGCGCCTGCCGATGAGCGCAAGCGCGCGCGAGGAGCACGAGCGCGCGATCGACGACGGGCTCGGCGACCTCGACTGCGCGGCGATCGTCGAACACCTGTGCCCCATGGCGGAGGCGGCCGCGAAGCCGCCTGCCTGAGCACCTTCGGATCGTCAATCGCTTCCTGCGCGTCCGCCGCGGGCGGCCTCCGGGCCGCCCGCGGCGATCACGCGTCAGGAGCCGATCGCGCCGATACGCGTTCGCTTCGTATCAACGGCCGCGGTCAACACCTCTCTAAAGGTGTGACCCCCGTCGGAGCTTCCCGCCACCGCCGCTGCCCGGCGCTGACGCGGCCCCTCGGCCTCGCTCACCTCCCCGAACCACGACAGGAGCTCAGATGACCCCATCACCAGAACGCCGCGCGTTTCTGATCACAGGCGCGACCGGTGCCACGGCGCCGTTCGTCGCGCGCGCGCTGCTCGCGCGCGGGGACCAGCTGCTGCTGACCGGGCGCAACGCCGCCCGCCTCGCCGAGCTCGAAGCCGAGCTCTCCGACGACGGCATTGCGACGCTCGCCGCCGACGTCGTCGAGCCGGAGCAGGCCGCGGCCGCCGCGGCGGCTGTCGTCGAGCGTTTCGGTCGGGTCGACGGCCTCGTGCACCTCGCGGGCGCCTTCCACGCGGGCACGCCCGTCGTTGCGGCCGGGCCCGAGCTCTACCTGGACCTCTACCGGGCCAACGTGCTGTCCGCGGCGATGGCGACCCAAGCCGTGCTCCGGCGCATGGAGGGGCCGGGATGGCTTGTCTACATCACCTCGCTGCTCGCGCTCGAGCCGATGCCCACGATGGCACCGTACGCTGCGTCGAAGTCCGCGCTCCTGACCTGGGTCAAGGGGCTGGCGCGCGAGGTGGCCAACCGGGGTATCCACGCCAACGCCGTCGTCAGCGCCCTGATCGACACGCCGTCGCTACGCGCTCAGCGACCCGACGCGGACCACGGCCAGTGGGTGCCGGCCGGCGATCTGGCCGATGTCGTGGCGTTCCTCACCTCCCCGGCATCCGGTGCGCTCTACGGGAGCGCCGTTCCCGCGTATGGCCGGTTCGCGCTGTACCCGCCGCCGGGCGCGCTCGGCGCTCCCAACGGCCACGGACGTCCCCCAGCAACGGCTGGGCCGGCCCCCGCCGGCATCGGACCGCCGACCGCGCAAGGAAGCTGAGATGCGCGGTCGGTTCGACTCCGTCGGCGTCACGCGCCGACCTCGCGCGCTACCCGGCCGGGTCGCGCCGGCCGCGGCCTGACGCGAGCGGCGACGACGTGGTCGGCGGCGACGTCCTGTGGCTCGTGGCGGTGCTGTTCTCCGGCATCCTGGCGGGCGGCGTGGTGACGGTCACGCTCGCGGTCATCCCGGCGCTGCACCAGTTCGGGCCGGAGGACGACTTTCGCGTGCACCGGGTCTTCAACCCGCTCCCCGACTACTACTTGCCGCAATCGCTGTTCATCTCGATCATCGCCGTGGCCGCGGTGCTGGCAAGCCGCGGCGGTCCGCCCGCGACGGCCGGCGTCGCCGCCAACGCCGGTCTCGTCATCAGCGCGGCGATCATCCTGATCTCCCACCGCGGCACCCTACCCGTCAATCTCGTCATCCGCCGATGGTCGGGGGAGGGTCTCCCGCGCGGGTACGCGCGCCTCCGCAGGCGGTGGGACATGGTCCAGCGCGTGCGGACGCTGTTCTGCGTCGGGCTCGTGTGCTGCTATGCGGTCGCGGCGGGCAGTGCCGCCGAGGCCGACGCGTCCGCCAATCCGCTGCAGGTGGCGAACTTCGTGCTTGCGGCGTTGATGGCGGGCGGCCTGCTGATCGTCCAGGTCGCCATTGTCCCATCGATTCACCGCCTCCCGACCACAGACGGTGCGCGCCTGCATGTCTTCGTGGACAGCTACATCGATTACTCGCTGCCTGCCTTCACGCTGCTTACGGCCGCTACTGGCGCGGGGTTCCTCGCGGGCAACGACGGCCTGAGCGGGGGCGACCAGCGCCTCGTCATGATCGGGGTCGCCGCGACGCTGATGGTCGCCGCAATCTCGCACTACCGCAATCGCCGGCTGAACCTGCGGCTGCGGAGCTGGCAGTTGGAGCTGCCGCCCACCGCGTACCGCGCGCTGCGCAGGTCATGGGACCGGTGGCACGTCGTCCGCACGGCGTTCGGACTCCTCGCGCTGGTCTGCTTCGCCGTTGTGCTGGTCGGCGGTTGACCTGCAGGCGCGCACACCGGCCACCGCGCCCGATCTGCGCGCTTTCTTGGTATCAGCGGTCGATGCACCGCCTCTAGTAGGTTGTGACACCTTCAGATTTCACCGTCACCGATAATCGCCTGAGCGTCGGTGTCGCCGGCGCTGCTGCGGGATTGACGGTCGGCGTAGACCTCGTCGAAGTCGCGCGGATCGCGCGGCTCACAAGCGGACCGGTCGGCCTAGCCGGCGTGCTGACGGTTCGCGAGCTCGAGTACTGCTGCGCGCGCAAGCGTCCGGACGAGCACATCGCGGGTCGCTTCGCCGCCAAGGAGGCGGTCCTGAAGGCGCTCGGCACCGGCCGCAGCGGTGACGTGCGGTGGACCGACGTCGAGGTGCTCAACGACGACGCCGGCCGCCCGATCGTGCACCTGCACGGTGCCACCGCCGCACGCGCCTGGCGTTTCGGCCTGGTGTCGCTCGCCGTTTCGATCTCGCATACCGCCGACCTCGCGATGGCCCAGGCCGTCTCTGCGTGGCAGGCAGACCCGCCGACCCCCGGACAGGAGCATCCCGATGCCTGACTACCCGATTCTCTCCGTCGACGACATCGTGCCCGACCGCCGGCGCGGCGGTGACATCCGCACGCTGCTCAGCCCGCGCAGCGTCGGCTCGACGTCCGGGTTCACCGGCGTGGCGACGATCGCCCCAGGCGAGCGCATCGCAGAGCACTACCACCCGTACTCGGAGGAGTTCCTCTACGTCGTCTCGGGCGAGATCAGCGCCGAGCTGGACGACACGCCGCATGCCCTTCGCGCTGGACAAGGCCTGATGATCCCTCCGAACGTGCGCCACCGGCTCGTGAACGCCGCCCAGACGAACGCCTGCATCGTCTTCCATCTCGGCCCGCTCGCCCCGCGCCCCGAGCTCGGCCACGTCGACACGGAGACCGATGGGGGCCCCGGGACATGCGCCGCCACGACCGCCGGTGAGCGCGCGTGAGACGCACGGCGATCACGGGAGTCGGAGTCGTCGCCCCAGGCGGTGTGACGCGCGACGCCTTCTGGGCCGCGCTCGTCGCCGGCCGCTCCGCGACACGGCGGATCACCTTCTTCGATCCCTCCGAGTTTCGATCGCAGATCGCCGCCGAGTGCGACTTCGATCCGATCGCGGCCGGACTGAGCGAGCTGGAGGTGCGGCGGATGGACCGCTATGTCCAGTTCGCTGTCGCCGCGGCGATCGAAGCGGTCGCCGACAGCGCCATCGAGCTCGGCACCGAGGATCGCGAGCGGATCGGCGTCGCGCTCGGCTCCGCGGTCGGCGGAACGACGCTGCTCGAGAGCGACTACGTCGCCGTCAGCGACGGGGGACGCGACTGGCTCGTGGATCCCGACCTCGCCTCGCCCCACATCTACCAGGCGCTCGTGCCCAGCGCGCTCGCGAGCGAGGTCTCCGTGCGCTTCGGCGCCCAGGGCCCGTCCGTCGTCGTCTCGACCGGCTGTACGTCCGGCATCGACGCGATCGGCTTCGGCCACCAGATGATCCAGGACGGCGAGGCTGACGTCGTCATCTCCGGTGCGTCCGAGTCGGGCATCTCGCCGATCTCGATGGCGTGCTTTGACCCCATCCGCGCGACGAGCGCCAACAACGACGAGGCCGAGAGCGCGTCGCGCCCGTTCGATCTCAAGCGCGACGGGTTCGTGATGGGCGAGGGCGGGGCCGTCCTCGTCCTGGAGGAGCTCGAGCGCGCCCGCGCCCGCGGCGCCCACGTGTACTGCGAGATCTCCGGCTACGCCGGCCGCGGAAACGCCTTTCACATGACCGGCCTGAAGCCCGACGGGCTGGAGATGTCCGAGGCGATCATGGACGCGATGCGCCAGGGCGACCTCGAGCCCGCCGACATCGACTACGTCAACGCCCACGGCTCGGGCACGCGCCAGAACGACGTCCACGAGACCGCCGCCATCAAGCGCGCGCTCGGCGAGCACGCATACCGCATCCCGGTCAGCTCGATCAAGTCGATGGTCGGCCATTCGCTCGGGGGCATCGGCGCGATCGAGATGGCGGCCTGCGCGCTCGCGATCGAGCACGGTGTAGCGCCGCCGACGGCGAACCTGACGCATGCCGACCCGCAGTGCGATCTGGACTACACCCCGCGCGTCGCGCGGCGCCTGCCGATCGACGTCGCCCTCTCGACCGGCAGCGGTTTCGGCGGCTTTCAGTCGGCCATGATCCTCGCGCGCGACGACCTGAGGAAAGCGGCATGATGACGACCCTGCCCGAGCGCCGCCGGCGCGCAGTGATCACCGGCATCGGCGTCGTCGCACCCAACGGCATCGGCACCGATGCGTGGTGGTCGGCGACGACGTCCGGCACGAGCGGCATCAACCGCATCAGCCGCTTCGACCCCTCGCGCTACGCGACGCAGTTCGCGGGTGAGGTCGACGGCTTCGACGCGCTGGACTACATCAGCCGCAGGCTCATGATGCAGACCGACCGCTGGACGTGGATGGGACTCGCCGCGGCGAACATGGCGTTCGACGACGCAGCCTTCCGCCCCGACGACTACGACCCGTACTCGATGAGCGTCATCACGGCCAGCTCGTCGGGCGGCAACGAGTTCGGCCAGGTCGAGATCCAGAAGCTGTGGTCCAAGGGCGCCAACCACGTCGGCGCCTACCAGTCGATCGCCTGGTTCTACGCCGCCACGACGGGCCAGATCTCGATCCAGCACGGCATCAAGGGCGCGTCTGGGGTCGTCGTCACCGAAGGTGCCGGTGGCATCGACGCGCTTGCGCACGGGCGTCGGGCGGTATTCCGCGGCATCGACGCCGTCGTCAGTGGTGGTGTGGAGGCGCCGATCGGACCCTACGCGCTGACCTGCCAGATGGCGACCGGGCGCCTCAGCTCGGTCGCCGACGAAACCGCCTATCGCCCGTTCGACGAGCGGGCGAGCGGCTACGTGCCCGGCGAGGGCGGCGCGATCCTGCTGGTCGAGAACCTCGAGTCCGCGATCCGCCGTGGAGCGCCGACCATCTACGGCGAGATCCTTGGCTACGGCGCCACCCACGACGGTCACCATCCGTGGGCGCCGCCACCGGACGCCAGCCAGCTCGCGCGCGCCATCAAGCTCGCGCTGCGCGATGCGCGAATCGAGCCGGAGGATCTCGACGTCGTGTTCGCCGACGGCGCCGCAAGCCGGGCATGGGACGATCTCGAAGCCCAGGCGCTGCACGAGGCGCTCGGCGATCACGCCGCGGCCGTTCCCGTCTCGGTGCCAAAGTCGATGACGGGACGCCTCTACGCGGGCGGCGCATCGCTGGACGTCGCGAGCGCGCTGCTCGCTATGCGTCACGGCGTCATCCCGCCCACCGTCCACGCCGACCGCCCCATCCCCGGCTGCGGACTCGACATCGTCCGCGACGTGAGCCGGTCGGCCGACGTCCGGACGGCGCTCGTGCTCGCGCGCGGCTACGGCGGCTTCAACAGCGCGCTCGTGCTCAGGCGCATCTCAACCCCCGATATAACCAACGACGCCCACCTGGAGGCTCGATGACCGAAGCACCTTTTACCTATGACGACCTCAAGCACATCCTCGTGGAGCGCATTGGACTCTCCGAGGCCGAGGTGCCCGAGGATCTCGACATCACGTTCGGCGAACTAGGCCTGGACTCGCTGGCGATCGTCGAAGTGCAGCTGTCCTTGCAGCAGGACTACGGCGTGTCGATTCCCGACGAGGACGCGGATGCCATCGGCACGCTGCGTGAGGCGATCGACTACACCAACCACCGGCTGCTCAGCGTGGAGGTGGTCTGAGATGCCCGCACGAACGGACAACGCGGTCGTCATCAACGCGCCGCTCGATCTGGTATGGGACGCGATGATCGACGTCGAGCGCTGGCCGACCCTCTTCTCGGAGTACGCGAGCGCCGAGGTTCTCACGCGTGACGGCAACACCGTGCGGTTCCGGCTGACGACGCATCCCGACGAGGAGCACGGCGGACAGGTGTGGAGCTGGGTCTCCGAGCGCACCGCTGACCCCGAGACACATACGACACGGGCCTGGCGAGTCGAGACCGGCGTGTTCCAGTATATGTACATCGAGTGGTCCTTCCAGGCCGTCAGCGAGGGAACGCGGATGCGCTGGGTGCAGTCCTTCGCGATGAAGCCCGACGCGCCCGTCGACGATGCGGGGGGCGAGGCCCACATCAACCGCAACACCCGTATCCAGATGGACATCATCAAGGGACGCCTGGAAGCGCAAACCCGCGCCGCGGCCGCCTAACACCGATCGCACGACCGCGGTGGTCTCGGATGAGCCGAGACCACCGGCGTGCGACATATTCAACGATGCAGCGCCGTGTCAAGCGAGGTCAAGCGACAACTGATCGCGAAGCTGCTCACGGAGGTGCGCGCGCTGCGCGGCGCCGTCGACCAGATCGGCGTCGACGCGGGCCCACCCCCGGTCACGTTCGAGGCGCTCGTCGGCAGGCTCGGCCAACCGCTACTGTGCGCGATTACCACCCGGCGCGGGCGAGCTGCCAGCGCGCGCTCGTTGGCTGCGATCTGATGCGCGAACATCCGCCAACAGAGCCATCCGATCACGACGACGCCCTGCTCGAGCGCCTGCGCGAACTCGCTCGTCAGCACGACGGCGTTCCGGAGAACGTGCTCTCAGCCGCGAGGTCGGTCTTCGCTGCCGCCCGCGACGAGCACGCCGGCGCGGGGTCGGAGAGCGACCGTTGACCGCTACTCCCACCTATGGCCTGGCGTGCGGGCGGATGGCGTCCACCAGCGGCACTGGGGCGCGCTGTTGCGACTGTGGCGCGGGGAAGCCGACGTCCTGCGGGCATTGGGTGCCGGAGAGCGGCAGCGTGCCGTCGTTGACGTAGGCCTCGACCGCAGTGTCGATGCAGGCGGAGTTGCCGAAGTAGGCCGTGTGGCCGTCGCCGCGCATCGTGAGCAAGCGGGCGTTTCCGAGGTCGCGCACAAGATTGAGCGCGCCGTTGTACGGCGTGGCGGGGTCGTAGGTCGTGGCGACCACGAGCGGCGTCGGCGACGACCGCGGCGCACGGAACGGGCCGTAGAACACGTCGTTGGGCGGCAGCGGATAGAGCCCGTAATTCAGCTCTAAGTAGCCGCTGTTCCACCAGAAGTGCTCGTGTTCGGTCCACGATTGCTTGCCGGCCTGCAAGTACGCGTCGACGTCGCGCGGGTAATCCTGCTCGAGCGCGGTGATCGTGAAGTAACGGTCGAAGAGCTCCTGAGCAAAGCCGCCGACGTCGCGGCCGTAGAACAGGTCGGCCGCGCGTCGCATCCGTTCGCCGTTACCGTGCTGGAGATCCGCGAGGGCTTGGCTCAGGAACGGCCAGCTTGCCTTGTTGTACAGCGTCAACGCCGTGCCGACGCGGGCGTCGTCGCCGTCCACCGCGCGCCCGTCGGGCGTGGGGACCGGCGTTGCGTCGAGCCGGTCGAGCAGTCGGTCATACGCGTCCCAGGGGTCGCGGCCACCGAAGCCCCGGCACGCGGCCTGGTCGCTTGCGCAGGCCTGCAGGAAGCGCCCGAGCGCGCGCTCCAAACCCGTCGTCTGCGCGCGCAGGTTGCTCAGGGGGTCGTTGATGTAGGCGTCGGCGTCGATCGGGCCGTCCAGCACCATCGCCCGGTAGTTGTCCGGGAACAGGCTGGCGTACGTTGCCCCGAGGAACGTGCCGTAGGAGAAGCCGACGTAGGTGATCTGGCGCTCTCCGAGCGTGCGCCGGATGAGGTCGATGTCCCGAGCGACGTTCGCGGTCGACACGTATGGAAGCACCGCATGGTTGAGCTCGAGACACCGCCCGATGTAGCGGGCATCCTTGGCGATCAGCGCGCGGACGTCGAGGTTGTCGGGTGTGGTGAACGGTTGCCCGTAGATGCCGTCCGTTTCCTGGTTGACCTTGCAGTCAATCGCCGGTTGGCTCTGGCCGACGCCGCGGGGATCCACAGCGAGGATGTCAAAGCGTGCGTTGAGGCCCGGGAAGCCATCCGCACCCGCCCGCTGGATGATCTCCGCAGCCGGAGCACCAGGACCGCCAAGGTTGATGAACAGCGATCCGATCTTGTGTGCCTGATCGGTGGCCGGCGACTTGGCGACGAACAGCTGCAAGCTTGCGTCGCGCGGGCGGTCGTAGTCGCGCGGAACCTCGACGGTGGTGCAGGTCACGTTGCTGGCCTGTCCGCACGGCTGCCAATCGAGGGTCGGGATCGCGGGTCCTTGCCGGGCCGACGCGATCGGCGCACCGGAACCCAGAAGGGCGCAGGCGACCGTAGCTGCCAGCACGCAGCATCGAAGCTTCATCGCACACCTCCTGAAAGGATCGGTGCGGTTCATCGCGCGACAGCACTGGCCAAGATCACGATCGTTGTGCTTCCAAGCGACTGCATCGTCTGGCTGAAGTGTGCGATCGCGTCCTCGTATGGCGCCGCCTTGGGCATGCATGCGCGCAATATTAACCGGCAGGACAGACCGCAGCACCCCGAGCGCTGCCACGCCCCCTCCCATCCCCAACAGGAGAGCACCATGAACCGCATGCGCACCTCGCTGATCGCCGCCGTCCTAGCCACCGCAGTCCTGCTGCCGCTCGCCCTTGTCCTGCCGCTCGGAAAGGCCGGCGCAACCCCGGGTTCCGGCGTGAGCAGCTCGATCTCGGCCCGCGCCGAGGCGGCGCGCGTTCCATTCGCCGATGTCGGCCCGATCAAGATCGAGAACGGATTCAGCGACGAGCAGGTCCTGTTCTTGTCAGACATCTTCCCGACCGGCTACATGGGCGCGGACATGTGCGACATCGAACGTGGTGACGTGGTCGCCGTCTGGGGCGCCGGCCCCGTCGGCCAGTTCGCAATCGCCAGCGCGAAGCTGCTCGGAGCAGAACGCGTGATCGCCATCGACCAGATCGACTACCGGCTGCGGATGGCGCTCGAGAAGGCGGGGGCCGACGAGACGATCAACTTCAAGCAGCAGCCCGACGTCGTCGAGCAGCTCAAGGAGATGACCGCGGGCCGCGGCCCGGACAAGTGCATCGACGCCGTCGGCATGGAGGCCGAGCACGGGCACCTGCCGATTCACGCGTACGACCGCGTCAAGCAGGCGGCACGGCTGGAGACCGAGCGCCCGCACGCGCTGCGCGAGGCCGTGCTGGCGTGCCGCAGCGGCGGCATCCTCTCGGTCATTGGCGTCTATGGCGGCGTGATCGACAAGTTCCCGATGGGCGCGGTCATGAACCGGTCGCTCACGATCAAGTCCGGCCAGTGTCATGTCCAGAGGTACCTGAAGCCGCTGCTGGCGCGGATCGCCGACGGCGAGATCGACCCCAGCTTCGTGGTCACCCATAGGATGGAGCTGGGCAAGGCGCCCGAGGGCTATGAGACCTTCAAGCACAAGCGGGACGAGTGCGTGAAGGTCGTGCTCAAGCCCTGGCGATGCTGCACGCGAACGTAGCCGCGGGCATCCACCGGATCGAGGACTGCCACACCAACTGGTATCTGATCGAGGAAGACCGTCGCCTGACCATCGTCGACGCCGGCGTCCCGAGTTCCTGGAACTCGTTCCTGGACGCCCTGGGGCGCATCGGGCGCAGTCCCGCCGATGTCGCCGCCGTCGTGCTCACCCATGCGCACTTCGACCATGTGGGCTTCGCCGAACGGGCGTGCTGCGAGCTCGGCGTCCCGGTCTACGTGCACGAAAACGACGTTCCGCTGACCCGCCGACCGTGGCGCTACGCCATGGAGCGCCCGCGCGCGCTGTACTTCGCCACGCAGGTCCAGGCGCTGCCGATCGTGGCGTCGTTTCTGCGCCACCGCGCCTTCTGGCCTACGCCGATCAAGGAGGTCGTGCGTTACGAGAACGGCAGGCTTGCGGTTCCCGGATCGCCGCACGTAGTGTTCACCCCTGGTCACCCCCTGGGCCACTGCGCGCTGCACTTCCCCGACCGCGATGCGCTGATCGCCGGAGAAGCGCTCGTGACCCTCGACCCCTACACGGCGGCCCGCGGCCCACGGCTGGTGGCGCGGGCCGCGACCGCCGACAGCGAGCGCAACCTGCGCTCGCTCGACGCGCTGGCACAGACACAGGCAAGGACCGTACTCGTCGGCCACGGTGAGCCGTGGACCGAGGGGATCGAGTCTGCGGTCGCCCAAGCACGTCAGGCCGGCGCCGCCTGAGCGGCCAACGCAGCGCAGAGGAGTGAGTGGATGACCACGAAGGCTGCTGGCTCGCCTAGCGAGGTCGTCGTTGTGTCCGTGAGCCGGCGCAATTCGCATCTCGCTGTCGAGGCGGGCGAAGGATGGCGCACGCGCCGCTTTTTCTCCGGCTGGACGTGCGTTGACGTGGGTACACCGCGCAGATCGTGTTGTTCCTGACGTTACCTTCCAACAACAGTTACATGGAGCGCATGGACTGCAAGCACCGGCACATCGTTCAAGTGTGCTGGCAACGGATGGAAGGTCTCTCAGGGTCCCCCAAGCGTTCGAACGGGATCGTTAGGTGCCCCCCGTGCGCCTACCCCTCGCGCATCGCGTGCTGATCGTTCTCCGCTGGCCGGCCGGCGCCCTGAGGAGCGGCTGGGAGTATCTGTGGTGCACGAGAAGGGTGCACCGCTGCGAGGGGCCCGGCTCGGTGGCCGCCGACCTGCCGCCGCCCTGCCCTCGGGCACTGAGCTCGGCGAGTTGCAAGGCGTGTCCGATGGTGTCGCCGCTCATGCACCGCTGTTACGTCATGCGGGTGCGCGACTCTGAGCTGACGGCCGCCGAGCTGATCACCGCCTTCGCCGGCCGACCGGACCGCGCGTCGCCGCAGGAGCTCGCGGACTTCGACAAGGTGCATGGGGAGGAGGGCCAACTGCGCGTCGGCGATGAGTTCGTCATTCGCATCCCGGGTCCGTGGGACGGCCCGGTGCGCGTCGTCGAGGTCGACTCGGCCGGCTTTGGCTTCGTGACGCTCGATGGGCACCTCGAGGCCGGACGGATCCGTTTCAGCGCGCGCGATCTCGCGCCGGCGCGTCTGGAGGTGCGCATGGAAGCGTGGGCGCGTGGCGGCGACCACCTGTCAAACGTGCTTAGCCTGGATCCACCGCGTTGTGCGGGGTTGTCGTCCGGTCCGGGAGGTAGTTTGACCTCCTGAGCAGGGAGAAAGCGGCTGATTTGGGCAGCTGCGGCCCCGCCCAGGAGGTCACCCAT
>Ga0136631_10000538_pt1 | contig 11803 bp, 10 predicted proteins | sample AntDrymUQ6012206_2_FD_104655 | JGI IMG/M metagenome (GOLD analysis project Ga0136631, IMG submission 104655) | Polar desert sand microbial communities from Dry Valleys, Antarctica - metaG UQ601 (22.06) | ecosystem: Environmental > Terrestrial > Soil > Desert | place: Antarctica: Dry Valley... | reverse complement strand
GCCGACTACGGCATCGACGTCCTTGACGGCCACGCGCGTTTCGTCGACGGTCTCACGCTGGACGTCGATGGTCGCCGGATCGACGCCGCGCACTACCTCATCGCCACCGGCGCCGAAGCGCACTTACCCGACGACGTGCCCGGACTGGCCGACAGCGGCTACCTGACGTCGACGACCGCGATGGCACTCGACGATCTCCCCGAGTCGATGATCGTCATCGGCGGCGGGTACGTCGCGATGGAACAAGCGCAGCTGTTCTCCCAGCTCGGCACCCGAGTGACGATCCTCGTGCGCTCCAGCCTCGCGCGCCGTGAGGAACCCGAGCTCGCGCACGGCATCCGTGAGGCATTCACCGACCAGGGGATAGCGGTCTTCGCGGGCGTCCAGCCGACCGTGGTGCGTCGTGACGGCGACATCACGGTCATCGCGGGCGACCGCGAGTTCCGGGCCGCGCAGCTGCTCGTCGCCACGGGACGGGCGCCACGCACAGCCGACCTCGGCCTGCAGGCGGTCGGCGTCGAGACCGGCGGCCGCGGCGAGGTCGTCGTCGGCGATGACCTGAGTACGACCAATCCGCGGGTGTGGGCGGCCGGCGACGTCACCGGTCATCCGCAGTTCGTCTACGTCGCCGCCAGGCACGGCGCGCTCGTCGTCGACAACGCGTTCGGCCGGGCCGCGCGACGCGTCGACTATGACGCCCTGCCGCGGATCACGTTCACAAGCCCGACGCTGGCGTCGGCCGGGCTCACCGAAGCGCAGGCGGTCGAACGCGGCGTTCGCTGCGAGTCACGGGTACTCGGGCTCGAGCACGTCCCGCGGGCGATCGTCCGCGGTGACACCCGTGGGCTCGTCAAGCTCGTCGCCGAGCATGACAGCGGCCGGGTCGTGGGCGTGCACCTGCTCGCCGACGGCGCGGGGGATGCCATTCTCGCCGGCGTATACGCGATCGAGGGCGCGATGACGGTCGCGCAGCTGGCGTCCAGCTGGAATCCGTACCTGACGATCGGCGAGGCGATCTGGCTCGCCGCGCAGTCCTTCACGCGCGACCCCGGGACGCTGTCATGCTGCGCGACATGACGTCCGAGCTGCGCCGTCAGTCGTGTGCGCGCGACGTGCCGGTTGCGGCGTCCGAGTCTCCGAGCGCGCGCAGGCCACTGACGGTGCGGGTGAGGTTGGTGAGCATCCGCCGGCAGTTGGGGCAAAAACGCGTGTGGCGCGTGACCGCGTCCGCCTGTGCCGTATCGAGGTCGCCGTCGAGGTAGTCAGATAGCTGCTCGCGGACGTGGCGGCAGTGCTCGCGGTGTCGGCGCATCGGGTTGAGTGTCGGTGTCATACGTACCCGCTTTTGAAGTAGTCGTCGAGCTTGGCGCGCAGCGCCATCCGGCCGCGGTGTACCCGGCTTTTCAGCGCGCGTTCGCCGATCCCGAGGATCTCGGCGGCTTCGGCTGTGCTGAGGCCTTCGACGTCGCGCAGTGTCACGGCGGTGCGGTAGTCCAGCGGCAGTTCCCCGAGCGCGCGGTCGATCGCGGCGAGAAACTCGCGCGTCTCGAAGATCTCGTCCGGTCGCGAGCCCCACGAGGCGATCCGCTCCCCGACGTGGTCTGAGAGCTCCAATGGCTCTTCGACTGGGCGATGCAGGCCGCGGTAGGCCTCGTTGATCGCGATCCGTGTCAGCCAGGTCGAGAACTGGGAGCGGCCCTCGAAGCGCCCGATGTTCTTCCAGGCGCGCAGCAGCGCCTCCTGGACGGCGTCGTAGGCGGCGTCGCAGTCGCGCGTAATCCGAAACAGCACGCGCCGCAGCCGCGTGGAGTGCCGTTCGGCGAGCTGATCGAACGCATCGCGGTCACCGGCTTGGGCGCGGGCGACGAGGTGCTCGTCATCGTCAGCGGCGCGCGTCATGGGCCCGGCTCGCAGAAGCGTCGATACGGTCATCTTGCCGGATCTGACCGCCCCGGCGTTCAAAGGATTCCGCGTGCTGGGCGGCCGGGGGTGTCGCTCGTCCAGACGGACCTGGCGGAATCACCGGCGGCCGCTGAGCAGCCCGGCGTTGGAGACGAGGAACGGCACGACGAAGTTCAGCCCGCAGCGCGCCCATGTCACGGTCGTCGCGTCGCCCGCGGCGATCACGCCGCTCTGGTTGATCACGGTCAGCAGCACACCGACGACGAGCGCGATCCGGACCGTCCGGCGCAGATTCTCACGGCGCGCGCAGAACACGCAGGCGTCGCGCACGCGATCGCGCCGGCGGGTGGAGGAATCAGACGGAGCTGAAGAAGTCAATGCCGAGGCGCTTGAGCAGTTGCTGGGCCTTGATGTTGAGCACAAACAGCTCGCCAGTCCAGATCAGCACGCCGACAGTGATCAGGATGGCGCCGCTGACGCCGATCACGATCGGGAAGTGGCACTTGACGACGTCAAACGCCGACGTCATCCGCCCGAACGCGAGTGCGGTCGCCAGAAACGCGATCGCCAGTCCGGCCGAGTAGAACCCCAGCAGAACGGCGGCGTGCCCGACGGACGCGGTGAGCGCCGCGGCGCTGAGGATCGCGCCGAGCGTCGGTTCGACGCACGGCGTCCAGGCGATCGCGAACGCGGCGCCCGCGACGACCGGGCCACCCTTGCCAGCCCGCGTGAGCAGCCGCTCGACGTGCCAGGTGCGATTCAGGCGCGCGACGAACGCCGACGCGACGAAGTACACGCCCATCGCGACGATCACGGCGGCGGCGACCTTGTCGAGGGTGTCGTGGTGATCGCGCAGCGCGGAGCCGACGGTCGTCGCGCCGAGACCGAGCAGGATGAAGATCAGCGAGAAGCTGGCGACGAACGCAAGGCTCGGGGGCAGCACTCTTCGCGCGCCGGCGTGCTCGAGGTCGGCGGGAGCGACGCCGACGACGGCCGACAGGTAGGCCGGCACGAGCGGCAGCACGCACGGTGACAGGAAGGAGACCGCGCCGGCCGCGAGCGCGGCGAGCACGCCGACGCCGGCGGCCGGGTCGGTCACGATGTGTGCCCGAGGGCGTAGCGCTCGAGGTCTGCCCGTAGCGAGGCGAGCGTCGTGTAGCCGCCCTCGCGCGCGTAGGTCTGGCGGCCGTGCGGTCGTAGAAGAACGTCGTTGGCCATCCCTGACCCCCGCCGATCGAGCGTGCCTGATCGGCGCGAAGCCCTGCCAGAACGACTGATCTGAACCGCAGCCCGCACCGCTGGCGATCGCCCACGACGGCGTGACGCTCACCCGCGTGACCGCTTCCCATGCGGTTTCTGCACGTCGCGATCACCGTGACCTGACGAGCGTGCTGAATCGTCGCGCCCGCAGCACGGCAAACCCGCCCTCGCCACTCGCGACGGCTGAGATCCGGCCGACTTTCCCTTCAGAGCTCGTCGAGCAGCACCGCGGCCTCCTATGGCGCCCGGTCGCGGTCCAGCGCCTACCACGACAGCTCGCCGCGGGATCGGCTGCAGCACCGACTCGCTCCAGCGTTCGACTGTCTCGACGGTACAGCAGCATGTCGCAGCCGACCCGCCCGGGGCCTTGTCGCGGCCCGCTGTTCGCGAACCGTAAGACGCGGCAGCGCGAGCCGTCGCCGCAGACTGTGGTGCACTGGGCTGCGCCGGGGGGCCGCGGCCCCGGGCGCGGTCGCGGGCGATGCAGATCGACGACGTGAAACGGCCATCACACGTGAACGGCGGGTCACGTGGGTGCGACCGGCGCGCGAATCGCTGCGATGAGGCTCCAGAGCCCGACGAGGGCGATCAGCGCGGCGTACGTGTCGGCGCGGCCGAGCACCTCGACCCAGTAGCGGTCGAGTGCGTAGAACAGGCCGGCGAGGAAGATCGCCCCACCGACGCCGAGCAGGTCGATGACGAATCCGCGGCGTTGCAGCAGCGCGCCCAGGATCGCTGCGACTCCCATCGAGGCGATATAGGCGGCGGGCACGCGGACATCGAGTCCGCGCTGCTCGGAGAGCACGCCGACCGTCAGCCCGAAGGTCAGGAACACGACGGCAGTCGGCCAGTAGCCGCCGCGCCGACCGCCGGCGAGCGCCGCCGCGAGGTAGGCGATGCCGACGAAGAACGGGGTCCAGAAGAAGCTGAGCGGCCCGCTGGCCACGACGAGCTGCAGCACGCTCGCGCCGCCCAGCAGGGCGATTGCCTGTTTGATACGCACGTCCCTGGGCTGCTGGCGCTGCTGGCTCGCGGGCGTCGTGGCCATGGTGCACGGCAACGCTAGAGCGCTAGAGATCGCTGGTGACCAAAGTATGAACGCGCGTGATTCACCGCCTGGGCAGGTTGAGCCTGGCGTTGCGGTCGCGGCGGGCCGCCTGCAGCCCGCGCGGCCGACCGCCCTGGACGTCGAGGTAGGCGAGCTCGCGCGCGATGCCGGCGAGGCCGCGTCCGTCGTGATCGACGACCCACGTCTCCAGTGCCCGCCCACCGCCGCGGGTGCGCACGAGCCGCACCATGCGCACCTGCTGGGGGTGGTCGGCGAGCGAGGCGGTCTCGATGATCCAGTACCCGCCGGCCGCGGTGCGCCGCGGCGTGATCCGGTGGCGATGGGTGTGCCCCGAGAGGACCGCGACGACGTTCGGGCTCGCGTCGAGCACGCGCAGCGCCGCGTCCGCGCCGCGCGAGCCGGTCAGCGGCTGATGGCTGGCGACGATGACCGCGCGGTCGCCGGCACGCTGCAGCTGCGCGCGCAGCCAGCGCAGCTGGGCGGGCGCGACGACGCCGTCCGAGCCGCCGGCGCGGTCGACGATGTCAAGCGCGATCACGCGCACGTGCGATCCGACGTCGGCGGCGTAGTCGAGCGTCGGACCGCGGCCGGGGAGGCCGGCGGCTCCGCGCAGACGCGCCGCAACCTCCCGCGCAGTGAGCAGCCGCCTGGCCGGGTCGGCGGGCACGCCCCGCGTCGTGCCGAGGCGCGGGTCCTCGAGCAGTGCGCGGATCGCCGCGACGCGCTGCGCGCCGCGGGTCGCCGCGCCCGGCAGCCGGGGCCGGCCGCGCAGGCTGACGAACGCGCGCTCGCCGGTCGCGATCGCCTGCGTGCGCGCGCTGGGCGGCAGCTCGCCCTGGACGAGCAGGTCGTGGTTGCCGACCACCGGCAGCAGCCGCGCGCCGAGCCCGCGGGCACGGAACGGACGCTGCGCCGCGTCAAGCGCGCCCGGGTGGCGCGGAGCGTCGACGGCGGGGCGGTAGTACAGCGGGTCGGGATTGGACGCGAGCTGCACGCCGTCGTAGCCCGGCGCCCCGCTGTCGGGGCGCGCGACCCCGCCCTGCAGCAGCGTCAAAGCGAGCTCGAGCTCGTTGGACTGCGCGTTGTCGGCGAGGTCGCCGGTCACGAGGACGGCGTCCGGGCGCTCTGAGCGCAGCGCGCGGACGGCGGCGTCGAGCACCTGCGCCGAGAGCGCCTCCTGGGGACGGAACGTCGAGTCCAGCGGGCTGCCGAGCCGGTCCAGGAAGGGCGCGCGCGCCGGTGACTCCTCGTCGCGCACGTGGCCATCGGAGATCACGCCGAGCGTCGCGAGCGCTCGCACGGAGCGCGCCGGCCGGCCGAGCTCGTCGCGGTCGACGAACGGCTCCGCGGATCCCCGATCGAGCTCGCCGTCACGGTCGGCGTCGATCAGCGTGGCGTCCAGCGTCGACCCTGGCGTGGGCGCGGCGTCTTCGCTGCATCCGCCGGCCGCCAGCGCGAGGACGAGCAGCGTGGCGGCGAATGCCGCACGCCGCCTCGCGGTTGCCTGGCCGGCGGTGGTCATCCGTCGGCTCGCCCGAGTCCGGTCGCGACGGGCTCCCGCGTCGCGGTGCGGGCGGCGGCCAGCGCGACGATCGTCCCGGCCAGCGCGAGCCCGCCGCCGACCACGGCGAGGCCGACGCCGCTCGGGTGCAGCGGGAGGGTCGCGTAGTCGGCGGTGAGGCGTGCCACGATCGGTCCCAGGACGAGGCGCTCGAGTGCCAGCGCGAGGGCGAGCGCCGGCAGCAGGACCGCGGCCGCCGCGCCGCCCAGCAGCGTTCCGAGCGTGTGTCGCGATGCGCCGCCGGCGCGCAGCAGCGCGAGCGCGCGGCGCCGGTCGCGGGCCGTCAACGCGAGCGCCTGCGTGATCGCCGCCAGGCAGACGAGGCCGATCGCGAGCGCGACCGTGCGCAGGACCGTCGCGAGGATGCCGAGAAACGAGCGGTTGCTCGTCGTGGTGCCCGCGCTCGCCCGCCCGGCGAACCCTGCCGCGGCGAGCGCCCGGACGACGTCCCCAGGGTCGGCGCCCGCGTCCAGGCGCACCGCGATCGGCCCGCCGAGGTCTGGATCATCACGCTCGAAGCGGGCGCTGCGGGCGTACACGACGCGGCCGTTGTTCTCCAGCGCACGCACGACGCCGACGACCCGGAAGCGCAGCTCGCGTCCGTTGACCGGTTGCAGGGCGAGCTGTCCGCCGGCGCGCACGCCGAGCGCGTCGGCGAGCCCGTCGCCGACCTCGACCTCGCCCGCCGACCGTAGCCTGCGCCCGCTCTGCAGCGGCGGTGCCTCGAAGGGCACGTGGTCGCCGCGGTAGGCGATCACGCGCAGCGGCTCGGTCAGCGAGAACGAGTCGGCGGCCTCGATCGTCGTGCGCTGGTCGGCGGCTGCGACGCCGGGCACGGCGCGCACGGCCGCGAGGTCCGAGCGGACCCCGGGGACCGTCAGCGCATAGCGCCGTCCGAGCGTCCCCGGGTCGTCGCGCAGCGCGACGAGCAGGTCCGCGACGGCGAGGACCAGCAGGACCGTCGCGATCGCCACGCCGAGCACGACGACCGAGCCCAGCCAGCGGCCGCGCCGCGCCGTCGCGAAGCGAGCACCCAGCAGCGCGGGCCGCGCACCCCCGCGGATGCGGCGCGTCGGCGGGCTCAGGTCACCGCCGCGCAGCAGCGCTGCGATCGGCCGGCGGGTGACCTGCCACGCGGGCGAGGCCGCGCCGGCGGCCACGACGGCGAGCAGACCGGTGTACGCGGCGGCCATCGGCCCGAGCAGCGCCGCACCGGGAGCGACCTCGTTGAGGAAGCCGAGCAGCGTGGCTGCGGGGCCGATCGCCAGCAGCGCGCCGGCCGTCAGCCCGAGCGCTGCGGCGGGCGCGGCGACGAGCGCGGCGTCCAACGCCTGGTCAGCCACGACCTGCGTGCGCGAGGCGCCGAGCGCGCGCTCGATGCCGAGCACGGCGGCGCGGCGGCGCACCCGCGCGTCGGCGGCCGCGGCGAGCATCGCGCCCGCACAGGCAGCCGCGACGACGCCGAACACAACGAGCAACGCGATCACGACGCCGGCCGCCTGGTCGATCGCCTGGCGCACGCCGCGACGCGTCAGCAGCTGCTCGGTGCGTAGTCCGAAGATCGCCGGGCGGGCCGCGCTCAGGGTGACGTCGAGCCGGCCCGGGTCGGCGAGCCAGAGCAGCGCGACGTTGACGACGGGATCATGCTCGCGGCCGAAGCGCCGCCCGACCTCGGCCGCGCTGACGTAGACGCGCGGTACCGCGGCCAGCGGGAACGCGACGTTGTCGACCGACAGCGCGATCCCGGCGATCCGCAGCCCGCCGAGCTCGCCGATCTGCAGCTGGTCGCCGACGCGCAGGCTCCACGCGGTCGCGACGCCGCGCTCGACGAGCACCTCGCCGGGGCGGCTGCTCAGATCGCGTCCGTCGACGATCGCGTAGCCGCGCCGCGTGCCATGCACGATGTGCACGGCGCCGTTGCGGGCGCTGCGCCCGTTCGCGGCCAGGCCGACGCGGTTGACCTCACCGCGATAGGAGATCCGCACGACGTTCGGGAGGCGGCGAAGCCGCGCGTCCAGCGCAGAGCGCCGCACGGGCGCGAAGCGCGCGAGCACGTCGGGCTGGTCGCTGCTCTGCGCGGCGCGGTCATAGCCGGTCGCCAGCGCGTATCCGACGGTCGTCGAGACGCCGACGGCGAGCCCCGCGGCCAGCGTGACGAGCCCCGACGCGAGCACGCGGCGACGCTCGCGCCGCAGCCGCGTCAGCGCTCGCCGCACAGCCGCCCGTCACGCAGCGTCACGACGCGGTCAGCCGAGGCCGTCACGGCCGCGTCATGCGTGACGACGAGGACGGCCCGCCCGTCCCGCGTGGCCTCGCGCAGCAGCGCCAGGACGACGGCGCCCGACTCGGCGTCGAGGTTGCCGGTCGGCTCGTCGGCAAGGACCAGCGCCGGGTCGTTGACGAGCGCGCGCGCGATCGCGAAGCGCTGCTGCTCGCCGCCTGACAACTGCGCGGGCACGGAGCGCGCCACCGGCCGCAGCCCGAGCGCGTCGACGAGCGCCGCGACCCGCGCCGGCGCCTGCGCCCCGTGCGCGCCGAAGCGTGCGGCGAGGCGCACGTTCTCCTCGCCCGACAGCTCGGGCACAAGATGAAAGGCCTGAAAGACGAAGCCGACGTGCCGTGCGCGCAGCCTCGCGAGCACCCGCTCGGAGCGACCGTCGAGGCGCTCGCCGGCGAGCTCGATCGTGCCGGCGTCCGCGCGGTCGAGCCCACCGGCGAGGTGCAGAAGGGTCGACTTTCCCGAGCCCGACGACCCGACGACCGCGACCAGCTCACCGGCCTGCACGTCGAGCTCGACGCCATCCAGCACGCGGCGCGCGGCGCGCCCCTCCCCGACGGTCTTCGTCAGACCGCGCACGCGCAGCAGCGCCGTCAGGACGCCCACCGGCCATGATCGCGGACGCCTGCGGCGGGCGAGCTCATCCGATCGCGTAGAGCAGGCCGCTCTCGGACCCGATCAGCAGCGTCCCGTCGCCCGCGAGCGCGGGGTTGGAGTCGACCGTCGCGCCGGTGTCGATGTCAAACAGCCGCCGCCCGCTGGCGGCGAAGCCGTGATGTGCCCCGGGCGCGTGCCGAAGTAGACGTTGTGCCGGGCATCGATCACCGGGGCCGTCCAGACGCCGACCGAGCGCCGCGTCGGCGTTCGCCCGAGCGCGAGCGGCCGCGCGACGAGCCGCCCGTCACGGGCGTCGAGGACGTTCATGAAGCCGTGATGATCGCCGAAGTACACGAGGCCGTCACGCGTCGCCGCCGGCGACGAGTACGTCAGCGCGCCGGTGCGATGACGCCAGCGCAGCTCGCCACCGGGCGAGACGCCGTACTGCACGCCGTCGTTGGCGCCGAACACGATCGTGCCGTCGGGCGTGACCGCCGGTGACACCTCGGAGATCGCTCCCGCCCGCACGCGCCACAGCACGCGCCCCGCGCGAATCGCGACGAGCGCGTCGTCGACCGTCGTGTAGACCGTGTCGCCGCGGGCCGCGGGACCGGCGTAGCTCATGTCTCCCGCGTCGACGCGCCACACCCTTCGCGGCCGGCCGCGCGCGTCGAGTCGCAGCTGCGTCACGGTGCCGGACGCGTCGCCGACGACGATCGCCCCGTCGGGCGCGACGGCCGGCGACAGCGGCTGCCCGGGCAGCCGCTCGCGCCACAGCAGCCCGCCGCCGGGGTCGACGGCGTAGAGCGTCGATCTCGGCCCGGGCCACAGGATCGTGCCGCCGGGCAGGATCGCCGGGACGGTCGAGAGGTCGCTGCCATAGCTGCCGCCGCCGTCGAACGTCCAGCGGTCACGGCCGCTGCGTAGATCGAGCGCGTGCAGCACACCGCCGTTGCTGGCCGCATAGACGACGCCGCCGCGACCGACGACCGGGCCGGGCACGACCGGTCCCTCCAACCGCCGCCGCCAGCGGATGCGACCGCGCTGCGGACCGACGACCGGGCTCGCCCCGCTGTGGCTCGGATCGTGCCCGAACGACGGCCAGGGCGCATACGAGCGCTCACCGGGAGTGCCGCTCAGCGCGCGACGTGGCGCGACCGGCCGCTCGTCATCGCCCGCCCGCTGTGGTGCGCGCTCGCCGCAGCCGGCGACGAGCAGCGCGGTGGCGCAAACGACGATGAGGGCGTCAGGCCGTCGGCTCACGCCGCGCCCGCAGGCCCTGCGCCGCGTAGAACGCATCAGCTCGGACACCGTGACGAGCTCAAATCCCCGCTCGCGCAACCGCGCAAGCAGCGTCGGCAGCGCCGCGACCGTTCGATCGCGCGTCCCGCGGCCGTCATGGGCGAGGATGATCGAGCCGGGGCGCACACGCGCAACGAGCGCCCCGACGCCCGCGACGACTTCGCCGCCGTGCAGCGCCTTGTCCAGCACCACGTCCCAGCCGATCAGCGGATACCCCTGCGCCGCCGCGACCACGGCGACGCGGTCGTCGAAGTATCCCCACGGCGGGCGTGCGTAGCGCGGCGCCGGCGCGCCAACCCGCTCCAGCGCCCGCGCACCCGCGCACAACTCCCGCGCGATGCCGACGGAGGAGAGGTCGGGCAGCCGCAGATGGTCAAACGTGTGATTGCCGATCTCGTGCCCGGCCCGCACGGCCGCCCGCACGATGCCCGGCTCCCGCAGCGCGGACTGGCCGACCATGAAGAACGTCGCTCGCGCCCCCGCCGCCCGCAGCCTGCGCAGGATCGCCGGCGTGTAGCGCGCCGAAGGGCCGTCATCGAACGTCAGCGCGACCAGCCGACGCTCGGTCACGACGCGCACGATCGCGTTATGCGGACCCTGGTGAAAGGGCGAAAACTCCCGCCGCGGCGACGCCGCCGGACCCAGGGCGCTCGCACAGCCCGCCACGGATGCCGCGATGACTGCTGGCCCCGCGAGCACTCTCGCCACCGCGCGCACTCTACGGGCGGACACGATGCCGACGACGGCCTGCGCGTCGGTGTTCACCAAACCGCCAGATCCTCAGAAACGGACAGTACCCAGGATGAGAGCCGACGGCACTCTGGGTTCCCGGCCCGGCACCGGACGGTCGCGGTTGCTAGCGCCGCGGAGTGCCGCCGAAGTGAACCCGACGCTGAATGCTCGGGCTCTCCTGAGCTGCGGAGTCCGCGTGCTCATGCCTGGTCGCGATTGCGGGCCACGGCTGCAAGGTCGCGCCGTCGTACGTCGTCGATGAAGGCGAGCGCGACCAGCGCTACTCCGAAGACGAGCGCGGCGCGGAGCGTGACGTCGCCGTTCTTGTTGCCTCCTGTGCCGGCGGCGTTGATCAGCAGCGCGAGCGCGACCGCGCCTGCGGGTGCGAGCGCGAGGCGCTTCCATAGTGGCCAGGTTCGTGCGGATGGCGGTCCGAGGAGCCGTTCGCGCCGCGTGCCATGCAGCGCGTGCGGGAGGTTGCCGAGACTGACCGCGAGCGCGACGACGATCAGGCCGGGAAGCTCCCAGATCCAGAAGATCCCCAGCTGCGAGATCCACAGCGTGAGCAGGAACCCGGCGACGGCGAGCCCGACGTAGGCGCTGGCGAAGCCGATCACGAGCGCGATTCCGAAGCTCAGCTCGGTGACGGCCTGCAGCTTGGAGAAGATCTCGCTGTGGTCGGCGAAGAAGCCCATTACGCCGTCAGCCCAGAAGTCCGGCGCGCGGGTCCGCGCCGCGTAGCGCTCGACCAGGCGTTCGTAGCCGCCAGGGGTGTAGCGGATGAACGACAGGTTCTCGAAGAACACGGCGATGAAGAAGGCGCCGAGGAAGACGCGCATCATGACGACGTGGTCCAGCCGCGCGACGCGTGCGCCGAGGCGCTCGACCAGCGGTGCCGTGCTGCGGGCGGTGGGGGCGGCGGTCGACATCAGTTCTCCTTGGCGTGCTGAGGCGAGGTCCGGGCGGCGGTGCTCATGAAGGTTGGGCGAGCGTTTCGAGGGTCAGGCCGCGGGCTTCGATGCCGCGTGCCCACCAGATCGCGCCGGCGACGGCGCCGATCAACCAGAAGATGGCGAGCAGCCCGAACGCGGTCCACAGCCCG
>Ga0136631_10000537_pt1 | contig 11809 bp, 6 predicted proteins | sample AntDrymUQ6012206_2_FD_104655 | JGI IMG/M metagenome (GOLD analysis project Ga0136631, IMG submission 104655) | Polar desert sand microbial communities from Dry Valleys, Antarctica - metaG UQ601 (22.06) | ecosystem: Environmental > Terrestrial > Soil > Desert | place: Antarctica: Dry Valley... | reverse complement strand
GTCTGATCCTCGACATCGTCCCCAACCACATGGGCGTCGGTGTTCCCGACGTGAACCCGTGGTGGTGGGACGTTCTCCGGTACGGCCGCTACGCCGAACACGCGCCGGCTCTGGACGTCGACTGGGACTTCGGCAACCAGCGGCTGAGGATCCCGGTGCTCGCGGACTCTCCCTATGCGCTGGACGACCTGCAGGTGGAGTTCGGCGAACTGCGCTACCACGACCACCGATATCCGCTGGCGGCGGACGGCGACACCGAGGGCGGCACGCCGCAGGAAGTGCACGAGCGGCAGCACTACGAGCTGATGAACTGGCGGCGGGCGGACACCGACCTGAACTACCGCCGGTTCTTTGCCATCAACGACCTGGCCGCAGTGCGGGTGGAGCAACCCGCGGTGTTCGATGCGGTGCACGCGCTCGTGCTGGGCTGGGTCGAGAGCGGGGCGGTCGCGGGCCTGCGGGTCGACCACCCCGACGGCCTGGCCGATCCCGGTGGGTACCTGAAGCGCCTCGCCGAGGCCGCCCCCCAAGCCTGGCTGGTCGTCGAGAAGATCCTGCATCCGGGAGAGGTGCTCCCCACCTCGTGGCCGGTCGCGGGAACCACCGGCTACGACGCGTTGAACGAGGTCGGCGGTGTGTTCGTCGACCCCGCCGGGGAAGAGGTGCTGACCGCGCTGGACACCGAGCTGTCCGGGCAGCCGGTCGACTTCCTGACGATGATCCGCGAGTGCAAGCGGGCAGTCGCCGATGGAATCTTGCATTCCGAGGTGCGCCGTCTTGCCCGGCTCGTTCCCAATCTGGATGCCGCGGAGGACGCGCTAGCAGAGATGCTTGCCTGCTTCCCGGTCTACCGCTCGTACCTGCCGGACGGCGCCGCATACCTGCAGCAGGCTGCGGACTACGCCACGGCGTCAAGGCCAGATCTCGCACAGCCGGTGGCACTCCTGCGCGATCGGCTGCTCGTCGCCGATAGCGAATTGGCGATCCGCTTCCAACAGACCAGCGGCATGGTCATGGCGAAGGGCGTCGAGGACACCGCGTACTACCGCTGGAACCGGTTCGCGGCATTGAACGAGGTCGGCGGTGATCCGATCCGGTTCGGATGGACCACCGAGCAGTTCCATGCAGCCTGCGCCCTGCGTCAGGAGCGGTCCCCGGACGGCATGACAACGCTGTCGACGCACGACACGAAGCGCAGCGAGGACGTCCGCGCCCGCCTGGCCGTGCTCGCCGAGATCCCGGAGGCGTGGGCCACCGTGGTCCGGCGCTGGGACGAGGCCGCCCCGCTCGCCGACCGGCCGCTGGCCCACATGCTGTGGCAGAACATCGTGGGTGCCTGGCCGCTGGACCGGGATCGGGCACATGCCTACGCACAGAAGGCGGCCCGCGAAGCAGGAGTGTCCACGACGTGGGCCGATCCCGACGAGGACTTCGAAGTGCGACTGCATGCGATGGTCGACGTCGCATTCGACGATCCCGAGCTGGGCGTTGAACTCGTGGTGGACCGGATCAAGAAATTCGGTTGGTCGAACTCGCTGGGCATGAAGCTGATCCAGCTGATGATGCCGGGTGTACCGGACGTCTACCAGGGCACCGAGATCTGGGACCACTCGCTGGTGGACCCGGACAACCGGCGCCGCGTCGACTTCGACCACCTGCGGGCACTGCTGCTCCGAGTCGACGACGGGTGGCTGCCGCCATTGGACGCGACCGGGGCAGCCAAGCTTCTGGTCGTCTCCCGCGCGCTGCGGGTCCGAGCAGCCCGCCCGCTCCCGGGCTACCAGCCGCTGTCAGCCGACGGGCCGGCAACCGATCACCTCGTCGGTTTCGACCGCGGCGGGGTCATCGCGTTGGCGACCCGCCTACCGCTGCGTCTTGCCGCCGCTGAAGGGTGGGGACAGACCGTGCTCGACCTTCCTCCCGGCGAGTGGTCGGACGCGATCACCGGGATGCGGTACGACGGGGGCACCCGGCTCGTCGCCGAGATCCTCCACCACTTCCCGGTCGCCCTCCTCGTTGCGGGGTAGCACAGCATCGACCGCCGCCGGCCAGGCCGGATCCGCTGGGTGGTCGCCGTGGGTGCGCGGCATGACCCGGGGGGCACGCATGGGGTCGACGATCGGCGGGTCCAGAAGTCTCCACTCCGGCCCGCACCGGCGCACGCCGGTTCCCTGCTCGACCACGTCGAGGGCGCCAACGACGTGCAGGTGAGTCACGGCGCAGCCCGGACAGCCGGCGCCGGGGCCGACGGAGTCACACCGCGGGCACAGAGTGACCCGGCAGGAATACCAGCTCTGCGACGGCCTGGTCTCGGTCGTGCGGTTCCAGCTGAGCACCGGGCCGCCGATCGCATCGGTGTCCCGGAACAGGCTGCGCCATCGTCCCTGCAGCGCGCTGAACGTCCAGGTCAGCACGGGGAAGTTCACATACCCCGGGAAGGCCCGCGGATATGCGTACTGCAACTGGGACCCATGGGTGACGAGCCCGACCCGAAGCCGCTGATCGTCGGTCAACCGCAGCACAGCGGCCAGGCAGAGCAGGCTGCCCTGGCTGTGCCCGGCCAGCACCAGTCGTGGCGCCCCGGCGACGTCGAGGTGCCACGCGATCCGCGCTCGGATGTCCTCCACGGCGCGCTGGCTGTAGGGCGGTGGCACCAGCGGATGCACAGCATGCGGCCAGAAGGACACGACGTCCCACAGAATGCTCGTTCCGCGGCGGACGGCCTGCTGCCGGATCGCCCCTCGGCCGAGCAGGACCAGGCCGGCCGCGAGACCGAGCAGCAGCAGCGTTCCGACACCCACCGGGTCCACCGGTCCCGGGAAGTCCCGCCGGTCACTGAGCAGCCGAAGCGACGGCAGGAAGGTCCAGCCCCATTCGGTACGGGCGATCTCGCTCAGCGCGGTGACCGACAGCACCGCCCCGAACCCCGCGAAGACGTAGGCGAAGCTCTCCAGGGAGTACTTGAGTCGCGCGGTGGACAACGCTGCGGCCACCGCCGGCACACTCTCGTCGGGCAGCGGGTCAGGCACACCCGCCGCCTCGTAGGAATCTCGAACGAGGTCACGGTCCGCGGCCCGTTGGACCCGCCCACGCAGATACAGCACGACGCCCACTGCGACGAGCAGGTAGCCGGTGAGCCCCCAGGCGTAGGCGATCCGGTAGTAGAGGACCGGCAGGGACATGCTGTGGTCCCCGGGTGGTCGCAGCACCCGGAAGAGGGCATAGCCGGCACCGGCCGCGAAGCCCACGCCGAGGAACACGCCGATGGTCGCGACAAGCCCCCCGAGCATCCCGCCGGCGAACCGTTGGAACGGCGGCGGCGGGGCCGCGTCACCGGTGACCCGGGTGGTCATCGCGAGCACCGCCGCCGCAGCGAGCAGCAGCAGGATGGCCGCGACGCAGGCAATCAGCATTCCGGTCGCGATGCCCGAGAAGCCCGGGTAGATGCCCCTTACCTGTCCGTCGCCAGGCAACCGCCGGGTCCCGACGTACGACGCGATCGCACCCGGTTCAGCCACCACCAGAATCGCCAGCACGCCGAGCAGCCACACCAGCGCCGACACCACGAGCAGGGCGCCCGCCCCCCATCGGGCGACGACGTCGTGCCAGGTCCGCGTTGGTCGACCCGGGTCACCGAGCGCGACGATGACGACGGTGGTCACTGCCAGCAGACCGAGGCAGAACACGAAACCGATGTCGAGCACCGGTGCGCTCGACAGCGCACGGGGCAGCGAGAAGGCCAGCGCACCGAGCAATGAGCTACCCGCGGCCACATGCAGCAACCGCAGCGACGGCGCGTCCGGATCGCCTGCATAGAACGTGTCCTTTGCCAGCTCCGTCAGTGCCGGGGCGCCCAGGGATTCGTTGCCACCCTGGGAGTCAGTGACGCCCGGGACCGTCTGACGCCCGAAGGACCACAGCAAGAAGAGGATCGCGCCGGACACCGCGAACGCCAGCAGCAGGTAACCGCGGGGGTCAGCACTCCGGATCGGAAGTGGCCCGGCAGGGTCGAGTCCGGTCCACTGCCACGCCAAGAGGTCGACGGACAGGTGCGCGGCCCCCAGAAGGAGGATTGCGGTCAGGGCCACACCGGCCAGTCGAAGCGCTCCGCAGGCCAGGATGTGCGCCAGTCTGGAGGTTCGTCTGTCTACCGAGTCGGGCAGCATGAACATCGCGGTGTTCACGAACCCGAACGGGATCAGCAGCAGCCAGAGTCCCTGTTTCCACGACCCCGACGTGAATACGCCCCAGTGGTAGCCCTCCAGGGTGCGGCCGTCGATCTCGTCGATGGGACGCCCGAGGGTGTCCGCGGGTCGCAGGAAACGGCCGAACGGATCGCCGCCGACCTGCACCGTCTCCCTGACTCCGAGCATCTCCTCCGGCGGCGTACCGCTGACCCCGTGTACCCGGAGCTCCACAAAGGACGGCGCCATCGCGCCATTGTGACGCCGGGGGCGGCGGGAGGGAACGGCTGGCTAGCCCTCAGCGAGGCGTTTGCGCTGTTCGGCGACATCGAAGTCGGTCGGTGGATAGTGCGGGTCGAGGTCGGTCAGCGTCTCCACGAGCAGTTGCGCGATGGCCCAGTTGCGGTACCACTTGCGATCGCTCGGGACGACGTACCACGGGCTGTGGTCGGTGTTGCAGCCTTCCAGCGCCAGTTCGTACGCCCGTAGGTAGTCCGGCCAGAGCTTGCGCTCGTCGACGTCAGCGGGATTGAACTTCCAGTGCTTGCGCGGGTCGTCCAACCGGGCCAGCAGCCGCTCTCTCTGCCGCTCCGCCGAGATGTGGAGGAAGCACTTCACCACCGTGATGCCGTCGGCCACCATCCGCCGCTCGAAGCGATTGATGTCGCTGTACCGGCGCTCGATCGTGGCCGGCTCGGCCAGCCCGCGAACGCGGGCGATGAGAACGTCCTCGTAGTGCGAGCGGTCGAACACCCCGACCTGGCCGGCGTTCGGGAGTGCCCGGCGGATCCGCCACAGGAAGTGGTGGCGCAACTCCTGCTCGGTCGGCTTCTTGAACGCAGTGATCTGGCAGCCCAGCGGGTTGAGCGCGCCGACCACGTGTTTGATGACGCCGCCCTTGCCGGCGGTGTCCATGCCCTGCAGGACCAGCAGCAGGCTGCGACCACCGCCGCCGGCGCCTTCGGCGTACAGCCGCTCCTGCAAGTCGGCCAGGGCGGGCGCCTGCTCGGACATGGCGGCGCGGGTCTTCTTCTTCTTGCCGCCGGGTGCGTGCGGTGTGGACCGCGGATCGTGCGCGCCAAGGTCGCAAGCACCCGGCGGCAAGCGCAGCGCATCGCTGATATTGACTGCCATGGACAGGCACTGTGCCACCGTCGCGGTCGAGGCCGCATCTGGACGAGGGAAAAACGCCATGCATTTCGCAGTCTGGGCGCCGCGACCGGAGCGGATGTCGGTCCTCGTCGACGCGACCGCCCACGCCATGACCCGGCAGGATGGCGGGTGGTGGCGTGCCGACGTACCGGCCGTCGGGACCGAGCCGGACTACGGATTCCTCCTGGACGACGACGACACGCCGCTGCCGGACCCCCGGTCGCGGCGCCAGCCCGACGGCGTCCACGGACTCTCCAGGTGGTACGACGACGGCGCATACCCGTGGACCGACGCCGGTTGGACCGGCCGGATCCTGCCGGGAGCCGTGATCTATGAGCTGCACATCGGGACGTTCACGCCAGCGGGCACGTTCGACGCCGCTATCGACAAGCTGGACCACCTGGTCCAGCTGGGCGTCTCGGTCGTGGAACTCCTGCCGGTCAACGCGTTCAACGGTGTCCACAACTGGGGGTACGACGGTGTGCTCTGGTACGCCGTGCACGAGGCGTACGGCGGCCCGGACGGGTACAAGCGATTTGTCGACGCCTGCCACCATCGCGGGCTGGCCGTGTTCCAGGACGTCGTCTACAACCACCTCGGGCCCTCGGGCAACTACCTGCCGCGATTCGCGCCATACCTGTCCGACACTGGCACGAACACCTGGGGCGCCTCGGTCAACCTCTCCGGGCCGGACTCAGAGGAGGTACGCCGGTACATCGTCGACAACGCTCTCACGTGGCTGCGCGAGTTCCATGTGGACGGTCTGCGGCTGGACGCCGTACACGCTCTCCTCGACGAGCGGGCAACTCATCTCCTGGAGCAACTAGCGGTCGAGGTGGCTGCCCTGGAGGCGCACGTAGGCCGCCCGCTCACGCTGATCGCCGAGTCCGACCTCAACGATCCCCGGTTGATCACGCCGCGCGAAGCCGGGGGCTACGGGCTGACCGCGCAGTGGAGCGACGACTTCCATCACGCACTGCACAGCTTGCTCACTGGGGAGCGCGAGGGCTACTACTACGACTTCGGCGCCGGCCTCGGCGTTGTCGCCAAGGTGCTGAGCCGGGGCTTCTTCCACGACGGCACCTGGTCAAGCTTTCGCGGCCGGCCGCACGGCCGTCCGATCGACGCCGAACGGCTCCCTGCCTGGCGACTCCTGGGCTACCTGCAGGACCACGACCAAATCGGCAACCGGGCGGTGGGGGACCGGCTCTCGGCGTCGGTCTCCCCAGGCCTGCTTGCGGTGGGAGCGACGCTCGTATTGACCGGACCGTTCACGCCGATGCTTTTCATGGGGGAGGAGTGGGGCGCCACTACCCCGTGGCAGTTCTTCACCAGTCACCCCGAGCCGGAATTGGGGGTGGCCACCGCTGAGGGTCGCAAGGCGGAGTTTGCCGAACACGGCTGGGACAGCGCCGACGTACCCGATCCGCAGGATCCCGGGACGTTCCTCCGCTCCAAGCTGGACTGGGCCGAGCTCGACGCCGCACCCCACCGGACGCTGTTGCATACCTACCGGCGATTGATCGCGCTGCGCCGGGCCGAACCTGCGCTCACCGACCCGGCATTCCCGACGGCCGAGATCTGCGAGGACGATCGGGCGCGCTGGCTCGTCGTACACCGGGGGGACCTGCGCATCGCCTGCAACCTCGCCGCCGACGAGCAGCAGGTCAACGTGGGTCACGGCGAGGTGCTGTTCGCCACCGGTGTTTCACCGTCCATCGTGGACGGTCGGGTGGTCCTGCCAGCCGAGTCGGCCGCCGTGGTGCGGGTCGCATGATGCGCCGGCTGATCCCTGACGCCACTGACGATGTCGATCTCGAGGCGTGCTACGCCGTGCCGGCCGAGCTGCCCTGGCACGTGCGGACCAGCTTCATCAGCTCCGCTGACGGCGCGGTGTCGCTGGACGGGCGGGCCGGGGGCCTGGGCAGCGCGGGTGACCGGCGGGTGTTCGCCCTGCTGCGCGACTTGAGCGACGTCATCCTGGTCGGCGCCGGCACGGCGCGTGCGGAGGGGTACGGCGCTCCCCGGCCCGTCGGCCCACGGCTGGAGCGTCGGCGGCGGCACGGCCTGCCCGACGCCCCGGTACTGGCGCTGGTCAGCCAACGATTGTCCTTCGAGCCGGACAGCGCACTGTTTCCCGACGACCGCCCCCGGACGCTCGTGATCACCAGCGGCACCTCGCCGCCGGAGCGCCGCAGCGACCTCGCCCGCCACGCCGAGGTCCTCGTCTGCGGCGAGGACACAGTCGACCTCGTCGCGGCGGCGGCAGCGCTACGGGACCGTGGCCTGCGCAGGGTCCACTGCGAGGGCGGACCCCGGCTGTTCGCGGGTGCACTGGGCGCGGGGCTGGTCGACGAGCTGTGCCTCACGGTAGCGCCCCTGCTCACCGGCCCGGGCAGCGGCCGCATCGTGACCGGCCTCGAGCTGCCGGTCCCCGCTGGGCTGGATCTGGCGCATGTGCTGGAGGAGGACGGCTACCTCTTCCTCCGCTATCAGGTGCTGCCGGCTCCCCCGGTTTCATGATCGTCCGGCTGCGGGCTGACCGCATCCGGTGAAGTCTGTTTCACTGACTGTATGCAGTTGCCCGTGATGCCGCCGGTCTCGCCGATGCTCGCCAAGGCCACGAAGTCGGTGCCGCGAGCGGCAGGATTGTTCTACGAGCCGAAGTGGGACGGCTTCCGCTGCATCGTCTTCCGTGATGGCGCTGAGATCGAGTTGGGCAGCCGCAACGAGCGGTCGATGACCCGCTATTTCCCTGAACTGGTGACAGCCTTTGCCGATGCGCTGCCGCAGCGCTGCGTCCTCGACGGCGAGATCGTCGTGCAGCGCGACGGCCGGCTGGAGTTCGAGGTACTGCAACAGCGCATCCACCCGGCCAAGTCCCGGGTCGACCTGCTCGCCGACCAGACGCCGGCGTCGTTCATCGCTTTCGACCTGCTTGCCGAGGGCGACGATGCGCTGCTCGACACCCCGTTCGAACAGCGCCGGGCGCGCCTGGAGGCCATGTTGGGCTCTGCTCGCGGCTCGGTCTACCTGACCCCGATCACGACCGACCCCGACGAGGCCGAGCGCTGGTTCCAGACCTTCGAGGGGGCCGGCCTCGACGGCGTGGTCGCCAAGCCGGCGAGCATGCCCTACCGGCCCGAAGTACGCCTGATGACCAAGGTCAAGCACGAGCGGACCGCCGACTGCGTGGTGGCCGGCTTCCGCTGGCACAAGAGCGGCCCGATCGTCGGGTCCCTCCTGCTCGGCCTGTACGACGGGGAGCACCTGCAGCACATCGGGGTCGCTGCATCGTTCACGATGAGTCGTCGCGCCGAGCTGCTGGAGGAACTGGCGCCCTACCGCGACAACGCCCTGGACGGCCATCCCTGGCAGGAGTGGGCAGCTCCCCAGACCGACAACCCCGACCGGATGCCAGGTGCGGTGAGCCGCTGGAATGCCGGTAAGGATCTGTCCTGGCAGCCCCTTCGCCCGGAACTCGTCGTCGAGGTGCGATACGACCAGCTGGAGGGCAACCGGCTGCGGCACACCGCCCACTTCATGCGGTGGCGCCCCGACCGCACACCGCGGTCCTGCACCTACGACCAGCTCGACGTGCCGGTGCGCTTCGACGTGGGCGACGTGCTCCGGGGCAGCATGCCGTGACCCGGTCCCGGCCGGCCACGATCATCGCCTTGTGCGCGGTCCTCACCGGCAGCGGTTGTTCCACGGTCATCCCCGGGACGGCGACGACGACCGGGCGCACCGCGACGCCGAGCACCACCACGCCGTCCGAACCAGCCACCGCGCAACCGCCGCCCCCGGCAGCGGAGTTGGAGCTGAGCGACTGCACCGGGAACGTCATCGACCTGGTCGGCCCGGACGTCGACCGGGATCTGACGTGGGAGTGCGGCACGCTCGCCGTACCGCTGGACTACGCGGACCCGGACGGCGAGCGGCTGGAGATCGCCGTCGTCCGCGGCCGGCTCACCGGCCAGCAGGACGGGCTGGGGGCGTTGCTCGTCAACCCCGGCGGGCCGGGCGGATCCGGCACCGACCTCGTCCTCAACCTGGCCTACACCATGCCGTTGGACGTCGTCCGTCGCTTCGACCTGGTCGGCTTCGATCCCCGCGGGGTCAACTTCAGCAACCCCGTCCAGTGCGTTCCCGACGACTACAAGGACGAGATCTACCAAGCCGAGCCCTATGCCAGGGACGACGCGGAATTCGCCACCCTGGTCGAGATCGCCGAGACGGTGGCGGGAATGTGTCACGACCGCTACGGCGACGACCTGGGCCTGTTCAACACGTTGAACACCGCCCGCGACATGGACCAGCTCCGCGAGTCGCTAGGGGATGAGCAGCTCAGCTATCTCGGCTACTCGTACGGCACGACGCTCGGGTCGACGTACGCCGAACTGTTCCCGGACAACGTGCGTGCACTTGTCCTCGATGCGGCCACCGACCCGACCCTCGGCGAGCAGGCATCGACGCAGGCGCAGGCCCGGGGCTTCGAGAGCGCATTCGACGCCTTCGCCCGCGAGTGCCTCGCCAACGCACCGTGCGCCGCGGGGAAGGACCCCAAGCAGACGGTGCTCGACGTACTCGAGGAGACCCGCCGGTCCCCCCTTCCCGTCACCGGAGCAGGCGATCGGAGCCTGCCGGTCGGCCTCGTCCTCACCGGCGTCATCTCCTCGTTGTACAGCCAGGAGTCCTGGCCGATGCTGGCCGAGGCGATCGGCTCGGCGGCGGCGGGTGACGGCACCGGACTGGTGCAGCTGGCGGACGGCTACACCCGCCGGCGCGAGGACGGCACCTACTCGAACCTGCTGGAGGCCAACCTGAGCGTCAACTGTGCGGACACCGCCGAGACGTTCACCGACACCGAGATCCGCGCGTTCATCGAGGAGTTGCGGGCGCGGTATCCCCTCTTCGGCGCGCCCATCGCGGCGAACCTCCTGACCTGCGACCGGTGGCAGGCTCCGCGGTTCCCGCTGCCGGAGCGCGACGCCGAGGGCGCCGACCCGATCATGGTGGTCGGTACGACGAACGACCCGGCCACGCCGTACACCGGCGCCCAGGCCATGGCCGGTGAGCTGGACTCCGGCTTCCTGCTGACCTGGGAGGGCGAGGGGCACACGGCGTACCCGAAGACGCCCTGTGTGTCGGCGGCGGTGAATGCCTACCTGATCGACCTTGTGGTGCCGACTGACGAGAGCTGCCCCGCCGGCTGAGGCCCGACCGACCGCCGACTGACCTCAGCCGATCGAGACGGCCACGTACTTCGTGGACAGGTATTCCTCGATCCCCTCCACACCGCCCTCGCGGCCGAATCCGGAGGCCTTCACCCCGCCGAACGGGGCCGCCGCGTTGGAGACCAGGCCGGTGTTCAGCCCGACCATGCCGGTCTCCAGACTTTCCGCGACCCGCAGCGCCCGCCGCAGGTCCTGCGTATAGACGTAGGCGACGAGCCCGAATTCGGTGCCGTTGGCCAGGGCCAGCGCCTCGTCCTCGGAGCCGAAGGTGGTGATCGGCGCGACCGGTCCGAACACCTCCTCGGTGAGGATCCGAGCTGACCTGGGCACGTCGGCGAGCACAGTGGGGGTGAAGAAGTAGCCGTCGCCCTCGACCGCGGACCCGCCAGTCAGAACCGTGGCGCCCCGGTCGACAGCGTCGTCGACGAGTTCGGCTACCTTGTCGCGCTGGTCGCCGTCGATCAGCGGTCCGACCTGCGTGCCCTCCGCGGCGCCGTGGCCGACTTTCATGGCACCGAGCCGCTCGGCCAGTCTCGCCGCGAACTCTTCAGCCACGGCCCCGGCGATGTGGAAGCGGTTGGCCGCCACGCACGACTCGCCGTTGTTGCGCATCTTGGCGATCACCGCCCCATCGACCGCCTCGTCGAGATCGGCGTCGTCGAAAACCAGGAACGGCGCGTTGCCACCGAGTTCCATCGACACCCGCAGCAGATTCTCCGCGGCCTGCTCCATCAACCCCTTGCCCACGGGCGTCGATCCGGTGAAGGACACCTTGCGCAGCCGCGGATCCGACATCAACGGGCCCACCGTCTTGCCGGCCGACGAGCTGGGTACGACGTTCAGCACGCCAGGTGGCAGGCCCGCTTCGGCCAGCAGCCCAGTCAGGGCAAGCATCGACAGCGGGGTGAGTTGTGCCGGCTTCACGACCATGGTGCAGCCGGCTGCGACGGCCGGCCCGATCTTGCGGGTCCCCATGGCCAGCGGGAAGTTCCATGGCGTGATGAGCAGGCAGGGGCCGACCGGCTGCTTCATCGTGAGTAGGCGCGAGCCGCCGGACGGATTGGCGGCGTACCTGCCCTCGATCCGGACCGCTTCCTCGCTGAACCAGCGGAGGAACTCGGCGGCGTACAACACCTCCGTCCGGGACTCGGCCAGGCTCTTGCCCATCTCCAGCGTCATGAGCAGGGCGAGGTCCTCGACCCGGTCGGTCATCAGCTGCCAGGCCCGGCGCAGGAT
>Ga0136631_10000536_pt1 | contig 11821 bp, 4 predicted proteins | sample AntDrymUQ6012206_2_FD_104655 | JGI IMG/M metagenome (GOLD analysis project Ga0136631, IMG submission 104655) | Polar desert sand microbial communities from Dry Valleys, Antarctica - metaG UQ601 (22.06) | ecosystem: Environmental > Terrestrial > Soil > Desert | place: Antarctica: Dry Valley... | reverse complement strand
GCTCAACGATCTCGAGGCGCTTCGCGACTATCTCGTCCCCGAGGATCGGCATGTCTTCGAAGAGTTGCGCACCAAGGTCGCCGAGGGCGAGACGGCGAAATACAACTGTCGCCTCGAGCTCCCGCACCTCGGTCGTCGAAGTGTGCAGATCGTCGCGGCACCCGCCATCGACGACACGGGTCAGCACACAGGAACGGTCGTGGTCGTTCGCGACATGAACGACGAAGTCGGTCGACGCAAAGAGATGGAACGCTTCCGGGCAGTTGCCGATGCCACCACCGACCTTGTCGCCATCGCCTCGTTCGGTGATGGCACCAACTACCTCAACCCCGCAGGCGAGCGCTTCTTCGGTGCCAACCCGTTGAACCGCAACGACACGCTGAAGTTCATCCCCGAGGAGTACCGCGAGACGATGTTCGCCGACATCGGCGAGGCCATTCGCGACGGTGGCACGTGGAGCGGCGAGATCGAGATGGTCGATCAGGACGGCGAACGCCATCCGATGTCGGGCGTCGCCGTCGGAATCCGCGACGAGCAGGGGCACCTCGAAGGCTTCGCCGTCACGTACCGCGACCTGTCGGATCGCAAGCGGCTCGAGGCGCGCCTGGCCCACGACGCCGGACACGACACCCTCACCGGCTTGCCGAACCGCCAACAGCTCTTCCACCTGCTCACCAATACCATCGGCGACCGCGAGCGCATGGCAGTGATGTTCTGCGACCTCGACGACTTCAAGGTGGTCAACGACAGCCTTGGCCACTCGGTGGGCGACCGCCTGCTGCAGGTCGTTGCTGATCGGCTGCAGACTGCCACCCGTGGCGGCGACATCGTCGGCCGTCTCGGCGGCGACGAGTTCCTGGTCGTCTGCCGCAACATCGGCAGCGACCTCGAGGTCGCTGCCATTGCGGACCGTCTGTTGGCTGCAGTGAAAGCGCCGATCAGCCTCGACGGCCGCGAGCACGTCGTTTCGATGAGCGTCGGAGTCGCCTTCGGCATCGGCACCGATCCCGCCATCGAGATCGTCCAGCGCGCCGACTTGGCGATGTACTCGGCCAAGCAGGCAGGTCGCCGGCGCGTCGCCATGTTCGACCAGACGATGCGTCGCCAGGTCGACGACCGTCTCGACATGGAGCGCGAGCTGCGAGCCGCGTTCCGCGACAACCAGCTGTCGCTCCAATACCAACCGATCGTCAACACCGGCAACCGCGAGGTGCTCGGCTTCGAGGCGTTGGTCAGGTGGCAGCACCCGACACGAGGCCTGCTGCTGCCCGGCCAGTTCATGCCCATCATCGCTAGCTCGGGGTTCTCGACCCAACTCGGCGACTTCGTGCTCAACGAATCCATGCGTGCCGCCTCGCTGCTGCGACTGCGGAACCCGAACGTCAGCATGTCGATCAACCTGTCGGCGGCAGAACTCAACAACGGCGACCTCGTCGAGAACGTCGCAAAGGCCATCACCCGCGCCGGGATCGGCGCCTCGGCGCTGACCGTCGAGATCACCGAGGACATCGTCATGGCCGACATCGTCGCCGCCAAACCGCAGCTCGACGAGTTGCACGGCCTCGGTGTGCGCATCGCCATCGACGACTTCGGTACCGGTTACTCCAACCTGGCGTTGCTGCGACAGTTCACCGCCGATTTCGTCAAGATCGATCGCAGCCTGATCAGTGGCCTCGACACCGAACGTGGCGGCAGCGAGTTCGTTCGGCTGATCCTGTCGCTCGCTCACGAGCTGGGCTTCGCTCCCATCGCTGAGGGTGTTGAGACCGAGGCCCAGCTCGAGGAGTTGCGCCGGCTGGACTGCAAAATGGCGCAGGGATACCTGTTCGCAAAGCCCATGACACTTGCCGACGCGTTGGCGTTCGCCAGCAGTGGGTCGTACGGACAGCGGGTCTGAGGCGCCTGTAGGCTCTCAGCCTGCATAGCCGGTGTTTTCCGGCCAACGAGGTAGGCGGCATGGGACAGTTGCAGAAGGTGAGTTGGCGAGCGGTCGGCTACACCGCGCTCGGCACCGTGCTAGCTGCTGCATCTGTCGTCGCTGTGGTCAACAGCGATGGCGTGCGCCCGACATCGTTGACCTCCAACACCGCGACACGTTGGCTCGTCGACCAGGTCAATGACAGGGTGGTGCTCGTCGACGGATTGGCCGGTCGCGTCGTGGCGAAGATCAAGACCGACTCGGTAACACGCGACGAGGTGGCCGTGCAGGGCGCCGGGGGGGCATTCCTGGTGGGGCGCCAACAAGGCTCGCTGCGCACCATCTCCACATCGAAGCTGCAATTGGGAACAGCCCAGCCCGCGGGGCTGCTCTTGGAATCTGATGCGAAGATCGGTGTCGGTGCCAGCGGTCTCACCATCTTGAGTCCGAGCGCGGGTCGTGCGAGCGTGGTGGCCGTCGGCGACATCACGAGGCCGATCGAGATCCCCACGGCGGGGCCCGGGTCGCTTGTTGCAAACGATGGCAGCATGTGGCTGCTCAACGAGACCGAGGCGATACACGTCAACGTCGACGAGACAACCAGCACCGTCCCACTGCGTAGCCAGGCGGATCACGCCGTTGCGATCGGTGCCCATGCCGTTGTCTACGACAACATCACCAGCACTGTCCGATGGCTCGACGGCGGCGATGTTCCAATCAGTGGAGCGCTTTCCAACCCCAGCGAGGCGAAGATTCAGGAGCCCGGGGAGAACGCGCCGTGCGTGTGGGTTGGCAGCGGCAACACATTGGTATGTGTCGGCCAAGCGGTCATCGATCAAAAAATCGTCATCGCCGGCATGAACATCACGTCCAACGACAGGTTTGCGGTCGCGGGCGGCGCGGCGGTCATCGTCAGCGCGACCAACGAGGTCATTCGGATTGACCTCGACGGGCGGAGACTGATGACCGCCGAACAACCGACGGTGCCGGGCACTGCCGGCCCACTCGAGATCACCGCGGCAGGCAATCTGATCTGGCTCGACGACCAGACTGGTGTCGACGCGTGGGTCGTCCACCGATTCGGAGTCAATCGGATCGAAAAGGACGATCAAAGCGCTCCGACGCTCGATGCCCAGGGCCAAGTCGCGGTGGTGGGTGAGGCAGGCGGCGGACAGTCGACAGGCGGCGGCGCTGACCCGGGCGACGACGAAGTCGACCGCCGCGACGACAACAATCAGGACGACCCTCCAAAGGCTGTCGACGATTCGGTCACCGCACGCTCGGGCAACACCGTGACGATCCCGGTGACGGGGAACGATTACGACCCCGATGGTGACGCCATAGCAGTCAGTGCGGTCGACAAGGCCGGCAACGGCACGACCGATGTGCTCAACGGATCGTCGGTCGTCTACGTGCCCAACATCGGCTACAGCGGAACTGATTCGTTCGACTACACGATCGTCGACGAGCACGGCAACACAGCGACAGCGACAGTCCACGTGCTGCTGTTCCCGCCTGGTACTCCCAACCAACCCCCGATTGCTCGAGCCGACCAAGTCAAGACTCGTCTCGGCCACGCGATCACGATCGACGTGCTGGCCAACGACATCGACCCGGAGCGCGACATCCTGACGCTGTCGAGCTTCCGGGAGAGCGGTATTGAGATCACCGACGACACGGGGCCCACGGGTCTGCCGGCGCTGAAGTACCAGCCATCTTCCGACAAGCCGGGCATCTACCACTTCACCTATCAGGCCGCTGATCCGCAAGGTGGTACCAGCCTGAAAACAGACGTCACGGTCGACGTCACTGACGGACCGAATGAGCCGCCGACCGCTAATCACGATGCCATTCGCCTGCCTGTCGGCGTCGCCGACGACCTCGATGTGTTGGCAAACGACGTCGACCCGGACGGCGACCCCCTGACGATCACGAAAGTAGATCCCCCAGATGGTGTCGATGCAGTGCTGAAGGGCCGGCAGCTCAACATCACTCTGCAACCGGGCGCACTCGACCGCTCGGTCGTGCAGTACACGTTGAGCGACGGAGACCCGACCCACGAGGTGATCGGCAGGGTCCTCGTCCTCAGGCTCGACGACACGGCACCGAATCGACCGCCTGTGGCCAACCCCGACGCCGAACGAGTCGTTATCGGCACTTCGGTGAAGATCCCCGTGACCGCCAACGACGTCGATCCCGATTCCGATCTCATCGTTCTGCTGACGGCCGGCCAACCAAACGATGGCGGTTCCACGACGGTCGAAGGAAACGTCGTCCGGTTCACACCCAACCTTCCTGACATCACCGAGCCAACCCCGGTGACCTTCCCGTACACGATCACCGACGGCAACGGCCACGAGGTGACGGGCAGGGTCACCGTCACCGTGCTGGTCGAGGCCTTACCTCGCGCGCCAATTGCGCGCGACGACTTCGCCGACACCTTCACGGACAAAGCCGTCAACATCGACGTGCTCGCCAACGACAGCGATCCATCTGGTGGCAAACCCAGCCTGATCGGAATGCCGGTCTGCCCAGGCGGTGGCGAGGCCCTCACGACAACCGACAATCGGGTGACGTTCAAGCCGCCAGTTGGTCAATTCGGTACCTTCCGCTGCAGCTACACCGTCAGCAGCATTCAGGGTCTGCTCACAGAAGCCTTGATCATCATCACGGTCACCGAGGCGCCCGCCGGCAACAGCGACCCCGTGATCAACCAAACGGCGATCCAGCAGCAAGTCAACGTCGGTGAGTCGTTGACCATCAGCGCTAACGCCACGGCGACCGACGCCGATTCCGACGCCCTGGTGTTCTCGTCGCTCGACACGCCGACGATCGGTCAGGTGATCTTCGCCCCTGGTACGTCGAGCTTCATCTATCACGCGCCCCCAGCGGGGTCGGCGGACAAGTCTTTTGAGGTAATCGAACTAGACTTCACGATCAGCGACGGGCACGACGGGACCGTTCAGGGAACGTTCTCGATCAAACTCGTCAACATCCCGACCACTCCAGAATCGCCTGTCGTCAAGCCCTCGACCGTCGAGATCGCAGTCGCTGCTCTGGCCGGCGATACTGTGGTCGTCAACGTCGTCAACGAACTGACCGACCGGAACTTCGGCACCACGCTCACGCTCACCGAGGCAACGACGGACTCGGGACCAGGCGTCGCGCGGGTCGTCAATGGAGATGCCAGCATCGCGACGACCGGGCCGGGCACCGTCGTCGTCACGTACACGGTGGAAAACTCAGCCGGGGGCGTCGCCAGCGACAAGATCCGCATCACGCTCACCCAGCCGCCGCAACCCGAGCCACCGGTAGCAGCCGACGACGAAATGACCATCTCCAGTGGTGGATCCAACAGCGTCAATCTGCTGGCCAACGACTCCGGGCTCTCAGACCCTGGCGACAATGCCGAGGTCGCGCTCAAGAACAGACCACCCGCCACCTTCGGCTCTGTGAGCCTGACCAATGGCGTCTTGGCGTTCGTCGCCGCGCCTCAGGCGTCGGGCGTTGTCGTGCTGACGTACATCTTGCGCGACGGTTCCGGCCTGACGGACGAAGGCGACGTCACCCTGACCCTGCAGCAGTGCGCGGAGAGCCCGCCGTCGGCTCGCGATGGCACCGTCTTCACTCCGTACCAGATGCCGATCAACATCGACCTGAATGAACTCGTCGAGTCCGGCAACATCATCCCCAGCAGCGTCTCCGGTGCTGGCCTCACCGGGCCGACAGGCATCTACACGCCTCCACCCGGCATGAACGGCACGGAAACGGTGACGTTCACGGTCGCCAACGGCTGCCGACAGACTCACGGCGGCCAGCTGGTCATCGATGTCAACCGCGCTCCTATTGGCGGCAGCCTGAGTCTTTCCGCGGAGGCCGGGGGCGCGCCGGGCTCTTTGGTGGTCGACGATTTTGCTTCCGACGACGAACTGCTGAACATCGTCGACCTGAATGGCAACCCCGAATGGGCAACCTTGCAACAACCCACAGGGCGGCCAGGGACGACGGACGAGACGACGATCCGTATTGCTCCACCCCGCTCCGTTACCGGTCTCTTCACGTTTACCGCCATCGTCCAGGATCCGGGTGGGCTGACGGCAAGTGCCGCGATCAATGTGACCGTCAGCAACCAGCCTCCGATTGCGCGCCCGGACGAATACACGACCCCCGACTCCTTGTTCCTCTTCAATCCGACGTCGAACGACTCCGATCCAGAGGGTGGCCAGCTGACGATCCGAACTCGCTCCGTGACCAGCAGCAACGGCTCAGAGATTCGCGGCGTTACGCCGGACCACACGTTCACCATTCAACTCGGACCGGGCATCACCACGCTGGACTACACGATCGAAGACGAGGGCGGGCTCACCGCGAGCTCGACGATCACGATCACATTGACTCCGCCTCCGCCTTCGAATCGTCCGCCGATCGTGCCGGACATCGATGTCACGGTCTCCGGCGGTGAGCGTGAAGCGCTCCTCACGATGGTCGTTACCGAGCCCGACGGCGACCTCGTCGAGTTCGAATGCAACGATCACCCTGCTGACTTCGAGGTCACGGTCACGGGTCCCAATGAGTCGGGGGATCCCACGCAACACAGTTTCGATCTTGTCATTGCAATACCCGACGGCTTCGGTTCTGGCGACTCCGTTTCACCAGCCCTCATCCGATGCACGGCGACCGATCCAGCCGGACTATCTGGGACCGGCACCATAACAATCACGAAGGACTGACCCGTCACGGATCCTTTCTGTCGATCAGCGAAGGGGCGACTGCGTGCGACGACGCAGCGAGCGTGTGCTGAGCCACCACTTCCATCGCCACCATCTCGACGACGAGTTGCGAATGCTCGACTCGACCGACTTCAACTGATCGACCGCATCGGCCGCCCGCTGCGGGTCGCAGACGGCTGTAGCAAACGTGACGGCGTCGGCGTGGCGCTGCAGCCGCCCGAGAGATGGCCCGGCGGCCGGCTGCGTCCTGAACCCCGCTTCGACCAGCTCAGCGTTGGTATCGCTGGTCTGCAACGTTGCCCCGGCGTCGACCAGGGCATCGGTCGCCAAGGTCCACGCGGTGGTGACACGGCGTGCAGGATCCGCCGCCTTCAAGCCCTTTCGTCGCCGTAGCTTCTTCCAGGTCACGATGATCGCGAACACGACGAGGGGCCACAGCATCAGGCCCGTGAAGATTCCACCGCGCATCAGCCAGACGCGCCACGCCGACCAGCTCGAGTCGGGCGCGGTGGGAAGCGGCGCTTCGACAGGCTCATCGGGATCTGCCTCCTCCACCTGCGGTGGATCCAGCGGTTGGGCCGGCGGAGGCGTTTCCGGTTCCCCCGCAGCCGACTCTGGTGGCAGTTCACCTGTCTCGGTTTCAGGAATGACATCGACGCTCACCCATCCATCGGCAACGCGCACCTCGGCCCACGCCGAGGCTTCGGCGGTAGTGATGGTGGCCGACGTCGACGTGCCGATGTCGGGCTCGTATCCAGTGGCGATCCTGGCATCGACCCCCAAGCTGCGAGCCAGCAACACGAACCCGGTGACGAACTGTTCGGTATTGCCAACCCTGGCCACTCGCAGGAACTCGTCGACGCGATTCTGCTGGACGCCGCCGGCGATGTCGGGGTTGAGCTCGTAGCTGTCGTGCAGCTCTTCCACCAGCTCGGCCACCTGCTCGGCGACCGTGCCGTCACCGACGATCGAATCGGCGAGCGTCCGGTACGCGTTCTCGATGTCGGTGGGCTGCACGGTCGCCACCGAACCAGCGGTTGCCGGGTCGAAGTCGGGCAATGGCTCGACCGTGAACACGGTATCGGTCGGTCGGTCGTCGCCGATGATGCGCACGACCCGGCGTTCGCTGTCGGTTTCGACCGGACTCGTGCTCCGCAGCAGACGCCCGGGCGATACCCAGAGCACAGTCTCAGGGCTCAGGGCCGAGACCCTGACCGTCACCTGCGGGACACCGGGTGTGCGCTCGTCGAGCCTGTTGCCGGCGGGCGTCAGCTTGCCACTGGTTGACCACGCCTCGCCGTTGTAGACGTCGAGTGAGATTGTTCGCCAGCGCAGGAGTTGACCCAGCGCCGGCGATTCCACGTCGTACAGGTTGCGCGGCGGTGTCGCGCCCCTCTGCGCGGCAACGTCGGCGAGCGGATCGACCAGCGAGATCTGGCGGTTGGCAGGTTCGCCATGACGGGGATTCGCACGGTCAGCGACAGTAACGCCAACGCCCACCGTCGCGAGGAGGGCAGCCAGTCCCGCCGAGACAGCGACCATGACGCCCGATCGCACACTGGCGACGCGATCGTCGAGGCCGATCCACAACAACACGAACGCGGCGGCCGCGGCGGACAGGACTGGGTGCCATTGCGGTCCGTCGGGCGCGCCGACAGCGATCATCGCGACCATGCCCACGACCATCGGGGCGATCGCCAACCCCCGCCACCGAACGCGCATGGCAAAGTCGATCGAGAATGCTGCGACGACGAAGATGAGCGCGGCGAGCGCGACGAAGATCGTGGCGAAGCGCGGGCTCGGCCACGACGTCGTGATGACTTGGCTGGGTCCGTCGAGCAGACCGTCGATCACAGATCTCGTCGTGCCGTCCGACGCGTGCGCCACGGCGAAGATGGACGCGTAGAACACGACAATGAAGCCGGCGACGCGTGCTACCACGTGCAGGCGCGACATGAGCCATCCGAACAGCACCGCCGTTCCCGCCGGGATCAGCAAGATCGGTTCGAACCGTGTGCCGACCACCCTGGCGGCGCTGAGCGCGAGACCACCCGCGAAGACCAGCGCGGCCAGAGCGCGAACCAAGCGACGACCCTTGGTGAGGCGGGGACCGGCTAGTTCCAATGTGCCCACCGTTCGGCGAACTGGGCGGCGTCGTTCGCCGCGATTGCCGGACACGACAACCCTGCGGTCTCGGCGCCGACCCCAACTCTGGCGACACTGATCTGATTGCCGTGCGCAAAGATCGTGGAGGGTCCCTTGGGGCCGGTGACGACCAGCACTGCGACTCCAGCGAGGCCACCGGTGAACAAGCTGGCGACCGACAGCACGTCGCTACCGCTGCCCTGTTCGAGTGGTGTCAGCAGGTCGAGCATCTCGGATTGGTCGACCAAGGGATACGGCCGGCCCGCACGAAGCCGCGAGGTGGTGCGAACCACGACGTCGAGGCCGGATCGCAGGGCGAACGCGGCCAAGCTGGCGCCCGCGTCGACGATCTCCTCGACATCGTTTTCCGATGCCACCTCGCTCGACGTATCGATGACCACGGTGAACTCGTGCCGCCGCAGATCGACGAACTCTCGGATCATCAGCGTGGCGGCGCGCGCCGCGGTCGGCCAGTGGATCAATCGGGTGTCGTCGCCGTACTGATACTCGCGCAGCGACTGGAAACCAGATTGCGGGTCCCCCGAGGGACGCCGCAAGACCGCGTCGTTTGTGATCACGCGCACCGCGCCCGAGGCAGTGACGAGCGGGTACACACGCGGATGCACCACGATCAAGTTGACCTGACCGATGGGGCGGCTTGCTGTAGCCAGGCCGAGTTGATCGGTGCGCTCGAAGGAGAGCGGGCCGATGGGGAAGATGCCGCGGCGACGGGTCGCGAACTTGGCGTCGACCTCGTGACGGGTCATACGAGGCAGCGTGGGCACATCGAACGACTGATGAACGCCCTGGAACTCGTCGGTGAGGCGAGTCGAGCCGAGCCGGCGCTGTGTCTGATTGAAGATCTGGTACCGAACGTGCACCGGGTCGCCACGTGCCACGCGAGCAGTGATCAGCCTGCGCCGGGCGGTGTGGCGCGTCGGTCGCCGCGACATGTACAACGCCAGGGCCACCGCGACCGCCCCCGCAGCCGCAAGAGCGAGCAATTCTTCGTAGCGCCACAACAGACCGAAGAACGTACAGATCACCGTGCCGATCAGCACGCCGAGACCTGTACGAGTCAGCACGCCGTCATCCTTCGCGGTGACGGGGCACTGCGATGTCGTCGACGATCTCGGCCAGCACCTGCTCGCTGCGAACACCGCGCAGTTCTGCCTCGGAGCTCAGCGAGATGCGGTGGCCGAACACCGGCTCGATCAGGGTCTTGATGTCGTCGGGGGTCACGTAGCCACGCTGCTCGGAGGCCGCGTACGCTTTGGCGACGCGCATCAGCGACAGGGTGCCACGAGTGGAGGCACCCAGTCGAAGGTCGGGGTGGACACGCGTGGCGTTGGCCAGGCGAACGATGTAGTCGTTGATGCTGTGCACGACCTCGATCTGCTCGATGGCGGCAATGAGCTGCTCGAGTTGAGTCGCGTTGGTCACTGCGGGCACGCCGCGATCACGGTTCTCACGCCGATACGACTCGAGCACGACGACCTCGGTGGCCTGATCCGCATATCCGAGCGACAGTTTCATCGCGAATCGGTCGAGCTGCACGTCGGGGAGCGGGAACGTGCCGTGGAAGTCACGAGGGTTCTGGGTCGCGATGACGAAGAACGGCCGGGGAACGAGGTGCGGCACACCGTCGGCGGTGACCTGGCGCTCCTCCATCACTTCGAGCAACGCCGACTGTGTTTTCGGGCTGGCTCGGTTGATCTCGTCGCCGATGAGAACGTTGGTGAACACCGGGCCCTGACGAAATGAGAACGACGATGTGCGCTGGTCGAAGACCATCACGCCGGTGACATCGCTCGGCAGCAGGTCGGGCGTGAACTGCACCCGCTTCCACGAGCCGGCAATCGACCCTGCGATCGCCTTCGCCATCGATGTCTTGCCGGTGCCCGGCACGTCATCGATGAGCAGATGGCCCTCCGTCAGCAGGCAGCACAACGCCAGGCGGATCGATTCCGCCTTACCACGCACGATGCTTTCGACATTGTCGATCAATGCGTGGAATACGCTGGCTACTTGGTCCGCCATGGCCGGGGATGCTATCGCCCATCTATCCTGGGCACGGGTACCGCCACCTAGCGGAGGTCAGAACTTGACGTTGCCTTGAATCTTGGGGTTATCTCGTGGATCTGTCGTGCCGATAACAACATCATGAGGCCCTCATCCGTCCCAGAGCCACTTCAACACCTACGGTCGCGCCCGAAGCCATGGATCTGATCGTTTCGACACCGCAAGGCGAGGCAGAGATCTCAATCAATGCCGTCCACGAGTCGGTCACCGTCGGTGACCTGCTCGGTCGCGTGCTCAATTCGACACCACCCAACCTCGTGTACATCGACGGGCGGCCGACGCCGACAGGTACTTTGATCACCGCAGCAGGCCTGGTGACCGGATCACTGATCGAGATCAGCGCCCCGCTGGGGCGTCTGGGCGATGGGGAAGTCACGCTGGTGCAAGCTGCTGGCGAGGGCGGAGGCAACCGCCGGCCGCTCGAACCAGGCCTCTACTTGTTGGGCACCGCGCGCCGCGCCAACGTTGCTCCACTGACGTTCAACCAGGTGTTGGTACCGCGTTGCGAGATCGTCGTCGAGCACTCGAACCGTGTCACCGTGGCCGCCAACCAGGGCGACCTCGACGGCCATCCAGCAACGAACCCAGCACCATGGGGCGACCAGCGGCTACGAATCGGTCATCGCGTCTTCCGCATCGATGGGGAGATCCAAGATCGTGCCGCATCGATGCTGCCGACCCCCCTCGGTCAACTCAACTTCGTTCGGTCGGCCCGCGACGAATCACCCCCCGCCCCTGAGCCCAACGGTCGTCCGCGAACCGGAGGCAAGCGACTTCGCAATCGACGCAGCAACCGCGTCGCCGCGTCGCGTCCGCCTCCGGTTGTTGTCGCCGACCCGGCGCGACTCGCCTTCGAAACCGAGCTGGAAAGCCTCCGACGGACCCATCTCGACCTTGCCGAGGTCGTGCGGCGGGCAACCAGGTTGTCGGAACACCTGTGGGAACG
>Ga0136631_10000535_pt1 | contig 11839 bp, 8 predicted proteins | sample AntDrymUQ6012206_2_FD_104655 | JGI IMG/M metagenome (GOLD analysis project Ga0136631, IMG submission 104655) | Polar desert sand microbial communities from Dry Valleys, Antarctica - metaG UQ601 (22.06) | ecosystem: Environmental > Terrestrial > Soil > Desert | place: Antarctica: Dry Valley... | reverse complement strand
GCGGGGAAGAGCGTCAAGCTCGCGATCGTCATGCACAAGAAAGGGATCTCGCGCGGAGACGCCGAGAAACTCCTTGCAGCGAACGGTGGCGTGATACGGCGGGTAACGGCGGATCCGCCCCCGCCCATCAAGGAGCGGTAGGTGCCGTCCGGCGTCGTCGTCGGACTCATGTCGGGGACCTCGCTCGATGGCATCAGCGCGGCAGTCGCGAGATTCCGCTCCGAAGGTGAGCCTGCTTCCGGCAGGCTGGACGTCGATCTTCTCGCCTTTGCCTCGCGGTCTTACTCGAGCGCCCAGCGCGATCGCCTCGCGGCCGCACTCGCGAGCGGCACCCCGGCCGAATACTGCCGCCTCAATTTCGACCTCGGAGGATGGCTCGCCGACGCGGCGATCGAGGTCATCGCGGATGCGGGCGTCGCGCGGGCCGACATCATGGCGATCGCATCTCATGGACAGACCATCTGGCATGAGCCCGGCCACTCCACCTGGCAAACCGGCGAAGCCGGTGTGATCGCCGAGCGGCTCCGAATCGATGTGGTCAGCGACTTTCGCGTTCGCGATGTCGCGGCTGGTGGTCAGGGCGCTCCGCTCGTTCCGATCGCGGATGCGATGCTGTTCTCGTCCGGCTCGGAGTGGCGGGGGCTGCAGAATCTCGGCGGCATCGGTAACGTCACCGTCGTTGCGCCGAACGGACAGCTCGATGCGGTGCGCGCCTTCGACACCGGTCCGGGAATGGCGGTGATCGACGGTGTCACCCGCGCGCTTCGCCCCGAGCTTCCCTTCGACGTCGATGGAAAGCTCGCTCGGGCCGGCCGTCCCGACATGGCGGTCGTCGCCGATCTCATGACTGCGCCATATTTTGCGTCTCCGCCACCCAAATCCACCGGGCGCGAGCTGTTCGACACCGCCTACGTCCAGGCTCTCATCGCGCGCTGCCGGGAGGAGGGTGGTAGCGACGAAGATATCGTGGCCACCGCGGTGCAGCTCACGGCCCAGAGCGTTGCCGACGCCTACCGTCGCTTCATTCCAGAGCCGCTGGCGGAGGTGCTCGTGTCGGGGGGCGGCGCGCGAAACCCGGTGCTGTTCTCAGAGATAGCCAGGGCGGCCGCCCCACTCAAGGTGAAGCAGTTCAGCGACGTGTACTTCGACGGCGAGGCAAAGGAGGCGGTGGCCTTTGCATTGCTTGGATTCCTTCACATGACACGGCGGACCGCCAACGTTCCGGCAGCAACGGGCGCCCGCGGGCACCGGATCCTAGGCAAGCTCACTCCGGCGTGACGGCCCGGTGCGGTTACGTGCGGCAGTTTTCCCAAGGCAGAGGAGTGACGCATGAGCGACACGGATAAAGCATCGCCGTTACGGATCTTCGGCCAGCCGAAGATGGCAGTCCTCCTCGCCCTCGGATTCTCGTCGGGGTTGCCACTCTTTCTCACGAGCCGCACGCTCCAGGCTTGGATGACCAAGGCGGACGTCGATCTTACGACGATCGGCCTCTTCAGCATGGTCGCCCTTCCATACTCGCTCAAATTCCTCTGGGCCCCGCTACTGGACCGCTACATACCGCCCTTTCTGGGACGGCGGCGCGGCTGGCTCGTAATCACACAAACGCTGCTTCTCCTCGCGATTGCGGCGATGTCCTTCCACGATCCGCGGCTCGGCCTCCAGGCGCTCGCGATCAACGCGCTGCTGCTTGCCTTCTTCAGCGCCTCTCAGGATATCGCCGTCGACGCCTACCGCGCGGACGTGCTCCAGGAGCGGGAGATGGGAGCCGGGGCGGCCGCGTATGTGATGGGATATCGCATCGCGCTGATCGTCACGGGCTCCCTCGCCCTCGTATTCGCCGACCGGATGTCGTGGCCTTCCGTCTATCTGCTGTTGTCTGCGCTTATGCTCGTCGGAATCGCCACGGCCTTTTTCGCCCCGGAGCCGGTGCTCAGGGATGCGCCACCCCAGTCGCTCGGCGAAGCGGTCGCGCTTCCGTTCAAGGAATTCTTTCAGCGGCGGGGGGCCGTCTCCGGCGCGGTAGTGCTGCTGTTCATTGTGCTGTACAAGTACGCCGATGGGCTGGCCGGAAACATGGCGACGCCGTTTTTGCTGCAGACCGGATTCAGTCAGACGGAGATCGGCGTGGTGCTCGGCGGTGCCGGCATCGCGGCGACGATCGTAGGGGTCGTCGCGGCGGGAGGCTTCATCGCCAGGATGGGAATCAACCGCTCGCTCTGGATCTTCGCGATCCTCCAGGCAGCGAGCAATCTCGCGTATTACGCGCTCGCGCTCATAGGGAACGACCGCTCAGCGATGGTGGTGACAATTCTGATCGAGAATTTCTGCGTCGGTCTCGTGACCGCGGGTATGCTCGCGTTCATGATGAGCGTTACCAACAAGCGATTTTCCGCCACTCAGTTTGCGCTCCTCTCGAGCCTGGCCGCTGCGAGCCGGGACGTGCTGGTGGCGCCGGCGGGCAAGCTGGCGGACACGCTGGGCTGGCCCGGGTTCTTCCTGCTCAGCGTCGCTGCGATCATTCCCGCGATGCTCCTGCTGCCGTTCGTGGCACCGTGGGGAGCGGACCGGCCAAGTGCCGCAGCTCCGCACGACGGGGAGACCGTCCCCGCCGCCGCTGCTTAACCCCCGTTCAACGCGGCGTGCTGGAGATCGGCCTCGGGGGTGCGGACGCGGGCGGCTACCACAGTCACGTTATCCGGGGCGCCCGTCTGCATGGCTTCCTCGATGAGGGCTTCGCAGATCTCGCCGGGCCGGCTCGAGCCGCGCACGATGCGTCCGATCTCCTCGGCTGAGACCTGATTCGACAGACCGTCGCTGCAGACGACCAGGAAATCTCCGCTTTCCAGGCGCACATGGTAGAGGTCGGTGACGACCTTCTCCTCGGGTCCGAGGGCCTGAAGGATGATGTTCCGGTGCTCGCTCATCTCGGCTTCCTTTTTGGTCATGCGGCCGGCGTCGATCAGCCGCTGCACGAAAGACTGGTCCTTGGTGATCTGGGTTGTCTCGGACCGTCGGACGAGATAAGCGCGACTGTCGCCGACCTGCGCGATGTAGGCCTCGCCCTCGACGACGAGCGCCAGCGTGGTGGTAGTCCCCATTCCGTGGTGCTCGGGCGATTCACGCGCTTTCTGGTGGATCGATTTATTGGCGATCTCGATCACGCGCCGGAGCATCTTCTCGATCGATTCGCGATCGCGTTTCGGAACCTTGTGCCACCAGCCGTGGAGCTCGCTCAAAATCGTCTCGGCGGCCATCTGGCTCGCCAACGCCCCTGACGCGGCACCGCCGACGCCGTCAGCGACGACGGCGATGAAGGGCGCGGTATGGGCGGACACAAGACCCGGTACCGCGGCGGTCGCGATGTCGCCGGTCTCGAGATTCGCGATCATAAAGGAGTCCTGATTGTCGTGCCTGATGAGGCCGACGTTGGTGCTCCCGAAAATTTCTGCAATCACATTGGGATCTAATTCTGAGCGTTACGTTCCGGCAGGCCGGGAATGCGGCGTCCCGGGACGAAAAAGATAGCGGAAGGATACAAGCAGGGCACTACCCATGCGTATTGGAAGCTTCCCTGGTCCGACAACCGCAATCGACGAACTATGACTGGCTGGAGATTCAAAGCTTTCTCTTGTTGCCTGCTGGTAATTGCATCTTGCAGGCCCGCGTCGCCGCGGCCTGCGCCCACACCGGCGATTCCGGTGATTCCGCGGGCCCCGCTGCCTGCTCCGAATGCGAAGCTTCCCCCCGTTCCCGACGTCCGTGGTCCGATCCAGATCAGCATCACTTATCCCAGGCCGGGCCAGCTCATCGCTTCGCGCGATTCCAACTTCATCTTCGGATCCGTTGGAAGCGGTGACGCCGGACTCCGAATAAACGGCGTCTCCGTCCCCGTCTGGCCGAACGGCGCCTTCATGGGCTGGCTGCCCATTCCCCCTGACAGCGCCCCGCACTACGAGATAGTTGCCTCGAACCGTGCTGGTTTCGCCCGACTGGTGCACCCGATTCAGCTTCCACCGCGGGTTGTTCCGGTACGCCCGGACAGCCTCGTGGGGGACACGCTGGATCCCGCCGTTCAAAAACCCGATACCACGCTCCCCGACACGCTGATGCCGGCACCACCCAGCATTTACGCCGCCGTCGGCACGCGCGCTGCCGCGGTTAGTGATACCGATCGGGTCTCGATCGCGCGGCCGGCACCGGGAAACGGTCAGGCTTACAAATGGTTTCTTCTTCCCGGCACCGTGGTTCGAGTAACCGGATACCAGAAAGCGAGCGGCGAAGAGTTCGCCCGTATCGAGCTCGATTCCGCGCAGGAAGCGTGGATCCTTAAGAGCGAGCTGCCGGAGTACACCGATTCAGTCGCGCCCGTCCGGAAGGTGGGACCCGTTCGTCTGGAGCCCTCACCGCAATGGATCGACATCGTCATTCCAACCGGTTCCGTTCCTCCGTATCTGGTGGAGGAGACAGACCGCACAATCTCGCTGCTCGTGTACGGCGTGACGGAGGTTCCGGTGGTGTCGCTGATGCCGGAGATCGCCGACGATTATCTCGAGAGCGTTTCGTCTTCGACACCTGAGCCGACACGCGTCAGATACACGATCAATCTCAAGCGGGCTCCCTACGGCTACCTGGCCCTCTGGGACAACGGAGAGCTCCGCTTCCGGGTGCGGCGCCCGCCGGCCATCCCGAATCGCGACATGCCGCTTCAGGGGCTGACAATCGCCGTCGATCCCGGGCATCCCCCGGCCGGCGCGACGGGGCCGACAAAGCTGTACGAGGGGGATGCAGTGCTGGCCGTTGGACTGAAGGTGGCCGAGCTTCTGCGCCAGCGCGCGGTCAACGTAGTCATGACTCGAACGACTCCTGAGCCACTCGATCTTGCCCTGCGCCCCATCATTGCCCGGCGAGCGAATGCGCACGCGTTTGTCTCCATTCACCTCAATGCCTTTCCCGATGGCGTGAATCCGTTCGTGAACAATGGCACTCTCACGCTCTATTTCTGGCCGCATTCCTTCCCCCTCGGCGCAGCGACGCAGGCGGCGATGCTTGCGGAGATGGGGCTTCGCGACAACGGGACGAAGTTTCAGAACCTTGCGGTCGCCCGTGGCACCTGGATGCCGGCGATCCTCACGGAAGGCGCGTTCGTGATAATGCCGGACCAGGAAGCGGCGCTCCGGACGCCCGAATATCAGGATGCGTACGCGAGGGCGGTCGTGCAGGGACTCGAAAAGTACTTCGCGTCGTTGGCGGCCACCCGGTGAGATTCACCGCGCTTGGGCCGGCGTGCCTGCTGCTCTTTTCCGCGGCGGGCCAGGCGCAGCTCGTTCCCAACGATGATTGGCGGACGATCAGCACGCCCCACTTCAGGGTGCACTTCACCCCTCCTCTCGAGGAGCAGGCGAGACGCGCCGCGGCCAACGCCGAACGCGCCTACGCCCAGCTCTCAGCGGAGCTCGAGCCGCCGCGCGGAACCATAGATCTCGTCGTCTCCGACAACGTGGATTACGTGAACGGCTACGCAACGCCGTTCCCCTCGAACCGGATCGTCGTATTCGCGCATCCCCCGACCGACGCCTCGGGGCTCAGGCACTTCGACGACTGGAACGCGCTCGTGCTCACCCACGAGCTCGCCCACATCTTCCATCTGGATCGCGCCCGTGGGATCTGGGGTGTGGGTCAGTCAGTCTTCGGACGCAACCCGCTGCTTTTTCCCAATGCTTATGCGCCCGCATGGGTGATAGAAGGCCTGGCGGTCTACTTCGAGTCGCGGGTCACGGGCAGCGGGCGGCTCGAGAGCGCGGAGCACTCGATGGTCGCCCGCGCGGCGGTACTCGGGAAGAGACTCCCGACATTGCAGGAGCTCTCACCCGGAACTTCGCGCTTTCCCGGCGGGTCCGTAGTGTACGTCTACGGCTCTCTCCTGTTCGATTATCTCTCGCGGACCCGCGGTCCGGGAACGGTCCGCGATTTCGTGGAGCGAAGCAGCCGGACCCTTTTTCCGTTCCTGCTGACTCCCACCTCGCGCGGGGCGTTCGGCATGTCTTTCCAGACGGCCTGGCAGCAGTGGCGCGATTCACTGGCGCGCGTGAACCAGCCCGGTACGGAAATTCTGCCTGCATGGCGCGAGCTGACCACGACCGGCCGCGTCGCGCTCTTTCCACGCTGGATCGGAGACACGGCGCTGATTTACGCGGCGGCGAAGGGTGACGATGTCCCCGGGGCGTACACCGTTACCCTCGGGGGGCGGGAGGAAAGACTCGGCCGGCGCAACGGAGTCAGCCCCAACGTTCGTCTTCCCGACGGCGGGATCCTCTTCGCTCAGCAGGACTACCTCGATCCGTATCGAGTGCGGACCGATCTGTACGTGGAGAGAGACGGCAGGCAGCGCCGGCTGACGCGAGGAGCGCGCCTCTCATTCCCCGATGTGCGCCGCGACGGGGAAATCGTCGCAGTGCAGGCCATACCAGGTTCGACCCGCCTCGTGCGCGTTTCGCGCGATGGGCGCACTATTACTCCATTGACCGTCGGAACACTCGACATCAATTGGGCCGACCCGCGCTGGGCGCCGGATGGAAACCTGATCGTCGCGGTCAGGCAGGATCGCGGCAGATCGGAAATCGCGGTGCTGAATGCCGAGGGCCGGGTAACGCAGACCTTCGGCGCGACGCGCGCGATTAACTCCGCTCCGAGCTGGTCACCCGATGGCCGTCGCATCTACTTCTCCTCCGAGCGCAGCGGATCGGCGCAGATCTATGCCGCCGACCTGGGCGTTGCTCCGGTCAGGATCGTGCGGACGACTCGAGCAGCGACAGGCATTTTTTCGCCGGAGCCTTCACCCGACGGAACGAGCCTGGCCGCCGTGCTGTTCGAGACAGACGGGTACCATATCGTTTCCACTGTCCTCGCTGAAGACCTGAACTCTCAGCTGGTCGATAGCACGCGTGTCAGCCCTCGCGGTGTTTGCGCCGGCTGCGTCGCGAGCTCGGGTGATCCCGCCCCGCTGGGCGCAAGCGATCCCTCGCCCTCGCGGAGATACTCGCCGTGGCGCTCGCTCATGCCGCGTTACTGGATGCCGATAATCGAAAGCACCGAGGAGGACGGGCTGCAGCTTGGGGCGCTGACGAGCGCCTCCGACATCGTCGGCCGGCACGACTACACCGTCGACGCGCTTTACAACACGCGGTTTCACGAGCTGTCGGCGTGGCTGTGGTACCGTTACGCGGGCTTCGGCCTGCCACTTCTCGACTTCCACGCATCGCGGAATTCGAGCCGCGAGCCTGTGTTCACGGAGAGTGGCGGAGACGTATCCCGGGTCGGGACGTTCGTCGAGCGCAGTCGAGTAGCATCGTTGCGGGCGACGGTCGTGCGTCCGCGGGTACGCACGTTCACGATTGGCTCCATCGGTGCGGAAATCGAAACGCGGGAGTACGCCACGGATCCCGCCACCCTGCTGCCGCTGCTTTCGAGCTTTTACAGCTCGTCGCCGACATACCCGGCGCTGGTCGGCTCCGCGGGGTGGTCCAATCCGCGCCGCCCTGCTTTGAGCATCTCGCCGGAGGACGGAGTGACCCTGAGCCTGACCGGCAGACAGCGTTGGCAGACGGGCGCGAGCGGTGCCCCCACGCGGATGGCGGTAGGGGTTACCACGGCGTACAAGTCGCTCGACCTTCCCGGCTTCGCGCACCACGTGCTGGCGTTACGCGGCGCGGTGGGAGTGACCGATGAGCGTAGCCCGAGCAGGTTTTCCGTTGGCGGAGTGAGCGGCACGACGCTCGATATTTTTCCCGGCTACTCGCTGGGAGAGCAGAGGAGAACCTTTGGGGTACGTGGGTATCCGGCGGGGGCTGAGGGGGGAATCCGCGCGTACTCCGCGTCCGTTGAATACCGCGCGCCCCTTTTCGCGCCATCGAAAGGATTTCGCTACATACCCATCTTCATCGACAAAACGTCGTTGGCATTCTTCGGCGAGATGGGTCGGGCTTACTGCCCGCCGTCTGCCGCGAGTGGCGAGGGTGTATGCCGGACCACGGATGTCGGCACCCCGGTTATGCGCTCGGTCGGAGCGGAATTGAACATCGACACCGGAGTGCAGCTCGATGTGCCGGTGCGTGTGCGACTCGGTGTGGGTTTCCCACTGACTGCGCGTGAGCGCTTCGACGCTGATCCGGCGCGGTTCTACGCGACGTTTGGGGCAGGTTTCTAGCCGAGCCGCTATCGTGTGTCCAGGCAAGAGGGGAAATACCGCGGACTCGGGCGGATGTCTTCCCGCCACCGTATTCCGCCGGCGAGTCTGGATGGCTGACGCGAGCTAACCCCAGGCGGGTGGGGTACTTGCGGGGGAGCACCACGCACCGAGTTGCCCCATCAAATGCGGTGTAATGGTGTCGCAACGATCGCCCGACCAAACCGTGGATAAACAGGACTGCGCCGGCGATTCGTGATGTGGATACCGTAAGTCGTTGCGGCCTAAGTAGATAACTTACGGCTGGCGTGGACTCACGAATCCCGGTAGAATCCGTCCCCGCGTTGGATCGGGTTAATCCCCGCCGATCATTTTATTCTTCTTGACACCCATTTTTTCACGTGGAGAGTTGTAACTGATGCCCATTCCTTCCGCCCCACCGACTGGCGCCGCGCAGCTCAATGACAATGCGAGGACCGTCATCAGAAAACGGTATCTCATCAAGGATGCGAGCGCGGCGCCGATCGAGCAGCCGGAAGACATGTTCTGGCGGGTGGCGGCCACGGTTGCGGAAGGCGACCGACGATATGGGGCAAGCGATGCAGCTGTGACCGCGACGGCGGAGGTTTTCTACCGCCTGATGACCGAGCGCCGGTTCGAGCCGAACTCTCCGACCCTTATGAACGCCGGGCGTCCCCTCGGACAACTGTCGGCGTGCTTCGTCCTGCCCGTCGAGGATGCGCTCTCGAACGGGCGTGACGGTATCTACGACACGCTCCGGGCGATGGCTCTGATTCACCAGTCGGGGGGTGGAACAGGTTTCGGCTTCTCGAAGCTGCGCGGCAAGGGCTCCATGGTTCGCTCGACGACCGGCGTGGCGTCCGGCCCGGTGTCGTTCATGAAGCTGTACGATGCATCGACTGATGCGGTGAAGCAGGGCGGCACGCGCCGCGGCGCCAACATGGGCATCCTGCGCGTCGACCATCCCGACATCCTCGATTTCATCACGTGCAAGGAAGACCTGACCCAGATCACGAACTTCAACATCTCCGTCGCGGTCACCGACAGGTTCATGACGGCCGTGGCCGAAGGCACCACTTACGATCTCGTGGACCCGGGCACAGGCAAAGTCACCGGTGAGCTCGACGCGCGCTCCATCTGGGACAGGATGATCGATGGCGCCTGGCGGACGGGCGAGCCCGGCTGCTTCTTCATCGACGAAGCCAACCGCCACAATCCGGTTCCGCAGGTGGGTCAGTACGAGGCGACCAATCCCTGCGGCGAGCAGCCGCTGCTGCCGTACGATGTCTGTAACCTTGGCTCGATCAACGTCGGGTACTATGTGAAGGAGGGCGCGATCGATTGGGATGCGCTGAAGCGCGACATCCACCTGTCGACGCACTTCCTCGACAACATCATCGACGTCAACAAGTACCCGTTGCCGGAGATAGATGCACTGTCGAAGCGGATCCGACGCATTGGCTTCGGGATCATGGGCTTCGCCGACGCGCTCGTGCGGCTGGGTATTCCGTACGACAGCGACGAGGGCGTGGAGTTCGGCCGGCAGCTGCAGAAGTTCGTCGACGTCGAGTCCAAGCGGGAAAGCGAGCGGCTGGCGAGCGAGCGCGGTCCGTTTCCCGAATGGGCCAGATCAGTATGGGGTCCGGACGAGACATGCGCGCGCGACGCAAAGGGCAAGCGCATCCGCCCGATGAAGCTGCTGCGCAACTGTAACGTGAACACCATTGCCCCCACCGGCACGATTTCCATCATCGCCGGGTGCTCTTCCGGAATCGAGCCGCTCTTCGCCGTCGCGTTCATGCGCAATCAGGCCGGGGTGATGATGCCGGATGTAAACGAGGATTTCGTTTCCATCGCGAAGAAGGAGGGCTGGTACTCCGACGGCCTGATGGAGCGGATAGCCAGTGAAGGCCACATCCATTTCGATGAAGTCCCGGAGCGGTGGCGCCGCGTGTTCGTGACGGCGCACGACATCACGCCGGAGTGGCACGTGCGGATGCAGGCTGCTTTCCAGGAGAATTGCGATTCGGCGATCTCCAAGACCACCAACTTCCCGCACGCGGCGACACCGGAAGACGTCAGAGCGATCTACGAGCTGGCGTACGAGCTCAGGTGCAAGGGTGTCACCGTCTATCGGGATGGATCGCGCGACAACCAGGTTCTTTCGACCGGTGCCACCGAACAGGCGAAAGCGGAGCGCGAAGGAAAGGGAGAGTCACGCCGGGCACTCGGAGATCTGCACGGCACGCTGGCGGAGCAGAACGCGGAGATCGGGCGGCTCAGGCAGGCGTTGTTCGATGCGGAAGCAGAGAACCTGCAACGCAGAGCGAAGCGCGCCCGCCCCGACACCCTGCGCGGCATCACCACCCGCATCGAGACCCCGCTCGGCACGATGTTCCTCAACATCACCGAGGACGACAAGGGCCAGCCCTTCGAGGTCTTCATCAATCTCGGCAAAGCAGGGGGAGCCGCAATGGCGGATGCGGAGGCAATGGGCCGCCTGATCTCCCTCGCTTTGCGGTCAGGCATTCCGATCCGGGAGGTTCACCGCCAGCTGCGCGGTATCGCATCCGACAAGGCCATTGGACTTGGACCGAACAAGGTGTTGTCGGTTCCCGACGCGATTGGCATTGCCCTGGAGAAATGGATGCGCGAGAAGCAGGGAGTTCAACAGGACCTGCTCAGCACCTCGGGCGCGTCCCCACTGACCACTGAACCGGTGAGTCATAACACCCCCGCGTCTCCGGTCGTCAACTCCGAAGGTGGTCAGGCGCAATTCGGGTTCGATGCCCACAATCGCAGCGAGTCCTTCATTGGTACGTGCCCCGACTGCGGCTCTTCGCTCGAGTTCGCCGAAGGATGCGCCAAGTGCCATGTCTGCGGATTCTCTGAATGCGGTTGACCAGCTGAACGTTTTGCGCCGAAACCAAAACGCCGGGCTGATCAAAGCCCGGCGTTTTTTGGCCCGTCAGCCCGTGAATATGCTTTGCGTTTTGCGTTGTCAGTGGTTGCGTTGTCCGTAGGTGCGTTACGATATCGAAGCGTATGGTCCTTCATCCCCTTTTTGACCAGGTCTTCGGGACCGGATTCCTTTCCCCGCTTCCAGATGAAGTCCATACTGGCGTCGTCTTCCGGGCGCGGCTTGAGCTGGTCGGAAACCTCCCTAGGACGAACGACAGCCTTGCTCAGCCGGTCGGAGGTCGCCAGGATCAGTGGCCCACAGGCCGAGATGAGCACGGCGGGGGTAATCATCGCGGAAAGTACGGCTAACGCGTCGGGAAACTGTTCCATGAGCTGAAAAATTATTCGCCCCCGGCTTCAGTCCTATGACATATTTCCTTCATGGGCTCGAAACCTCAAAAACCACCCGGCAAAGTGATGGACGACAAAATGATCGCGGCCCTCGCGAAGAAGAACGCCGCCAAGGCCGCGGGCTCGACGGGAAAAAAGGGATTCGGGAAAAAGTACGATCCAAACCTGAAGGATCTCCCGACTGATGCCGCCACGCTCAAGGAACGGCAGGAGCATGAGCGGTTTTTCAAGGAGATGCGCAAGCGGGACTTTTGATCGTCAGCGCCGTTCCCCACCCCCGATTGGAGAGTTGATGTCCAGTTCTAGATTGATGGCTTTCGC
>Ga0136631_10000533_pt1 | contig 11876 bp, 8 predicted proteins | sample AntDrymUQ6012206_2_FD_104655 | JGI IMG/M metagenome (GOLD analysis project Ga0136631, IMG submission 104655) | Polar desert sand microbial communities from Dry Valleys, Antarctica - metaG UQ601 (22.06) | ecosystem: Environmental > Terrestrial > Soil > Desert | place: Antarctica: Dry Valley... | reverse complement strand
GCTTCGTGATCGCGGTTGCGCTGCTCGTCGCGGGCGCAGGCTTCTGGGGGCTGATCATCGGGATCGTCGCCGGCGCGTGGGCCGGTGCGATCGTCGCGCTGCGCGCCTGCCCGTGCCGCCTGGGCCTCGCGTTCGACCGCGAGACCTTGCGCGCGTACGCGACCTTCAGCTGGCCGCTGCTGCTGACGGGCGGCGCGGCGGTCGTCGTCGGGCAGGGCCTGCTGATCGTCGGCGAGGCGACGCTCGGCCTCGCGGGCGTCGGCATCATCGCGCTGGCGTCGGTGATCTCGCAGTACTCCGACCGCGCCGACCAGGCGATCACGCAGACGATCTACCCGACGATCTGCGCCGTCAAGGACCGCGCCGACCTGCTCTACGAGGCGTTCGTGAAGTCCAACCGCCTCGCGCTGATGTGGGGGGCGCCGTTCGGTTTCGGCCTCGCGCTGTTCGCCGAAAACCTCGTGCGGTTCGGCATCGGCGAGCGCTGGCGGCCGGGGATCGGGCTGATGCAGGCGATCGGCGTCGCGGTCGCGATCCACCAGATCGGCTTCAACTGGGACGCCTTCTACCGCGCGCTCGGGCGCACGAAGCCGATCGGCGTCGCGTCGGCGATCTCGATCGCGGCGTTTCTGGCGATCTCGCTTCCATTGCTCGCGACAGATGGTTTGGCCGGGCTGGCGCTCGCGACGCTGCTCGTCGAGGGCGTGAACTTCGCGCTGCGGATGTTCTACCTGCGGCGCCTGTTTGCGACCTTTCGCCTCGTGCGCCACACCGTGCGCGCGCTGCTGCCCAGCGTGCCCGCGGTCGCTGTCGTGCTCGGCGTGCGGGCGCTCGCCGGCGAGGAGACGACGATCGCCGCCGCGCTGGGGCTTCTCGCGCTCTACGTGCTCGTCACGATCGTCGCAACGGGTCTGCTCGAGCGCCGCCTGCTGCGAGAGATCGTCGCCTACCTGCGCCGCCGTCCGGCGGCCGGGGCGGCGGCGTAGGGGCCACGGGCTCCACCCGACGACAGGCCCGAGTCTCGTCTCGCGACGCGAGCTACGTCGCGTCGTCGTTGCCAAGCGCGTCCAGCTTCTCCCGCAGCGACTGCGCGAACGGATCATCCGGACCGGCGAGCTGCTCCACAATGGCGAGACCGTCGCGATAGTGGGCTCCTGCCTGCGTGGGATCTCCTCGTTGGGCGAGCACGTCGCCGAGCTTGACGTGGGAGACCGCGAGATCCTCCTGTCCCTGCACGCTTGTGGGGTCGGCGGCGGCCAGGCGTTCGCTGATCGCGAGGCTGTCGCGGTGATGGCGTTCTGCGCCCGGGCCATCTCCGAGGCGAAGCAGCAGATCGCCCAGCTTGTTGTAGGAGACGGAGAGGTCGCGTTGGGCTTGGCTGTTGCCGGGGTCGGCGGCGGCGAGGCGTTCGCGGATCGCGAGGCTGTCGCGGTGATGGCGTTCTGCGCCCGGGCGATCACCGAGGCGAAGCAGCAGATCGCCCAGCCGTTCGTAGGAGACGGAGAGGTCGCGTTGGCCTTGGCTGTCGCCGGGGTCGGCGGCGGCGAGGCGTTCGCTGATCGCGAGGCTGTCGCGGTAATGGCGTTCTGCGCCCGGGCCATCTCCGAGGCGAAGCAGCAGATCGCCCAGCTTGTTATAGGAGACGGAGAGGTCGCGTTGGGCTTGGCTGTCGCCGGGGTCGGCGAGCGCGAGCTTCTCATCGGTGGCGAGAGCGTCTCGGTAGCAACGCTCGGCAGCTGCGAGGTCGCCGATGAGAAGCACGATTTCGCCGAGTCGAGTGAGAAAGAACGACATATCGCGTCGTGCCTGGGGGTTCTGGGGCTCGGCTTCGACGCGCATCTTGGTGACCGCGAGTAGGTGATTCGTTCGTTGCCGTGCGACGCTGACGCTGCCGGTGTTCAAGAGTGCCTGCGTTTCTCGGTCGGCAAGCCAGACGTAATGCGGGTGTTCGGGCACGACGAGCGGGACGATCTCACCGAGGAACGCCGCCACCGAGAGCTCGCCGAATCGCTTGATCGCATCGACCGCTTGGAACCCGAACCCGACTAGATCGTCGTGCATGTGCGCGCCGGCGAAATGGCGGCACACCTCCACGAGATCCGCGAAGCGACCGTCGCTCGAGTTCACTCGGGCGATCCGCATGACCGCAGCTCGCATGTGACGCGCCGCCAACTCGTTGCCTTGGCGCTCTGCAACGGCATCGGCGATCCACGGGTGAACCACGATCTGATCAAGGCCGATGCGCGAGAACAGGGTGAGATCGATCAGGCGTTCGGCGTCCTCGCGGACGGCCTCCTGCTGCGTGGCACTGGGATCCTCCCCCCAGCGCGACACCCCGAGCTCGCTCAAGGATTGTGGTTCACGCGAGACGGCAGCCTGCAGCATTAGCTCGCGCCGCTCGGCGCTCAACAGCCGCCACAGCTCGTCGAGCAGGATGTCCCGGCTGCCGAGCAGCAGCACGTCATGCAGCGCCGCGTCCAGCGAGCGCCGAGTCGTGATCGTGACATCGTCGCCCGCTAGGGCGCGCAGCTTGCGTGTGACCTCCTTGAGGTTCGCGCGACCACCGCGCAACAGCGCGTTGGCGAACTCGAGCAGGCGTGGGTGGCCGCCGATCGTGGAGATCAGGATCTGGCGCTCGTCGGACTCGAGATCACGAAGGGCTGGGAGGCGCAGCACCATCCGCCGCAGTTCGGCGGGACTGAGCGGCGGCAGCGCGATCTGGTGCAGGTAGGCGTCGTAGCCGGGCACCGGATAGCGGCTCGTCACGAGCAGGCGACCGGCATCGGTCGCGTCGAGCAACGCGCCGAAGACCTCTTCGAATCCGGGGTCCTTGAACGTGATCCGGTTGACGCCGATCTCGAGGTTCTGCTCGAAGTCGTCGAAGAGGACCAGCAGTCGGGTCCGCTGGAGCAGCCACAACACCACTTGAAGTCGCGCCGTATCGTCGGCATCCGGATTCGTGAGCAGGGCAACGGCCTGCGCCTGCGACGGATCGGGCCGATCGCCCAGCGCGGCAACGACTGCCCCAATCAGCAGCGATGGGTTCCAGCGGCCAAAGTGCACAGCGGGTAGCCAGCCCTCGGCTGCCAGGCGCGTCTCGATGCGACCTGCCAACGCGGTCTTGCCGATGCCTCCGACGCCGGTGAGCACGACGCCGGAGATTGCGCCGAAGCGGTCGATCGAGTCCGGCCCACCACGGAGCGCCATCATCGCCTCTCGCTGCTCTGGGCGGCGGCCGATGAGCTCACCGATGCGCAGCGTGCGCACCGCGCCGCCGGCGGGGGAAGCGGTCGCCTGCGAGAGCGCTACCCGCGCCACTGCCGGATCGACGAGCGGGAGATCTCTGGCCACGGACAGCAGCGTCGCTACGGCGTACTCCGGCGCTTGAGCAGGCGCGCCCGAACGCGCCGCGGCGGACGCCTCGGTCTCGAGCTTGCGCCGCGCGCCGGCGACAGCGGCCGCGACCGCAACCGCAAGGCCTTCCAAGCCGGCGAGAGCTTCGTACAGCTCCCCTGCGAAGCGCGTGGCGTAGCGGTCGGTCACCGAGGTCTGCATTGCCACGACGCGGTCGGCGCCGTGCTGCAGGAGCGTCGCCGCGAGGCCGTCCGACCCGCCGGCAGCGCCCGCGCAGCTCGACAGCACCACAAGTGGCATCGGTCGGCCGCCGGATCGCAGCACCGTCACCAGATCGGCGGTGCTCATCGGGACGGCGTTGCCGTCCTCGTCCTCGAGTTCGACCCCGTCCGGGGATCCGTGCGCAGAGAGGTGCAGCACGTGGTACTGGTCGTGCTCGAGCGCGGCAGCGATCTGCTGCGGTCCCGCGACCTCGAGGATCTTCGCCTGCGCAGCATCGTCACCGCCAAGGCCCGGAAGCGCGTCGAGGATCGCCTGCATCTCGGCCTCGATGTCGAGCGGCGGATTCTTCGTGCGCGTGTCGTAGGGCGCCCCGACGGCGACCAGGATCTTCAGGGGTCCCGGAAGAGGGTCCGTCCCCGGTCGGTCGATGCCGCGTACCCGCCGACGCATGCGCACCCCCGGCACTGTCGCGAGCAGACGTTGGTCGGACAGGCGCAGCAGCTCGTACGGCAGACCCATGGCGTCCCCGTCCGCCTCGACCACGATGTCGACGACGGTCCCGATCGCGGAGCGGTCAAGCAGATCGGTGAGGTGTCTGACCGTGGTGTCATCGAGAAGGGCGACTCGTAGACCACCTCCCGCATCGGCAAGCCTTCCAGCCGCGCTCGGTGCGGTGAGGTTCTCCCAGATCCTGCCGATCCCCGCCGGCAGCGTCGCCTCGTGCTCTCCGAGCAGTGTGCCGGCGAGCGTCGTGCGGCAACGCAGCCGGCCATCTTCGAGCGTGACATCGAGGACTATCTCGTGGGCAAGAATCGGCGGCGCCGCGAGTCCGGTCGGGTCCCACGGCGTTATCGGGCCTCGCGGCGACAGGTCGGGTCTATCGCCGAGCTGCGGCTCGATCTCCCACGGCTGGTCGGTCAGCAAGCGCACCAGTCGTTGAACTCCGGCCGGCGTCATCTCGCTCACGCTGTAGTGCGTCGCCGTCTCCCGACCGAGGAAGATCGGGATGTCGGCGGTTGAGAACCCGTCGAGCAGGACCGGCAGGAATCGGCGGGTTCCCGCCTCCTGGTCGCGGTAGAACTCGTCGCGGATCAGCCGGGCCTCGAATTGAACGCCGCGGCCCTCGTCCGGCGCTGCGCTGCCTTCGGCGCGATCGCGATATTCCGGCGACGCGACTACGAGCACGTAGTCCGCAGCCTGCACTTCGGCCATCATCCACACGGCCCAGTCCTGGCGCTGCTCCGCGGCCGGGAGATCGAGCTTCGCGTCGATCCCCTGGCTGCGCAGCAGGACCCACAGCTCTCGGACAGCCTCCACGTGTGCCGGCGACGCGTGGGCGTAGGAGATGAGCACGCGCGGCGGCGTAACCCCTGCGTCCTCATGCCCGCCGTGAGCATCATCTTGGGCCGTGGGCACCGGGACACCCTCGCAGCGCGTGGTTCACGGCGCAAGCACGCGCCACGCGCTGTGGGTCGGCGCTGTCTGAGGCTCGCTGGCTCGCGATGCGAGCCGCGCCTCAGGTCCGCGCGGCCTCGGCCAGCATCGCCAGCAGCGACAGATGCACCTCGCGCTCGATCTTCGGATAGATCGACGGCACCGGCTGAAAGCCGCCCTCGCCGTCGGCGTCCGAGCCGCATTCGAGCGTGAAGGACGTGATCGATCCGTTCTCGTCGAGGCTGAATGCGTAGTCGGAGGCCGTGCCGGTCGTCGGATACAGCGCGAGCCCCGGCTCGACGGCGTACTCCGAGCGCACGCGCGCGCGGCGGTCGCTGCCGGCGGCGCTGAGGATCGCGTCGCGCATCGCGCGGCCGACGCGCTCGTGGCGATCGATCGCCGGACGGGCGATGAACTCGCCGTACGCGCCGCCGGGCGCGCCGTCGCGGCGGTCGTCCCACGCCGGGTTGCGCCAGTTCTGCGCCGGGTCGCGCGACTGGTTGTCGTCCATGCCCCACGGATACAGCAGCTTGCGGCTGAAGGAGTGGACGTCGACGAAGTACGCGATCCGCTGCTCGGCGAGCAGCGCCTGGACGTTTCGCACCTCCGGCTCGGACGCCGCCGACGGGCCGATGTAGGTCTGCGGGTCGCAGGGGTCGGTGGTGGCGGCGACGGCCTGCTCGCCGCCGTCGTCGTAGTAGCGCTCGAGGTCCCAGGCGACGTCGAAGTTGCGGTTCGTGTCGACGCCGCGACACGGCGATCCCGGCGCCGGCGGCCGGCGGTTCTTGCGCCACATCGCGTTGACCGGCGAGGACTGGCTGAAGGCACGGCCGTCGGGGTTGATGCATGGCAGCACGAACAGCTGGAGCCCTTCGACGATCCGGCGCACGCCGGCGGCCGCGATCGTGGCCGCCGGATAGGGGATGTCCGGCGAGGCGGCGGCGTCGGTGAACGCTGCGATCACGAGGTCGTCGCCGGCCTCGTAGGCGATCAGCAGCCGCTCGACGAGCGTCAGCAGCGCGTCCGGCGGCGCCCACTCGCGCGCGTGCGCGCCGCCGGCGAACAGCACGCGCGGACCGCTGTCCGAGCCGGCCGCGGCGATCCGCAGGTAGGAGACGGTGCGGCCTTCGTGCGTGCGGTTGGGCAGCGCCGTGCGCGTGCACGCCTCGTGCGCGGCGTCCAGCTCGCCGAGCCGGGCCTCGATCTCGCGCGCCGTCGAGGGATAGGCCATCAGGAGCCGTCCTCGTCGCGCGTGATCTGCGAGAAGAGCTCGTCGCGCTCGGCGGCGAGCTCGTCGGGCGCGGCGATCAGCTCGCTGCTCAGGCCGCGCTGCTCGAGCTCCGCGAGCGCCTCGTCGGTCGCGTAGCCGGCGACCTGCCAGGTGTCGTCGTCCAGGCGGCTGGCGCTCGAGCGCTCCAGGTCCAGTCCCTCGACCTCGCCCAGCGCGCGCATCGCGACGGTCGGCCCGGCTATCCGAACGAGCTGCATGGCGGCTACCTCCTCGTGGGCGTGCCTGCTCTCATACCCCATCAGGAGCTCGAGCCGCGGCCCGCTCGCACGACCGCCTCGGGCTCGCGCAGCACGACGGCGAGCTCGTCGAGGCCGGTGACGCGCGCGTCCTGGATCTCGCGGCGCTCGCGCAGCGCGCGCGACAGGCCCGCCAGCGCCGCCGCGCGGCCCGCCAGCTCGACGCCGGCGAAGCGTCGCGGCCGGTTTGAGCGCAGCTCGGTCAGCCAGCGCCGGCCGAGGCGCAGCGGGCCGGTCTCGGGCAGGCAGCGCACGGCGCACCAGACGCTGTTGCGCGAGACGTAGAAGCGCGCGCGGGCATGCGACCTGGTCGTCGCGCCGAGGCGGTGCACGACATGCGCCGACGGCACGAGCAGCGCGTGGTAGCCCGCCAGCGCGGCGCGGAAGGCGAGGTCGACGTCTTCGTAGTAGAGAAAGAAGCGCTCCTCGTAGCCACCCAGGCCGTTGAAGACGTCGCGACGGAAGACCGGCGCGGCGCCGGGCGCGGCGAAGACGGGGTAGGGCTCGGCGGGCAGCTCCGACAGCGGGCGGTCGCGCAGCAGCTTGTAGGCGTAGCCATCCGGTGAGTACTGGTCGCCGGCGCTCTCGATGCGCCCCGTCGCCGCGCTGACGAGCACGCTGCCGAGCGCCCACGTCAGACGCTCGTCGCGCGGCGCGGCGAGCAGCCGCTCGAGCCAGTCGGGCTGCGGCGTCGCGTCGGAGTTCAGCACGCAGACCCACGGCGCACTCGTCGCCGCGACGCCGCGGTTGGCGCCGCCGGCGAAGCCGAGGTTGCGTCCCAGCTCGAGTGTCGCGACATGCGGGTGCTGCGCGCGCAGCAGCGCGATCGAGTTGTCGCGCGAGCCGTTGTCGGCGACGAGGATCTCGGCCGGCGCGAGCGTCTGGGCGGCGAGCGCGGCGAGGCAGCCGGGCAGCAGCTGCTCCCCGTCGTAGTTGACGATGACGATGGCCACGTCGGCGCGTGGGACCGTGCCCGGCATCGCGCGGCAGTCTACGCGCGGCGCTACGCTCGCCGCGTGGCAGGCGATCCCGCGCTGGCGGAGCTCTACGAGGCCCGGGCGCGGACCTACGCCGCATTCGGCAACGGGGCGATCGCGGCACGCGCGCGGGCGCTGCTGCCCGAGCAGGGCCGCGTCCTGGACCTCGGCTGCGCCTCCGGCGGGCTGCTCGCGCTGCTGCGTGAGCGCGCCTCGTACTGCGCGGGGCTCGAGCTGTCGGCCACCGCCGCGCGCGCCGCGCAGCAGGTCGCCGACCTCGTCGTGCAGGGCGCGCTGGAGGATCCCGAGCTGCCCTTCGAGGAGGGCTCGTTCGACCTCGTCGTGCTCGCCGACGTGCTCGAGCACCTGCCCGATCCGCCCGCCGCCCTGCGCCGCGCGATCGGCTGGGCGCGCCCCGGCGCGACGATCCTCGTCAGCGTGCCGAACGTCGCGCACTGGCAGGCGCGCCTGACGCTGCTGCGCGGGCGCTGGCCCGCGGAGGAGCGCGGCACGTTCGACGCAAGCCACCTGCGCTGGTTCACGTTCGGGTCGCTCGGGGCGCTGCTCGACAGCGCCGGCCTCGTCGAGACCGAGCTTCAGCCGATCGTCCCCGCGCTGCGAAACCACGTCGCGCTGCCCGGCCGCGTGCAGCGCCGCGCCGAGCCGGCATGGCAGGCGCTCGGGCGCCGCGCCCCGGGCCTGCTGGGCTATCAGGTGATCGGGATCGGGCGCCGGCCGCGCTGAGCGGATCCACGCGCAGGCCCGGCCAATAAGCTGGCGCCTGCATGGGCCTGCGCACCGTTCGCTACGACATGAACCACGGCGCCGCGCGGCGCATATTGCAGCCGACGCTCGAGGCGTGGGCCGCGTCGCACCCGCCCGGCGCCGAGGTGCTCGAGGTCGGCGCCGGCCACTACGACCACCGGCCCTTGTTCGGGTGCACGCTGACCAAGTTCGACGCCGACGAGGCCCAGCGGCCCGACATCGTCGGTGACGCGCACGCGATGCCGATCGAGGACGACCGCTTCGACGCGGCGCTCGCGATCTCCGTGCTCGAGCACGTCGAGGACCCCTACCAGGTGGTGCGCGAGATGTACCGCGTGCTCAAGCCCGGCGCGCCGGTCTTCGCCTGGATCCCGTTCACGTTCGGCGTGCACGGCTTTCCCGAGGACGTCAGCCGCTTCACGACCTTCGGCATGCGGCGGCTGTTCGAGCGCGCGGGCTTCGAGGTCGTGCGCGTCGACGAGAAGCCCTACTCGGGCGCCTTCCTGCAGCTGACGAACCTCGTGCACTTCGTGCTGCCGCGCACCGATCACCGCCGCTGGATGCGCCCGCTCAACAAGACGCTGTTTTTGATCTTCCGGATGGGCTATCCGCTCGATGAGCGCATCGGCAAGCTCAAGCTCAAGAACCTGTACACGGGCGCCGAGATCGAGGCGCGCAAGCCTGCCTAGCCCTGCGGCCCACCCGCGCCGCGCAGTCATGCTGACGGCGATGCTGACGGCACTGCTGGCGGGCCCCGGCGCCACTGCCAGGGCCCAGGCGCCGCCGCCGGCCGCCGACCCGTGCGCGCCCGCGCCGGTGACGACGGCCTTCGGCGCCAACACGAACCACGTCGGCGTCGTCGACCTGCACTTCTACGGCGCCGCGGGCGCGCCGGTGACCTACTACGAGTGCGCCGGCGGGCGCTCGCAGCGCCTCGGCGAGCGCTCCTTCGACCGCGCCGGCGTGACGTCGATGAACGCGGCGACGCCGTGGCGCTGCGACCGCCTGACGCGCCGCTTCGCGGCCACCGCGCCGCGGCCCGACGGCACGCTGGCGCGCGGCACGGCCGGCGTGCGCACGAGCTCCTGCGCGCGGCGTTTTCGCCTCGACATGCCGCGGCGTGGCGCGCGCGGGAGCCTGGTGCGGATCCGGATCGTCGACCGCTGGAGGACGGGCGCGATCGACACGAGCCTGTGCGTCGCGCCGCCGGGCGGGCGCATGGCTTGTCGCGGCGTCGCGTTCGCACCCTCCGCGCGCGCCGTCAGCCGCCGCCTGCGCCTGCGCTCGCGGGGGCGCTGGCGCGTCGAGCTGCGCGTCCGCGGCTTTCGCGTGCGCGGCGCGATCGCCGTCGGCGTACGCGCGGCCGCGCTGCCCGCGCCGCCGAGGCTGCTGGCGACCGGCGACTCGACGATGCAGGGCGTCGAGAGCTTCCTCGCCGATGAGCTCGGCGCGAGCGCGAACGTCGTCGGGGACGTGCGCCCGGGGCTTGCGATCAGCAAGGGAAACCAGCTGCGCCCGGTCGCTCGCTCGCAGGTCGCGCGGCTGGCTCCGCGCACGACCGTCGTCTCGATCGGCGCGATCGAGGGCTTCGCGATGCGCGCCGGCCCCGATCGCCGCCAACTCGAGTGCTGCGCCGAGCCGTGGGTGGCCGAGTACGCCCGCCGCGTGCGCGAGATCATGGGCTTCTACCGCCGCTCCGGTCGCGCGCGGGTCTTCTGGCTGACGATCCCCGTGCCGGGCGATCGGGCGCGCGTGGCGGTCAACGCCGCCGTCAACCGCGCGATCGTGCGCGCCGGGCGCAACCTGAAGGGCGTGCGCGTCCTGCGCATGGACCGGCTGTTCACCCCCGACGGCTATCGCGAGGTCATGCGCTACGGCGGCCGCGACGTGGTCGTGCGCGAGGACGACGGCATCCACCTCAACGTCGCCGGCACCGCGATCGCCGCGCGCGAGATCGCGCGGGCGCTGCGCCGGCGCCAGTAGTCAGCTCAGCGCCCGAAGGCGCCGGCGTCGACATCGCCCGCGCAGCCGATGCACGGCTCGAACGCGACGCGCGCTGCCAGCTCGGCGAGGTCCTCGCGCGTGACCGCCTCGATCGCGCGCAGGTGAAGCAGCGGGTCGATCAGCTCGTCGCCGTACTCCATCAGCGTCTCGATCGCGTGGCCCGCGCGCGCGCCGGCCGAGTCGAAGCTGAGCATCGACGAGCCGACGGCATAGGCGCGCATGCGGTCGGCCTCCTCCTCGGTCGGACCGTTGCGGCGCAGGTCGGCGACGATCGCGTCGATCAGCTCGTAGGCCTCGCCGGCGCGGTCGGCCTGCAGGCTCGCGTCGACCGACAGCATCGAGCGCTCCGGGTAGCCCCACACCGAGCCGTCGATCGAATAGCAGAGCCCCCGCTGCTCGCGCAGCTCGTCGACCAGGCGCGAGCCCATCGGGCCTCCGATCACCTGCGAGAAGACCTCGGCGACGGCGCGCAGGCGAGCGTCGGTGAGGTCGAGGCCCGGCACGTCGTAGGCGATGCGCAGGTGCGCGACATCGCTGTCTGCCCGCTCGAGCTCGACGCGCGGCTCGAACGCCACGATCGGCGCGGGCGGCGGCGGGACGGGGCGCGCCGGGATCTGCGCCAGCAGCTCGTCGAGGCGATCGCGATCGAGATGGTCGAGGTTGCCCGCGAGCACGACCGCCCCTGCCGCGGGGCTCCAGCGCCGCTCGCGGTAGGCGCCGAGGTCGGCGTGGGTGAGGCGCTCGACGTGCTCGGCCTCGCCGGTGATCGCCGTCGCCAGGCGGTGTCCGGCGAACAGCGCCGCCGACAGGCGGCTGTCGGCCGCCGCGGCGGGCTCCTCCTCGTTGTCGGCGATCTCCTGCAGCACGATGTCGCGCTCGCCTTCGAGCAGCCCCGGATCGAGCAGCGGCCGACCGCAGATCTCCGCGAGCATCGCCGCGACGTCGATCGCCCACTGCGCGCGGACCATCGCGTGGAACTCGACGTAGTCGTGCGAGGTGTGGGCGTTGAGCTCGGTCCCGAGCCGCTCGGCGCGGCGGTTGAGCTCGCGCGCCGTCTGCGAGCTCGGCGTGCCCTTGAAGGCCATGTGCTCGAGCAGGTGCGCGACGCCGACCTCGCCGGGGCCCTCGTGGCGCGAACCGGCGGCGAAGGCGATCGAGATCGACGTCGCCAGGCGCCCGGCGACCGGCATCTCGACGACGCGCAGGCCGTTGGCGGCGAGCGTGCGCATCGTCACCGCGTCGGCGGTCACGATGTGACGGCGAAGCGCACGACGCCGTCCTCGCGCTGTTCGGCGACGTGGCCCTCGGCGATCAGCAGGTCGGCATGCCCGAGCACCTCCGACAGCGTCAGGTAGGCCTGCGTCACCGCGACGTTGCCCCACAGCGACTGGGCGATCTCGAATGCCGTCAGCGGGCCGTCGCCGAGCAGGCGGTGAATCTTCTTGGCGCGCCGCGCGTAGCCGCGAAAGCGCTCGTCGATCAGCGCGACGTGGTCGGTGACGGGATCGCCGTGGCCCGGGAGGATCAGATCGACGTCGTCCATCGCGCGCGTCGCGCGCAGCGAGTCGATGTAGATCTCGAGCGCGTGCGGGC
>Ga0136631_10000532_pt1 | contig 11888 bp, 15 predicted proteins | sample AntDrymUQ6012206_2_FD_104655 | JGI IMG/M metagenome (GOLD analysis project Ga0136631, IMG submission 104655) | Polar desert sand microbial communities from Dry Valleys, Antarctica - metaG UQ601 (22.06) | ecosystem: Environmental > Terrestrial > Soil > Desert | place: Antarctica: Dry Valley... | reverse complement strand
GCATGAACGCGCTGTCCTGATGGCTGGAATCCTTGAAGATCGCGCGGATGAACCCGCCGACGCTCTGAAACTCGCCCCTGCCAGCATCCGCGCTGATCTTGTTGGCGACGGCGTCGGAAGATCCGCAGCTGCCGGCGACGGCGACGAATGCGCCGGCGACGTGGGCGAGTCCGCGTGAACAAGACATGGTGGCCGGTCCTACGCGAGGACCTGAAAGCCGACGATCGCGATCACCAGCGCCGCCACCACGCTGAACGCCGTCTCGACCCCACCCCTCGCGCCACGCAGCCCCTGAATCAGCCCGAAGACGAAGTAGATGATCGCCGACAAGAACAACAGCGCGAAGATCGCGACGATCGCCGCGGTCACCGTCGACAGACCCGCTCCGTCAGCCGGTGCGAGCACCGCGGTCGCCAGCGACTCGACGTCGAACTTCAACTCCTTGCCGCCCACCTTCGGCAGCCCGATCTGATCCATCACCTTCCCCGCGACAGCGCTCAAGCCCGCGCAGACGCTGACCGACATCACGACGGTCAAGGCCGCCATCCTGCTGATCTTCCCGACGTTCGCCATGTGATCTGCGCTCCCGGATCGTTGGGTCCTGAGGCGCTGTCGTTATGACGCGAGATCTGACACCCCCCGACTTCGAACGTGCCAGACAGCCCCTCACCGAGTCACGACTAGCGCTGCTGATCCGCGACGACCGCCCGGCTTGTCCGACCCGTTGGCAGACCGGCACCCTCGCTGCACGACCGTCGACGGCAACCGGACTCTGCGCGACGACCGTGGAGCAGGCCCTGCGGCGGCAACGCTCACGCGCGGCCGAGACGCTCGAGATCACGCGGTTGCGAAACTCCGCGGGTCGCGGTCCCGGCCCCTCTCGCACGGAATGCGGACCGACACAGACGTCCGCATACGCTGTCGGCAGCAAAGCACAAGGTGAACCGAGGCCTCGCGGAATCGACCAACGAGCCTGATATCGACGAGCCGAAGCTCACTTGCCCAGTGCAGGCCGCTCGCGTCTACTCAGCCGCTACTGACTCCCATCTGGCGGAATCCCCGCATACCGTGAGTCGTGTCGCACCGTCTCGAACGACGCGACAGACATCTTTGACCACATGCGCGCCTTCGCGACGACATCGTCGTACGTCTTGATCTGGGCCCAAGCAGGCAATTCACTTTCGAGCTTTAGCCGCTCCACGTCATCAAAGAAAGACGTTCGCCGGCCGATCACTGCCACCACTCGGGGACGATAGGCGTGCAACCCATATCTGGTGTGGAACTCTTCTCGATGATGATGATCCTCGAACCAGTCACGGTAGTTCTCGAGCTGTGCAAGGACCTCCCTTACGGTGTCACGGAAGCGAACCCTTCGCGGCTGGCGCCTCACGAGCTCTGCATCGACCCGCTTTAGGTCACAAATGTCGCAGAAGTCGGAGTCCAATCTCTCAAGGAAGAAGTCGGGTATGAGCTTGGCTCCATCATCCTCATGTAACACAACCTGCGGATGCACCGCTCTGTAATCGCCAAGAGCAATGAGAAACTGGGGATACTCTTCGAAGAACCGTTGGAAGTCCCGTTCCAATGCGTTCCGGTTGATTAAGTCCTCAAGCGACCCGATCGCATCCGCGGAGAAGTGCGGATTCGTCTGGATTACATTCCCACGCGCCACAAACGTGTCAGAGGTGGTTGGATCGAGGCGATAACCCCCGAAAGATCCGAACGGGCGAATCCGGTAACCAGCCCCGTCTGAGTACATCATGAACTGTTGATCATCGAGCGACGCGTCGCTCTCCCTAATGAGCTTGAACTCCAGTGCGACCCGCGCTGCGAAGGCTTCGGCTTCAGCCGACCATGAGCGTGGCGGACGCTCGCCTGCTGCAGCCATAAGGCGACGTAGGACGGCGTTAGCCCCGCGGACCCGCGGCCCATCAGGTCGTGATCGCTCGCCGTTGGGCGAGAACCGCCGGGGGGCGTCATCTGGTAACCAGTTCGAGACGCGCCCGGACTGTATGATCGAGATCACGAGATCGTCCACGGTTACAAGTCCCGTGTCCAGCGCGCGGCGGGCTCCGGGCGTGAGTTCGGCTGTTTCCATCCGATTATCGTGAATGGTGAAGACGCGGCGGAGCAGGCTCGACCAGTTCATTTCGGGCCTTGTCGCCTCTTCGAGCCGGACGGCCTTGCTGGGCCAGTGTCGAGGCGACATCTGCAAGTTCAGACGTGTGTAGAGCGCGCCGACCGCTGGTACCAAGCCGCTGAGAGCAGTCCAGACGTGCGTTACGGTAGGCGTTTTCTGTGCCCTGCTCAGCACCGAAAGAGCTTGGGCCGCCCTCGGAGACAAGCGGACGGGTGATCCGAAGCGCGCCGCAACTGCCGAATCCAAGTCCCGCGCCATCGCTCCAAGACTACGCTTCGCGACCCTCTTCCGCATCGGGTGCCAGAGCATGCCGACAGCGATGCGACGATGGCCCTGTTTCCGGCGGCGTGGGCACTTCCTTGCGCCCCTGAGCTACGGGTCCCGGCCTCGCCAGTGCTCGTCACCCGCAGATCGGATCTGCTCCGGTCGGAGTCGAAGGCGCTCGGAGCATCACTCCGGGCGCCGGAGCGCGATCAACGCCGGGCCACCGCGTGGACGATGGCCGTGTGCCGGTCGCGAACCGCTAGAACTCTCGCGGTCAGGCGCCGTCAAGCACGACGCGTGTGGTGGCGTACCGGGCCGGTCCACGGCCGCCGGCTATGGACGAGCGGGCAGTGACCGCGCCGCGTCGGCGAGAGTGTCGGAATGCGCGAGGAGCAGGTGTGGGGTCTAGCCTCGGCGCAGCCACACGCGTAGCTGACCGACGCTCGTAAATCCGCCGGCAAGCGCGGCTTGCAAAGCGTCGCCGTGCTCGTAGCCGACCTGCGGTAATCCCGGAAAGGCGGCGCCGACTGCCCCGGCGATGGCGGCCCAGCAGTCATCGATGCTGACGAGTGTCGCGAAGACGTTGCTGATGCCGACGACGTCCCCGGTCCGATTGGCGACGGCGCCCGCGGCGAGCCCGTCGGGCGTGAACGCCGCGAGAAATCGCACCGAGGGTTCAGCGAGCAACTCGACGCCAAACGTGTCCGATTGGCCGGCGGCGCGCGCCCATCGGGTAAGTGCATCCGCGGTGACGATCGGACTCCACGTCAGCGAGCTGGGCCGGGCCTGGGGCGCGGGGCCGCGGTAGATCCAGTGCGCGGCGAAGAGCTCGTCGAAGCCCCTACGAGCAAGATCCAGCGCGGCGAAACTGTCCTTCACCGCACAGCCAGGACCGTCGTCAATGAGGCGCAGGACATCGTCTGTCGCAGCGTCCGGGCGCAGGCTGACCGCGTCTGGATACAAGGAGGGCGCGCGCCGCAGGGCCGCCCAGTATCCATGCTGCCGCGTCGTCGGAACACCATGCGACCGGCAGACGACGTCGCACCATCGGGCGTTGTTCTCGGCGGCAGCCAACACGCGATCATCCACGCCTCAGATTCTCACGGTGGCCCGCGGCGACCTCAACTGCCACGCGCGGTCGCCGTCCGACAGGACCGCTCGGGGGAGCCCTGCTTCTGGACGATTCCAGAACTCTGCCATTCCTCCCGATCTCGACGGCTGCAGCGCTCTCGGCGAGAGCTACTCCAATGGACGAGCAGAGAGCAGCCGAGCGGCGGCGCCGGCGCCAGCGCAGACCGGCGGCTCGCTAGCTCGGTCTGTTGTTGCTGTCGCGCTGCGCAGCGGATCGGCGGGTGGTCCGGGTCCCAGCCGCACGTAGCTGCTGCCGTTCGCCGCACGAGGGCGGACCGGACACGATCGAAGATCGTTCCGGCTACAGCCAGTCGGGGGTGGGCCGCTCGTACTTCAGGAAGACGTCACGGGTCTCGGGATTTCGTGAGACCAGTCGTTTGACCAAGGCTTTCCACGGTCCGATTGGCACCGGCCAGACGCCTTTTTCGCCGTCGGGGTCGCTCTTCCCGTGCAGTTTTCGCACGATCGCGTCCCAGCGGTCCAACGGCGAGGTCAGACTCATCTCTCTGAAGGTCACAGTACGATCGAACCGCGCTAGCACTTCGTAGGCGACGCCCCAACTGAAGCCCTCCTGCTGAGCGCTCGGATCGTTCCGTACGTCCATAACGGCACCTTCAGCCCGGAGAAGCCAACGTACCTCGCTGGTCGGCGACGTTCGGTAGAGCAGGGCGAGGTCCCCCGGTTTAGTGCTCGGGTCGCACGACCACCAACCCCGATCTGGATCGTCCGGCATCGAGAAGGATCGATAACCCGGCTCAAGTTCGTCTCGCTCGAGCGTCGGATCCCACTCGTCCTGCGTGTAGCGCGGCTTGGAGACCCACAGCCATCGACCTTGACGTCGCTCATCCACGCGGACATCTTCCCGCATCGCTCGCACGCACGTGAACGAGCTGGCCTCGCGTGCAATGTCCGGTCGCTCCTCCTCGACCGTCGCAGTCGTCAGAACCGATCAGAGCGCTGTCACGCGCGAGGACGAGCGCTCCGCTGCGACGGCCGCTCGCACGCGAGAGGGGCGCTCTGCGGTACGCGTCCGTGCTGCCGCGTGGAAGCCGGGCGAACGCCGTCCACAGTCTTCCAGCCTGCGACAATGACTGCCATGACCGCGCAGCAGGGTCCCATGCCATCGCCGCCGATCTCGCCACCAGATTCGATCGACGTGGACGTGATGGTGTTTCCGCGCGAAACCGAGGGTGAGCGGGGCCTCTATCACGATTCCGTGATCACACTCGTCAAGGAGCTTCGGGAGGCGGGTGCCACGGCGAGCTTCCAGCACCCCCCGGAGATGCGCGAGTGGATCGGTGAGAAGGCTCTATCGCCCATCGAGATCAGTTTCCTTATTGGGATCGCCTCCAATGCCGGCTGGGCTGCGATAGGGGCGGTGCTGCGGAGACGGCACAGGGCGGGTCAAGTACGGGCGCGGATCGCCCGGTACCGCGGGGGTGCGTCTGGAAACCAGTGGGAGTGGATCGCGCTCGACGGTCCCGGTGATGAGGTCGCTGACGCCATCGAGGCGCTTCAGAAGACCGAGCTCGCGAACAGGCTCGACGCGACTTCGGATCGGGTCGTCGGCGGCGAGGACCAACGCCGGACCGACAACCATGGGGAAAAATAGACGCCGCGGTAAGGCCCGCCCGCGAGGAGGGGCGTGTTCCCCAGCCAAGCAAGGCGCACTGGTGGGTAGCCCTGATGCCCCCTTGGAAGGGAGCGACGCAGGGGATGACTCCGACCTCCGCGACGCCTACGTCCGAGGGACGGTTTCGAGCTTCCGTGCGACTGCAAACCGGCATCTCGCCACCGCGAAGAAGCTGGAGGGGCAAGCGCCCTCCGCCGCCGAGAGGGAGGCGAGACGCGCTATCGATGCCGTGGTTCGCGCGTTCTGGTGGGCCGAAGGCACCGAACTGGAAGAGCGGCAGCACGAGTTCATGCACGCCATCGGACGCTGGACACGCAAGCGCTTTGGATGCGCCCTCGAGTTCGACGGAGAGAAGTACGCGCGTACCTGCCCGATCGACATCGCCCACAAGAGAATGGGGTTTTCGATCGGCTTCACGGGCAAACGGGTGTGCTCGGTGTGCGGTGAAGACCTTTCTGAGTGTCCGCACCGCCGGGGCCGCAGCTACTGGGTCCGCGGAGGGCCGCGCGGATCGGCTCCGTGTCCGGTGTGCCTACAGGAGGCTTGCCGGCACAGGCGAAACCGGCTCTACCGCGTCTCGGTCGTCTCGATGGTCACTGCGATCAAGGGACGTGAGGTCAGCGTCGTCGCGCAGCCGGCCAACCCGGAGGCACGGTTTGTCTCGATCCCCGTCTCCACGGACCGTCTCGTTCATGCGTTCGGGCCCGGGTTCAAAGCTGGGCGCCGCGTTTCATGCGACAAATGCCTCGGCGCTTGCTGGGGTTTCGATGAACTGTCGGAGCGAGCGGAGCCAGGCGGGCGCGCGGGCGCAGTCGTCGGCGCGGCGATGACCGACGCCGGCGAGCTGGGTTTGACCATCGCGTTACCGGGTGACTGGGAGTCCACATCGTGAGGCCGATCGGTCGAACGCTGCGAACCCGACGCTCCTGACCGAAGAGGAGGCGCGCCGACCGCAGAGCGCCCCGTCGCGCGAGAACCAGCGCTCTGCGTCAACGCGGTCGCGGTCATCTCCGATGCGTTCTCGCAGGACCGTCGGTCCCACGCGAATGGATACAGACCGCTCCGCAAGTCGCCAACGATCCAGCGCCACGTGTTGTCCTTGGCGAGGCAATTAGTCGCCTCACCCTGATGTGCTCGACTTTGGCGGCTTCGTCCCACCCAACACTCATCAGCGATCTAGCGAGGTATGCCAACAAGGCTCAGTCCGCTGCCAGTACGACAACTTCCTTCCTGCCGCCACTTCCTCGTCGACCCAAGCGCGCAGCGCGCCCGCTGACGCCGGTTGCGGCGCGACTCGGAACTGGTCCTCGCGCAGGCCTCGTAGTTCCAAGCGCCCCGAGCTACAGAAAGGGCACGCGAGGCCCGATCCCTCGACTTGAAGCTGGCCGTGCATCAGCCCCGATGAGCCGCAGTAATCACAGGCGTCCCCGCCCCCGGCCTGCTCCGCGCCACAAGAGATGCAAAGCGAGTGAACTAGCGGGATTGGAAGACTGCATCCGCACGAGGTACAACGAAGAACGCGATCCATTGGGCGGGCAGGACGTTGCCACACCGTCGGAGGCTCGACGGCGGAAGCGCTCGTCCTTGCGAGAACGTCCTTCAGATATTGCACCGTCCCGTCGCCCTGATCTCCCGTCGGGATCCGGCTCAGCACTACGCCCGCCCGCTCGTAGGCACCAGCCTCGATCAGCACGCTCGCGAGAATCACGCAGGTTGGTAGCGACCCTCGGTCGTCACGGAACGCACGCTCGAGGGCCTCGAGCGCCTTCTCCGGCTGTCCGGTCACTTGATAGTTACGCCCGAGGTTCGTGTTCAGCGTCGACGAGAGCGGATCCGACCGGCGGGCCATCTCGTAATGCGCGATACTCGCATAATGCTGTCCCAATTCGTCGAAACAATCTGCCAGAACGGCGCGTGGCTTCGTTCCCAAACGACTGCATCTCACTAGTGACACCAAGTCGCGAACGGCGGCTCGATGGTTGCCCATCTCTGCTTGGGCGAGAGCGATCCACAGTCTGAAGTCAGCAAAAGTATCATCCACACGTCGTCCCGCCACGGCGACCTCGTGCAGCGCTCGCCAGTCCCGTGCCGCCAGTTCCACCTGGCCGAGCCGGAGATAGGGGTCAGCTAGCGCGGGGACCAGGGTGCGCGCTTGGACCGCCGCGTCCCGTGCTGTGCCCAGATCGTCAGCTCTGAGCGACAGGTATGAGGCGTGGAGCACGCTCTCCGCCTCAGCTGAGGTTCTCTGATCTGGACAAGGAGTTCGCGGCGTGAGGTATCTGTCCATCGCGGAGCGCAGCAGTGACGGATATCGCGCATCAAGGGTGTTGCTGACAGCTAGGTCGCCGCGCAGATGAAAGCCGCGCGGAAGTCGCGTTCCCGCACGGAGCAGGCCGATCTCGCGCAAGACCCCGTTACCCCCATGGCTGACCATTGCCGCAGCGGTAATCTCGTCGAAGACCCACGTTCCACGGAAATGGATGTCAGGATCGCTTTCGAACGCTGCGCGATTATTGATGACGCCTATGTTGACCGAATGGAGATAGCGATGATCTATGATCGCGAGAAATACGTGGCACGAGGCTATTGACGCCACAAACCGTGGTACATCATCCTTAGCCAGGCTATCAGTGCGATCGTAGATCACTATGTTGCCACGGCGTTCTAGCTCGGTCGCAACGGCTGCCACCCATCGATTGTCATTCTCAGTCCCCCAGCGATACGAAATGAACACACGAGGCGGAACCGACAGCGGGAACGGCGCGTCTGCGACCGCCAAGAGGGCCTCAGTAAGCTCGACAAAGCGGACGGTGACGGGACCAAATTCCGCCACTGCCTCGTCGCGGGTGCGCATCGACCCGTCGGCTCTCGCGAGCAGGTCGGTCAAATGCCGATACGCGGGCACGCTCGTGAATTTACCGGAGCGCGTGGTATCTCGGTCGCACGCGGGGTCAGAGGACGTCGACCGGCGCATTACATCAGCGTGGCTCGACCCGCGCACTGGACTCGCTCGCGTAGTGCGTGCGACAGAGATCGCCTGACCAAAGTCAGTCACACCGAGAAGTTCGGGAGACTTCAAACGCCAGGCCGCCGGCCAACACGCAGGCAGTGCTACCCGGTAGATTGCAAGACCCCAAGGCCCGCACGCTGACATACGAGCACGGTTCCCAGGCTTCCGCTTTTCGCGCCTACGAGCGCCCTGTTGGGGTCGGGGACCGGTCCTCCGTCCAAAGCGGAGTCGACGTAGCAGGGGCGCCGCGCACGCAGGCCCGTCAATTTCGGTTGCCAGCGAAGCGCCGAGGATTCGCCAAGCGGCCGGACGCAGGTTGCCGCTGTGGGCCATCGTGCGACCGTGACGTGTGGTGCACCTTATTCGGAGCTCGCGTAGCTCGAGAGTCCGCGGCGCGTCAGCGTGTCTCGAGATTGGGTCCGATGGGCGCGGCAAGGGCGACGGCATCGCGGGGCATGGCGTGAGCCGGCGTGGGAAGGGATCGCAGAACACCATCCCCGGCTGCTACACAGTCGCCGCTCGCAGCGCGGACAGGCTGGAGCGCGTCGTTCTTGGTCGCTGCCGTCCCCCGCACCGCATACCGTCCGTTCATGCGCACGGAGTCAGCGACCTGGTCGCGTACAGCGATCACGCTCTGGAGGACGAGCGCACCGCTCTAGTCGAGCGCATTGATCAGCTTCAGCTCCGGCTGGAGCTTCACGGATCCCTGTTCGACGACTGTCGGAGCAACTGGCCAGCGAGACGCGGCTACTTCGGGAGATCATGACCTTCAGGATCGCCGGCCGCAACTTCGCCTCGAGCGACTTGACTGCGAGGCCAGGAGGTCGCCCGTCGAGGTACTTCTACGCCGCGTGGGAACCGACGCCGTCGTCCACTACCGGGAGCGGTCCTCGATGATGCAAGCTGAGGGCTTCGAGATCGGCGGCCGCAACCCAGTCAACACGTTCCTGACGAACCTAATCGCTCACCCGTACGGCGAGTCGGAGAGCGCAGCGGACTCTACCATTTGGCCGAAACCCGCGAATAGCGGGGAAACACGCTTCCGTCCGACGAGTGTGCAGACGCTGTAGTGGTAGCCGTGTGGCTGCGTACCACTACGAAACAGACTTCTGAGGGACGGACGAACCTTTGGGGTCGGAGGATCAACCCATGAGCACCAAGCAGCGGATGCGCAACGTCCAAGCGTTTGCGGAGCGTGTGTCTGCGCAGAAAGTCGACGCGACTAGACACAAGTGCTTCGTCTCGTACCACTTGGCCGACATCGACGAGGTGACCACATTCCTCGACGACTTCGCGACCGAGTTCATCCCGCGATCCGTCGGGGTCACGGAGGAGGACGACTTCGTCGACAGCACCGACAACGAGTACATCAAGCGTCGCATCCGCGAGGAGTACCTGACCGATTCTACGGTCACGATCGTACTGCTCGGCGGCTGTACGTGGGCTCGAAAGTTCGTCGACTGGAACTGTCCTCGTCCTTGCGCAACGACCCCGCGAATCGCCGCAGCGGACTGCTCGCAATCCCGCTGCCGTCGCGCAACAACACGGCCACGCTTCCAGACCGTGTGAGCGACAACTGGGTCCAAGAAGATGAGTCGGAATCGTATGCCTGTTTTCGGGCCTACCCACCGTCGACCGCGCGCCTGAGAGACGACATCGAGGACGCATTCACTGCCCGAACGAGCAAATCGGACAAGGTCGACAACAGCCGCGACCTGCGAATGTACAACAGCAGTTGCTAGCGAGCGACGACCTATGCATGCCGCGTTTCAACGGTGCCAACCGGCACCAACGTCGAAGCCTCCGCAACAGTCTGGGTGTAGCTGATGACCTACGAAGACTTCGGGCCCGAGCGAATCAAGCACCTGGAGATGATTCAGCTCGTTGTGGCGCGCCTCGGGACCGATTCGTTCCTCGTCAAGGGGTGGGCGGTCACGCTCAATGCGGCGTTGCTTGGCTTCGCGATCAGCGGCAAGGACTGGAGACTCGCGGCCGTCGCGGTGATTCCAACGCTCGCCCTGTGGCAACTGGACACCTACTACCTGCGGGCCGAGCGATTGTTCCGGCAGCTCTACGAGACGGTGCGAACCGGCATTCCTGCCGTCGAGCCGTTCTACATGGGCGCGACAGCACCCTCATTTATTACGAAGGTGGGCGCAGCGAATCCCGATGCTGTCAGCAAGTGGTGGACGATCGCTTGTAGCCAGACGATCACCATCTTCTACGGCGTGCTGGCCGCTGTAGCCATCGCTCTCAGTGCGGTGCTCTACCTCAGCTAAGCTTCGTGTCAGCAGACGTAAGCGCGTCGCGTAACAGGGCAGCGATCGCCGGGACCTGGCTGGCCGCTTGGCTCACGTCAGAGTCTGGCCAGATCCGCCCGAAACCATCGCTCGACCAGCGTGGTACCACGTGGAGATGTACGTGGAAGACCGTCTGCTCCGCCGCTGCGCCAGCCGAGGTGATGAGGTTGAGGCCCTCAGGCTGAATGATGCGCCTCAACGCCACGCCCACCTGTTGAGCTGCCTGCGTAAGCGAGCACGCAAGGTGCGCTTCAAGAGCCCAAAAATCTGGAACGTGGACACGCGGAATGATCAACGTATGGCCGTTGGTAGCCGGCTCGGGAGGAAAGAACGCGACCCATTCGGGTGCTTCGGCGACGACGAGCACAGTGGAGTCCTGGCCGTTCGCAATCTGGCAGAACGGACACGACTCGTCGCGGCCGCCGGCAAGCTCCGACTGATGGGTCACGGCCGTCATTGTGCATTTCCCTTCGGTTGGACCAATGATCGCGGCGCTCGACGGCCGTAGCAGGGGACGTACGTACGTTCGTGTCCGTCACTTCCGTCAAGCTGGTGTCTTTGGTACCTCGTGGATTCGCTTACAAGGAGGCGCAGATGATGCCACCAGCTCGAAAACCTCTTGGTCCCGCATCGCGCAAACCGGTCGGGACGAAGCTTCGCCTGAAGCCCAAGACGCGGGTGTTCGTCAGCTTCGATTTCGACCACGATCGCGTCCTCCGAGACTTCGTAATTGGACAGGCGAAGCTCGCGGATTCGCCGTTCCATGTGGCTGATTGGTCATTGAAGGAGGCCGCACCGTCTCGTACCTGGAAGCTTGAGGCAGAGCGTCGAATAGCCCGTGCGGAGATTGTCCTGGTTATGGTCGGCCCGTATACCCATCGGGCACCGGGCGTTCTCGCCGAGGTCGCCATCGCCAGGCGTCTTGGAGTTCCCGTCCGCCAGGTCGTCGGGTACAAGGACTCGACGCCGCGCCCCGTTGCGAACGCTGGCAGGTTGTATCGGTGGCAGTGGTCAACGATGAAGACGTTGCTCGCCAAGCCAGCACGCCGTCCCACCTAAGTCGGCAACGCGAACAGACGATGCTAGTGTCGCTCTTCGACGTTTCCGGCGCTTTCGCCCCTGCGGATCACGACTCGCGCCGGCGAGGCTCGAGGCAACCATCGAGAGTGCTGCTGTGCGCGAGAAGCGACACTGCGCGTGATCGCCGGTGGAGTCGCGGGAGACGTCGAAGCCGCCGCACTGGGCGATAGTTTGACCACGTGCCGGAGCCGAGGAAGAAGATCGAGGCCCGCACCCGGAAGCTTCTGTGGATCGCCGCGGATCGTTGCGCCTTCCCCGGCTGCGACCAGCCTCTGGTTGACGTGGCGGCGAATGGCGAGCGAACGCTCGTCGGCATCGAGTGTCACATTG
>Ga0136631_10000531_pt1 | contig 11894 bp, 14 predicted proteins | sample AntDrymUQ6012206_2_FD_104655 | JGI IMG/M metagenome (GOLD analysis project Ga0136631, IMG submission 104655) | Polar desert sand microbial communities from Dry Valleys, Antarctica - metaG UQ601 (22.06) | ecosystem: Environmental > Terrestrial > Soil > Desert | place: Antarctica: Dry Valley... | reverse complement strand
TGACCTTCTCGGTGGCGATCACCGTGAGGTTGGCCACCTCCTTTCGGATCTGGTCGAGCGAGCGCTGGGTCTCGGTCTCGATGTCGCGGCGCGTGGACTCCATCAGCTCGTCGCGGTAGCGCTTGGCCTCTGCCTTCGACTCGTCCTGCATGGCGTCGGCGGCGCGCCGTGAGCGGGAAACGATGTCGTCCGCCTGCTCGCGAGCCTCCTTCAACCGGGCGCGGTACTCGACCAGCAGCTCGTCGGCTTCCTTCTTCGTGCGCGCCGCCGAGTCGATCGACTCGTCGATCGCGCGTCGCCTCTTGTCCAGCGCCTCCGCGATGCGCGGGAAGGCCAGCTTGGACAGCACGTAGTAGGTGATGCCGAACGCAATCAGCGTCCAGAGCATCAGGCCCAGGCCCGGGGTGACGAGGAAGTTGCCTCCCCCCGATTCCGCGGCCAGCGGGGCGATGTTCAGTGCGTCGACCATCGACCTAGAGGAAGAACGCGATCAGGCCGAAGATGAACGCGTAGAAGATGATCGCCTCGGTGAGGGCGAACCCGAGCCACTGGATGCTCGTGATCTCCTCGCGCATCTCGGGCTGGCGGGTGACCGACTCGATCACCTTGCCGAAGATGTAGCCCACCCCGATGCCCGGACCGATCGTGCCGAGACCGGCGCCGATGCCTAGCGCGATCGACTTCAGGCCGGGGGTCGGGTCGGCTCCCTGAGCGAGCTGTAGCAGAGAGTTCATGAGGTGGTCCTCCTTAGTGTTGGGCGGCGGTAGCGCTGCCGAGGTAGATGGACGTCAAGGTGGCAAAGATGAAGGCCTGGAGGCCCGCGATCAGGACGATCTCGAACATGAAGAAGGCGATCGCGATCGGCAACGTGAACACGCCCAGCGCTGCCAGGCCGAGTAGCACCACGAGCCCGCCGCCCATGAACAGGATCAGCAGGTGGCCGGCGAGGATGTTGGCGAAGAGTCGCACGGACAGGGAGATGATCCGGACGAACTGGGAGATCGCCTCGATCGCGAAGATCGGCACGGTCATCGCCTTCGGTGTGCCGGCCGGGATCCAGCTCTTGAAGTAGGGCATGAGGCCCTGGGCGCGGATTCCCTCAACGTGGTAGCTGAACCACACCATCAGCGTGAGCATCAACGGGACCGACAGGTTGGCGGTGGCCGCGTAGAGAGCGAAGCTCGGCACGCTCACACCTAGGATGGTGACCGGCTCCTCGGTGTTCACCGGCAGCGGGATGTAGCCGATCAGGTTCGAGAACAGGATGAAGAAGAACAGGGTCCCGATGAACGGGAACCACTTCAGGGCGAGCTTGTCGTCCATGTTCCCGCGCGTGATCTGGTTGCGCGCGAGGTCGTAGGCCGCCTCGACCGCGGTCTGCACGCGGTTGGGCCGCTCCTGCATGCGCTTGGCGATGTAGAGCATGGCGATCGTGGTCAGGGCGCACGCCAGCACGAGGTAGAGCACCGCCTTGTTGAGGCTCATGTCGAACGGCCCGAGCTTCAGCTCCAGCCAGGGGTCGAGCTTGAACTCGTTCTGGGGCTGGAACTCCTCGTTCTTGCCCTCGCTGGGCGCCACGAGGTTGACCAGGATCGCGAGGACGATCAGGCCCCCGAGCCCGAGGAAGACCTTGACCTTGGTGCTCATCGGCGCGCCTTGGGGTCGTCGAAGGGCCGGAGGATCATCTGCATCGGGAAGTAGATCGAGAACAGCGTGATGCACAGGATCGCCGCGGCCAGGCCATCCTCGCGCGCGCCGGCGAGCCCCACGGCCATGATCGACCCAGCCGTCAGCCAGCCGCGCGCGATCATGCTGCCGGCCAGCAGGCCGACCACCGTGCGCGGGTCCTCACTGGCCTTCGCCTTGGCCTGGGCGAGGGCGTTGATGCCGCGCTGCACCAGCCAGGCGCCCGCGGCCACCGTGTAGCCGAGCATGGGAAGGCCCGCCAGCAGGAACAACGGCAGGGCCGCGGCCAATGCCACGAGATCGAGATAGCGGACAAGGGCCAGGCCCACACCGGGCCCGCCTGCCTGTCCGTGTGTTTCCAAGGCGTGGGTCGTCAAATGGAGTCGTCCCGCAGAGTCCGGATGACTCTATAGGAGGGATGCCGGTGACGACCACTTGGTGGCAGGTGCCGCGAGAGGGGTGACGTCTCGTTATCCGGCGGCGCTCAGACCACGCGCAGCAGCGCGTCCACCACGCGCTCGTCGAACTGCCGGCCGGCCTCGCGGCGCATCTCCTCCGAGGCGGCCTCGGGGTCGAGCGGCGCGCGATATGGACGTTCGGCCGTCATGGCCTCGTAGGCGTCCGCGGCCGCCAGGATGGAGCCCTCGAGCGGCAACTCCCCAGCCTTGCGTCCCGCGGGGTAGCCCCCACCGTCCGGACGCTCATGGTGGGCCAGGATCCACTCCCCCAGCTCGGTGTACTCGGTGGTGTCCAGCATCCGCGCGCCGATCTCGGGATGGGATCGCACCAGCTCCCACTCGCGCTCGCTGAGAGGCCCGGACTTCACGACCAGTTCGTCCGGCATGCCCACCCGCCCCACGTCGTGAAGGATGCCGGCGAGCCGCACGCACTCAACGGCGTCGGGCGGCAGGCCCAGCTCGCGCGCGATCAGCTCGGCGTAGCGGCCCACCCGGCGACAATGCGTGGAGCTCCCGGAGTCGCGCACGTCGAGTGCTTCGGCGAGGGTGAGCAGCGTGGCCAGGTCCACCGGGGCCTCGTCGCGGCCGGGCCGCGACGTGCGGGCGAGGATGCCGGGCACCTCCGCGCTGGAGATCACCGACCGGTTGCGCCCCAGCCGCTTGGCGGCGTACAGCGCCTGGTCACCGGCCTGCAGCAGCGCCTCGGCCGTCTGGCCGTGCACCGGGAAGCTCACGATGCCGAAGCTCACGGTGAGCGGTCCCACCTCGGAGTCCTCGAACTCGGTCTCCACCGCCGTGCGCAGACGCTCGGCGACGATGTAGGCGCTGTGCTCGTCGGTGTCCGGTGCGAGAACGGCGAACTCCTCGCCACCCACCCGCGCCGCCGAGTCCCAGCTGCGCTTGCCGCGCAGGATCGCGCTCCCCACGCGCTGGAGGGCCTCGTCGCCCGCCGCGTGCCCAAAGCGGTCATTCACGCGTTTGAAGCCGTCGAGATCGCCCACGATCACGCTCAGCCCCTGCTCAGTGCGCCGCGCGCGCTCGATCTCCACGTCGAAGACCTCGGTGAAGCCGCGCCGGTTGAGCAACCGGGTGAGCGGGTCGCGGCGGGCGGCGTCGCTGAGCTCGGCGATCAGGCTGTTGAGCCGGTCGCGCGCATAGGCCACCAGCAAGCCCCCCGTCGTAAGGGTGGCAATCGTGGTCGCCCAGGCCGCCACCGGCACGTAACCCGGGTCCTGTGCCACCAGGAGGACGGCGAACATGATGCTCAGGGCGGCCATGTGCGCCAGCGCCCACCTCACCGAGAAGAAGTAGAAGGCGAAGAGCGCGGGCCACAGGTAGGGCAGCGGCGTGGAGTCGGCGCCCTCCCCCCAGAACTCGACCGCTCCGGTTGCGATGGCACTTGCGACCAGGACCCCGATGTGGAAGAGCCACAGCGGCAGGTGGTCATAGACCGCCAGGGCCGCGAGGGCCAGCAGCCCCGTGGCCACCGCGAGCCACGCCATCCCGCGCTCGTCCAGGGCCGGGGAGTGGGGCAGCGCAATCGCCAGGAGTGCGATAACGGCCCCCGTGGTCGCGAACCAGAACCCGGCGCTGGCCATCGCCGCCGGGGTGCCGGGAGCCGCGACCGCATCCTCCACCGAGGTCCGCCATCCCACCCGCTGCCTGAGGGGCCGGCTCATCTGGGGCGTGCCGCCTTCCCTGGGGTTGTGAGATTGCGGGCCAATGGCGCGAGCCGTGGCTGCCGCGGCAGGTGTCGCCTGCCTGGAATCCATTCCAGCGTCAATACTAGGTCGACCTCCGGGATTACGCCAATGTGGCTCCAGCGCGACATAGACCTCCAGCCGTTCCCGCGCGGCTTTCACCTCGTCACCCGAGAGGTCCTGTCTGCCGTGCCCGAAGTGGGCGACATCGACATCGGACTGCTGCATCTGTTCATCCGGCACACCTCCGCGTCGCTCAGCCTGAATGAGAACGCAAGTCCTGACGTCCTGGCGGACTTCGAGTCCTGGTTCTCCGAGGCTGTTCCCGAGAACGCTGGCTACTGGACTCACACCCTCGAGGGGCCGGATGACATGCCGGCGCACGTCAAGGCTTCGCTGCTCGGTCCGTCGCTCACGCTGCCGATCCGGGACGGCTCGCTCGCCCTCGGGACGTGGCAGGGGATCTATTTGTGCGAGCACCGCGACCGGGGCGGTGGGCGGTCGCTGCTTGCGACCGTCTGGGGGGAGTAGGGCTCGCGAAGCCGTCCCCTCGGTGGCAACTATGTCTTCACGACACGTAGGCCGAGATGGACTTGAAAAGTCGATGCTTCTGCACGCGACATCCACACCTTCTTCGCCGGCGACGTGGGCGTCGACGGCCGCGGCCCGGAGAGCCACGCCACCGAGTTCGTGGGCGGCTCGGTCACATCGCTCGGCGTGCCGAGACCGTGGAGTCCACCGGCGGGGCCCCGATCCCGCGCGAGCAGAGCACGCTGCTCACCAACAACTTCCGCACCACCGACCCCCACATCAAGTACACCGAGCAGCAGAGCAGGGGCTACGGCATCCTCGAGGCCCGGCCGGGGGAGCTGCTGGTGGAGTTCAAGGGCGTCGACGCGATGACCAAGGGCGCTCCAGCTCGCAGCCTCGGACGCTTCCGAGTCGCCTCCGGATCGCAGCGTGTGGAGGTACTTTCGCGCGCCTCCTCAGCCGCCTGACACCGGGTCGAACTCGCCAGTCTCAACCTCGCGCTCGATCTCATCGTCGATCTCCTCCTGGGTGAACGCCTGGCGGCGTAGCTGCCGCTCTCGGAAGCGGCGGAACTTCAGGATCTCGAGCACGAGCACGAGGTAGATACTGGCCGCCACGGCCAGCAGGCCGAACGCCGCCATCACGATCGCCCAGCCCGCGTTGAGCGCGCCGTCGTCGTCCGAGTAGGGCACGAAGCGCAGGGCCAGCGCGAGCGCCGCCAGCGACACCGTCCACGCGTAGAGGTAGAGCACGGTCTTGCGTGCGGAGAACCCGATGTTCGCGAAGCGGTGATGGAAGTGCCAGCGGTCGGCCGAGTAGACCGGCCGGCGGTACTTGATCCGCTTGACCACGACAAAGGTGGCATCCAGAGCAGGCACCGCAAGGATCACAAGCGGGAAGAACAGCGCCACGACCGCAGCCGTCTTCAGCACCCCCTGGATCGCGACGGACGCCAGGAGTAACCCGAGCAGGTTGGAGCCCGAGTCGCCCATGAAGATCGAGGCGGGGTGGAAGTTGTGGCGCAGGAAGCCCACGGCTGCGCCGGCCACCGCCGCCGCCAGCACCGCGGCGTCGAGGCGGTCGAGCGACAGCGCGATGATCGCGAAGGTGGCCGCGGCGATCGTGCAGACGCCGGCGGCCAGGCCGTCCACGCCGTCGGTGAAGTTCACGACGTTCATCACGGCCACCATTCCGACGAGCGTGAGCGGGATGCCCCAGTTGCCGAGGTCGAGTGGGTCCACGAACGGCAGCGTGATGTTCTCCACCCTCACCTCCGAGAACACCGGGATGGCCGCGGCGGCGAACTGGCCGGCCAGCTTCAGGAACGGCGACAGGCCCTCCTTGCGTGCGTCGTCCACCGCGCCGATGAAGGCAATCGCCGCAGCACCGCCGAGGATCCCGCGGGTCTCGCTGTTCCAGGGCAGGAACAGGACGCCGGCCACCAGCACGCCGGCGAGGATCGCCAGCCCACCGAGGCTCGGCGTGGGCCTGTCGTGGAGGCTGCGCTCCCGGGGAAGGTCGATCGCGCCGACGCGGTGGGCGAGTTGCCTGGCAAGGGGCGTGAGCACCAGTGCCACCGCGCCCGCGACCAGGAACGCCCAGAGCGCCTCGAGGTCGTTCATCCGTTCGCACTGTAACCCGGCGGGTGGCCGGTGCCGGAGCGGTGGCTCTGCCAGTTGTGAACGCGAGTAGGCTGGCGCCACCCCGTCGCTTCAGAAGGAGAGGTTTCATCGATGTCCTCCAGGCTCCCGAAACACCTCGGACTCGCCCTGATCGCCGCAGTGCTGGCGGCTCTCATGGTCGCTCCAGCCATCGCGCAGGCCCAGCGGCCGAAACCCCCCACGCTCAAGGTGATGACCCGCAACATCTACCTCGGCGGCAACATCTTCCTCCCCATAGAAGCCCAGAACCGGCAGGAGTTCGAGCAGAAGACCCAGGAGCTCTGGGACCAGGTGAACTTCACGAATTTCCCCGCCCGTGCGAAGCTGCTGGCGAAGGAGATCAAGCAGCAGAGCCCGGATCTGGTGGGCCTGCAGGAGGTAGCGCTCTGGCGCCGCAGCCCCACGGGCGTGAAGGACGGCTTCCAGACGCCGTCCACGATCGTGGTCTACGACTTTCTTAAGACCCTCCAGCGCGAGCTGATGGCGCGCGGACTGCGCTACCGCGTGGCGGTCGTGCAGCGCGAGACCGACATCGAGGCGCCCACGCGCGAGTACGACGTGCGCCTCACCATGCGCGACGCGATCCTCGTGAAGCGCAAGCGCAACGGGGTAAAGGTGCTCCGCAAGCGCTCCAAGCAGTACAAGGCCGACGTGTCGGTGCCGACGCAGGGCGGCACCTTCACCAGCGATCGTGGCTGGACCTATGTGGACGCGTCGCTGGCGGGCCGAAAGTTCCGCTTCCTGAACACCCACCTCGAGTCGTTCCTGGAGGACCCGCGGGTCAAGCAGGCGAAGGAGCTCGTGGCCCGCGGAGGCCCAGCGCGCTCGAAGAACCCGGTGATCCTCGTGGGTGACCTCAACTCAGATCCGAAGAACCGGACGGGCGCGAGCCCGGTGGCCTACCGGACCCTGATCAGGGCCGGCTTTAAGGACAGCTGGACGCAGGCCAAGGGGCGCGCACCCGGCCTCTCTTGCTGCCTGAAGCGCCCGACCGCCGACGACCCGCCCCCCTTCCCCGGCGACCACCGCATCGACCACACGCTGGTGAAATCGCCGATCAGGGGGCTGAGGGCGAAGATCGTAGGCAACGACCCCAGCAATCGCACAAGCACCGGGCTGTGGCCGTCCGACCACGGCGGAGTGGCGACCACATTGCGGCTGGGGCGCTAGCCAAAGCGGGCGCCTGGGCCCCGGCTCAGGCGCCCGGCAGCACCCAGAAAGCGACCACGGCGTACTGCAGTCCCGCGGCCACGATCACCAGCAGGTGGAACACCTCGTGGTAGCCGAACACCGTAGGCACGGGGTCGGGACGGTGGCGTGCGTACACCACGGCCCCCACGGTGTAGAGCAGGCCGCCGAGCGCGACCATCGACGACGCCGTGATGCCCACCGCCGAGACGAGTCCCGGAGCCGCCGCCACGGCCACCCAGCCGAGCAGCACGTAGATGGTGGCCGCCAGCCAGTTCGGGGCATCGATCCAGACGAGCTTGAGGATCACTCCCCCGATCGCGCCCGCCCAGACCACTACGAGGATCACGTCGGCCAGCGTGCCATCCAGGGCGAGAAGCGCGAAAGGCGTGTAGGAGCCCGCGATCAGCATGAAGATCGCCGAGTGGTCGAGGCGGCGCATCCAGCGGCGGGCGTTGGGCCGGCGCCAGTTCACGCGGTGATAGAGCGCACTGGTCCCGAACAGGAGCACCACGCACGAGGCATAGATCGCCGCTGCCGTGGTGGCGCGGCCCGGAGCAGCGGTGATCACCAGCGCAATGCCCAGCCCGACGGAAACCAGGAACGCCCACTGATGCGAGACACCGCGCAGGCGCGGCTTGACGAGCAGGGGGGGCTGGGTGGCGCCGGCCATCTCCGTCCAGGCTACCTGCTCCGTCGAGGGCTCAGGCCGCCTCGGCCACGCGCGCCAGGCGCCGGACCAGCAGCCCCACCAGCGGCCCATAGCTCGCCCCGAGCACGGTCTCCAGCGGTCCAGGCGCGCTGATCTCCACGGCCACCTCGCAGCCCGATCCGAGTGGCGTGACGCTGTGTACGAGCGATACCGGCCCGACCTCCCACGTCCACGAGCGGCCGGGATCCTTGGCGGTCACCACGGCCGGCACCGGAACCGCTCCGAGCAGACGCGCCGCGCCGCGAGCGCCCACTTTCACCTCGGGGTCCCCCAGCCCCCACGCCCCGCGCACGTGCGGCGCCCACTCGTGCCAGCGCGCCGGCCGGGCCACGAGAGACCACGCTTGGGCCGGTGGGGCGGCGGAGCGGGCGCGGTAGCTGAGCATCAGGGTGTCTACGCGGCTCAGCCGGCGGCCGGCTCACCGTCCGCGGGCGAGTCGCGCAGCTGGTGGGCCTCGGTGAAGAAGCCGCGGTAGCCCAGTCCAGTGGCAACCACGGCGGCCAGCGAGACGGCGCCGAGAAGGATCCACAGCAGGATCAACTGGAGGCGCACGGCGTCCACCGGCTCGGCACCCGCCACCAGGCTGCCCACGAGCACTCCGGGGAAGGTCACGATGCCGGTGGTCTTGGTCTGGTCGATCAGCGGGATCAGGCCCGAGCGCAGGCTGCGCGTGACCAGCCCGCTCGCCGCCTGCCGGGCGGTGGCACCAAGGGCGAGCGTGGCCTCCAGCCGTCCGCGCTCTGCCGACACCTCGTCGGCTAGGCGGTTGAGCGCCACGGCGGCGGCCGTCATGGCGTTCCCGATAACCATGCCGCCCACCGGCACGAGGTAGCGCGCCTCAGCCTCGAACACCCCTAGCGCCAGCACCAACCCGAGCGTGAGGGCGGTGGAGATGGCCAGGGCGGTCACGATCGGGCCGAGCGCGCCCGGCACCCCGCGCGCCCGGCCACGGGCCGTGAACGCGCCGAAACCAACCATCGCCACCAGCAGGACCACCACGAGCCACAGGCTGTCGGAGTCGAAGATCGCCTGGATCACGTACCCGACGGCGGTGAGCTGCAGGAACGACCGCAGAACGGCGATCCCAAGGTCGGCCTCCAGGTCGGCCTGCCGCCACAACGAAGCTGCCGCCGCGATCGCCACCAGCGCCAGCGCAGCCGCCAGCTCGCCGAGCGTCACGTTCACGCCGGTCACACCACAGCTCCCGCGTTCAGCTCGAGCACGTTCGAGCCGGCCAGCCGCTCCGCCTGGCCGCGGTCGTGGGTGACCACCACCGCCGAGGTGTCCAGCTCGCGTCCGAGCTCTGACAGCGTGCACTCCACCCCCGCGCGCGACTCCTCGTCCAGCGCCGATGTGGGCTCATCCAGCAGCAGCACCTCGGGATCGAGCGCCAGCGCCCGGGCCAGCATCACTCGCTGCTGCTCGCCCACCGACAGCCGGCCCGCCTCCCGGGCGGCGTAGGACATGTCAAGCCCGGCCAGCTCCAGACAGCGCGTCACGTCGGCGTCGCGCCCGCACAGCCGGGGGCCCAGCCGAACGTTGCGCGCCACGTCGCCCTCGACCAGTGCCGGAAGCTGTGGCACGAGACACACGCGCCGGCGCAGGTCGAGTGGGTCGAGGCCGCGCACATCGTCCCCGGCGTATGCCACCGTGCCCGCGTCAGGATCGGCCAGCCGGTTGAGCAGGCGCAGGAGGGTCGACTTGCCCGACCCCGATGGCCCGCGTACCGCCGTCATGCCCTCGGCGATGTCGAGATCGAGGTCGCGGAACACGGGCCGGCCGCCCCGCGAGGCGAGCACGCCGCGGAGCGAGAAGAGGCGGCCGCCGGTCACGGCCGGGCGCTAGATGGTGGCGGCGCCCGCGAGCTGCGGGTAGAGGGGGTAGCGCTCGGCCAGCGCGCGCGTGCGGTCTGACAGCTCGGCCTTGGCCGAGTCCGAGAAGTCGCCCGTGAGCGTCTCGGCGATCACGCGGCCCACCTCGCGGAAGTCGTCCGCGTCGAAGCCGCGGGTGGCCAGCGCCGGAGTCCCCACGCGCAGCCCTGACGAGACTGCCGGGGGCCGGGGGTCGAATGGGACCGCGTTGCGGTTCACGGTGATGCCGATCTCGGCGAGGCGGTCCTCCGCCTGCTGGCCGTCGAGGTCCGAATCGCGCAGATCCACCAGCACAAGGTGGACATCGGTACCGCCGGTGAGCACGTTCACCCCGGCGCCGAGCAACTCCTCCGCGAGCACGGCCGCACCCTCGCGGGTGCGCCGCTGGCGCTCGCGGAACAACTCCGACTGGGCGATCTTCATCGCCACGGCCTTGCCCGCCACCACGTGCATCAGCGGACCGCCCTGCTGACCGGGGAACACGGCGGAGTTCACCTTCTTGGCGTACTCCTCACGGCACATGATCATTCCGCCGCGCGCACCGCCCAGGGTCTTGTGAACCGTGGTGGTCACGAGGTCGGCGTGGGGTATCGGGCTGGGGTGCTCGCCCGCGGCCACGAGGCCGGCGAAGTGCGCCATGTCGACCATCAGCAGCGCCCCGATGGAGTCCGCGATCTCGCGGAAGCGCGGGAAGTCAAGCTCGCGCGGGTAGGCCGACCATCCGGCGAGCACCAGCTTGGGCTTGAACTCCTCGGCCAGGCGCTGGAGTGCGTCCATGTCCAGCCGCGAGTCCTCCTCGCGCACCCCGTACGCGACGATGTCGTAGAACCGCCCGGAGAAGTTGATCTTCATGCCGTGGCTGAGGTGACCACCGTGGTCGAGCTTCATGCCGAGGATGCGATCGCCGGGCTCGAGCAGCGCCTGGTAGGCGGCGGCGTTGGCCTGCGCGCCGGCGTGGGGTTGCACGTTCACGTGCTCCGCGCCGAAGAGCTCCTTGGCTCGCGAGATGGCCACGTCCTCGGCCACGTCCACGTACTCGCAACCACCGTAGTAGCGCCGGCCGATGTAGCCCTCCGCGTACTTGTTGGTGAGCACCGAGCCCTGGGCGTCGAGGATGGCCTGCGGCACGAAGTTCTCCGAGGCGATCATCTCCAAGGTGGTCTCCTGGCGACGCGCTTCGTCCTCGAGCACGCGCGCGATCTCCGGGTCTACCTCGGCGATGGGCTTGGTGAAGTAATCGGGCGGGAGGTCGCTCACTCAGGCCACGGTACCAGCGCGGCAGGACCGCGATGCGCCCGCCCGAGGCGGGCGCATCGCGATGTCTGCCGTTCGAATCGGCGCCGGGTCAGCCGGCGGCGAGCTGCGGCGTTGGATCGGCGTAGGAGCCCTGCATGGAGACCTGCCCATCGAGGAAGTTGCCTCCTGTTCCGCCGCACCCCTGGGGCGCGAAGCATAAGAGGTAACCCGCGATGGTTCCGGAAGCGGAAGGGGTGCAAGCGGGTGGACGAGGGAACCCGGCTGTCCCGAACCCTCCCGTTGTAGCTCGTGAGGTTGGAGGAGATGTTGTTCACGGGCGCGTTGCCCGAGCACGGGATCGAGCGGTACGCAAAGAGCCACTGAGCCCGTGTCCGGCCGGCGCAGCGTGGGCGTCGTGGCACCACGATCCGATCGGGCAGCCACGCCGTCCAGCCAACGCGGCGAGCGCCCACCCGACAGCCGCCTCGCGCAGCCGGGCGAGAGTACCGATACCGTCGTGGTCCCTCGGACCCTCGATGCGGCCGGCAGCACCGATGTCGAACCGCGGATGGCCGCGCGATCAAGGCGAGCCACTGGAAGGCAGGGCTTGCCGGCCTGCTCGGCCTCTTCCTGATCGTCGCAATCTTCCTGAGGCGCCGCGCCGTCCGAGTGGTCGCGCGCCGGCCGCTCGACCCGCCGCCTGCCGCGGTGTCGGCGCCCGAACCGGAGCCATCCCCGACCGACGATTCCATCGAGGCCGAACTCCAGGAGATGATCTCCGAAGAGCGGGCCCGCGAAGCGCTCGAGCCCGCTCGGGAAACGGTCGAAGCCGGTCATTGAGCGGTGTTGGG
>Ga0136631_10000530_pt1 | contig 11900 bp, 16 predicted proteins | sample AntDrymUQ6012206_2_FD_104655 | JGI IMG/M metagenome (GOLD analysis project Ga0136631, IMG submission 104655) | Polar desert sand microbial communities from Dry Valleys, Antarctica - metaG UQ601 (22.06) | ecosystem: Environmental > Terrestrial > Soil > Desert | place: Antarctica: Dry Valley... | reverse complement strand
GCTGTGGCCGTCGCGGCATGAGACCGACAGGCGATCACTGCGACGGCCTTGGACGCGAAGCATTCGAACAGGTCGCGATAACCGCTCAGCGAGGCCGAGCGCGCGAAGATGCGCTGGACCCGCGCGTGCCCGCGCCCGCCCAGCTCGCTCGCCAGCTGCGGGTTGCGCAGCAGCGTGAGCACGGCGAGCGCGAGCGCGTGCGTGTCGCCCGGAGCGGCGACCATGCCGCAGCCGCGGACGACCTCCGGCACCCCGCCGACGCCGGTCGAGACCACCGGCCTGGCCTGGGACATCGCCTCCAGCAGCGCCATCGGCAGTCCCTCGGAGATGCTCGTCATCAAGACCATGTCTGCCTCTCGGATCGCGGCGTTGGGATCATGGGTGGGTCCCATGAACTGGAAGCGGTCGCCAAGCCCCAGCCGGGCGTGCAGCTCGTAGCAGGAGCGCCCGTAGGCCTCTTGGCCCTGCGTCACAGGGCCGAAGTAGCGGAAGGTCGCTTCGGGCAGCCGGGAGATCACCTCCGCGGCGACGCGCAGCATGGTGTGCACGTCCTTGAGCGGATCGATCCGGCCGACTGCGACGACCGAGCAGTCGCGCGGTGCCTGCGTGGGCTCGGGTGGCTGCTCGACGCCGTTGCGGATCACATGGATCTTGCTCGGATCGACGCCCAGCCCCTGCTCCCAGCTGGCGTTGGCCTCCGTGACCGGCGAGATGACATCGGCGGTTTCGTACGCCGAGCGCGCCAGCCCCCGAGCCAGGCGGGTCGAGACGAAGCGCTCGCCGGGCGAGGCCGGCGAGCGCACCGCCGCGAAGTAGCTCTCGCGCAGATAGACGCCGTGCTCGGTGAGCACGACCGGCGTTCCGTACAGGGCCTTGGCCACGGTCGCCGGGATTCCAGCCCAGCCCGCCGCCGTGACGTGCAGGATGTCCGTTGTCGGCACGGGCTCGGCGGCGGTGCGCGCGACCCAGTAGAGGATCTGGTAGAGCGTCGCGGCCTCGTAGGTGTCCAGCTCGGGCGCCGCGGCCGCGTCGGGCGTGCGTTCGTCGAGGACCTGGCGCAGCCCCGCCAGGAACGTCTCCCAGCCCTCGCGGTGGCGAAAGACGCTGCGCACGCGGTGCGGGCGTCGGCGGCACCACACCAGGGCTTGCGTGAGCTCGTCGCGGTCGCCGTCCCAGCCCATCAGGCCCCGGACGAGCACGTTCGGCAGGTCGAGCCGCAGGCCCGGTTCCCCGTGCCGGCGCCAGCGCCAGCCGGGCAGTCCCTCCGACCACAGCTCGACCGGTGCTTTGACCTTCACGTTGTCGGGCAGCTCCAAGCCGCTGTTGTGCGCGGCCCCGGCGCCCACGATCGGAAGGATCTCCCAGTCGATCTCGGGCAGGCCGCGCACGAGATAGTCGCACCACGAGCTCACTCCACCCATCGCGTAGGGATAGGTGCCCTCGGTGATCATGAGGACCCGCAGGCGCCGCTCGGCGGCGGCGTTACGCGAGCGCGAGGACCACATGGCCATCCTCCGGTCCGATCGGCACTGTCCAGCTGCACGGCTCGGCCAGTCGCTCGTCCTCGATCGCCCACGCCCCGGTGACCGGGATCTGGACCGGCTCGGTGCTGCTGAGATGCAGTCGGCCATCCTCGACGAAGGCCGTGACCGTGCGGCTGTGCAGCGCGTCCTGCCACGCCGCCTGGCGGGCGAGCTCGGCGCCGGTCTCGGCAAGCGTCGGCTGCACGAGCTCGACGGAGAACAGCTCGCGGTGGCGATCGAGAACCTCGTCGACGAGCTCGTAGTGCATCCGGTCGCCCGCCAGGTTGGACTGGTGCAGGTAGTGCGGTCGTGGGTCGTTGGCCAGGATGTGGGCGAGCATCGTCTGGGCCTCGAGCTCGAGGAAGCGCGTCCAGCTCGTGGCGGGTGCCAGCCGCGTCCCCCTCCCGTCGCTCGGCTCGCGGCCGATCCGGGTCAGGAACAGGTGGCGGTACTCGTCCAGCTGCGCCTCGCGCGTGCAGACGTCGAAGTACATGTTCGTGGGGTGGCGCGGGACGGTGCGCGCCAATCCGATCCTGCGCTGCACGGGATCGCGGGAGTTGTCGGCGGCGATCCAACGCACGCCCGTGTCGGCCAGTGCGTCGGGCAGCTGGGGGTTGCCAAGACCGGAGTGACCACCGGTGACCAGTTCGCTGTCGTCGATCGCCAGGCCCGCGGCGCCCGCGAAGGCGACGTTGGCGCGGATCTCGGTGCGCAGCGTCGCCGTGTCGAGCGCGTCGAAGTCGAGGTGGCTGAACGTGTGGTTGATCCAGCCGAAGTCCGCCTTGTGCTCGAGCAGGGCCGCCGTCAGGTCGTCGGCCTGCTGCGCGCCATGGCCGTTGAAGGTCATGTCCAGGCGCATGCCGCGTTCGCGCGACCAGCGCACCGCGGCCTCCACGTCCTCGCGCTGCATCCTGATCTGCGCGGGCCCGGTGCGAGCGGACTGCGGATCCCAGCTGTCGTCGGACAGGAACACGTCATCGACCTGCAGTCCCAGGTAATGATTCTGCTGGCCGAGGTAGACGCCGCGCGTGACCCAGCGCAGCATCCCGTGACGCAGGAGCTGGACGTGGATCATCGCGGGGTTGCCGTCCACGGTGCACACCATCTCCTGACGGCCGTCGGGATGCGTGTAGACGCCCACCAAGGCGCTGTTCTGCGGGCCGGCGACGAGCGTCGTGAAGTTGTCGTCGGCCGGCTTGGCCAGGTAGCCGTAGGCGTTGGGATCCACCGGGACGTCGCCGCGCAGCTCGCCGAACACGGCCCGGCCCGCAGCGGTCAGGCGACCCGAGAGCGCGGCGGTAGCGCCGGCGGACGTCGGCGCACTGAGCCCGTACAGCGCCGACGGGTAGGCGAAGCCGGTGATGCGGCGGATGCCGAAGCTCCGTTCGAAGTCGGCGAGCGCGGCCCACTCGTCGGCGTTCAGCGCGGAGACGTAGCGCGCGCCGTCGAAGGTCGGCAGCCCGCCGGCGGCCACGATCACCGCCTGATAGCGCGCTCGCGTGGCGTCGACCGCCAGCGTGCGCGCGTCGATCGGCGGATGGCCGCGGCGCCCGACGATGACCTGGTAGGGAACGCCTTCGCGCTCCAGCGCGGCCTCCCACGCGCGGAACGCGGGCTCCTGACCGTCGGCAGAGAGCAGCAGCACGTGCAGATCGATCCGCCGGCGTTCGCGGCCGCGATCCTCGCTGCCTGACGCCCCTGGGTCGGTCTGCGGCTTGCGCCGGCGCCGCGCCCCTTCGTCGCGCGGGGGGCGAACGGATTCGCTCCCGCCCGCTCGACTCGTATCCTGCGCCCCTGACCTGTTAAATCGCACGGTGTTCTTAAACCTCAGCGCTTTGAATCCTTTCAACATGCCTCCTATGCGACCTGCGCGAGCGTCTGTCACACCAGATCCGATCCGGACGCAAACCATCCTTGATCCGCACGAGGTGGTCAACGCCCCGTTCGATCCGAATGGCGTTCAGGCCGCTGAACGGCTCACGAAGCGATCAGCGGGCATATCGCGCATCGCAGCACGCGCAAGCCCGTGACCGTCGAGCCCCAGCTGGCGGCGGACGGCGACCAGCTGCGGGTCGTCGTGGTCGACGACCACGCGCTCTTCCGGCGCGCCCTGCGCCATTCGCTCGAGCTGCGCGGCTTCGCGGTGCCGGCGGAGGTCAAGCTGGGCGAGCACGCGTTGGCCGCGACGCTGGAGCACCGCCCGCACGTCGTGCTGATGGACCAGCGACTCCCCGACCTATCCGGGGCCGAGGCGACACGCCTGATCCTCACCGCGGCTCCGCTGACCCGGATCGTGGCGATCAGCGCCTCTGGTGGGGAGGCCGCGCTTCACGAGGCGCTGGCCGCCGGGTCCGTGGGCTACGTGCTCAAGAGCGCAGGCGCGGACGAGATCGCGGCTGCGGTACGAGCGGCCGCCGCCGGACACACTCCGATCTCGCCCGCCGTCGCCGCCCACCTCGTCGAGCACTTTCAGCGCACGACCGCGGCGAAACGCCCGCCGCTGAGCGCAGTACTGGCCGAGCAGCTCAGCGACCGCGAGCGCGAGATCCTCGCGCTCATCACCGCCGGCCACGACAATCGGGCGATCGCCGACACGCTGTTCATCAGCCCGCACACCGTCAAGGGCCATGTGTCGACGATCCTCAGCAGGTTGGGGGTCGCCAACCGCATCCAGGCGGCGGTCTACGCAGCACGCCACGATCTGGATTGACCATGCTCAGCCGGACGTCAGCTTTGATCGGCAGTGGCAGGTCCAGATCTTCGGCTCACGTCGAGATCGCGAACCAGGGCCAACGCCTCGCCGCGGTCGTCGACGCCGAGCTTGGCCACCGCCGAGGACAGATGCCGGCGCACGGTGACCGGCGAGACCGATAGCCGTCTGGCGACGTCACGGGTGCTCATCTCGTCGTGCATGAGCTCCAGGACCTCCCATTCACGGTCGGTCAGCCGAACCGAGCGCGGCATCCGCAGGCCGATCCGGCGCCGGCTCTCGCCGTCGCGCACGTGGTCGAGCACGCGTGCCATCAGCCGGCGCGGCAGCGCGGCCTCTCCCGAGACGACGCCGCGCAGCGCGAACGCGAGCCGGTCCGGATCGCTGTCCTTAAGCAGATAGCCGACCGCGCCGGCGCGAACCGCGGCCAGCAGGTTGTGCTCGTCATCGGACACGGTGAGCATGACGACGGCGCTCTCGGGCAGCCGTTCGGCGATCTCGCGCGCGGCGACGATCCCGTTGCCGGGCATTTCGATGTCGAGCAGGCAGATGTCGGGGCGCAGGCGAAGCGCGGCCCGGACGGCGCCCGCTGCGTCGGCAGCCTCCCCGCAGACCTCGACCCCGCAGCGTGTCAACGCGTCTCGCACGCCGTCACGGACCAAGGGGTGATCGTCGGCGATCAGCACCCTCAGCGCCGGCCGCCCGCTGACGCCTTCAGGCAATGCGTACCTCGATGACGGTTCCGCAGCCCGGATCTGAACGAACCCGCAGCCGTCCGCCCGCGCGCTCGGCGCGTTCTCGCATGCTGGCCAGCCCGAACCCCGAGTACGGCCCCTCGCCGCCGTCGTCCGCTTGGAAGCCGACGCCATCGTCGGCGACCCGCAGGACGACGCTCTCTCCTCCGGTCAGCGAGACGAGCACCTCGGAAGCACCCCCATGGCGCACGGCGTTGGTCGTCGCCTCCCTCACGATGCGCAGCAGGTCGCTGCGCACGGCGGGCTCGACCTCGACGCCGTCCTGCAGATCAACCCGCACAACCCCACCGGCTCGCGAAGCGATCCGCTCGGCGACGCGCGCCAGCGCGCGCCCAAGCGGCTCCTCGGGCTCATGGGCGAGCGAGGTGATCGCGAGCCGCGACTCGTCCAGAGCGCTCGCCGCCGCCTCGGCGAGCCTGGACGCTGCCGGATCCTCGCTCTCGGCGGCCAAGCGCGGCGCGTGCGCCGCGATGAATGCGAGTTCCTGCGCGAGGCCGTCGTGCAGATCGCGGGCAATGCGCCGGCGCTCCTGGACGACCGCTCGACGCGCCGCCGCGCTCAGGTAGGTCGCGCGCTGGCGCAATGCGCCGGCGAGCAGCATGAGCGCCGCGGCGCAGCGCAGCAGGTCGCCCGTGGTCAGCCACTGCGGCGTAAGGACCGGATTGAGGGCGGCTTCGAGGTGAGCGCCGGCGAGCAGCAGGACGCCCGCGGCGAGCCAGGCCGCCAGCTCCGCGCCGTCGCGGGCCGCCCGCACGGCAAAGGCGGCGCCGGCAACGATGGCCACGAGCACGGCGGCAAGATACGTCGCCGCCGCACCCGTGGGCGGGTTCGCCGCGGCGAGCGCCTCGGAGGCGCTCACGCGATGCAGAGCGACGATCACGATCAGCGCGGTCAGGATCGCGAGCAGGCCGGCGCCCAGCGCGTAGGCCGTCCTTCGTCCGGCCCGGTCGATCAGGCGCGCGGGGGCGAGCGCCGCAACGACCAGCGCAAGCCCGATCAGCAGGCGAGCGACGGCGTCCGCTCCCAGCAGGGCACCGTCGGCCTGCTGCGCCACGATCGCGGGCAGCAACGAGAGCGTCGCCTGGACGGTCGCAAACAGGCCCACCCCCCATGCCAGCACGAGATCCCGGCCTCGCCCGCCGGCGCGGGCAGCGCCGTAGAGCAGGCATGCGGCGAGCGCGACAACGAGCACCGTCGTCGTCTGGACTGCGGCCCCGGCCGATGCGTTCTGGCTCACCGACGGCAGTTGCAGCGTGATCGCGGCCAGGGCGGCGCCGACGAGCAGCACGAGGCCGACGATCCGCGAATCACGTGACCCGGGGGCGCTGGCGCGATACGCCGATCTTCTGATCGGTGAGTGAGTGGGTGCGAGGAGCGACTGACGCGCCGTCGCTCGACTGATGCCGAGCCTCATGACATTTGCTCCGCCTGAATCGTTGAACGGCTGTCCCATGTGCGCGTCAGCAGGCGCAGCCGAGCCGATTGCGTGCTTTGTAGTGTCCAGTCTCACGGGCGCGAGGAAGTCAAGTCCGGTTTAAGGACATGGCACAGACGTCCACCGACACGGAGGCGCAGGCCGCTCTCGGGCGGCGGGCTACAGGCGCGACATCGTGCAGCTGTTCTGACCAGGCGCCGGCGCAGGCGCGCGGCAGATCGGTCAGTCGTCGATCACGTGACAGCTACCGCCGGCGGCGTCGATGGCGGCGCGGGCGGCGGCGCTGAACCTGTGCGCGTGGACCGTCAGGGGCTTGGAGATCGCGCCCTTCGCGAGGATCTTCACGGGGATCTCCTTGCGGGTGGCGAGGCCCTTGGCCCTCAGCGTCTCGAGCGTGACGTCGTCGCCGCTCTCGAAGCGGCGCTCGAGATCCTGCAGGTTGACCGCCTGGGTGTACGTGCGAAACGGCTCGAAGGGCATCGACTTCTTCATGTGCGGGCCGCGCAGCTTGCGCATCCGCATGTGGATCGGCATCTGGCCGCCCTCGAACCCCGGCCTCGTCTTGGAGCCCGAGCGCGCGCCCGCGCCCTTGTGGCCGCGACCCGACGTCTTGCCATGACCCGAGCCGTGCCCCCGGCCGACGCGCTTGCGCGTCTTACGGCTGCCAGGTGCGGGCTTGAGCGTGTTCAGGCCGATCCGCTGCTCTTCCTCGTCGCGCTCGGGCGGGGTCATGACTTGTCCTCCTCGACGCGGACGAGATGGCGGACGCGGTTGACCATGCCGCGCGCCTGCGGCGTGTCCTTGATCTCGATCGTGTGCCCGATCCGGTGCAGGCCGAGCGAGCGCAGCGTGTCGAGCTGGCGCTTGTCCGAGCCGTTCTTGGACTTGTACTGCGTGATCCTCATGTCTCGGCGCCCTCCGGCAGCGTGCCGGCGCCCGGTTCGTGAACGGGCTCGGGAGCGGCCTCTGCCTCGGCGACCGCGTCCTGCACGGGCGCGGCGCCGTCGATCGTCTCGGCGGCCGACTCCTCGGAGGTCAGGCCGAGGACCTGGTTGATCGACAGGCCGCGCAGCTCGGCGACCTCCTCGGGGCGACGCAGGCCCTGCAGGCCCGCGACCGTCGCCTTGACGAGGTTGATCGGGTTCTGCGAGCCCAGCGACTTGGACAGGATGTCGTGGATTCCGGCGAGTTCGAGCACCGCGCGCACGCCACCACCGGCGATGACGCCGGTACCCGGCGAGGCGGGCTTCATGAAGACGCGGCCGGCCCCGTAGATGCCCATCGTCTGGTGGGTGATCGTCGCGCCGTGCTTGGGCACGCGGAAGAGGTTCTTCTTGGCCTGCTCGACGCCCTTCTGGATCGCGAGCGGAACCTCGTTGGCCTTGCCGTAGCCGACGCCGACGACATCGCGCTCGTCACCGACGACGACGAGCGCGGTGAACGAGAAGCGCCGGCCGCCCTTGACGACCTTCGCCACGCGGTTGATCTCCACGACGCGCTCCTGGAGATCCAGGCCCGCCTGGTTGACGGAACGATCGACGACTGGTGCGCTCATCGCGAGGACCTCCGATCCGGCTCCGCCACACTGGCGATCGTCGAGCAATGACTCGATGTCATACGGTGAGTCCTCCTTCGCGGACGCCCTCGGCGAAGGCTTGGACGCGGCCGTGGTACTGGTAGCCGCCACGGTCAAAGACGGCGATGGCGACGCCGGCGGCCTGCGCGCGCTCGGCCAGCAGCCGGCCGGCCGCGGTGGCCTGCTCGATCGGCGCCTTGTCGCGCAGCGACGGCTCCGTCCAGCTGACGGCCGCCAGCGTGTGGCCGGCGATGTCGTCGATGAGCTGCGCGGAGATGCCCCGGTTGGAACGAAAGACGGAGATGCGCGGTCGCTGCGCGGTACCGGTGATCTTCGCGCGCACGCGTCGGCGGCGCTTCAAGCGCAGCTGAGGCTTGGACCTGACGGTCATGCTCGCTTGCCCACCTTGCGGGCCACGTACTCGCCCTCGTAGCGGATGCCCTTGCCCTTGTAGGGCTCCGGCGGGCGCTGCTTGCGGATGTTCGCCGCGAGCTCGCCGACCTGCTGCTTGGAGTTGCCCTTGACGACGACGCGCGTCGGTTGCGGCACCTCGAACTCGATGCCGTCGGGCGCCTTGACCTGGACGGGATGCGAGTAGCCCAGCGCGAGCTCGAGATCGCGGCCCTTGAGCTGCGCGCGGTAGCCGACGCCCTGGATCTCGAGCGTCTTCTGAAAGCCCGTCGTGACGCCCTGGACCATGTTCGCCACGAGCGAACGCGTCAGGCCGTGCAGCGCGCGGTGCTCGCCGCGGTCGGTCGGGCGCGTGACGACGAGCTGCTCGCCGTCCTGCGTGACCGTGATCGCCCGCGGCACGCGCTCCTGCAGCTCGCCGCGCGGCCCGTGCACGCGCACGAGCTCGGGCTCGATCGAGACGGTCACGCCAGTGGGGACGGGGATGGGCTTCTTGCCTATGCGCGACATCGGTTACCAGACGTGTGCCACGACCTCGCCGCCGACGCCCGCCTGGCGGGCCTCGTGGCCGGTCATGACGCCTCGGGACGTGGAGACGATCGCGGTGCCCATGCCGCCGAGCACCTTCGGGACGTCGGCCGCGCCGGCGTACGTGCGCCGGCCGGGGCGCGAGACGCGCCTCAGGCCGGAGATCGCCGAGCGGCGGTCGGACGTGTACTTCAGCCGCACGCGGAGGATCTCGCCGGGATGGTCGACGTCCGGCGCGACCTTCGCGAAGCCGTCGATGTACCCCTGCTCGGCGAGGATGCGGGCGCACTCGTTCTTGAGCTTGGACGACGGGATGTCGACGGTCTCGTGGGCAGCCTGGATCGCGTTGCGGATCCGGGTCAGGAAGTCGGCGATGGGGTCGGTGCTTGCGCTCACGGGTTCTCTCTGGTCCTGCTGGTTACCACGAAGACTTCGTCATGCCCGGCACGAAGCCGTTGTGGGCCATCTCGCGCAGGCAGATCCGGCACAGGCCGAACTTGCGATACACGGCTCGGGCCCGGCCGCAACGGCGGCAACGGCTGTACTCCCGGGTCTTGTACTTCGCGGGCCGCGCTTGGCGGACCCGCTGGGACGTCTTGGCCATCTTAGTGGTTCCTCCTGGTGAACAGATCTGCAGGAGAGAGCACTAGTCTGCTTCCTCCTCGGTCGCGGCCGCTGGCTCTGCGACCGGCCGCTCGTATGCCTCCGGGTTCTCCGCCTTGAGCTGCTCCAATGCCGCTTGCTCGGCCTCGGCCTTCGCGTGCGCGTCCTGCAGGCGCGCGGCCTCCTCGGCGGCGGCCTGGCGCTCGGCGGCGCCCGGATCGGTCGGACGGTTCTCCTTCTCGAACGGCATTCCGAACGCCTCGAGCAGCGCGAACGCCTCGAGGTCGGTTTGCGCGCTCGTCGTGATCGTCACGTCCAGACCGCGGATCTGGTCGACCGCGTCGTAGTCGATCTCGGGGAAGATGATCTGCTCGCGGACGCCCATCGAGTAGTTCCCGCGGCCGTCGAACGCGTTGGCCTTCAGCCCACGGAAGTCGCGGATTCGCGGGATCGCGACGGACAGCAGGCGATCGAGGAACTCGTAGGCGCGAGCATCGCGCAACGTGACGGCGAGGCCGACCGGCATGCCCTCGCGCAGCTTGAAGTTGGCGATCGACTTGCGCGCGCGGCGAACGTTGGGCTTCTGGCCGGCGATCGTCGCGAGCTGCTCCTGGGCGGCCTCGAGGACCTTCGAGTCCTGCTTGGCGTCGCCGACGCCCATGTTCAGGACGATCTTCTCGATCCGCGGCGCCTGCATGATCGACGAGTAGCCGAAGCGCTGCATGAGCGCCGGGCGGATCTCCTTGACGTAGCGAACCTTCAGCCGTGCGGGAGTGGCGGTCGTGGTGCTCATGAGAGCTTGGCCCCCGTCCGCGCGGACGCCCGCAGCCGCTTGCCGTGCTCCTCGATGATCTTCACGCGGGTCGGCTTCTTGTCCTTGGGATCGCGCAGCGCGACGTTGGAGAGGTGGATCGGCCCCTCCTTCTCGATCACGCCGCCGGGCTCCATCGAGCCCGGCCGGGCGCGCATGTGGCGCTTGATGATGTTCAAGCCCTCGACGTAGACGCGCTCCTTGCGCGGGTCGACGCGCAGGACCTTGCCCTGTTTGCCGCGGTCCTTGCCGCTGATGACGATGACCTCGTCGCCCTTGATGATGCGAGCCGGCACTACAACACCTCTGGCGCGAGCGAGACGATCTTCATGAAGTTGCGGTCGCGCAGCTCACGTGCGACCGGGCCGAAGATGCGCGTGCCGCGCGGGTTGTTCTGGGCATCGATGATGACCGCGGCGTTCTCGTCGAAGGCGATGTACGTGCCGTCCTCGCGGCCGAAGGACTTCTTCGTGCGCACGATGACGGCCGTCACGACCTCGCCCTTCTTGACGGTTCCCTGGGGGTTGGCCTGCTTGACCGTCGCGGTGATGATGTCGCCGACGAACGCGTAGCGGCGGCGCGAACCGCCCTTGACGCGGATACACAGGATCTCGCGCGCGCCGGTGTTGTCGGCGACCTTCAGCCGGGTCTCGTTTTGGATCACTTTGCGCGCTCCAGGACTTCGACGAGCTTCCAGCGCTTCGTCGCCGACAGCGGCCGGCTCTCGACGACGCGCACGAGATCGCCCTCGCTGGCGTCGTTGGACTCGTCGTGGACGTGCAGCTTGGATGTCGAGCGCACGATCTTCTCGTAGCGGCGGTGACGGCGAGCGACGTCGATGCGGACCGTGATCGTCTTGTCGGCCTTGGACGACACGACGGTGCCCGTGCGAACCTGCGGCGAGGAGACCTTCGGCTCCGCCGGCGGCGTGCCGGCGCGCGCGGGTCCGTTCCCGGTCGCGCGCTTGGCCTTCTCCTGTTCGCGGCGCCGACGCCGGGCGACGGCCTTCTTGCGGCGCTGCTCGCGGCGGTCGGCGTCGCGCTGCTCGGGCGTGCGCGACGGGCGCGCGGACTTCGCCGCGTGCTCGCGCCGCGCGCGCTCCTCGCGGGCGCCCAGCTTGGAGGCCGCGGGCTCGGCCACGGGCGCCGTTTCCTCGTTCTGCTCGTTCTCAGGGGTTTGGTCTGGGGCCATGGTCACTTGCTGAGGTTGGGAGTCAAGGTGCGTTCGCGCTCACGCTGAACGGTCAGCGCGCGCGCCAGCTCACGCCGGGCGGCGCGCATGCCGGCGGTGTTCTGCAGCTCGCCGGTCGCGTGCTGGAAGCGCAAACCGAACAGATCCTTGCGCGACGTCGCGATGTGCTCGGCGAGCTGCGTGTCGGAGAGGTCGCGGAGATCCTCGGCGTTCATTGCGGGACGTCCTCGCGCATGACGAACTTCGTCTTGACGGGCAGCTTGTGACCTGCCAAGCGCATCGCCTCGCGGGCCAGCGGCTCGGAGACGCCGGCGAGCTCGAACATCACGCGGCCGGGCTTGACGACCGCGACCCAGC
>Ga0136631_10000529_pt1 | contig 11921 bp, 15 predicted proteins | sample AntDrymUQ6012206_2_FD_104655 | JGI IMG/M metagenome (GOLD analysis project Ga0136631, IMG submission 104655) | Polar desert sand microbial communities from Dry Valleys, Antarctica - metaG UQ601 (22.06) | ecosystem: Environmental > Terrestrial > Soil > Desert | place: Antarctica: Dry Valley... | reverse complement strand
CTGTTCGGCACCGAGGTCATGGGCCTGTCGCTGGGAGCGGCCATCCTCCTCGGGGCGATCCTCGCGCCGACGGACCCGGTCCTGGCGGGCGACGTCGGGGTCGGGCCGCCGGGCGACGAGGACGAGGGCGACGCGAACTTCGCCCTCACCGCCGAGGCGGGCCTGAACGATGGCCTCGCGTTCCCGATCGTCCTGCTCGGCGCGTTCGTGGCCGCCGAGGACGGCAGCGGCTGGCTCGGGCAATGGCTGACCGCGGACGTCGTCTACGCCATCGCGATCGGGGTCGTCCTCGGCGCTGCCGGCGGGTACCTCATCGCGGCGAGCATGGTCCGGCTGCGCGACCGCGATCTGCTGTCGCCCAGCCTCGACGGCTGGGTGGCGGTCGGGGCGGTGCTGCTCGTGTACGGCGTCGTCGAGGTCGCGGGCGGCTACGGCTTCCTCGCCGTCTTCGCAGCCGGTTTCGCGTTTCGCCGCTACGAGCACGGGCACGAGCTCAACCGCCGCGTCCACGACGGCGCGGAGGTCGTCGAGAAGTTCTCCGAGCTGGGGCTGATCCTGCTGCTCGGCTCGATGGTCACGGTCGGCGGCGTGGGAGCGGCCGGGGCGGAGGGCTGGCTCCTCGTGCCTATGCTCCTCCTCGTCATCCGTCCGGCCGCCACGCTCATCGCCTTCACCGGATCGAGCATGAATCGCGGCGAGCGCGCCTTCATCGGCTGGTTCGGCGTGCGGGGTATCGGCTCGCTGTACTACGTTGCCGTGGCGCTCGGACTGGGCGTCCTGTCGGCGAGCGAGGAGCAGATGCTGTTCTGGACGGTCATGGCGTGCATTGTCGTGTCGATCGTCGTGCACGGGGTGACGGCATCGCCGCTGGCGAGGAGGCTGCTCGGATGAGGGCGCGGGGTTGTTCTCGCTCCTTCGCAGTCGTCGCTGCGACGATGACGATGCTCGTCCTGCTGGGCGCCGGCTGCGGGGGCGACGGTGGCGATGAGCCGTCGGGGGAGGCGTCGCCTGATCTCGTCGTGGGCATCGGGGAGCAGCAAGCGCCGATGTTCGGCGACACCCGCTTTCGCGCGCTCGGCGTCAAGCACGCGCGGCTCGTCCTGGCCTACGACGCGGTGGCCGTGCGCTTCGAGCGCGACCTCGCCGATGCCTGGCTCGCCGCGGCTCGCGGCGCGGGCACCGAGCCCTTCATCACGTTCGGCCACTCTCGCGTGAACCCGCGCAAGCTGCCTTCCGTGGCCGAGTTCCGCGCCGCCTTCCGGGCGTTCCGCGAGCGCTATCCGCAGGTGCGCGTCTACGCGCCCTGGAACGAGATCAACCACTCAAGCCAGCCGACCGCGGACGCGCCGCGGCGGGCGGCGGAGTACTACAACGTCGTGCGCGCCGAGTGCGACGGCTGCACCGTGCTCGCGGGCGACGTGCTCGACCAGCCCGGCATGGTCGACTACGTCAAGCGCTACCGCCGCCATCTCGACGGCCCACCCAGGATCTGGGGCCTGCACAACTACGCCGACGCCAACCGCTTCCGTGAGAGCGGGCTGCGCGCGCTGCTGACGACGGTGCCAGGCGATGTCTGGCTGACCGAGACCGGCGGCATCGTGCGCTTCGGCCGCAGCTTCCCCCACGACGAGCGGCGTGCGGCGAGGGCGGTCGGGTTTGCCCTGCGCCTCGCCCGCCGCCAGGACCGCGTCAAGCGCGCCTACATCTACAACTGGACCGGCTCGAAGCCGACCGACCGCTTCGACTCGGGGCTGATCGGGCCGGATGGGAAGGCGAGGCCTGCGTACGAGGTGCTGCGAAACAGCATCGGTACAGGATGAGTGGGCTGACCCACTAGCCGCTCGGAGGACCCTGCGCCGCTGCTCCGGCCTCCAGGCGCGCGACAAGATCCTCCAGGCGCAGCTCCTCGAGCCCCGCCCCTACCGCTTCGAGCTCAGCGGCGCACAGCTCGACGAGCGTGCGGCCCTCGCGGCACAGCTCGAGCGTCCCGCGCAAGCCCGCCTCGCCGGAGTCCAGGCGCTTGATGATCTCCTCCAGCCGCGCGGTCGCGGCCTCGTAGGTGAGCTGCTCGTCAGGCTCGGTCATCGTCGTCGCGGGAGATCGTCGCATCGACGGCGGCGTCGCTGAAGCGCACCGAGACCGACCTCGCGCCGCGGGCGGCCGCAGCGCTCGTGACGACCTCGCCGTCGCGGTCGGAGACGAGCGCGTAGCCGCGCTCGAGCGTGCGCTCGGGGTCGTGCGCCGCCAGCGCGAGGGCGAGCGCGTTCAGGCCGGCGGCACGGCGCGCGTCGAGCGCCTCGGCCTGCACGCGCCGGTTGATGACCAGCGCCCGCCGCCCGACGCGCTTGCGCTCGTCCTCGACCCGCCGCCGGCCGGACGCGCGGATCTCACGCAGTCGCTGGTGCAGCCGGCGGCGTTCACCCGCGAGGTGCTCGCTGGGCGCGCGTGACAGGCGCACGAGCGTCTGCGCGCGGTGCAGCAGCGCGCGGCGCGCGTGCACGCTGAGGCGGTGCGCGCAGCGCAGGAGCTCTGCCCGCGCGTCGCGGCAGTGCACCGGCACCGCCGACTCCGCGGCGTGCGTCGGCGTCGAGCAGCTCAGCGCGGCGACGTCGTCGATGAGCGTTCGGTCGGTGTGGTGGCCGACGGAGGCGATCACCGGCACGCCGAGCAGCGCGACCGTGCGACACAGCGTCTCGTCGCAGAAGCAGAACAGGTCGGCCAGCGACCCTCCGCCGCGCGCGACGACGATGACGTCGACCTCACCCGTGCCCGCCAGATCCTGGAGCGCCGCCGTGATGCGCGGCGCCGCGTGGCGGTCCTGCACCGGGGCGAAGCCCCAGACGACGCGGCCCGCCCAGCCGCGGCGCCGCAGGCCGGCGAGGACGTCGTCGCGTGCCTTGCCGCCCTCGCCGGTGACGACGCCGATCGTCCGCGGCAGGCCTGGGCGCTCGAGGCGTTTCTGCGGCGCGAAGAGCCCTTCCGCGTCGAGCGTCTTGCGCAGCCGCTCGAGCTGGGCGAGCAGGTCGCCCTCGCCGGCGACGCGCAGCGCCGTGACGGCGAAGGAGAACGACGGCGACGACGTCTTGCTACCGGTGTAGTAGTCCAGGCCGCCCGCGATGACGACCTGTGCGCCATCGGCGAGCGCGCCCTCACTCAGCTGTAGCGCCTCGAGCTCGTTGCGCCACATCGAGCATGGCAGCGCCCCTGCGGCGTCGCGCAGCTCGAAGTAGAGCTTCGTGCGGCTGACGCGCAGGTTCCAGACCTCGCCGAAAAGCTGCACGCGGGCGCGGGCCCGCAGGTACTCGCGCAGGTCCGCGGCGTAGCGCCCGACGCTGAACGGCCCGGGCAGCGCGCTACCGGCGATCCCGTCCGGGCGCGCCTGGGGCTCGGCCACGCTAGTGCTCCGTCACTACTCGGCGGGGACGGGAGCGACCTCGCACACGACCGAGGGCAGGCAGGGCATGTCCGGCCCGCCCTCGTGCCCGCGCACCTCACCGGTCGCACCGAGGACGGTCAGCAGCTCGACGGCGCGCTCGCCCTCGGCCCGCACGGGGTCGCCGGCCGGCAGCGGGCGGATGAGCTTGGCGATCCGGTTGCGCAGCTGAAGGGCGAAGTGCGGCGTCGCCGCCGCGACGAGCTGGCGCACGTCGTCGACGGTGACCTCGTGGCCGGTGCGCTGGCGGTCGGGATGCTCGGCTTGGCTCACGTCAGGGTGCGGCGGGCTGGTCGGTGGCGGGCTCGTCGGTGGCCGGCCCGTCGGTCCCGGCGGGTTCGTCGGGCGGGTTGTCGGGCGTGCTCTCCGGACCGATCTCCAGCAGGGTGTCCAACCGGGACTGCACTGAGAGCGTGATGGCCTTACGGTCGCCGATGATCCAGCCGTGATTGTAGACCCCGGCCACGGGGTTGGTCCGGTACGCGGGCTTCGTGTCGAGCAGCTGACCCTGGAGCGCCGTGGAGATGCGATCGGCCCCGTCGAGCAGGAAGAGCGGGCCGTAGCTGCCGGCCCCCGACAGCGGTGCGGCAGCCGCGGCATCCAGCGGCCTCCCCGCCCGCGCGAAGACCATCCCGTGGCCGGGCGTCGACACGCCCCAGCCGAACTCCCGCTCGCCGTCGTAGTAGCGCGCGAACGCGATGGCGTTGCTGACGGCGTCCTTGCCCCCCACTCGCTTGATCGTGCCCAGTCGGCGCAGCTCGCGTGAGACCTTGGGAGAGATGACGCTCGACGGTCCGAGCAGGTAGATGCGCGGCCGCGCCAGCGACGCGAGCGCGGCGCGGGTCTCCGGCGGGATGCTGTCGCGGTTGACGAAGAGGACCGGCTCGCCCGACTTCGCGGCGTAGGCGGCCGCCGGCGCCGCGAACGAGGCGTCGTCGGCGCTGGCGATGACGACGTTCGGGGCCGTGCGGGACTTCGCCGAGATGACCAGGCCGGCGATCGCGCGCGTCAGCGCGAGCGGCGTCGCCCCCGTGAGGTCGGTCGTCTTGCGTCCCGAGGGCTTGGCGACGTTGCCGACCCGGATGACCTGCGCGTTGCCCGCGGCCTTGCTGCCCTCGGGATCGAGCGCCTCGAGCGTCTGGCGCGAGACGTCGGGCAGATCGTCGCCGTCGCTGTAGAGCATCGGCGCGTCGATCGGCGCCGCCATGAGCGCGGCCGCCGCCACGGCGACGCGCCAGTCGCTCGTATCGACGAGCGTCACCGCGCGCGGCTTGTGGCCCGGATCGGGGAAGACCCCGCGCACGATCGCGCCCGCGGCTTGGGTCGCGTTGCCGCTGGCCACGCGCGTCGTGTTCTTCGTGGCGAACTCGGGAAATCCGAGGTTCGCGAACGCCTCGCGCTTGGGCGTCAGCACGGCCGGCGTGTCGGGATCGCTCTCACCGACCGAGTCCTCCCGTCCGCAACCGACCGATACGAGCGCTGCGAGAAGCACGACGATGAGAAGCCTGGGGCGCGGCATCGCGTGGCACCTTAGCCTGGATCACGGCTCGTTCGCGGCGCTCGGCCTCGCATCGGGCCGCCGCTCCGCTCGTCGCCGCGATACTCAGATCTGGTGCAGCGTCTTCTCCTCGCCGGCCTTCTGGGTGTGCTCACGGCTGCCCCGATGGTGCACGCGGCCGTGCCCTCGCCCAGCGCGTCGGCGGCGGAGCTGTTGCGCCATCACGCGCCGCTGCTCGTGCTCGACGCGCGAGAGCCGGGCGGGCCGGTGGCCGTCGATCGCTTCCTGCGCTGCGCCCGCGGCGCCGCCGTGCAGGCGGCACCGCCGCGCGTCTACGGCCACGCGGTTCGCGACGGTGGGCAGCTCTGGCTTGCAGTACTGGTTGTTTTACCCGGACAACCCACAGGACCGCGGGATCGTGCGCGCGGGGCGTCACGTCGGCGACTGGGAGATGCTCCAGGTCGGCCTCGGCCGCGCCCTGCGCCCGCAGGTCGTGACATACGCCCAGCACCACTGGCGCCAGGGCTGCACCTGGAACGAGGCGGAGCGCCGCGACGCCGCTCCGGTCGCGTACGTCGCGCACGCCTCGCATGCGACCTACCCGCGCGCGGGACGGGTCGACCGGTCGTGGCCCGATCCCAACGACGAGGTGCGCGGCGATGGCGCGAGGGTGCGGCCGCCCGTCAGCGTCATCGCCGACGCGCGCCCGAGCTGGGTCGCCTCCCGGATGCGCTGGGGCGAGAGCCGCGCGCGCTGGTGGATCCCGTCCGAGCAGTCCAGCCCCGCCCGGCCCGCGGTTTCAGGACGACGGGCGCTGGGACCGCCCGTCCGCCTACCACGCCGGGCGCGGTCCTGCACGGCAGGCGCTCCCGCGCACCCCTGGTATGTGAGCGCGATCGCCGCCGCGATCGCCGCCGCGGCCATCGCGCTGGCGCTGCTCGGCGGAGCGCTGATCCGGCGGCGACGGCGCGCATGCTTGAATTGACCCGCGGTACCCTACTTCAAGGAGGCGCGATGGCCGGCATGGCCGGGCGGATGTCCACCGTCATCAAAGCGAAGATCTCAAGGCTGCTTGACAAGGCCGAGGATCCCGGCGAGACGCTTGACTTCAGCTACCAGAAGCAGCTCGAGTCGCTCCAGAACGTCAAGAAGGGCATCGCCGACGTCGTCACGGCGAAGAAGCGTCTCGGCATGCAAGCCGAGAAGCTTCGCCAGTCCGTCGTCAAGCTCGACACGCAGGCCCGCCAGGCGCTGAGCGCCGGCAACGAGGAGCTCGCCCGCACGGCGCTCGAGCGCAAGCAGCTCGCGCAAACCGAGCTTCAGGGGCTCGATCAGCAGGTCGCCGAGCTCGAGGCACAGCAGGAGAAGCTGACGGAGTCCGAGAAGCGCCTGCGCTCGAAGATCGAGGCATTCCGGACGAAGAAGGAGGTCATCAAGGCCCAATACTCCGCGGCCGAGGCGCAGGTGCGCATCGGCGAGGCGGCGACCGGCGTGGGCGAGGAGATGGCCGACGTCGGCCTGGCGATGCAGCGCGCGGTCGACAAGACCGAGGACATGCGCGCGCGTGCGTCGGCGGTCGAGGAGCTCGAGGCGGCCGGGACGTTCGAAGACCTCACCGCGCTCGGCTCGGGCAGCGACGACATCGATCGCCAGCTCGCCGAGCTGTCGACCGGCGGCGCGGTCGACGACGAGCTCGCGGCCATGAGGGCCGAGCTCGGCTCCGGCTCAGCGGCCCCGCAGGGCGAGCTCGAGTCGGGCGAGCAGAAATGATCGTCCGGATCATGGGGGAGGGGCAGTACCGTCTCGACGAGGAGGCGGCCGAGCGTGTGAACGCGCTTGATAACGAGGCTGTGGCGGCCGTCGAGGGCGACGACGAGGACGCCTTCCACGTCGCCTTCGAGCAGATGCTCGAGCTCATCCGCACTGACGGCGACCACATGCACGACGACGAGCTCGAGCCGTCGGACGTCATCGTCCCGCCGGCCGACATCACGTTCGTCGAGGCGGCGGCCGACTTCACGGGCGACGGCCTGATCCCCGACTGAGCACTCCGCACTGAGCACCTCGACCGAACAGGTCCGCATAGAGGTCGCCGTGGGCGCGCCCGCCGAGACGGTGTGGCGCGCGCTGCGCGATCCGGCCGAGCTTCACCGCTGGTTCGGATGGGACGCCGAGGGGCTCGCCGAGGAGATCGAGGACATCTTCGTCACGCACGCGATCGCCGACGACGAGGCGCGCGTGCTGCGCTTCGACGACATCTCCGATCGCTTCGAGCTCGAGCCGCGCGACGCGGACACGACGATCATGCGGCTGTACGGCGAGCCGCCCGAGGGCGATGCCTTCGACGGCATGCATGAGGGCTGGACGACCTTCCTTGCCCAGCTTCGCTTCGCCCTCGAACGCCACCCCGGCGAGGATCGCCGGACGCTCTATCTCACCGGTCTTGCCTCTGAGCCGAACGTGCCCCCAGTGATGGAGTCACTCGGGCTCGAGCAGCTCGGCTCGGCGGGCGTGGGGGAGGCCTACGAGGTCCGCGGGGCCGACGGCGCGGTCTCGCTCACCGGAGAGCTGTGGACGCGCTCGCCGCGCCAGACGGCGATCACCGTCGGCGGAGGGACCGGGCTGCTCGTGGCGGTCGAGCTACCCCCGGCCGAGCGCCCGCCACACGGCGGCGCGACCGCGCTCATCACCAGCTACGGGCTCGGCGACGAGGAGTTTCAGCGCGTCCGCCACAGCTGGACCCAGTGGTGGCATGGGCGGTACGACGAGACGACCGCCACGGTATTCCCGTAGACGTCACACGGGGATCCCCCAGAGGGGAAACCAGCGCTCGAGCTCGGGCTCGATCGGCAGCTCGCCGGAGATCATCGCCTTGATCTGCATCTCGCGCTCGCCGTCGCGATCCTTCTTCGTCGGCGACGCGGGGACGAACGGGTACCAGGAGCCGCGCTTGTAGTTGTAGATGAAGTAGACGGGCCGGCCCTTGCGGTCCTCGAAGGCGAACACCGCGGCCAGCACCCGGTCGCCGTAGCCCCCGACGGCGAGCGCGTCGCTGACGGCGTTGATCCCGACGACGAGATCCTCCGGGTCGTCATCGCGGAGGATCATCCAGCGGTAATCGTGCTCGTCCTCGGTCGTCTCGATGGACGTGCCGGTGTCCTCGCCGGTCCCCGTCAGGATCTCTTCCATCTCGCTGACGATCGACTCGAAGTCAGCCGTTGCCAGCGGCTGAAAGACGATCGCCGCGGCGCCCTTGGTCTTGATCCCGTGGCCGGTGTCGAGGGTGACGTACGCGGTGGAAAGCGCGAACAGCCGGTCGGGCGCCGGCCCCTTGAGCTTCTTACGCCCACCGAGAAGCGCGTCGAAGAGTCCCATCGAGCGGCTACGCGGCGGCGGCGAGGGTGCCCTGCTGCAGCTGCGTCTCGATGCGCCCCAGCGCCTCGATCCGCTTCTCCATCGGCGGATGCGTCGAGAACAGGCCCATGAGCGAGTTCTTCGCGCCCGCCGGGAAGATGAAGAACGCCTGCATCTCCTTGGCCACCCGCAGGTCCTGCTCGGGCAGGCGATGCATCCCGGAGGCGATCTTCTGCAGCGCAGAGGCAAGCGCGCTCGGACGGCCGGTGATGAGCGCGGCCCCACGGTCGGCAACGAACTCGCGGTAGCGCGACAGGGCCATCATGAGGAAGAACGAGATGACGTAGACGGCGATCGAGACGAGGAACAAGACCAGGAACGACGGGCTGTCGTCGCTGTCGCCGTGGCCGCCGCCGAAGAAGAACCCGAACTGCACGACCATCGCGGCGATCGAGGCGAAGAATGACGCGACCGTCATGATCATCACGTCGCGGTTCTTGACGTGCGCGAGCTCATGGGCCATGACGCCCTCGAGCTCGGCCGGCGTGAGCGTCTTCATGATGCCGGTCGTCGCGCACACGGTCGCGGTCTTCTGCGAGCGACCGAGCGCGAAGGCGTTGGGCATCTCGGTCTGCGCTACCGCGACCTTCGGCTTGGGCAGGTCGGCCTGGATGCAGAGGCGCTCGATCATCGCGTGCAGCTCGGGCGCCTCGGCCGGCGTGACCTCATGGGCGCCCATCGCGCGCAGCGCAAGCTTGTCCGACGTGAAGAGCTGAAAGAAGAACAGCCCGCCCGCGATCAGCAGGATCATCACGCCGTTGGCGCCCGCGGCGAACAGCGCGCCGACCAGGACGACGTAGACCAAGCCGAGCAGGAACATGGTCAGCAGCATCCGCGCCTGAAGGCCGGAATCACGTTCGAATGAGGTCTTTGTCGTGGCCATGGCGTTCATTCTGCCAAACCGCCGCCTTCACCCCGCCGAGTGGCCCCCGCAAGGCTGCTCGCAAGGCTCCATAACCCACGGTTGCGGTTTGGCCGCACGCGCCAAGCGAACCTAGACTCCGCCACCGCACATGCGTCATCGCGTCCTAGTTGCCGGCGTGCTGCTGCCGCTGGCACTGTGGGCCCTGCTGCCGATGGTGTCGTCGGGGCAGTCGGCCTCCCAGTCAGAGCTCGACAAGATCCAGTCGCGGATCAACAAGTCCCGCGCGAAGATCGGGGCCAAGCGCGGGCGCGAGCGCGTCCTGACGACCCAGATCACCAGCTCGTCGCGCCGCATCAACCGGCTCGCCGCGCGCCAGAGCTTCATCGAGGTCGACCTGAACGCCAAGCGCTCAGAGCTCGAACGGCTGCGCACAAACCTGCGGGCCGAGCGCGCGCGGATCGTGCGCCTGCGCAACCGGCTCGCGAAGGCGCGCACGCTGCTCACGCGCCGGCTTCAGGAGATCTACAAAGCCGGCAAGCCGGACATCATCACGGTGATCCTCAACTCCGACGGCTTCGCCCAGCTGCTCGAGCGCGCCGACTTCATCAAGCGGATCTCCGACCAGGACCGTCGCGTCATCAAGGTCGTGCGCGTCGCCAAGACAGAGGCGGTCAGCAGCGAGAAGCGACTCAACCGGCTGGAGAGCCGCCAACAGGCGGTCACGGAGATCGTCCTGAAGCGCCGCGATGAGGTGGCGGGCGTCAAGAACCAGCTTGTCAGCCTGCGTTCGAAGCGCTCGGCGATCCTGCGCAACGTGCGCGATGACCGCAGGCACCTCGAAGACCACGTCGACAGCCTCGAGAGCGCGTCGGCGAAGGTGGCGCGCCGGCTCGGGCAGATCCCGGCCGGCGCCATCCGCGGCGGCAACGGGCCCTGGATCTGGCCGGTCAACGGCCCGATCACGGGGAAGTTCGGCGAGGCGCGCCCAGGTCATATGCACGCGGGCATCGATATCGCGGCCGCGTCGGGAACGCCGATCCGCGCCGCGGCCAACGGCAAGGTGGTCCTCATGCAGGGCACGGGAGCGTCGGGCGGCTACGGCAACTACACCTGCGTCCAGCACACGGGCTCGCTGGCCTCCTGCTACGCGCACCAGTCGCGTTTCGGGACGAGCCTCGGAGCGAGCGTCAAGCAGGGCCAGGTCATCGGCTTCGTGGGCAACACCGGCCATTCGTTCGGCGCTCACCTGCACTTCGAGGCGCGCGTCAGCGGCAGCCCGACCCAGCCGCTGAACTACCTGTAGTCGCTGCCGCTGTACTAGCCTGCGCGCCGACCGATGCAGCCCGAAATCGACTTCTTCGGCCTGTCCCTGAAGACCTTCGGGATCTGCTTCGGCCTGGCATTCGTCGTGTCAGGGGCGATCGTCGCTCGCCGGCTGAAGGAACTGGGCAAGCCGCCCGACTGGGCCTACGAGATGGTGTTCGCCGCGCTGATCGGCGGGCTGGTGGGCGCACGGGGGTACTGGGTGCTGACGCACACGAGCGAGGTCGGCGATGACTTCGTGGGCAACGTGTTCGGCGGCTCGGGCCTCGTCTGGTTCGGCGGTGCGCTCGGCGGAGCCGCCGGCGTGCTGCTGTGGTCTTACCGCAAGGGCATGTTCAACGTGCACCTGCTCGATCTGTGCTCGCCCGCACTCGCGATGGGCTACGCGGTGGGGCGAGTCGGGTGCCAGGTCTCGGGCGACGGTGACTATGGGACGGCGACCGACCTGCCGTGGGGGATGGCGTACCCCGACGGCGTGGTCCCGACGACCGACGTCGTTCACCCGACGCCGATCTACGAGACGCTCTCGATGGGCCTGGGCGCCTGGGCGCTGTGGCGCCTGCGCGACGCGTTCCGGCCCGGCGTGCTGTTCGCGTGGTACCTCGTGCTGGCGGGCGGCGAGCGCCTGCTCGTGGAGGTCGTGCGCCGCAACGACGCGGTCGTGGCTGGGCTGACCGAGGCGCAGCTGTTCTCGCTGGTGATGCTCGTGGCGGGAGTCGTGTGGCTGGTGCGCACGGCCCGGTCGGGCGGGTGGCGGCGCGAGGAGGTCTCCGCTGCGCGGGGTGTGGCGGCGCCCGCGTAGCGCAGTGGCCCGTTGACATGTGCTTTGAACGGTGTGTGCGGTCGGCGCGGGTAGCGCTGACAGCGCCGATCGAAAAGGGACGCTCATGTTCGCGAAGCTTCGTCCTCGGTTGAACCACGCCACCGTGGTGGCGTACCTGGCTTTGTTCGTGGCGCTTGGCGGCTCGAGTTATGCCGCGGTGAAGCTCAACGGCAAACCTGAAGAATCGTTCTGTTGCGGCTAAGAAGCTGAAGAAGAACACGGTCGGTGGGACGGAGGTGAAGGAGTCAAAGCTCGGCAAGGTTCCCAAGGCGGCGGTCGCGGACGTTGCGGGAGCCGCGAGCGTGGCCACGAAGGCGGGCAGCGCGACCAACGCGACCAACGCGACCAACGCGACCAACGCGAGCAGGCTTGAGGGCAATCCGGCGTCGGCGTTCGCGCCCGCGGGTTGCCCGGGCGAGATGGTCAAGGTCGGGGCGACGTGCATCGATCGCTATGAGGTGAGCGTGTGGTCCTCGCCGACGGGCGGCACGCAGTACGGCGTCGGCTCAGACAACTATCTGTCGGCGCCGGGTGAAAACTAGGCCACCTGCGCCGGTTGAAAATT
>Ga0136631_10000528_pt1 | contig 11928 bp, 14 predicted proteins | sample AntDrymUQ6012206_2_FD_104655 | JGI IMG/M metagenome (GOLD analysis project Ga0136631, IMG submission 104655) | Polar desert sand microbial communities from Dry Valleys, Antarctica - metaG UQ601 (22.06) | ecosystem: Environmental > Terrestrial > Soil > Desert | place: Antarctica: Dry Valley... | reverse complement strand
GTTGACGCGGTCGGCCCCAGCTTCACGACGATCCGCTCCGGCTGCCTCACGATCATCGTGAGCGCGCCGCCGAGCCTCGCGTTCCCGCTCGGTCACCTCCTCGTCGTCGCCTGCCACGGCATCGCGGGTCGCCGCTTGCACGTCCCGATTGTCGGCAGCTTCGTCACGGTCGCGCGCTCGCTCGTCGCTCCCTGCAGGCCGGACGCCCAAGGCATTGCCGACGCGATCTGAATCGAAGCCCAACTCGGCGGCACGCTCGATGAGGGCCGCAACGTCCGGTGGGGTGCCTTGCTCCGGTCGGTCCACACCGAGCGCCTACCCGCCACCTTCAGAGCACAAACGTACGGTTCGCTCTCTCCCGCCCGAAGCCTTAGTGCAAGAGGTACGCCATGAAATACGTAGTCATCGTTCACGTCAAAGGTGCTGGGGCGCTCACCAGTCCCATCTTCGGCAGTCTCGACCTCGCGGAGGCGGACGTCACAAAGATTCGGCGCTTCCAGCGAGCCGACGTTATGCGGCTGAACTTCCGACGCTCAGTGCCTCAGCACCGGCGGTCTCCGTTTCCACCAGGCGAGTGAGCGCACTGGCTGCTTGGTGCTTCGGAATGTGGTGGCGTAGATCTCCGTGGTGGTGATGCTGGCGTGCCCCATGTTTAGAGAACGCCGTGTACATCGCCATCACCTCAGCTGTGGTCGTCTTGCCCGTGCGACGAGCAGCGGCGATGCACGTGATGACGCTGTCCGAGGCCACGGCCTCCAACTGGTGTGGCCACAGAGGTTGGCGTAGCCGAACCCGGGCCAGACGTTCTTGCTCATGCCGTTCCCAGCAGGAGTGCGTCCCAACCGGCAAGACGCTCGACCTCGCCCCACTCCATCAGGTGGCCATCGAGGAAGTTCGAGCGGTTTGAGCCCATCCGCACATTCTACTCGCGGCTTCCCGGGGACAGACCGGGGTACCCAGTTGGTACCCAATGGCTCTCGGGCACCAGGCAAGAGAGGGCTAGAATCGGCGCTACGCAGGCGCTTTGTAAAGCGGACGACGGGGGTCGAACCCGCGACCTTCGGCTTGGGAACTCTCTCGGACGCTTCGGCAGGGTCCGGTGGGCTCCCCCGAATCCCGCGCTACAGCGCCAGTTCGGCGGTTGGGTCCGGGCTGGGCTCCAGCCCACCGGATGCGACCGAAACTGACGTTGCGCTGACACCCGCCAGCTCGACCTCCAGGCTCACGGGCTCGGGCAGCGCCTCCTCCAGCAGGTGGACGTAGGTGTCGAGCGTGAAGCTCGGCGCGTGGTGGCCGAGCCACCGCTGCACCTGCTTCACATTGAACCCGCGCTCGAACAGCATCGCGGCGCACGTGTGGCGGAACGTATGGAAGCCCGCCCACCCTGCGCCAGCCTCCTCGGCCGCCGGCCCCAGCACCCGCCGCCGCAGGTTCTCCGGGCTCAGCGGCGTCCCGGCGAGCGACGGAAACACCAGGTCTTCCTCCCCTGGCCACTCGCTCGCCATCCGGTGCCGGCGCAGCTCAGACACCAGCGCCGCGTCCAGCGGAACGTCACGGCGGCCGTGGCGGGACTTCGGCGGCTGCACCCTCCCGCGGACGATGCCGCGACGCACCCGCACACACGGCTCTGAGCCATCGAGGCGCAGGTGGCGCCACTGGAGGGCTATCAGCTCCGACACCCGCAGCCCGGTGGCGGCGAGCAGCCGGAACATCGCCCGATGCGTCGGATGCACCACGGCCAGCAGCGCCGCGAGCTGCTCACGGGTGAGCGCCCGGACCTCCGCCCCGTCGTCGTCTCTCACCTGCTCGCGGCTAGGGAGTGAAGCCCCCACCGTTGGGTTGTGTCGCACCTTGCCCTCGCGGACCGCGGTGGAAAAGCACGACCGCACCGGGTTGAGCGCGTTACGCACCGTGGAGTCCGACAGCGGTCGCCGGTCTCGGCGCCGCTCGGGCCGGCGCTTGCCGTCCCGTTCCGCAGCGGCCACGGCGTGGCGGTGCTCCAGCTCGGCCATCGCCACCGGGTCGCACAGCCAGCCGATGAAACCGGCCACCTCCGAGGGCGTGACTTCGGCCAGGCGGCGGCGGCCGAAGTACGGGTAGGCGAACTCGCGCAGCAGCCGGCGGTAGTCCTCCCGTGTGGATTCTCGGAAGCCACGCCGGCCGGTGCCTTGGTAGCGCTCGACCCACTCCGCCGCGTAGTCGCAGAAGCGCTCGCGGCTCGCGGACTGGAACTCGCCGCGCGCCACGTCGGCGGTGCGCGAGGCCTTGAGCTTGCGGGCCTCGCTCAGCGTCCGCGCCGCGACCTGGCGCTGCCGTCCGTCGTGGTCGCGGAAGATGACCGCGTAGCGACCTCCGCGCTTGTAGATGCCGGGGTGCCGGGTCTTTTCGAGCTTGGCGGGCATCACTGACCGCGCTTGATCCGGCGCGACGCGGCCCGGAGCTTCGCGGGGTCGTCCTCGCGTTTGGCTGCCATCGTCAGCAGCGCGGACTGGCGGGCGAACACGTCGGCCTCGTCGGCGCGTCCGGCTTGGCGGTAGCGGGCCTCGGCGCGGTCGAGGGACTGGGCGACTGCGGTATTACCTGCGTTCATCGGGAAACCTCCGTCTCGGTGAGGCACCGAAGAGGGCGGGCCGACGAGAGGCGCAGCGATACGCTGCGATCGCGCCGGAGCTTGTTCTCCGGTGCCACGGGGCGGGCCGTTTGCGCGGCGCCGCCCCACTTGGTTGACGACTCCATATTACGCTCGTTTGCCCCGGTCGGCAACCGGCGGGCGACTCTTGCGCTGGCCGCGTCGGCCACATTCGACGCAGAGATAGTCCTCCCGCCGGTTGACGCTTTCGTCGCGGTCGGGCAGTCGCCGGCCGCAGTGACCGCACCACGCCTTGGCCATCGAGGGTTCGCGTCGGGCGGTCATCCGTGAACCCGCCGCAGGCCCTCGCGGTCCAGCCAGCGATGGAACACGGCCAACACCACCGACACGGTCGTCGCGATGGCGGCAGACAATGACGCCGCCGTGGTCGAATGGCATCACGCACCACGGCGATGGCGCCGTCATCGGCCGTCTCCGGACCGCGGGCGCCGGTGCTCGGCGACCGTCTCGTGCGAACACCCAACCAGCCGCGCGATGGCGCGGTTAGAAGCCGTTGGCAGGAGGTCTGTCAGCCGGATCACCAGCGCCACCACGTCGCGGCGACGGGCCGGGTACAAGTGACCGTCTGAGCCCCGCAGCCAGGTTGGCGGTGGAAAGGCCGGGAGCTGCGCGCGGATATTGCGGCGGGCCTTCGCCCTGGCCGCATTGGTGGCACCGGCGCCCAGCATCGCGCCGGCGGTGGGTGGCGCATCGGTGGGCATCGCGGCCAGCCACTCGCGCGGGACGCACGCCGCCGCGTCGGCGGTCGAGAGCTCGGCCAACTCGGTGCCCGACCAGCGGCGGTTCGTCAGGAAGTGCCAGGCGGCCAGGTGGCGGGCCTCGGGATCCGGAATGTCGGCATGGCGAGGGTCGCGACTCTCGGTTTTGTGAACCGCCCGTCTGCCCGCAAAGCCAGTCGCCATGCGGGCTCCGGGGGGCGGTGTCATGCGGGTGTCAGCGCTGCTCGGGCTCACCGTGGGCCTCCAGGGCGGCATCGAGCCATTCGCGCCGGAAGAGAGAGCGGCGCCCGTCCTTCGCGCAGCGCAACCGGCCAGACGCCGCCAGGTCATATACCCGGTGGGGCTCGCAGGCGAGGTATCGGGCGGCGTCCTCCACGTCGAGCCACGGGTCCGGACCGCCGTTCCGCTCGAGCCGATCGGCGAGCAGGTCGGCAACTCGGGAGGCGACGGCCTCGACCAGCTCGGGGGGCACGGCGAGAGCGAGCGGTTCGTCTGTCACTCGGGCTCCCCATACAGCCTGCGCCAGTCACGACACGGGCCGCCGCTGGCGAGTGGTGCCGGCCGGTCACTCATCTCGCCTCATCCCGCTGCTATCCGCCACATCCGCCACATCCGGCTCGTGGTGCCGTTTTGCGGCTGTGTTCGTATCTGCCACGTCGGGACTCTGTGGCAGATGGGGATTCGGCTCAACCCCGCTCGTGGTGCGGGTTGTGGCGGTGTGGCGGATAGAGCGTGCGGCCGGCGGGAGGTAGCGCTTCCAGGCGCCCTCGAACTGGTCGCGCACGAACCCTTTCGGCGTCGAGCCGTCATCGAGCCGCACCGTCCGCGAACGAATGCCGTAAGGCTTGAGCAGCTTGGCAAGCGCTCGATTCGTGAGCTGCTTGCCGTACCAGTCGGCCCATGGCGCCTCGTCGAGCGCGGCGAGCCCCTCGAGCAGCTCGGCCGAGGAGAGCCGGGAGCGTTCGGCAAACACGTGGCGCGCGTCGGCGAGCAGCCGCACGCGGGGCGAGTCGTCTTCGAGTTGGCGGTCGGCACGCAGCTCGACCAGAGCGCGGCGTGCACGCTCCGGCCACTCCCCACCGGCCAGGTCGGCGATGGCCAGGAGCGGCTCTACCACGTCTTGACCGCGGTCGTCGAGCTCGTCGGGCAGGTCCGGTCGCGCATCCGCGAGTGCCGGCAGGACCGCAGCCGCGAACAGCTCGGCGCGCTCGCGGAGCGCGGCCGCTTCGGGCTCCGCCTCCCGGCGCCGGAAGCGCTCCACCTGCTCGTCGGGTGCACGGCGTTGCAGCCGGATAGGAAGCGAGCGGTCTGCCACGGTATCGGGCAGCTCGCCGATGCCGGCGAGCGCCTTCGCACAGAAGACGGGGAAGCGCTCGACTCGCTGCTTCGAGCCGTCCCCTACGCAGCGCAGCACTTCGGCACCGCGACGGTAGCCGGCATTCAAGAGCGACCGCAGGTCCTCGCGGTCGCGAGCCTTCGGGCCAAAGATGGCGTCCACCTCGTCGAAGAGGAGAGTCGGCGGCCCATCAGCAACCGACCGGAACAGCGCGGCGTCTGACACGTTCGCAGTCGGAAGTGGACGGGAGACGAGCAGCACGAGCACCTCGAGCAGCCGCGACTTGCCGGAGCGTTTCTCGGCGCTCGTGACGGCCATGTACGGCGTCGTCTCAGCGGCCTCAAGAGCGTGGGTATGCAGAACCCACAGCGCCACAGCATCGGCCTGAGCGGGCGTCATCACGACGTAGCGCCGCACAACCGCAACGTGGGCGTCCAAGAGCTCGCCGACATCCTCGCCTACCGAAGTCCCTACGGGCTCCGCCCACTCCGCGACGCGCCGGACGAGCCGGGCCGCGTGGCGCACCCCGCCGTTCGCGGCCGCCTCGCGCACAAGGTCCCCCAGGTCGTAGCCGTCATTACGCGAGCGGTCGAGGTCCACCACCCGCACCCGTGCTGCGTGCGGAGCGAGCGCCTCAGCCGCACGCGCAACCGCGCGCCGACCCGCCTCGTCGCAGTCGAAGACGACCACCACGTCGCGATCGGCGAAACGCTCCCCTCATCCCGGCGACCACTTGCCAGTACCCGGCACCCCCACCGCGGCGAGCCCAAGCTCGTGCCCGCTCACAGCGTCGGGCTCACCTTCTACGAGCCACACAGTCTCGGCCTCGAGCGACTCCGGCGCGGGGAAGAGTTCGCGAGCCATCCCCTTCTCGGCCAGCATCTTCTTGCCGTTCCGCCGCTCGGGGTCTGGGGCGTAGCGGAGCAGCCCGACCAGCTGACCCTCCGCGTCGCGTGCGGGTAACACGATCCGGTCGCCATCGAGCCCGAGCCCCAACCTTTTCACGGTGGCGGGCGTCCAGCCCCGCAGCTCTTCGAGTCTGCGCAGGGCACCCTCGTTGCCCACGAGCGCGGCATGGAAGCGTTCGGCGTTGTCGGCCGACTCTGGGAGCCAGCCCGAAGTTCGCCGCTGGCGCCCAGGTGCGGCGCCCGGGCCGCGGGGCTCGTCCCGCTCTTTGAGCCCATGCTTCTCGAGCATCGCCATCGCGTCGGCCGGCGCAACCCGATGCGCGACCGCGACATCGTAGGGGCCGCCGCCCGAACCGCACCCGTGGCAGAAGTAGCACCCGGTATCCGCGTTTACGGACGCGGACGGGTCGCGGTCGTCGTGGCGGTGGGCGTCAGGGTTGGTGAAGCAACGCACTGGCAGCTCCCCGGCCCGGTCGGGCAGGTCCACGCCGAGCGCGGCGTAGAACGTGCGCACGCTCACGCGGCCGGCTCCTGCTCCGTCACCCGGCGGCGCGCGTCACGGAGGTTCGCGCGCTGCTCGGCGAGCGCGGAGCGGCGGCGGAGCCGCTCACAGCACCCGAGGGAGACACCGGGGAGCGCTCCTGCGCGGCCGTTGGCGGTCGCCGCGGCCGATAGGTCGGAGGGCGACCGGAGAGTGGCGGCGGGGGGGCCGCTGCTACGGGTAGGCTTTTCCATGTCCGCCGGTCCCATCGGCGGAAGTCGTGACGAGGCCCGGTGCGCCCGCCGGGTCGTCGTCGTTTAGGAGCCCCTTCTCGATGAGTGCTTCGACATCGCGAGGGCGGTAGCGAGCTGCCCGTCCAATCTTTACGCGGGGAAGCTGACCATCCGCGGCGAGCTTCGCGACAGTGCGCCGCGACACGCAAAGGGCGCGCGCAACCTCCTCGCATGTGAGGAGCGTCTGCCGCTGGACATAGCCTGCGTGGTCGTGCGTCATCCCGCAGACAGTGGCGCCGATCTGATCGGCGGTCGAGAAACTCCGCCTACTTCATCCGACCGGCCCCCCCTCGGCGTGGTGACCGGTGCGTGGGGCGATCATCGCGCCGAGCTCGGACCCGATCATCGCCACTACCCGGCGGCTTGGCTTGCCTGGCGCGACCAAGACGCCTGGACCGACGCGGAGCACGCCGAGCGCTGGCCACTCCTGCTCGAGCGCTGGCCCCTGCCTCGCGGCCCACACACCGACCGCGACGAACGCGCTTACATCGCATGGTTTCTCCGCTACGGCCACGGCGTCCCGCTCGACGCGCTTGCCGACCAGTTCGGCTACGGCCGCGACGCGCTCTACCGAATGGTGGTCGACGGCGGCAGGCTTGCGCCCTCGCCGAGCACGGAGCCGACCCGCGTTCCGCGCGTGTTCGCCATTGACGGCAAGGCAACGTCAGCGAAGCCGCGGCCGCCGTACCGAGTCACGGTCGCCCAGCCGCCACACAGCTTCGATTGGGACCACCCCCGGCCGATGGCCTTCCGCTGGAGCGACGAGCACGGCGAGAACCTTGTACTCCCGTTTGAGCGCCAGCGGTGGGAAAAGGTCGGCCCGACAACGTACCGCGTGCGAGTCGCCCGGACGGGAACCGTTTACCTGCCCGACGGCACAGCGCTTGAAATCGACCACAAGATGCTTGCCGGGATCACCCTTGCGCCTGGGGCGTCTTTCGGCGTCTGTCTGCCCTGAGTGTTTGCTCTGCTTGGCAGCGGCGAGGAATTTCGGGCTTCCCCTTCGGTTCCCGCCCGGTTGCGGTCGCGCCATTTACGGCTCTTACCGAGGGGTGATGGTGATCGACCAGTCGCCGCCGGTGGTGACCATCACATTCTTGTAGACCCCCGCCGACACGGCGCTCTTCCCGGTCGGCGCCTCCGACATGACGGTGATTTCTCCTCCCTCGGAGAGGATCTGGATGAAGCCTGCGTTAGCGGTTGAGGGCGTGAACCGCCAGCGCAGCACGGCGTCGCCGGGGACTCGAAGGTTCCCGATGTTCAAGGCACCGTTGCCCGAGAAGTGGCGGGGCTTGAACGTCGTCTGCTTCTGAGGCTTCGATGGCTGCGAGTCGAGCCCGGTGTCTTTGACGGGTTGAGACCCGCCACCGTCACTGCCTCCGCATCCGACAGTGAACGCGAGTGCTAGTGCCGCGGTGGTTGCGACAAGGCCGCGTCTCATGCTGCGCCGAGGGTATCCGGCGGTGGGCCACCGTGCCCGGACCCGCCGGCCGCCATCTCCGCCTCGATTGTGGCGAGCAGGGCGGCGAACGCGCCTACCCCTTCGCGCGCCTCCAGCTCGGCGGCCAGCGCCTCTATCTCGCGGTCAAGAGCCTACGCCCACCTGCTCAACGGCGAGGAGGTACCGGCGCTCGACCTCGCCGCGGTGCTGCCCGTGGCCGTGCTGCCCGTGTCGTCGGGCCCCGATTGGGCCCCGACCGGCGCCTGAGAGCGACCGACTGCTGCACGAGCACATCGAAGCCCAGCTTGAGGGCTATGGCCTAACTTAAGGTGCGAGGGTGGCTTGGAGTCCCGACGTGAACTTGTCGAGTGCGTTCTCTCGTAACGCCTTGAAAAATCGGTCGTAGTCGTTCGGCGAGATGATGTGGAACGAGTAGCGGCGCTTGCTCTTCTGCTTCTCGAGGAAGCTATTGACCGTCGCAAAATGGTCGAGTGCGTGCGCGAGCTTTCCGGCGTTCATTGGGGAGTCGTCGTCGTTGGCTTTCGTTTCAACCACGATGACCTCGTCGCGCCCCGCATGCAGCAAGAAGAAGTCTGGATTGAAGGTGCCGCGAGTACTCCGTCCATTGCCATTGCGCTGGTAGGCAAACTCGATGCCAAAGAAGCCGGTGTCGGGCGCCTTCACCCACGACGCGATCTTCGCCGCGTTAGTGGCACGGACCAGTCGCCGCACGAATTCTCGCTCTGGGACGTGGGAGGTGAGGATGACGTTGACCGGAGACTTGAAGTCGAAACTGTTTGGGACCTCATGCAGGTGCGTTGGGACGTCCACGATTTCCTGTGCCTTGCGCAGCGCCGCCGCGTCGTCCGAGGTCCCGAGGGCAACGCTGTTCTCGTCGTAGAAGACGCCAAGCGTTGAGGTGATTGCCGAAATGCGACCTTTGACGGGACCCATGCCCTCGGTGCTGATGATTTCCAGGCCAGAAGGAGTCGTTTGGAGGATCGCCCCTGGGCGTACGGTCTTCTGCCTTAGCGACCCGAACGCCGAGAGGATGCGTTGGCGGTTCTCCTCGCTGACCTCGGTGCCGTCGAGTCCGAGGCGCTTGTACGCGTCCTTCACGAGCTTCGCGACCTTCTTCTTCGGGTACGCCTTGGCGAGGTCGCCCTCCGTCTGCTTGTCGTGCGCCAGCAGGCGTTGGCGAACATCGGAGATGACGGCGTCCGCGGGGAGGACGCGCTGCACTATCTGAGTCGTCAGCACCTCTGTGCGGGTCGTGTCAGTCGCGGCAACGAACACGGTGTCCTCATCGGCACTGGTTTGGGGAAGCAGGCTGAGCTTGCGAATCTGCTTCGGTTGCTTGACCTCTTGGGCGGCGATGCCGGTCGGTACCTCGGTATAGGTGAGGTTGTGGAGTTCGAAATGCGGCGCCTGTTTGCGAGCCGCCGGCCGCTGGCTGAGAGTAGTTTCTTGGTCGAGGACCTCGGTGACGAGCTCCTCGACCTCCGGACCCCACTTCTGATGGTTGAACACGTAGACGGTCGGCGTGCCCGAGACGCCATCGGGTCGGCGCAGGCCTCGACCGAGTACCTGAGCGATGAGCAGCTTTGAGTTGAATGCCTTCCGCTCGTGGGGATAGATCTGAAAGACATTCTTGACGTCCCAGCCCTCGCTCAGCATCGCAACCGAGACAATCCACTCGACCGGCGAGTTGGGGGAGTCGACGGTGGGCAGTCGTCGGACGTTCTTGGCGTGCTTCCTGTCGGAGGTCACAACGAGGACCTGTCGTTCCGCGGTGGCACGCTTGCCCTTGACCCTGGTGGCGAGGAAGGCGACGAGCTTCTCGGCTAGCGCGTCGGCCTCCTTGATGCTGCTAGTGACAGCGATCGTGAGCGGCTTGATTCCGTCGTAGGTCTTTCGGCTGGCTTCGTGACGGGAGCGCAGCTTCTGGAACTTCTCGTCCTCCGAGCCAGAGTCGTCTTCCTTGAGGTAGAAGACCTCTTTGACCCAGCCCTCGTCTATGGCCTGCCGTATCGAATACCGGTAGATGACGTCGGGCAGATAGTCGTTGCCCGTGTAGCAGGTCCCTGAGGCGCCGAGGTGGTAGCGGAACCCGTACTTCGGATCCCGAAGGAACTTCGCCCAAACGCGCTCAGCCGCGCCTTGGGGGGCGAAAACGTGATGCACCTCGTCTGAAAGCACGAGCGTGCTCCCACCTTGGCCTTCGAACGAGTCGGAGATCGACGAGCTCCGCGTTCCCTCATGAACGGCGTGGATGTTCTCGACACAGATCTCGCCCTCGCCCACAGTGCTTCGCGCGTCGACGATGTCGGGGATGCGAGTGCCAGCGGCCCGCTCCGGCAAGAGGTCGGTGAGGTCGGACTGCGATGTCAGGTCGTTGAACTTGTCGAGTAGCCCCCGTTCGATTGTCAGGGATGGGCAGAGCAGGAGCACGCGCGAGACGAGGCCCTCGTTGAGCATGACCCGCGCGATCGCATAGAGGAGGTAGCTCTTCCCCGTCCCGGTTGCTAGGTCGAGCGACGCGGACAGCATGTCGGGGAAGGGCAGCGCTTCGACAATCGCGTCCTCGTCCGCGTAGCGGCGTTGAAGGTCGGGCGAGGTTGCGTAGCTCGCCCGCCCGAGTTCAGCGGTGTCGTTGTAGCGGCCACCGCATAGGAATCGAAGCGACGTTTCAGTGGCCTCGGCTTGGAAGGTACGACCGCGGGCCATTCTGTCTATGAACGGTTGGTAGGAGCCCAGGTTGAAGACCGCCGGGTCGACGCTGCTCGACACTTGGAGTGTCAGCTGGTCGGCCGAAAAGCGGTCGGCGGCGAGCGTGGCACGCGGGGTCATGCGGACTTAGTGGAAGCCGGACGACGCTTAGTCCGTGTCGTCGTGCCGACTCCTTTTCTAACGGGCTTTGTTTTCTTGGGCACCACGCCGTTACTAGATCGGCGGGGGTCCCTCGTCGTGCTGGTCTTCGTCCGTTTCGTCCCGCGAATGGTCTTCGTTCTGTTCGCGCTCGCCTTTATCGGCTTTTGCTTATGGGGCTTCGCGGCCGCTCGACTTCGGGGTCGCCGACCGGGCAGGTCGGCGACGGAGATGGTCTCGGCGCGTTCGTTGCCGTGGGTGTCGACGTAGATGACCATGAACTCGTCGCCGAAGACGGACGCGGGAAGGGAGAACTCCCACTCGGCCTCTGCCAGGTCCTGGCCGAAGCAGTGATGTGATACGAGCACCTTCTGCTTTCCCGTGCCCTCATAGTGGTGGTGGAGGTTGAACCAGTTGCCGTTGTACTTCGGGTCGAGCATCACCATGGCGAGGTCGTTCCGACCCGCCTCCGGCTGTTCGTCGAAGTCGTCCGGGTCTAGCCCGCCGCGCATGAAGCTGTCCACCCGTCCGCGGACATACCCGGCGGAGCGCCAAAACTTGGCCTCGACCTCGGGCGGCTGGACGAAATCGAAGCCGTAGGCGTCCAGCGCGTCATTCACGTCGCTGAGCTTCGCCGGCTGGTCGATCAGCCGGAACTCCCGGTCATGGAGCGCCTCAATGACTGAGTAAGGGACCCGCAAGATGAAGACCGTCAGACGCTGGAACTTGACAAGGCTGACGAAGAGTCCCGGGTCGCAACGGGAGTCCGGGGCCACGACATACATCGTGCCCGTGAGCTTCTTCTTCACCCTCTCATGGAGAGATTGGATGTATTCGAGGCCCATGCCAAGTTCTGTCTCCTTCCAGGGGAAGAAGTGGACGGGATCGCCCTTGCGGGTGCCGCTAAACGGCACACCGGCTACGCGTGACAACCCTGGCTGACAGCCGAACAGCTCTAGACAAAAGCTTTCGTAGTCCGGAAAGTCGAGATCCTCCAGCAGCTCGTTGTCGTAGAGACCGGCGGAGCAGATATCGAACGGCTTGTGCGCGACGGCTTTGCGTGGTCTGGACCCCGCTGTGGCGTTGACAGTTAGCTGACTGAGATCGCCCGGACGGGCGAGGAGGGGCGTAGCCCCGACGAGGCCGTCCGGGGCGTCTCTGAGCATGGGCCGCTCGACCGAAGGAGATCGAGTTGGCAACCCAACGCAAGTACCGCAAGTTCAGTGCCCAGC
>Ga0136631_10000527_pt1 | contig 11930 bp, 10 predicted proteins | sample AntDrymUQ6012206_2_FD_104655 | JGI IMG/M metagenome (GOLD analysis project Ga0136631, IMG submission 104655) | Polar desert sand microbial communities from Dry Valleys, Antarctica - metaG UQ601 (22.06) | ecosystem: Environmental > Terrestrial > Soil > Desert | place: Antarctica: Dry Valley... | reverse complement strand
CCGGTGCGTCGCGGCGCGCCGATCGTGCGGCCGTTGAACACGTCGCGGTCCAGGACGTCCGCGAGCGCGTCGGTGCGAGTGACCCAGCGGCGAAGCGGCGGGTCGATCCGCTGGTGACGTCCGATGAGGCGACCGGCAGCCTGAGCGATCCGCGCGGCGCTGGCGGCGCCGCCAGCGACGATGCGGGTAGCGACCTGTTGAGCAGCGCGCGGCGACAGCAACGCGCGGCATGCGACGCGGCGCTGCAGCCCGCGGCGTAGCAATGCCTGCACGCGGGCGTCGAAGCTGTCGAAGTCCTCGTCGCCGTAGGCCCACATCGCGGCGATCACCGAGCCGCCGGACACCGAAGAGATGACGGCCGCGCGGTCGAGGATGCCGCGGTCGTGCAGGGCGCGCAGGCAACCGAGGTGAAAGGCGATCGCACGTGAACCGCCGCCGGAGAGCGCCAGGCCGATCGTCCCGGGCGCGACCGGTGCGCGACCGAGCTCGGCCGCCACAGCGCTCCACACGCGGTCGACATCGGGAGCCTCGAGCTCGGAGCGTTCGAACACGAACGTCCCGAGGGTCGCCGGCCCGGGGACGATCTCGCCGACGATGAGCAGCAGGCCATGCGACAGCGGCGAGGAGGCAGCATCCAGCAGCCGACGCATGCCGTCCAGATCGCGCAGACTGACCATCGGCTCCTGCGTCGGGTGGGTGTGCCACATCCCGAGGTACTCCAGCGACCCCTGGCCGCGATGCCCCTTCTCGGCGCGATAGCGGTCCACGCCTTGCGTGCCGCAGATGAACGCGTCGGGTGAGCAACAGCTGTCGGGCGGCGGGCCGATGATCTCATCGACCCAAATGACTCCAGCGGCGCTGTCGCGCTCGCCGAAGAGCAGTCCACCGGTTTCGCTGTCGGGCCCGTTCTCGCGTGCGCTGCGCGAGATCCAGCCGCGCATCGCGGCGTGGGACGCCGACGCGAGACGGACCTCGATGTCCTGTCCGGCGTCGGGCACTCGTCGAGCGGGCGGAAAAGCCACGCGTTGCTCGCGAGCGCCGTCGTGCTCAGGGGCAATCGTGATCAGGTGCCCGACGGCGTGGTCATCGTCGCCGCCAGCCAGGTCTTCGGCTACGCGCGCGAGCATGGCGGCGGCAAGAGCTGCGACCTCCGCGCCCGAGCCACGGAAGGTGGGGTCAGAGCAACCCGGTTCGGGCTGAAATGTGTCGACGCGCGGTGGGTCAGGCCAGAACTCCGAGAAAAAGCCGGCGAGTTCGCGGCGGCGGCCGCAAGCGAGCTTGATCTGTCTGGTGACGTCCGCGGTTGCGCCCGAGTAGCGCCGCGGTGCGATCGCCGCAAGCGCATGCTGGGCGGTATGGCCGACGATCAGCGAGATGATGTCGACATCGTGAGGATGCAGGCGTCGGGCGCGCTCGAGTTTCGTCGCGACGGTGTGCGAGGCGGTGGCGTCGAGGACGACGTCGGCACTGTCGTGCCAGTCCGCTTCATCCAGACAGGACCGCACGACATCCTTCGCGCAGACGACGACTTCAAGGTCACGGGGTCGTATCGCCTTGAGGCGTTCGCAGACGACACGGGCCTTGTTGCGGCCGATGTCGGCGTCCGTGAACGGCTGACGCACGAGGATCCCGGGCGACACGGTCGCGTTGTCGTAAAGGATGAGCTTGCCCGCGCCGGCGCGGGCAAGCCACTCCGCGACGGGCGCTCCGAGCGCGCCGCATCCCCAGATCGCGACGGTCTTGTCGGCGAACCAGCGCAGCGGGGATCTCGTGTCGCGCCGCCGTGTGACCTCGGGTCGATCTTCGCGCACGCGACACCAGTCGATCGACGCTTCGGCCGCCCACTCGTGGATGATCTCGTCGACGCGCTGGGCGCTCGCCCGCAGGTCCAGGTCGTCGGATGCGGTGTGCAGCGCGTGCCCGAGTCCCCACGCCAGGATCGGTGTCACGTACCACGCGGCCAGGTGCTGCCGACGATCGGCGGCGGTGCCGCGCATCGCGGTGCCGACGACGACGATCAACGGCTCGTCTTTGGCCAGGCCGAGCGCGGCGACCTTGAGCACCGCGAACGAGCGTTCTCGCGGGACGCCTCGTTCGGCGAGAGCGTCCAGGAGCGCGGCGACCGTACGCGGGTACTCGAAGTCCAGCGTGCCAGGCAACAGGATCGCCGGCGCGGCACCCTTCAACCAGGAAGTGACATCGGGATTCCAGCCGACGAGGTCGATGCGAGCAGGCGAGACCTTGTCGAGCGCGACCCCTCCGATCCACGGCTCGTCGACGACGTGCGGCGTGTCGACGCGCGGGATGATCGTCGGTACCTCATCGAGGCCCGACTGGTAGGCGACTGGCGGGTGTACCGGCGCGTCGTCAGGGTCCAGTTCGCCGGCGGCGGCTTTGTTGAGCCAGAGCCACAGCCGGTCGACGAACCCGAACATGCCGTCGCCGGGCTGCCATTCGACTGACGGCGCGGCGTACAAGCACAGCGAGATGCCGAACTGCACGTGCGGCGCGCCGGCCCAGCGCCGATGCATGACGAATATCGACGGGTACTCGAACGGGAACCCCGGATCGATGAGCACGACGAAGCGCTCGCGGCCACGCAGACCCAGCCCGCCCGAGTGCTGCTTGACGCCGTGGCAGTCCAGTGACAGCTCGATCCGCAGGGCCGTGCCGTCACTCGCCGGCTCGCGAACGGCGACGACCTCGACCGCAGCCGGATCGAGCCGCTCGATCGCACGGAACTGAGCGAGTGCGGCGCTCTGCCCTGCGGTCAGGCTCACCGGCGCCCGAAGCCGACGGGCCGCTGCGGCGGACGCGTCGAACCGCGCGCTTCTCGCACCGCCTTCGCGACGCCCGAGCTTCCGGCCGCTGCGATGCTCGCAGCACGCAGGTCCACTCCGGTGTCGGTGACCTCGAACACGATCGGCTCGGGTGCGTCCTCGGTCGGGTGCTCGCCGGTGCACAGAAAATGGCCGTCGTCGATGAGTTCGCGATAGCGAACCGCGGCCTTGGCGTGCGGCGGGTTGTCGCCGACATTGTTCGCCGCGGGGATGGGACCGGAGCTGGCCACGATGTAGGCGCCGTCGCGTGCCGACTGCTCGAGCTTGTCGAGAACTCCCTGCTTGAGCTTCGGTTCGTCGTCGCCGTCGCACTGGAAGTACATCACCGACTTCGAGCAATGGTGTGGGGCGAGGAAGACATCGAATTCGAGGTCGTCAGGGTCGCTGCGCTCGAAGATGCGATTGACCGTCGGATACGCCAAATCTCCGAGCACGATCGCCTTGAGGTTCTGCTCGCCGTCGGTGAGCGTGATCTGCAGGCCGAAGCTCGTGTCGTTGCGGTCCTTGTCGCCGTCCTCCTTGAACGGCGCATGCACGAACGCGCGGAAGGTGCCGCCGAAGTCCTCACCATCGATCGACGTGAACTCGCTTCCCGGGACCGTGACCGCACCCTCGGGCAGACCCTTGTAGATGTCGCTGTGCTCCTTGAGCGAGTCGTGGTAGCCGATGATGCGGATGCGGTCGCCCGATCCAACCTGGCCGTCAGCCTTGACCTTATTGATCCGACGCTCGGCCTCGTCGCGAAACGCCTTCGCGTCGTCCGACAGCTCGTCCTGATCCTGATCCCAGAGCACTCGCGGCGTGAACCACAGGTCGCCGATCGTGACCTCATCGAGCAGCCGGGCGAAGCCGCAGATGTGGTCGCTGTCGAGGTGCGTCACACCGAACGCTGCGAGATACGGCTTACCGTCACGCTCGGGCAGCGACGCGATGAGCTCGTCGACGATCGCCAACCGCGGATCGTCGTCGCTTTCGGCGTCCTCGACGTGATGCAGGTCGATCTGCAGCACCGTGTCCTCGTCGATCACCACCGTGATGCTGTCGCCGCAACCGACGGGAGAAAACACGATGCCGCGATCGGGAAGGGGCAAAGCCATGGCGGGACCTCCTTGTTGAGGCAGGGATAGCTGCTCGATCGCAGTCTGTCGGTCTATTCTAGACTACATCTGGCGATCTGTAAGCTACCGATCCAGCGGTACTTTGCAGTTTGCGGCTTTCTTCTGACCGTTGGCAACCCTAAGATCAACGACGTGCCCGCCGCCGAGCAGTTCGGAGAACGTCTGCGTCGCGAGCGCGACAAAGCCGGCATGTCGCTCGCGCAACTCGCCGACGCCACCGGCATCTCCAAGCCCTACCTCGTACGACTTGAGAACGAGCCAAGCAACCCGTCGCTGCAGATCCTCAGCCGGCTCGCTGATGCGCTAGACGTCACCGTCGCCGACCTGCTCGGCGGACCGCGCTACCAGATTGACGAGGGCGAACTGCACGTGCCGCCACTGCTGCACGCGTTCGCGGACGAAGCAGGCCTGAGCACACCCGAAATCCGCACGCTGGCCAGCATCAAGTTCCGCAAAGGCGACGAACCGCGCTCCACCCAGCGCTGGTCCTACATCTACGACTCACTGCGACTCAGCCGCGGCCTGGATCCCGATGGCGCCGACAACGCGAAGTAGACCCTGGACCGAGCCGCTCGTGCTCAAGCTCATCGCCCGCCACCCGGGACGATCAGCCGAACAGATCATCGAGCGCCACGCCGACAAGCTTCGCAGCGACGCCGAACAGGGCAAGCTGCCCGTCGATGTTGAACTCGTTGCGTCCGTCCAGGGCGTCCGACACCGCCGGGCCGCCTACGACTTCGCGGGCCGCATCTACGCGGATCTCGACGGGCAACTCGTCATGGACCTCAACGGCAACGATCGGACCGAGCGTCAGCGTTTCACCGCCGCTCATGAGCTCATCCACCTCGCGTTCCCGAACTTCAAGAAGGAAACGCGCTACCGCCTGGACGCCACAAGCGCGGGGCACAACGGCCGCAACGCCGAGGAGGAGTATCTCTGCGACCTCGGCGCAGCCGCCCTTCTCATGCCGCGTGATTTCGTCGCTGACTCATACAGCCTCAGCGAGGGGCTAGACGGTGTCGAACGACTCGCCCGTGATGCCGATGTCAGCCTTCAAGCCGCGGGCAATCGACTTGTATCCCTGACGGACAGCGCTTGTGCGTTCCTCGTGTTCGAATGGACGCACAAACCCGCAGACCGACCCGCCCTGCGACGCGGACAAAAAGTGCCGAAGCGCCTGCGCCTGCGCTACGGCTCGATCGCAGGATCTACGGCATACCTCCCCAAGTTCAAGAGCGCCGACGACGACAGCGCCTTCGGCCGGGCCTGGCATGGCTGGAAGCGCGAACGCGGCCGTGAGCTTCTCCCCGGCGCCGAGCGACTCGGACCCTTCGAAGTCGAAGCCCAAGCATTCGGAAGCGACAATCGTGTGGTCCTGGCAACAGCCCGCAAGACCTGACTGCTTGCCGGCAACAGAGGCTGCGCCATGGAGCGAGCGCGGGCGCTGATCCGGCGCCATCCACGATACCGCCCGGCCGCGGGCCGGCGCGGAGACAGATGTGGGCCCTTCCCGGTTTGCTGGAAACGAGAGCGGGACTCGAACGCGCTCCCGCTATGCCATCACCTGATACGAGACGCCGGCGCCGTCCGGCAGCGGGGAGACAATCGGAACCGTGAGCTCCGCAACGGAACCGCAAGCGCCATCCGAAGAAGAGCTCACGTCTGAACTTGAGCGACTTTGGAAGCTCGCGTTCAACCAGCCCCCCGGCCTGCTCGACGAGGATCTGGTCGCGTTGCGCGAGTGGTTTGAGCCGTGGGCGAGCTCACAGAGGCTTCGTGACCTTGTGGCGGAGCTCCCTGCAACCACGCTCCGTGTGCCGTTGCCCGAGGACTGGTATCTGGCTACCGGGATGTCGTATCTCCCGACGCCCGATGGCCGCCTGGCGCTCGAGGAACTGCGTACCCCCGAACGTTGCCGCACGGGGAAGGTCGGACCTCTCTTCGAGCTGTACCGCGAGCTTGCGCAACGCAACTTGCGACGGTTCCTCTCGAACATCGCCGGAGACGGTGCACCGATGTATCTGGTCGGCATGGCGGCCGTCATGATCATCTTGGCCAGTGACGCGACCAGCAAGCGCCGTTCGCTGATCCTCGATCATGCCCGCAGCCCGGAGGTGTTCGATGCTCTCGACGAACCGCTACGCGTCTTCGTCGCGAGTCTGGGACAGCGTCCCGAGGATCGACGCCAACCGTTTGACGGCTTCCCGCTCTCGCGTGCTCAGTCTCGGCTGGGCCCTGCCCTCAAGACCCATCGGCCCCAACCCAAAGGCGAGGCGATGCGCGTCTGGATCGCTCAAGCGGATATCCCTCACGTGCTGAATGCGGTGGCGGGCGACTTGTCGCGACGGGGCTTTCAGGCCGACCGCGCAATAAGCGCCGTGCGGGACACGTTCGGGTGCATCGAGCGATGTATCGGGACCCTCGTCGAAGCCGGGCTCGCCCACGATGCCCCCGAACGACGAGTCTGGCTCGAGCAGGTTCTGGTAGAGCGGCTGATGACAGGCGGAGTTCCGCAAGCTGCGGGATCGCGCCCTCAAATTGCTTGACGCAACGTGCGAGGAGGCGGAGGATCGCGATCTCGCCATGCGTCGCAATTTGCTCGATACACCGCACTGACACGTGGCACCAAGACCCGCTCGCATCGTTCCGTCCGAGCACCACGCAACACTCGTACTTGCCATGGCAACTGAGCAAGCGCGGGGTGCACTTTCCATGCGAACACATGTTCGCTATTGTGCTGCCAACGGCCGCGCACGCGCGTTTTGCCAGCGCGGCGATCGGACGTCCCACTGTAGCCTCATAGGCTGCCAGGTCGGAATCCATGGCGCCCGAACGTCTGTCGTGCGGTGTTCAGAACCGGCTCAGCAACGAGAGGGATAGCGGCAATGGAAGACTTGGACTACAGGATCGTGGAAGACGCCATCAGTGGCCGGCTCGCCACATCGACACTGCGTTTCCTCATGCTCGCGCGAGCTCGCCGCATCCTCCCGGATCACGAGGACATCGAACGAATCGAATGGCTCAAGACCCTTCTCTTGCGCTCGCTTGGCGGGGCGCGTCGCGTTTCGTCCAATCCTGACGCGCTCGCTCCTGGCCTCGCGACGCAGCAGCGCGGCGCGGTCGACGAGGAACTCGCGAGCTTCGCAGCGCTTCGTCGTTTCAGCGACACAGACTCTCCCCAGGATCACGCAGCGTGGGTCGAAGCGGGGGTCAAGGCCCTCGACAAGCTCGCGGACAGTGGATGGCGTGGACTGGACCCCGCGGCCGACGTCAAGCTCATCGAGAGTTCGGTATTTCCGCTCCTGCGCTGGATGTCCGGTGCAGCCGACCGGGGCAGAGAGGATTCTGCCACCCCACGTCCGCTCGTCGGGGCCTAGGCCACCACGCGAACACCGGGAGGTTCAGTGGCGGGAGACGTCCGCGACGTAGCGCTGGCTGGTTGCCTCAGTCGCGTGCTCGCGCTGCGCCACCGAGTCTCTGACCTCGAGCGCTCCTACGGAGACAGGACAGAGCTCGCCGGCACTCTTCTCCTCCTGCGGTCGCTCGCCGTCGTCATCAACTTCACGGAGCGGCGCTTGGTCACCATGCGCTACCGCAACGAGGAGGGACCGGAAGAACTGGAAGGCGACCCGCGTCGCCCGCCAGATCCCGTTGAAGAGCAGGAGATCAACGAACTCGGGCGCGAGGAGATCGCCAAAACCGTCCAGAGTCTAGAAGAACTGGTCGGCAAATGCGTGCTATTCGTGTCGGTTCCGCATAGCCGTGACTTCGATCCCTTTGTGCGACCAATCGGCGCGTTAGCCCGAACCATCGCATCTGCGACGGAAGTGATCTTCCGCCCGTTGCCCACATACGTGAGCTATCAGATCAGCCTCCCGTTGAACGCACTGCTCGAAGCGTTCCTCACCGATGCGCCCGACTCCTTGCGCCGTCAGGCCAGCACGCTGCCAACGCTTGTATATCTCAATTATCCCGCGACCGAGGAAGCGAGCACCCTCCATCACCTCCTGATCGGCCACGAGCTCGGGCACCTAGCGCTACGCCGACGCATCCCGGGTTATCAGGGGGAAGTCGGTAGCGCGCTCGCGACCACGGCGTTCGACAGCTTCAAGAAGTCGACCACCCTCGCCGCACCGCAGCTTGAAGTACTAAGCGATCGCGTGACACGCTGGTTCATCGAGCTGGCGTGTGATCGTCTGGGGTTACGCATCGTCGGCCCTGGCTACTTTCTTGCATTGCTCGAGCACGCTGCGCTCACCCGTTGGTTCTACGACGATTCCAAGCGCAGTTCTCTTGACGATGACCTTTCTGAATACGATCGCTACCCGGCGATGGCATGGCGTGTGGGAAGCCTCTGGAAACTCGTAAAGGACTATCTCCCGCCAGTCGTCGAGGACCGCCCGGCCACCAAAGCAGCGGAGGGCGTGTACGCCGCGGCTAAGTCAATAATCCCCGAATGGGAGTGGCTCACAGAGACGGACGCGGGGAAGATCATTGCTGACGCGCTGAAGGCGTATGACGCTGTCGAGAGCGTCCTCCTCGCCGACAACGCAGCGGCGTATCCCACTGACCGATTTGGGAGTGATCTCGATCGGGTCTGGCAAAAGCTCGAATCACGGATTCCGCCGGCGGAATGCGTGTTCGCGCGACGCGCCCCGCAGCAGCCCGCTCCTGCTCGCTGGACCAAAGGTGACGATTGGTCCACGCCGATCGACTGGCGGTCGATTCTCAATGGCGGCTACGTGCATTGGCTGCATGACGAAGGGAAGCGAGGCTTTGCTGAGGACTTCCAAGGATGGCGTGACCGAGCGCAACGACGGCAGGACGCGAACGCCCTGCTTCGCGGAGCTGTCGAGTTGAGCGAGATGCATACGCAGGCACACGCCCTCGGCAAGCAGCTACGCGAGCTCAGCGTCGTTCGGGAGGTGATATAGGTTCTCCTCGCGCGCCACCAGATAGTTGCGCGGCTCTGCGATCCGTCGTGCGATTTCGCGATCACACCAATTCTTGACGCTGATGAGCAAATCGGCAGGGCCACGGTCGACGTCCGACTGGGCCCTGATCTCATCGTGACACGGGGCACGACTGCGGGCGTCGCGTTCGACCCGGCCGATGTCGATGAGGTGCGTCGCCGGTTGGAGGACTACCAGCAGAAGCTCAGACGTCCGCTGGGGAGCACCGTTGTCCTCCAGCCTGGAGACTTCGCGCTGGCGCGCACCCTCGAACATGTGAGACTCCCCTCGGACATCTCCGCGGATGCAGCTGGGCGCTCATCCTGGGGACGCCTGGGGCTGATGATTGCGACGGCGACGGTGATTCAACCTGACTTTGCCGGTACGGTGACGTTGGAGCTAGCGAATCTCGGCAACATACCGATCGTGATGTACGTCGGAGTGCGTATCGCGCAGCTCCGGTTCTTTGCTCTTGAGCGCGACCCGTTCGATGACACGCAGGCAGAGGAGCCTAGTGCAGGCGCCAATGCGCTGGCCGACACGGGGGTAGTTGCGGATGCCGCCAACATGCAGGAGCCCGTCGGTGCCTGACAAGCCGTCGCAGCGAAGTACCGGGGATCGCGATCGCTACAACGGGCAGTTCGCGCCCGGGTTCTCAAGGATCCATGAAGATGTCGACCTGCTGTGGGTTGTTCCCTTCCGGGTGAGGTACATCCTCGGGGTCAGTGGTTATAGGTTCACGGGCAAGACGACAGCGCTAAATCATCTGGCTGAGCGACACGGCTTTCGCCTGTACACCCTGAGCATGATGCTCCGCGAAGTCGCAGAGGACATCGGGCATCCCAAGACTCCCCGTGCACAACTGCAAGACCTAGGCGACCGGTTGCGCAGAGAGCACGACGAAGGGATCCTCGCCCGCCTCGCCCTGCGACGCATCCGCGCCGATCATCTCTCACACCAGGGCATCGCCAACCGATCGCCGCGGATAGCCGTGGGCGGCTTCAAACACCCGGGCGAAGTCGAGGTGTTTTCGCGGATCCCCGAGTTTCGCCTGATAGCCGTGACGACTGACGGCGACAACGTGCGTTACGACCGTGGTCAAGCGTCGGGCCGGATGCTTGCGGAGATTCGTGAAGCGGGCGGCGACGCCGACGCCAACCTTCGTGAGCAGTTTGCCCCGCTCGACAACCGCGATCGGCGCGGTATGCCGGAGGACGATGCGTTTGGCCAGGCGGTCGAGGCAGTCGTAACGGAGGTGGACGCGAGCGATTGCATCGACAACACGCCCGAAGGTACCGAGGGCCTTCTGGGCAAGCTGGATGCAAAAGTAGGCGAACTTGACCTCAGGTATCGTTTGCCACGTGGCCACTGACCCCGACATATCCGTGCTCGCGCGACTTGCTGAGCGGCCCGACGACGACCTTCTGGCCATCGTCGGGCTTTTGGACGATGCCGCCAACGTCACCACCGATGCGATTCTGCACATCCTTGACCCGGTGCTCGCCCAGTCCCTGGAGGAGGAGGGCCTTGTGCCACGGTTCCGGATTGACCTCAAGCAGGCGCAAGCGAGGGGGCGTGCACGCATCGACGCGTATATGGAAACCAGGCGTGAGTATCTCCGCAATCTGATCTGTCCCCTCGCCACGTCAAGCGGCGCCGACCGTGATCTGCTCGTCAACTTTGGGCCGGCCGTACTGGCAGACATTCTTGCCCAAAGTGGTGGCGAACCTAATGCGGCGTTGCTGGCAATGGTCGCCTACATGCTGACCAGATGCGCAGAGGCGCTGTGCTCGGACTGGGACCCGCCCGCGGGTTCGGCGCCAGTCGTCGCATAGTCTCTTCAAGGCCAGGCAACTGCTGCTGGGCGCCCCACGCGGGTCTGCGCAGCACGATCATCCGTTCCTCGAGGCGCCTGCTGTGGCGCTCGCCGACTCCCGGCCATCTTCCGCCCCTCTGTCGGGCGAGGCGGTCTTCCACCACATCGAACCCGATTTCATCGGCTAGGACAGAGAGCAGCGACGGCGCATCGACATGCACTCCGTACGGCGCACTATCTCCGATCAGCCAGGCTGCGCGCGCACCCGGCGCGAGGACCGGCAGCAAATGCTCAAGCACTGCTGCGAGGTCAGACCAGTACGCCCACAGCAAAGTATTGTATCGCTTTCCGCGTCGGCGCTCGCTCTGGGCGGCCGAGAGACGGGCTGCGATACCCGACAACATTCTTGCAGTGATGGGATAGCGGGTCATGGCCGCCTCACCGTGGGCGCCCCGTCGGACCGTCACCTGCTGAGTACAGGCAGCCAGGAGCAGCGGGTTCATCAGGGAGGACATCGAAGACCAGTCGCGCGCTAGCCCAAGAAACGCGAGCTCAAGCCGCGATGCTTCGGCGTAGCTCAGCTGGTTGAGGTATGGGGGACTCGTCAGGCATCCGTCGATGCTTCCGGCGGGAATATCACGCCAAGCCGCTGCGGTACGGCTGTCGACCTGTCGGATGGATGCGAGCGGGTCGCGTGGCGCTGCGGCAAGGTCATGTGCCATCGCGTCTACGCGGGCGAGCAGGGTCGCGAGCGGCTCCGGTGGCGTGCTCCGGCGATGGCTGGGGCGTGGCGCGGGCCAACCGGCAGGGGCGCAGTCGCGCAGCACGCCAAGCAGCGCGACGGTGAGGTGGTCGCACCACGGGGAGTCGAGCGTTGCGATGCGATCTCGTACGGCCACAAGGACGGCCAGAATCCCGGGATCGATGCTGCGCACTAGCGCCTCCGGTTCACGTAGCAGCGTCGCGCCAGGCCGCGCTCGGTGGGCAAAGACGGCAAGGTCCCGCGCAGTGTGCCTCAGGTCGTCGGATGGTCCGGGCCGCTCGAACTTCACGCGGGCGGTAAGCGCCGTCACCGGATGCACTAGGAACGACGGGGCGGATTCCAGCGATCGTTGCAACGCCACGACGATTTGGAGGCTGGGATGCGCCAGAGGCGACGGACGGCGGCGGGTGGTGTGCAGGCCGAGAAGCAGGAGCGCTATCT
>Ga0136631_10000526_pt1 | contig 11933 bp, 10 predicted proteins | sample AntDrymUQ6012206_2_FD_104655 | JGI IMG/M metagenome (GOLD analysis project Ga0136631, IMG submission 104655) | Polar desert sand microbial communities from Dry Valleys, Antarctica - metaG UQ601 (22.06) | ecosystem: Environmental > Terrestrial > Soil > Desert | place: Antarctica: Dry Valley... | reverse complement strand
GTCGTGCGCACGACCCGCGCGCGCAACAAGATCAAGCAGTGGTTCAAGGCCGAGTCGCGCGACGACACCGAGCACGCTGGGCGCGACATCCTCCACGAGCAGCTCAAGAAGCACGGCCTGCCCGCACAGAAGATCGTCTCCTCGCCGCTGCTGGCCGACGTCATCCGCGAGATGGGCTTCAAGAAGGCCGACGACTTCTACATCGCACTCGGCGGAGCGAAGATCTCGGCGAAGGTCGTCGTCAACAAGATCATGCAGCGCCTCAAGCAGGGCGAGGCCGCCGAGGGCCAGACGCGCACGCTCGCCGACGACCTCCTCGCCACGCGCCGCCAGCGCCGCCAGCCGACGAGCTCGTCGACGCAGTACGGCATCCGTGTCGAGGGCGTCGACGACGTCATGCTGCGCCTGGCGAAGTGCTGTCGCCCGGTCCCCGGCGACCAGATCGTCGGCTACATCTCGCTCGGCCGCGGGATCACGATCCACCGCGAGGACTGCCCGAACGCCGTCCAGCTGCGCAAGGACCCCGAGCGCTTCACACCCGTGAGCTGGGAGGGCGACCACGAGACGGCGTTCAAGGTCGAGCTCCAGGTCGATGCGTGGGACCGCCACCGCCTGCTCGAGGACCTCTCCCGGACGTTCGCCGAGGCCGGGATCAACATCGTCGAGGCGCGCTGCGTCGTGTCGCACCCGATGGTCCAGAACTGGTTCGTCGTCGAGGTCGGCGACCTGCAGGTCCTGAAGGCCGCGATCAACCGTCTGCGCAACATCGACTCGGTCTTCGATGCCTACCGGGTGACCCCGGGCGCCAGCGGCTAGCAGTCCGACGCCCGCGCGACGACGGATTGCACCCGGCGCGGATCGCGGACGTAGGCGACGGCGATCGCCCTGCTCGGATCGCTGACGACCTCGCTGTTGGTCGGCTCGTCGATGCCGTACTGGTAGAAGATGACCCAGCCGTCGGCATAGATGTAGTTCACGCCGCCGCCGGTCGACGAATCGCCGCCTCCGGCTGGAACGCCGCCCGCTGCCTCCGTCCGCTTGACGAAGTCGGCCGCGAAGCGCAGGTCGCTGGAGGTCGTCGCGATCGCGGCACCCGCCCGGCGCCAGCAGGGGGCGTAGTTGCGCTGCCCCGACGCCGGCGAGTCGCCCGCCACGAGCCAGCGGTCCCGGTGCTTCGCGAACGCCTGCGGCTCACGCGTGCCGGCCTGGTAGGTCAGCGTCGCGCGGTCGCCGCTGCGCGTGAGCTTCGCGGCGTCGATCTCGCGGCCGGAAGGCGTGCCGGAGCTGGTGGCGTCGGCGAGCTGGCGCAGTGCGGTCGCGCAGTCGCGAGCGTCGTCGGCCACCGCGGCCTCGACCTGGGCCCGGGCCTCGAGGCTGAAGAGCTCGCAGGCCCGCCCGTAGTCCCCGGCGGCGAGGGCGCGGGAGAGGTCCTTGGCGACGTCGCGGACCTGCTGCTCGTCGGAGTCGCCGCCGCAGCCGCCGGCGGCGAGCGCCACGACAGCGGCGGTCAGCGCCGGGAGAGGCGCGGCAGGACGCACGGCACCCTTCTCCTAGGACACGACGCCCAGCGCGCCGGGACGGATGCCGAAGACCGCCTCGGTCACGTCGCCGATGTGGTCGCCGTCGACGTGCAGCGGGATCGGGCGGCCGTCGGCGGAGGTGCAGCGCAGCTCGTGCACGCCCCGGAAGCCGTGGACCTGACGGTGGTCGACGAGCCGCCGCTTCGACGACAGCAGCCGCCACGCGATCGTGGGGATGTCCGGCGGCCGGACCCCGCGCAGTGCGGCCCCCGCCAGCGACCCGCTGTCGAGCGCGCCACCGTCGCAGATGTAGATCGGCTTGTCGTCGAGGTAGGTGAACGCCTCGCCGTTCTGGATGAGCGTCGTGATCGCCCGCAGGGTCGTGCCGCCGACCTCGACGTCCATCCGCGGCGGGTTGCGCACGTACTGGCGCAGAACGGTCTCGACCGCCGCGTAGACGAAGAAGTGCTGGCGCAGCCTGTGTTGCTTGAGGCGCGGCGAGGCCTCGATGCGCTTGACGATGCTCGCGTCCAGGCCGAAGCCGCTGGAGAACGCGAACGCGCGCCCGTTGGCCGTTCCGAGGTCGATCCGGCACGGATGCCAGTTGTCGGCCAGTGCGAGCACGTGCTCGGTCGCGTCGACGATGTCGCCGGGGATCCCGAGCATCTTGCACAGCACGTTCGTCGCGCCGCCGGGCAGACACGTCAGCGGGGTCGCGCAGCCGGCCAGCCCGTTGGCGACCTCGTTGACGGTGCCGTCGCCGCCGAAGGACACGACGACGTCGTAGCCATCGTGGGCCGCCTCGCGGCAGAGCTCGATCGCGTGGTTGCGCGCCTGCGTGTCGATCGCCTCGACCTCGTAGCGACCGTGCAGCGCGGCGACGACGAGGTTGCGCAGCCGCGCGGACATCGTCGTCGCGACCGGGTTGACGATGACGAGCATGCGCCGGCGCTTGGACGGGGCGCCGTGCGCGACGGACTCCGCCAGCCGCTGGAGGGACTCGAGCGTCACGGCACCTGACGCTATCGCTCTACCGCCGGCCGCGCTCGCGAGAGAAGCCGAGCATCCCGACCGGGACGTGGACCAGGACGACGACGATCTTGCGGACGGTGCTGATCTTCGCGCAATCGCTGCTGTGGAGTCTGCGTGTTGTTGTAGTGCTCCGTCACTGCACTGACGCCGGTCACCGCGTGGCCGGGCACCACGAAGCGCTGCAAGCGCTTGGAGTCCATGTGCAGCAACTGTCCGGGGCACGGCCACTCGTAGCGCATGACCGCTTCGCGTGGCGCCCGTGGGCGTCGCGAACGGCCTCGGCGCTGCAGCGTGCGGCGCAGTCGAGTGCGGATGGCCGACCTCGCTGGCGATCAATCGGGGGACTCCAGTCGGTCCGCTCGCGCACCTCGCAGATGCGGTCCTGCTCAGCCGCCAGAGCATCCTCGGAACGTCGCGGCCGGCTACAGCGATCGTGCAGGCACTCCAGAGACGCTCGCTGCTCAAGGCTGGCGTCGCGCCAGCGCACCCGCATCACCGCAGACGTCGGGAGCCGTCCGACGAGCCCCTGTCGTCAGCACGCAGCCTACCCGTCAGCCCCCGTGCCTGGTCTCAACGCAGAACTGCGTCTCTTCGCAAACCAGGAAGCGAGTAGAGCTTGATGGCGCTTTGTCTTCAACGCAGCCTTGGGAAGGTGCCCACTTACGTACATACTCTCTGCCAGGTTCGCCGAGCCATGCGCGCACTCCGTGACCGTCCTGTTCTCGGTCACACACCCGAAATGTCTGATGGTTTGAGTACAACACGCCGTAATCATCGCCGTGATGCGGGCCCTCTCCGGGGACGTACCCGTAGCTTCTTCGAAGCATGCGCTAAGACGTGCTCCACGCGCGCGGACGAGGTCGGTCGCGTGGGGTTGGGGCTTCGCGTGTCGACCACTCGCCGCCGGCACTCGGCATGCGCCGGTCAGAGCCAGCCGCGGCTGCGGAAGAAGCCGAGCATGCCGGCGAGCAGCGCGACCATCGAGCCGACGATGATCCAGAACGCAGCGCGCGTGTTCTCGCCGGGGACGCCGACGTTCATGCCCCAGATGCTTGCCACGAGCGTCAGCGGCAGGACGACGACGCTGATCGCCGTGAGCGCCTTGAGGACGTCGTTGACGCGATGCGAGAGGACCGACTCGTTCGTCGACTCGAGTCCCTCGACCACCTCCTTGAAGTTCTCGAGCATGTCCCAGATGCGCTCGGAGGCGTCGTTGATGTCGTCGAAGTAGATGTCCAGGCCCTCGGGGATGTAGCGCTTCGTGCGCTCGAGGTCCTGCAGCGCCGCGCGCTGCGGGCGGACGATCTTGCGGAAGTTGATGATCTCCTGCTTGACGTTGGAGATGTCGCGCACGATCTCGGCGGAGCGGCCCTCGAAGATCTCGTCCTCGAGCACCTCGAGCTTGTTGCCCATCTTCGCGAGCATCGGGAAGGAGGCGTCGACGCAGTCGTCGACGATCTTGTAGAGGAGGTATCCGGGCCCCTTCGAGAACAGGCTCTCGCGGATGTCCTCGCGCGTGCGGCAGCGCTCGAAGAGGTACTCCAGCGGCTGGATCGGCTCGTTGGGCAGCGTGATGACGAAGTCCGGCCCGACGAAGATGTCCAGCTCGGCCGCGTTCAGGCGCCCGACCGACTTGTCGAAGCGGGGGAAGTGCAGGACGACGAAGAGGTAGTCGTCGTACTCGTCGACCTTCGGGCGCTGGTTGCGCGAGTACACGTCCTCGTAGTCGAGCGGGTGGAAGTCGAAGTGCTCCTCGAGCCACGCGCGATCGGCCGGACGCGGGCGCTCGATGTGCAGCCAGCGCAGCCCCGAACCCTCCACGACCTCGACGTTGGGCGTCTCGGCCTCGGCCTCCGCGGGCCGCGCGGCCTGGCCGCGCCCACGCGTCGGTCGTCCGAAACGCGGCTTTGGGAGGTTGGGCATGGCTGATATTGTGCCTGCCGAGAGCTGAACACATCGAGAGGGGTGGAGGGACAGGCCCTACGAAGCCCCGGCAACCATCCCGCTCGCGCGGGAAACGGTGCCAATTCCTGTCAGATGTGGCACGGGCCGCAGGGCCTTCGCCACAAGATCCACGGCGAGAGGGTTCTATGGCGGCCAAGCAGCTCAAGTGCAGAGAGTGTGCAACGGAGTATCCATTGGAGGCGCGCTATGTGTGCTCGCGCTGCTTCGGTCCATTGGAGGTCGGCTACGACCACGAGCGGCTCGCCGACGTCGGCGAGGTCCGGCGGCGCATCCAGGGTGGGCCGCAGAACATGTGGCGCTACCACGACTTCCTGCCGCTCGAGGGCCCGCAGCCGCGGACCCGCACGGGGCTGCCCGCCGGCTGCACGCCGCTCATCCGCGCCGACCGCCTCGCCGAGCGCCTCGGTCTGGAGGAGGTGTGGGTCAAGAACGACGCCCACAACCCGACGCACTCGTTCAAGGACCGCGTGGTCTCGGTCGCCGCGACGCGCGCCCGTGAGCTGGGCTTCGACACGCTCGCCTGCGCCTCGACCGGCAACCTCGCCAACTCCGTCGCCGCCCACGGCGCCGCGCTGGGGATGGCGTCCTACGTCTTCATCCCGGCCGACCTCGAAGAGCAGAAGGTGCTCGCGACCGGCGTCTACGGCACGAACCTCGTGAAGGTCCGCGGCAACTACGACGACGTCAACCGCCTGTGCACCGAGCTGTCGGGCGACCGCGAGAACTGGGCCTTCGTGAACATCAACATGCGCCCGTACTACGCCGAGGGCTCCAAGACCGTCGCGTACGAGATCGCCGAGCAGCTTGGCTGGGAGCTGCCCGACCGCTGCGTGGTGCCGGTCGCCTCGGGCTCGCTGTACACGAAGATCGCCAAGGGCTTTCAGGAGTTCATCGACGTCGGCCTGATCGAGGGCGACCTCCCGACGATGAACGGCGCCCAGGCCACGGGCTGCTCGCCGGTCGCGACGGCGTTCGGCGCCGGCCACGACTTCTGCCGCCCGGTGAAGCCGAGCACGATCGCCAAGTCGCTGGCGATCGGCAATCCGGCCGATGGCCCGTACGCGCTCGACCTCGCGCGCGCGACGGGCGGGTCGATCGACGCCGTCACCGACGAGGAGATCCGCGTCGGCATCCGCCTGCTCGCCGAGACGACGGGCGTGTTCACCGAGACGGCCGGCGGCGTGACGACCGCGACGCTCGCCAAGCTCGCCGAGCGCGGCGACATCGGTGCCGACGAGCGCGTCGTGCTCGTCATCACCGGGGACGGGCTCAAGACGCTCGACGCCGTCCGGGACTCGTTTCGCGCCTACGAGGTCGAACCCTCGATCGAGTCCTTCGAGGCGGCCTTCGCGGAGTCGGTCCCGGCATAGGAGACGATCATGGCGATTACGGTCAAGCTCCCCACCCAGCTGCGCGACGCCGCCGGCGGGGTCTCCTCGATGCAGGTCGAGGGCGCGACGGTCGGCGAGGCGCTGGAGTCGGTGTTCGCCGAGCACGGCGAGCTGCGCGAGCGCCTCTACCAGGACGGCGGCCTGCGCCGCTTCGTCAACGTCTACCTCGGCGGCGAGGACATCCGCTTCCTCGACGGACTCGAAACGACCGTGCCCGCCGGCGGTGAGCTGACGATCCTGCCGGCGGTCGCGGGCGGCTGACTGCGCTCGCGGTGGCGCGGTGGAGCTGACGGGGGGCGCGCGGCGCTCCCGTGAGCCGGCGCGCTTGCGGTCGACGAACTGCATCGATGAAGGAGGGTGGTTCTGGGGCGGGGGTGGGACTGAGGCACTACGCCATCGTTTGGCGAGTTCTTCGGGTCTGAGGCGAAGCAGTCGCCATTTTGCTCTTCGGGCTTCGATCGCTGGCGGCCTGCCGCCAGCGCCGTCCGCGCGACGCGCGGGTGTGAAAACGCACCACCTTGGTGATCCCGATCCGCCGTGGCCTATGGCCACGATGAACCCATGACCAAACTGCGCACATATCTCCTCACCGCGGCCGTCGCCGGCACGGTGCTCTCGCCCGCCGCCGCGGCCCAGGGCGCCCCGACAACGCTCGCCGTCGAGCAGGCTCCGACCCGTGTCGCCGCCTGGGACGGCACCGTCATGTGGTCGCACTTCGATCCGGCCACGAAGACCTACTCGCTCGTGAAGTCCGTCAACGGTGGCGCCCCGGTCGCCGTCGGCGTCGCGCCCCGAAGCGACACGCCGTTCGACATCGACCTCGGCACGAATCGCTCGGGCTCGACGTACGCGGTCTACACCCGCGATGGAGACATCTACCGCCTGAACGTCGCGACCGGCAGCGAGGTGAAGGTCGACAAGCTCAGCTCGCCGACGCTCGCCGAGCGCGACCCCACCATCCAGCGTGGCGAGATCGCGTTCATCCGCCGCGACGGCGGCTTCGACCAGCTGCGCATCGGCAACACGACGACCGGCTCGAAGGGCAGCAGGCTGCTCGTGCGCAAGCGCTCGATCCTCGGCGCGGAGCTCGGCACCACGCACGTCGCCTACGTCGAGTCGGTCCCCGCCGAATTCCGCGAGGTGCACGTGCGCATCCGCAACATCCGCACGGGTGCCGACCGTCAGGTCTACCGGGCGGCCTCGGGCGGGGCGAACGCCGCGGACGTCACGCGCCCGACGTACGTGGCCAAGACGGAGGGCTTCCTCTGGGCGCGCACGAACATCGGCTCGGGCGCGGGCAATCGGCTCATCCGCTACACGCTGAGCGGGTCGAAGCTCGCGTATGCGAAGGGGTCCCCGCGGTACAACTCGACCGCCTGGGCCAACGACGCGCTCGGCGCCGCGACGTCCTCGTCGCTCGACGGCAGCGAGAGCCAGGGCGCGTGCTCGGACGCCGGCGTGGAGTACTGCAAGGTCAAGCTCACCGGGCCGCTGCAGTTCAACCTCAAGCCGTAGTAGCGGCGAGCACGACGGCGCGGGCGGGCACACTGGTGGGTGTGCCCGCCCGCGATCGTCTGACGGACTACAAGGCCAAGCGCGACCCGCAGCGCACGCCCGAGCCGGCGGGCGCGGCCGGCGAGACGGCGCGGGGCGCCGACGCCAACCGCTTCGTCGTCCAGGAGCACCACGCCACGCGCCTGCACTGGGACCTGCGCCTCGAGCACGACGGCGTCGCGGCTTCCTGGGCGATCCCGAACGGGATCCCCGAGGATCCCAAGGAGAACCGCCTCGCGGTGCGCACGGAGGACCACCCGCTCGAGTACCTGGACTTCGAGGGCGACATCCCCAAGGGCGAGTACGGCGCCGGCACGATGCGCATCTGGGACCGCGGCACGTACGAGCCCCACAAGTTCGACGACGACAAGGTCGAGGTGACGTTCCACGGCGAGCGCCTGCGCGGGCGCTACGGCCTGTTCCCGCTCAAGCGCCGCAAGGGCGAGCCGCCCGGCAAGGACTGGATGATCCACCGCATGGATCCGCCCGACGATCCCGGGCGCGAGCCGATGCCCGAGCACATCGCCCCGATGCTCGCCAAGACCGGCAAGCTGCCCGACGACGACGAGCGCTGGGCGTACGAGATCAAATGGGACGGCGTGCGCGCGATCGCGTACTCCGACCCCGGGCGGATCCGCTTCGAGAGCCGCAACCACAACGACATCAGCGCCGCCTATCCCGAGCTGAAGGCCCTCAACCGGTCGCTGAGCTCGCACCGCGCGATCCTCGACGGCGAGATCGTGTCCTTCGACGCCGAAGGCCGCCCGAGCTTCGGGCGCCTGCAGTCGCGCATGCACGTGCGCTCGGAGAGCCAGGCGCGCCGGCTGGCCAAGGAGGCGCCGGTGGTCTACGTCGCCTTCGACCTGCTGTGGCTCGACGGCCACTCGCTCATGGCGCTCCCGTACACCGAGCGCCGCGCGCGGCTGAAGGCGCTCGGGCTCGAGGGCCCGCACTGGCAGCCCCCCGACCACGTCGTCGGCGACGGCGTGGCCGTGCTGGAGGCCAGCCAGGCGAGCGGGCTGGAGGGGATCATGGCCAAGCGCCTGGACAGCCCATACGAGCCCGGCAAGCGCTCCCCGTGCTGGGTGAAGATCAAGAACGTCCGCCGCGAGGACGTGGTCGTGGGCGGCTGGCTGCCCGGCGAGGGGCGCCGGCGCGACCGCATCGGCGCGCTGCTCGTGGGCGTCGAGGAGGACGGCGCACTGCGCTACGCCGGCCGGGTGGGCACCGGCTTCACCGACTCAGAGCTCGACCGCCTGCGCGGCGAGCTCACCGAGCGCGAGGGCTCGCCGTTCACGAAGGGCAGCCCCCCACGCGGCGCGGTGTTCGTGGAGCCCAACCGCGTCGCCGAGGTGGAGTTCAGCGAGTGGACGGGGGACGGGATGATGCGCCACCCCAGCTACAAGGGCCTGCGCGAGGAGGCGCCCACGTCGGCGTTCCTGGACGCCGGGCGCCCGGTGCGCGGTGGGGTCGAGGTCGACATCGCCGTGCGCCCGCTGAGGCTTACGAACCTCGACAAGGTCCTCTATCCCAAGGCCGGCTTCACGAAGCGCGACGTCATCGAGTACCTCGTCCACATCGCCCCGGCGCTGCTGCCTCATCTGCATGGCCGCCCGCTGACCCTCAAGCGCTACCCCAACGGCGTGGAAGGCGGCCACTTCTACGAGAAGCAGTGCCCCAAGCACCGCCCCGAGTGGGTGACCACCACGCCGGTGAAGACGAAGAGCAAGACGATCGATTTCTGCCTCGTCGAGGACCTGCCGACGCTCGTCTGGGTTGGTAACCTGGCGAGCCTCGAGCTGCACACGTCGCTGTCTCGGGCCCCGGAGATCGCGCGCCCGACGATGATGGTCTTCGACCTGGACCCCGGGCCCCCCGCGACCATCGTCGAGTGCTGCCGCGTCGGGCTGTGGCTGCACGGGATGTTCGAGAGCCTCGGCCTGCAGACCTTCCCCAAGACCTCGGGCTCCAAGGGCATGCAGGTCTACGTGCCGCTCAACGTCCCCGGCGTGACCTACGACGACACGAAGGGCTTCTCGCTCGCGGTGGCCGAGCTGCTGGAGGCCGAGCAGCCCGACCTCGTGGTCGCGCGCATGACGAAGGCGATCCGCGGCGGCAAGGTGCTCGTCGACTACAGCCAGAACGACGAGCACAAGACGACCGTCAACGTGTACTCGCTACGGGCCAAGGACCGCCCGACGGTGTCCACGCCGGTGGGCTGGGACGAGGTTCGCGACTGCCTCGACGGAGGCGACCCGCGGCGGCTCGTCTTCGAGGCCGACCAGGTCCTGGTGCGCCTCGCCGAGCAGGGCGACCTCTTCGCGCCGGTACTGTCGCTGGTGCAGGAGCTTCCCGCCCTGGGTTAGATTCCGCGGGCGTCGCCGTCGTACAGGCTCGCGCTCCCGCCGCGTCCGGCGACCGTCGCCCAGCGCCGGTCGGTAGCCTGATCGCCCGTGGACCTCGCCGGCATGCCGGATCTCGAGGGCGTCGAGCACCGCTTCGTCGACGTGCGCGGCGCACGGCTGCACGTCGCCGAGCTGGGCGGCGGGTCGCCGGTCCTCCTGCTGCACGGCTGGCCGCAGCACTGGTGGTCGTGGCGACGGCTCATGCCGCTCCTGGCCGACCGCTTCCGCGTGCTCGCGCTCGACCTGCGCGGCTTCGGCTGGAGCGAGGCGACGCCCCGCGGCTACCGCAAGGAGGAGCTCGCCGAGGACGTCGTCGGCGTGCTCGACGCGCTCGGCATCGAGCGCATGCAGCTCGTCGGTCACGACTGGGGCGGCGTCGTCGGCTTCCTCGTCTGCCTGAACCACCCCGGCCGCGTCGAGCGCTACGTCCCGATGAACACCGGCCACGTCTGGCCGACGCTGCCGCTGCGCCGGATCCCGAAGCAGCTCGGCGGCTTCGCCTACCAGATGGTGCTCGCCAGCCCGGTCGTCGGCCGCCGCGTCGGCGCGTCCCCGCGGGTCCTGCGAGGCGTCTTCAACCGCATCTCGACGCAGAGCGACGCCGTCCTGGAGGAGTTCGAGAGCTACGCGCCCCGCTTCGCCGATCCCGCACGGGCGCGCGCCGTGCAGCAGGTCTACCGCACGTTCCAGCTCTACGAGTACCCCGCGTGGCTGCGCGGGCGCTTCCGCGACCGGCGACTGACGACCCCCACCCTGTGGCTGCATGGCAGCCGTGACCCCGTCATCACCCCCGGGCTCTTCACGGACATCGTCGACCACGCCGACGACGTGCGGATCGAGTACCTGCCCGATTGCGGGCACTTCCCGCCCGAGGAGCAGCCCGAGCTCGTCGCCAAGCACGCGCGGGGCTTCTTCGCCGCGTGAGCCCAGGCGCGCGTGAGTTCTCGGCTCGACCGGGTAGGCCGTCGTGAACGACCAAGGAGAGAAAGCGCATGTCAGAGCGCGATGATCAGCCGCAGGACGAGGCCGCGACGGATGCTCCCGAGGCGGCCGCCGATGACACGACGGCCGAGGGTCAGGTAGACACCGACGACGCCCAGGTGGCTGACACCATCGACGAGCCTGCGAGCGAGCTCACCGGCACCGGCCCCCCGAGCCCCCAGCCGGAGGGCACCACCGGCGATCCCGTCGGCCAGGCCGAGCAGCACATCGCCTCGCTCGACATGGACGAGCAGCGCAGGAAGGTCCAGGAGCTCAGCGACAAGCTCTGATCTCGAGACCGGGCTTGAGCGCGGCTACTTGTCGCGCTCGGCCCGGCGGTACAGCTCTGCCTTGAGGTCCGCCGCCTTGCGCTTCTCCTTGGCGCGCTTGTGCGCCGCTTCGTTGCGCCGGGCGACCTCCTCGATCGCGAGCTTGTGGGCCGCCTTGACCGGTCCGGATGCATCATCGGCGCTCATTCGTTGCTGCCTGCCTCGCTCGCTCCCATGGTCTGTGGCCACTGAGGGATGCGGGGAGCGCAGCGCATCCGGCGGTGGGTTGGCCTTCCATGGAGATTACGCCCCTCCGGGCGCTCTTCCGCCTTCGCGCCCGGTGGGGTCCGTAAGGGGGACGCCGTCCGTGACTCGGCAAACCTAGATTGTGGTATGTCTAAACTTATGTTCTTATGGCGATACAATCGATCGCAGGCCAGCCGACGAGGACTCAGAAGGCCGATGTCAACGCAAGATCTGCATGGCGAGCCGATCGCGGACGTTGAGCTCGACCGGAAAGCGACGCATGCGCGGGGTGCGTGGCCGACGCTCGGAACCTGATCTCGCGCGGCTGCGCGATCTCGCCGGATGGGGGATCGCGGCAGGCAGCCGAACCGACATCGAGGCATGACGCCGCCTGGCGACGCTGCAGTCCTGACGCCGCCAGCTGCGCTCGGCGGTGAGTCCGCACTAGCGGGTGCGCTGGCCAACTGCAAGGTCCAGGCGCCGACTGCGCCCGCCGGGCGCTACCCCAAGAGCGACTTCCAGATCGACCTCGACGCCCGGACGGTGACCTGCCCCGCCGGCCAGACCGCG
>Ga0136631_10000525_pt1 | contig 11946 bp, 14 predicted proteins | sample AntDrymUQ6012206_2_FD_104655 | JGI IMG/M metagenome (GOLD analysis project Ga0136631, IMG submission 104655) | Polar desert sand microbial communities from Dry Valleys, Antarctica - metaG UQ601 (22.06) | ecosystem: Environmental > Terrestrial > Soil > Desert | place: Antarctica: Dry Valley... | reverse complement strand
GGCCTACCTCGACGGTCGCTCTCCGCCCGACGAGCGCTTCACGAGCCTTGCGCCGCTGCCCGGGCTCCCCGGCCGTCCCGAGCCGTGGCTGCTCGGCTCGTCGGTGGAGAGCGCAATCTGGGCCGGGCAGCTCGGCCTCCCCTACGCCTTCGGCGACTTCATCAACCCCGCCGGCGCCGAGATCGCCCAGCTCTACCGCGAGAGCTTCGTGGGCTCCGAGCAGCGCCCCTCTCCACGAGTCGCGGTGTCGGTGGCGGCCATCTGCGCGGACACCGACGAGCAGGCGCAACGGCTGGCCGCCAGCGCCCGGCTATGCGCGCGGATGGCTCACCGCGGGACTCCGATCCCGGTACCGCCGGTCGAGCGGGCGCTGCGCCAGGTGGAGAAAGGCGATGAGACCGCGACGCTGCCGGCGCGGCGGATGGTGCTCGGCTCGCCCGCGACGGTGCGCGCCGGGTTGGAGGCGGTGGCGGGCGAGTACGGCGCCGGCGAGGTGATCGTCGTAACGGTCACCCACTCCCACGAGGCCCGCAAGGGAAGCTACGAGCTGATCGCCGAGGCGTTCGGGCTGCGCTCCGGCGAGCCGGCCGCGCAGACCGCGAACACCGGTTGAGTCAGCGGCGTGCCGCCTTGCCGGAGGGGGGCGATTCGCTGCTTGCACATCCGCACTTGCAGGCCGTCGCTTCCCCTACGTGGCTCGCTGTCGCAGCCGGCGCCCCGTCCAAGCAGCCGCAGAAGGCGCTGTGACCGCCGCTGGCGCTGCCGCTGCCCGCCCGGAAGGCGACCAGCCGCTCGCGGAACGCACCGAGTTCGTCCACCTGCACGTCGATCGCGGCAATCTTCTCGTCCAGCAGGCGCTCGACCTCGGGAAGAACCTCCGAGCAGCAGCCCCTCTCGGCAGCCGCGATCAACTCACGGATCTCCTCAAGTGAGAAGCCGAGCGTCTTGGCCTGGCGGACGAAGCGAAGCCTGCCCTCGTCCGCGGGTCCGTAGACGCGGTAGCCGGCCTCGGTCCGGGGCGGGCAGACCAGCCCGATGCGGTCGTAGTAGCGCAATGTGCGGCTCGGCAGCCCCACGCGGGCGGCGGTGTCCTTGACGGTATGTGTCATGGACACATAGCATACGCCTGCCACCTGGGTGTCAAGTCAAGTCCAAGCCGGCGCCTCGCGATCAGGAGCCGCGCGCCGCCAACCCCCGCGCCTGCACATCGAGCGCGCGCTTGCGGCTCGCCTCGTCGATCATCTCGCCGTCGAGAATGGCCGCCCCCCGCCCCTCGCCGGACTCGGCGCGGTCCAGGGCGTCGAGGACGGCGCCGGCACGCTCGAGCTCCTCGCCGGTGGGAGAGAAGATCTCGTTGAGGGGCTCGACCTGGGTCGGGTGCAGCGCCCACTTCCCGTCGTAGCCGAGCGCCCGCGCGCGCGCCGCGGCGGCGCGCATGCCGTCGATGTCGGGGATGTCGAGGTGCGGCCCGTCGATGGCCTGGAGGCCGGCGGCGCGGGCGGCGACCAGCACGGTGTCGAGCACCGGCGACCAGTGCTCCCCCGCGGCCGGCGAGCGCCCGAGTGAGGCGCCGAGGTCCGCGTAGCCGACGATCAGCGCCTCGAGGCGATCGCTGGCACGCACGATTTCGCGAACCCCGGCGAGTCCGGCCGCCGTCTCTATCAGCGCCTGGAGCGCGATCGGGCGATCGCGCCCGGTCTCCTCCTCCACCATCCCGAGCAGCCGGTCGACGAAGCGCACGTCGTCCGGCGCCTCGACCTTTGGCACGACCAGGCAGGAGAGCGCGTCACCCGCGCGCTCCACGACCTCGATCACGTCGCGGTGGCAAAAGCGGCTCGCTGTCTGGTTGATCCGCACCGCGACCGAGCGAGCGGTCCACTCCCCCTCGCTCAGCGCGGCGGCCACCGTAGCCCGGGCCTCCTCCTTGTGCTCCACCGTGACGGAGTCCTCGAGGTCGATCACGATCTCGTCCGCGGGCAGCGACCGAGCCTTGTCGAGCATCCTGGTCGACAAGCCGGGGACCGACAGGCACGAACGGCGGGAGTTCGTCACAGGCGCGAACATACCGGCCGCGCTTGCAATAGGCTCGCGGGGTGGCGGCAACGGACGAGCGGGTTGGCATAGGCGGGCCGTACTTCGAGGACTTCGAGGTCGGGCAGGTCTTCGACGACGCGCCCGGGCTGACGCTCTCCTGGGGCCACGCCGCTCTGCACCAAGCGCTCGTGGGCGATCGGCTGCGCCTTCCCCTCGACGCCGCGCTGAGCCGTGAGGTGACCGGCCGCGCGGAGGTGCTCATGCACCCGAACCTGGTGTGTGACGTGGCGATCGGCCAGTCCACCGGCCCCACCCAGCGGGTGCGGGGAAACCTCTTCTACCGCGGCCTCGTGCTGCTGCGGCCCGTGTTCGAAGGCGACACGCTGCGCACGCGGACCGAGGTGGTCGGCCTGAAGCAGAACCGCGCCGGCACGGGCACCGGCCTCGTGGCACTGCGCATGCGCACCGAGAACCAGCACCAGGAACCCGTGATCGACTTCTGGCGCTGTCCCATGATCCCGCTGCGCGACCCCGGCGCGGAGACCGGGCACGCCGACCGCTTCGAGGGCATCCCGCAGGAGCTCGACATGGACGAGGTCGAGGCCGCGGTGCCGCGCGATTGGCGCCTCGAGGTGTTCGCCGAGCGCGTGCCCGGTCGCCACTTCGCGGACCTCGTGCCGGGAACCGTCTACGCGGTCGAGGGGCGCGACACGGTCACGGCAGCGCCCGAGCTGGCGCGCCTCACCCTCAACGTCGCCATGACGCACACCGACGCCGGCGCGAGCGCCCATGGCCGTCGGCTCGCCTACGGCGGGCACACCATCGCGGTCGCGGCCGCTCAGGTCACCCGGGCGCTCCCGAACCTCGTGACCATCGTGGCCTGGCGTAGCTGCGACCACACGGGACCGGTGTTCGAGGGCGACGTGCTCGCCACCGAGTTGACCGTGGGAGAAACCCACCCGCTCGAGCGCGGCGGGCTCGTGGACCTGCGCGCGGTCACGAGCGCCGACCGGGGCGAGGGCCCCGAGCCGGTGCTCGACTGGCGCCTGATGGGGCTGATGGCGTGAACGGCATCCTCGACGGGATGCGGGTGGTGGAAGGCTCGGCGTTCGTCGCCGCCCCGCTTGGGGGGATGACGCTGGCCCAGCTCGGCGCCGACGTGATTCGCTTCGACCCCATCGGCGGCGGCCTGGACCGAACCCGTTGGCCGGTGACCGACGAGGGCCAGAGCCTGTTCTGGGCCGGCCTCAACAAGGGCAAGCGCTCGTTGCAGGTGGACCTCCGCTCGTCCGAGGGTCAGGAGCTCGTGACCGCGCTCGTGGGGGCGCCGGGCCCCGACGCGGGCCTCTTCCTGACGAACTTCCCGGCGCGCGGCTGGCTCGACCACAGCGCGCTGTCGAGCGCGCGGCCCGACCTGATCATGGTCAACATCCTCGGCAACCACGACGGCTCCTCGGCGGTCGACTACACGATCAACCCCGCGACCGGCTTCCCGTGGGCCACAGGGCCGCGCCACGTCTCGGTGCCCTTCAACCACCTGCTGCCCGCCTGGGACGCCATCACCGGCACGCTCGCCGCCACCGGGCTGCTCGCCGCCGAGCGCCACCGCCGCCAGACCGGCGAGGGCCAGCTCGTACGCGTGGCGCTCTCGGACGTCGCCTTCGCCATGGTCGGCAACCTCGGCAAGATCGCCGAGGCCCAGATCAGCAGGCACGAGCGTCAAAAAGACGGCAACTACCTGTACGGCGCCTTCGGCCGCGACTTCCTCACCAAGGAGGGCCGGCGCATCATGGTCGTGGCGCTCACGCTGCGGCAGTGGCAGGGGCTGGTCGAGGCCACCGGGCTGCACGAGTCGTTCGAGAACCTCGAGAAGATGATGGAGGTGGACCTGACCAAGGAGGGCGACCGCTTCGAGGCCCGCGAGGTGATCGGGGCGCTGCTCAAACCGTGGACGAGCCGCCGCACCCTTGCCGAGATCGGCGAGATCTTCGACGCCCACGACGTCAGCTGGGGGCCCTACCAGACATTCATGGAGCTGGTCGAGCAGGACCCGCGCTGCTCGACGGAGAACCCGATCTTCGAGCAGGTCGAGCAGCCCGGGATCGGCACCTACCTGATGCCCGGATCGCCGCTTGCATTCGGCGGCCTCGACCGCGTGCCCGTCCGCCGGGCGCCGCTGCTCGGCGAGCACACCGACGAGATCCTCGCCGAGCTGCTCGGGCTCTCCGATGCCGAGATCGGGCGGCTCCACGATGGCGGCGTGGTGGCGGGGCCGGTGGGCGCACCGACCTGAGGGTCTATGCGGACGGCTCCTCGTTGGGTACGCCGAGGGAGCCGTGCACCTGGACGAGCTTCCACTCACCGCCCTCTTGGTGGAAGACCGCAGTGAGGCGCACCGGAACCGCGCCGCCTCGCAGCTCCAGCGTGGGGCGGTCGGCCACCCAACCGACCGTGCCCTCGACGTAGGCCTCGGGGTCGCCGGCGACGAGGGGCATGCTGCCGCCCATCGCCTCCAACTGGTCCTTCCACGCGTCGGCCACCTGCGCGCCGTTCCACCACTCCTCGGGGTCCGTGCCTACCCCCCGCGCCGCCTCCGCCACCGAGAAGTGGCGTTCGATGAACGCCACTTCTCCCTTGGAGAGCGCCTCGTAGAAGCGCAGGACCAGATCCCGCAGCTCGGGCGATCGATCCATCCCCACCTGGAGCGAGCCTTCCTCAGCGCTACCGGCGGCAGTAGCCCGTCGGGCCCACGGAGCTGATCAGCGGCGAGCAGTCGATCGAGTTGGCGTGCCCGTGGATGTTCCCCGGTCCGGCGGTGCTGTGCGATCGCGGGTCACCCAGTCCGACGAACACCGAGATCGGCCCGAAGTCGCTCTTGAGCGCACCCACCCCCTTGATGCCCGCTGTCGCGCGCCGGTTGATGGCGGCGACCCCGCTGTCGATCGACCTCGTCTCCGGGGCGAGCACCCTGAACTTGCGGTTGATGCGCCCGACCGACGCCTTGATCGAGCGGTCGGTCGCGCCCACTGGGCCGACCCTGCTAAAGATCGAACCGACGGTGGCGTTGATCGATGTGACCCTCGCGTCGATCGAGTCGACCGTGCGGTTGACCGTCAGCGCTTTCCCCAGGATCGAGCCGACCGTGTCGTTGATCGAAACCGCGTTGCCATTGATAGCACGGACCTTGCCGTTGATCGATCCGACGGTGCCGTTGATCGATTTGGCGGTCTGGTTGATCGCCGTGGCGGTCTCGAGGATCGCTGCGGCGTTCCGATCGATGTTGGTCGCCTGCACGATGATGCGGCCGGCCTGGTCGGAGAGGGGCGCCGCCGACTTGCGGATCTCCCCTGAGATCCGGGCCGTCTCGGCGGCGAGCTTGATGTTGTCGAGGTTGCTGTCGATCGGACCGACCTGGTTCTGGATCAGCGGGAGGGTGTCGTCGATCTCGCGTGCGTTGATCAGCGTGCCGGTGAGCATCAGCACCGCCGCCAGCGCCCAGACGATCACCAGCACGAGAACGATCCCCGGCAGTATCGGCGCGAGCCCGAGTGTTGGTCCTCTCTCTCTCATCGCCGATCTCCTAACAGGGACCCGCGCGGCCCACGGCCACGAGGGTCGGCGACTCGCAGATGCTCGTGAGGTGCTTGTTGACCTCGCGCAGCCCGTTCAGGATGTTGCCCGCGTCGGCCTTGACCGGCACCAGGCCATTGGGGTTGCCGCCGGGCCCGGCCAGGTCGTTGTCCTCGTCGCCACGACGCTGACCCGGCCGACGGAAGGGGCCGCCGTTGATGAACCGCACACGGCGCCAGATGCCGTGGGTGCCCAAGCTCCTCACGCTCTGGGCCGCCACCAGCGTGCCATCGATCCGGCCCGCCAGCGTGCGTATGCTGATCAGTTGGCGCGACGTGTCGGCTAGCGACGGCGAGATCCTGCGCAGCGTGCCCGAGGTATCCACGAGCGAGCCCGAGATGTTCCCGAGCGTGCCCGAAGTGTCCACGAGCGAGCCCGAGATGTTCCCGAGCGTGCCCGAAGTGTCCACGAGCGAGCTGGTGATGTTCCCGAGCTGGCCGGAAGTGTCCACCAGCGACGCATCGGTGTCGGACAGCGACGCGTCTGTGTCAACCAGCGATGAGTCCACGGATCCGAGCTTCCCGCGGATCGACCCCAGCGCACCGAGGATCTGATCCGCCCGGCCCGGAATCGGCTTCAGCGACCGGTCGATGGCCGTCAGGTTCCGGTTGATGTCCTGGATGTGGTCGGGCAGGGGCCGCACGTCGCCGCCGGCTCCCGTCACCGCCCGATCAGCCTCGACCAGGCCGCTATCGATCGAGGCGAGCGAGCTGACGATCCCGATCAGGAAGCCGACCACCACGACCACGACGAGCGCGCCGACGGTGATCCAGATCCAGAGCCATCTGATGAACGTGGGGGCTGTTTCACGCATGCCGATCGCCTCCTATTGGCCGAGTCCGGGCAAGGCCCGTTCCAGCAGATTTCCCGGAGGCCGTACCTCGGGGGGGTTCTGGCCGGGACCGGGCAGAACCCTGTCCAGGATGTCGTCCAGCGTCTTGGGCACCCCGGGCACCTTGGGCACCCCGGGCACCTTGGGCACCCCGGGCACCTTGGGCCGCGGGAGCTGATCCCGCAGCTTGGGATCGGGCACCGGGTCGCCGGAAGCGGGCGGCGGGGTCTTGGGGAGCAACTCCCTCAGATCCTGCGGCGAGATCGACTGCGGCTCTGGGGACGAGGTGGTCCCGCGTTGCCGGCTGGAGGCCGAGGCCGGCGTGGACTGGCCCCGGCAGTCGCCATCCTCCCCGGACTCGCCTCCGAGCTTGCGATCGATGCACGCGGCGGTGTCGTTCGCGCCCCCGGCCTGACCGAGGATGTTGCCCGTGTCGCCCTTCACCGCCGTCACGAGTTCCAGGGTCACATCGAGGTTCAAGTTGATCAGCCGCACGTCGGTGTCGATCTGGCGCGCGGTGCCGAGAATCGAGCCCGCCAGGGAGTCGATCCTCCCGGCGGTGGTGTTGATGGTGCCCGCGCTGGAGTTGATGGCGCCGGCGCTGGAGTTGATGCTGCCGGCGCTGGAGTTGATGCTGCCCGCACTCGAGTTGATGCTGCCGGCGCTGGAGTTGATGCTGCGAGCGGTCGAGTTGATCGCACCGGCTGCGGAGTTAATGCTCCCCGCGCTGGTGTTGATCCTCCCGGCGCTGTCGTTGATGCCGCCGGCCGTCGAGTTGATGCTGCCGGCGCTGGAGTTGATCGACGAGGCGAGCCCGTCGATGCCCTGCGCCGTGCTGACGATGCCACCGAGCTGGGTGTCGAGCGGCTTCGCCGACTTGAGGATCGAGCGAGCGAGCTTATTCGTCCGCGTCAGCTGTATGACCGAATCGGTCGCGGTGTTGATCCCGCGTCCGGTGGTGGCGATGTTCTGCGCCTTGTCGTTGATCGACTGCGCTTCCTGGACCGTGCGTGCCAGCAGCACGGCGGCGGTCCCGACGACTGCCACTACTACGACGAGCACGACTACGCTCGCGATCGTGAAACCCCTCATACGCCTCGCACCTCTCCCCTCATACGCCTCGCACCTCTCCCATTACGACCAGCCTCCTTGCCCATTACGACCAGCCTCCTTGCTTTTCAGACCAGCTTCTGACGATCCTAGCGGCTAAAACAAGAACCTATATGCCCGCGACATACAACCCCCAAACGTCGGACGCCGATGCGGAGTCCGTGAGCCTACACCCCCGGGCTACCGGCGTGGGTCAGTCGCGTCCGGGTGAGCTCGCTACCAGCCGCTCCGGCTCGGACTCAGGGCGGGCGTGTCGCGCCATGGCGTCGAGCGCCCGCAACGCACGCTCGTAGTCGTCGTAGCGCCGTACCGGCCGCAGCCACGCCCAGCCGGCACGCCGTGACAACTCCCCGGTGCGGTCCCGCTCGCCGGAGTCGCGTCGGGGCGCAACGGCCCGGCTGCGCGCCTGCGAGGCCCTGTGGGCCGCGACCTCCGCGCGGAGGGAGACCGCCGGCTCGGCTTCAAGCTCGATGCTCGCCTCGAGCATCGAACGGAGCGTGCGCAGCTCGCGCTCGCTGGCCCGCCGGGGCAGCCGCGCACCCGCGTACTGGTCCCAGGCGCGGGCAAAGGGGCCGCCGATCTTCCTTGAAGGCAGGGCCGAGGTGGCGTAGATCGGGCAGACCCCACCGCGAGGGTCGCCGTCCCCTCCAACCGTGATGGAGTTCGTCTGGATCCCCTCGAGCATCGCCCGCCGGGTGGCGAGCGGAAGCCTTTCGATCGCCGCTCTCAGTTCGCTTGCCCTTGCCGTATGTCGCTTCATCGTCGTCCGAGGCTAGGGAGGGGGAGCACGCAGTTCAAGGGGATCCCCACCCATGCAAGGAGAGTTTCAAACCGGGGGTTTGGTGCGGGGACCATCGAGCCGGTGTAAGCTAGGTGCGCGCCGCATGCACCGGCCATTAGAGGGTCGCCACCTGGGGAGGAGACGATGGAAGGACGGATGAAACAGGGGTTCGCTTCTACGGAGCGCGAAAACATCGCACGCGTGTTCGCACTTTTGCTCGGACTGGGCTACGTGGCCGCGGGCGTGATCGGCTTCGTGGAGACGGGCTTCACCGGCTTCGTCGCGGATACCGACGCGTCGTTTCTGGGCTTCTTTGACCTGAACATCTTCCACAACATCGTGCACCTCTCGATCGGCGCCGGCTTGATAATCGCGTCGCGGATGAGCGACGTCACGATCACCCAGGGGGTGCTCATCGGCGTCGGGCTCTTCTACCTGCTCGCCGCGGTGCTCGGGTTCCTCAACTATCTGCAGATCATCTCGATCAACACCAGCCTGTCGTTTGACAACTTCTTCCACCTGGCCTCCGGCGGCGCGGCGCTCATCTTCGGCCTGATCGCCGTCCGCCAGCAGGAGGGGTCGCTGCGCCAGACGCGCGGGCCGACGGGCACGGCCGTACCCGCGGATGGGCAGCCGATCGAACAACGCCGCGGGCAGTGGGACCGGGAGGAGACGTACAGGGAGGAGTCGTACTAGTACGACCGACGGGCGCGAGGGGTGCCGGCTGAGGCGCGCGGCGGCTTCAAATCCGCCGCGCCGCGCAAATGGATCCCGGTGGCGGCCGCGGTAGCCGTCCTGGTCGGGTTGGGCGCGATGTTGATCGCCCGCGAGCTGGTTTCCTCGACCCCGTCTGACCGGCCGTCGGCCGCGGCGGGCGATGAATTCGTTCGGTTTCGCGACCCGGCGGGTGCCTTCTCCATCTCACATCCAGCCGGCTGGCGGCGCCTCGCCGCTCCCGATCCCGAGGTGCGGTTACTGGCCGAGGGCGACGGCTCCTCGATGCTGGTCCGGATGACCGACCTCAAGATCGAGATCGGGCCGGAGAGCCTCGACATCGCGAAGAAGCTCACCGACAAGCTCGTGCAGTCCGCTGGACAGGCGAAGCTGCTGCGCCGGCCCGAGCAGGTGACCCTCGGCGGGCTGCCGGGGTACTTGTACCTCTACACGTTCCGGGATGCCGCCACCGGGGAGCGCGGCGCTCACGCCCACTACTTCCTGTTCCGCGGCCAGACGCTGATCACGATTGTGTTCCAGACCGCGCCCGCGGAGCGGCTCATCGCGCTCGCCCCGCTCTTCGACCGGATCGGGGAGACACTCCGAGCGACGCCGGGCTGAGACCGGCAAGAGGCAAACCTAGGTCACTTCGCAGCTCGCGCCCTCGCCGACCCAGCACCGCACGATGTCGCGCATCGAGAGGATGCCTACGGCTTGGCCTCCTTGGTCAAGCACGATCACGTGGCGAAAGTGCCCGCGAGCCATCTCCTCGGCGGCCTGCTCGAGCGACCAATCCGCGTAGGCGTAGATCAGCCTTGACGCGAGGTGGTCGCGCACCCGCTCGGTGTCTATGTCCTGGCCGGCCCCGTTCGCTCGCAGCAGGTCGCGCTCAGTGATGATCCCGGGGCCCGACCCCTCGGTGTCCATCACCACCGCGGCGCCCACGCTGTGCTCGGTCATCCGCTTCGCGGCCTCGCGCAGCCGGTGGTCGGGCCCGACCGTGACGACAATGGGGTTCATCCCGTCTCGTACGAGCATGGCGCTACCGAACCGCTAGCGCGGGGTCTTCGTCGGGGACGGTTTCAGCCTCCAGGTGGGACACAGGGAGCCCGAGACCGGTGGCCTTGCTCGGCAGGTCCACGTGCAACCAGCGCGACACCCGCCGCGGGAGTGTGGAGATCACGATCTCGTCGAAGCTCTCGCGGGCAAGGGTGTCCTGGATCGCGGCCATCGGGTCGGCGCTGCCCACCTCGCCCCCGACCATGAACCCGGCGGCCTTGCTCAAGTGCGGCAGCGCGGCGCCGAGGCGGGTGTGGGCCTCCTCGCGCCCGGCCACCTCGGGGTCCACAACCCGGTGCAAGCCGCTCGGTACCGCGGGCACCAGCAGGTGGAACCTCGTCGTGCCCTTATCGGCGCGGTCGCGCACGGCCTGGCGCAGGCGATCGGTGTCGGCGGTGCGGTTGGCGACCAGCAAGACGCTCTGCGGATGGGACACTTCGAACCTCCCGATTCTCGAGACTGTGTGGATCGATACAAGAGGATCACCTTACCCGCTTCAATCAAAATGGTGAAACGATCCATAGAGGACACCCCTTTGAGATGCCCAAGAAGCTGGCGCTAGGCTTGATCTGATCACTTAGGCAGATGGCTATAACCCTCACCCAGCTGCGCAGCTTCCTCGCTGTCGTGCGCACGGGATCCGTCACCGCCGCAGCCGACGAGCTCGTGGTCACCCAGCCGTCGGTGTCGGCGGCGGTCTCCGCGCTGTCCAAGGAGCTGGGCGTGCCGGTCACAGAGCGCGTTGGGCGCACCGTGCGACCCAGCGCCGCCGGCGAGGCGTTCGCGGCCTACGCCGTGGACGTGATCGGACTGCTCGAGCAGGGGGGTCGTGCCGCGCGAGAGGCGGCGGAGTCCGCCGCCGCCGAACTGCACATCGCCGCGGTGACCACCGCCGCTGAGCACATCGTGCCCCCACTGCTCGAGGCATTCTCCGGGTACCACCCCGAGGTTGTACTCAGCCTCGACGTAGGCAACCGCGAGCGGGTGTTCCACCGGGTGGCCGGTCACCACTCGGACGTCGCGATTGGCGGCCGGCCGTCAGGCGAGGGCGTGGAGGGAGAGCGCTTCCTCGAGAACCCGGTTGCGATCATTGCTTCTCCCGCCGATCCTCTAGTGAGGAAGCGCTCGGTGCCGGTCGAGGCACTGGGCAGTCGTCCATGGCTGCTGCGAGAGGAGGGGTCGGGCACCCGCGCCATGACCGAGGAGTTCCTGGCGAGGCATGGCCTGCACCCCCAGGTGCTCACGCTCGGATCCAACGGCGCGATCAAGCAGGCCGCGCGAGCCGGGCTGGGCGTGGCGCTGCAGTCGCTCCTCTCCAGCCAGCTGGAGCTGGACGTGGGCCACCTCGCCGCAATCGACGTGGCTACGCCGTTGCCCGAGCGCCACTGGTACATCCTGCGACCGCGCCGGGGGACGATGCGACCCCCGGCGCAGGCTTTCATCGAGTTCGTGCGCAGCGAGGAGGGACGACGCGTCGTGAGGCCGCCGGCTGTTGCCGTGGACAGGTGGTAGAGAACCCAGCTATACGGTCCCGGTCAGCGCAGCGGCCACCGCGGCGGCGGGCACGGCGCCAACGCGCACCACTGCGTGTTCGCCACTGACCTCGAAGCCGGTGAGGTCCACGACCGTGGAGGCGACCCCCGGGAGCGTACCCCCGTCCAGCTGCAGGTCCACACCGAAGCGGATGTGGTCTTCCACGTCCTCGACCCGCCGCGGGTCCGGGCCGCCCGAGCGGTTGGCGCTGGACTGCAGCACGGGCCACTTGACGGCGGACAGGGGCGCGAGG
>Ga0136631_10000523_pt1 | contig 11965 bp, 12 predicted proteins | sample AntDrymUQ6012206_2_FD_104655 | JGI IMG/M metagenome (GOLD analysis project Ga0136631, IMG submission 104655) | Polar desert sand microbial communities from Dry Valleys, Antarctica - metaG UQ601 (22.06) | ecosystem: Environmental > Terrestrial > Soil > Desert | place: Antarctica: Dry Valley... | reverse complement strand
GCATGGAGGGCATGGACTCTGGTGGCATGGGGATGGGCGGCATGAACATGCAGGGGATGCAGATGATGCCCAATATGCGCGCCCACATGGACTCGATGATGCGGATGTCACCGCAACAGATGCAGTCAATGATGGCGATGCACGAGGGGATGATGTCGCAGATGATGGACCGGATGGGCGGAGACATGCGCAACATGAAGATGTCCGGCACCCCGGAGTGGGCTGGGCTCACCGACTCGGTGAAGCAGGACCTGGCTGAGCTGCCGAACCTGAAGGGTCAGGCGCTCTCGGCCCGAGTACGGACCCACGCGGACCGGGTCAAGCGGCTCCTCGCGATGCACGAGAAGATGGTAAGGAAGTAGCCTGGACGTGGACCGCTCCCCAGAGCGCTGGCGCTCGGATCGACATCCTGGGTTGCAAGGAGGTTTCGCATGACGAGGGGATTTCGCATCACGCTCTGGATCCTGAGCTCGCTCGCGGTGCTCTGGACCCTCATCGCGCTCGCCGGCTTCTTCGGCATGAGCGGGATGATGGGATGTTGCGGTACCAGGGGCGGAAGCATGAATGGGTGGAGGCATGATGGGCGAGAGCGCCACCATGGGAATGTGGATGATGGGAATGATGCTGCACATGACACTCACCTGGGTGGTCATGCTGGGTTTGGTCGGCGTCTTCGCCTATCTAGTCGCGACCTCGCGCCGCTCGCGTCGGCCACCAGGGCAATAAAGGCCCCTCCCCTTCGGCGATCACGTGTTATAGCGCCGAGCCTACGGATAGGCAGGGGGATGGCCGGTAGGCTCGCCGTGGAGTGAAGAGGCAGCCGGGTGAGGCAGGTCACCGAGGCCGCCGTAGGACTGACCGACATTGCAACGACTGAGAGAACTGGCGCACCGCTGCGCCACCCTGAAAGGAGACAGTGATGGATATCGGAACACTTCTGCTTATTGCCCTCGTGCTCGTCTGTCTGCTCGCGATGCTCTGGATGATGCGTGGGCATGGCAAAAAGACCGGGGATGCGCACCCCGATGAGCACGGCGCCAAAAAGGTCCGCTCCGCGCCGGCGGAGGGCCGTGCCGAGGAGTTGGAGCGGCACGAGCCACCATACACTAAGTCGGACGGGATAGTGGCCCCCAAGTTTGGTGCGGCCGGGAGCGGTGGCGCGGAGTACGAGCGGGGGCCCGAGATGCACGACCGCTGACCGTCACCCCCGCCGCTAACGGCACCACGCGCTCAGTCTTTCGGACTGCTGGATGCAGCGGGCTCGTTCCCTGAAGCAGCATGGGCGGATGGGTCGATTTCCTTACATACGTGTAGAGGAGTGGTTGAATGCCAGTTCAGCGATCACGCCGGACTCTGTTCTCGGCGGGCGCCCTTGCGCTGCCCGCGCTCCTCACCACGGCCGGCGGCGCTCAATAGACCACCGTGGACGCCGAGGTCGGTCTCATGGCATTGGGTGCATGTAGCAAACCGAAGGAAGATTCCGCAGCCGACACGCATCGTGGGATGGCGATGGACAGCGGCCGAATGGATGGGATGTCTGGAATGAACCAGTCCAACATGATGCCCATGATGCAAGCGCACATGGATTCGATGATGAAGATGAGTCCGGAGCAGATGTCCGCCATGATGGCCGGCCACGAGGGAAAGATGTCGCAGATGATGGATCAGATGGGTGGGCAGATGCGGCAGATGAAGATGTTGGAAAGCCCGGAATGGAGTGCCCTGACCGATTCGGTCAAGCAGGACTCGCCGAGTTGCCGGGTCTGAAGGGACAGGCGCTATCGACGAGAATGAGGGCGCACGCTGGCCGGATGCGGCGACTGATGGCAGCCCACGAGCAGATGATGAAGGGGATGCATTGAGTGGCGCTTACTGCGGTTCAACTCTGCACAGACAGTACACAAAAGCCTGGACTGTGCCATCAGGGGTTCGGTGGTCCTCCCGAGCGCTGTCGAGCAGACGAAAAGCTGCGCCGAACTCGCCGTGCAGACCCTCAGAGCTGTATCGCATCACCTCCAAGCCGCTGCACCGGGCCGGTCCATCCGGCCCGAAGCTGGCTACGATCACGTGGCCCCCGGGACGCACGACCCGTTCTACTTGCGCCACATAACGGGCACGATCGCGCGCATCAGTGAGGAAGTGAAACACGGCGCGGTCATGCCATACGGCACAGGATACCGGGGGTAGCGGTGCATCGAGAACGTCCGCGACGATCCACTTTGCCTGTGCCGTGCGGTTGCCCAGGCGCTCTTGCGCCCGGGCAAGAGCTGCCGGGGCCAGGTCGAGGACCGTGATATCTCCGTACCCGGTATCGAGCAATCCATCGACCAGCGTCGAGGCCCCGCCACCTACGTCCAGAACGGGCGCATCGAGCTCGGGTGCTACGCGCCGGATCAGCTCCAGCGACAGCCGGGCCTCCGGCTGATACCAGCTGACCGCCGTGGGCTGCCTGGTCTGGTAAATACTATCCCAGTGCTTCTCTCTCTTCATGCTCACTGGCTGGTCGTGGGTTTCCGCTGATCGGCGACGGGAGGGCGTGGCCGAGCGCGAGACGCCACGGCAAAGAGTATCACGAACAGACCCTCGACGACCAGCGAGGCCACGCCCCACGGTTCGAGCCAGGCGTCCGCCTCCGGCGGAATGCCCGGGAGTCCGACCGTGCGGCTCGCGACGTAGCCCGCGATGGCACCGCCGGCCATTAGGAGCCCGAGGACCCAGCCCCATGACCAGGCTCCGCGCAGGATGCCGGCCGCGGCGATGAGGGCCCCGACACCGTTGGCGACAAAGAGCACCCCCTTATACGTGACCTCGCTAAAGGCGCCGGGCGCCTCGATGAAGTGGATGAGGGCGGTGGCGAGGAGGGCAAAGACGGCGGCCGCAGTGACGGGTCCGGGCATCGGCTTCATAGGGCGCTGGTGGTCCTTTCTTACGCGCGACGGACAGGGTGCCTACAAGATAACCAGCAGTGTTGACAACAACAGTATACTACTATATAGTCATATAGTAATGCCAATTGCCACTTCAGAAAGCCCGGTCTGGATGGCCACGATATGACGATACCGCTTCCCCGAGTTCTGACTCCCGACGTCCTGGCCGCATTGCTCCGCGCGCGTCCGGCCATCCGAGTGCTGGACGTCCGCACCCCGGGCGAGCACGCAGGCGCCCACATGCGCGGGGCCTACAACGTGCCGTTGGACACCCTGAGTGAGCACGCCGGCGAGATCCGAGCGAGCGTCGCTGAGCCCGTGGTCCTCGTGTGCCAGTCAGGTCAGCGTGCCCGCAAGGCCGAGGAAGCCCTCGCCGCCGCCGGCATGGCCAACCTCCATGTCCTGGAGGGCGGAATGAACGGTTGGGCTGCCGCTGGCCACCCCGTCCTCCACGGCCGAAAACGTCTGTCGCTCGAGCGGCAGGTCCGCATTGCGGCCGGCGCGCTCGCGGCGGCGGGCGGCGTGCTGGCGCTGGCCGTCAATCCCCTCTTCGCTCTCATCCCGACGTTCGTTGGCAGCGGGCTCCTCTTTGCGGGCGTTACCGACACCTGCGGCATGGCGATGCTCCTCGCCAAGCTGCCGTACAATCGGTCGGCTACCTGCGACGTGGGCGCGATGGTGCGGGCGCTCGCGCGGGGCGACACAACCTAAAACCGTGGCCCTCCTCGGCTTTGCGCTCGCGGCGCTCGTCGGCCTCTCCCTCGGCCTCCTCGGCGGGGGCGGATCGATCATGACGATCCCGGTGTTCGTCTATGTGCTCGGCTTCGGTCCCAAGGAGGCGATCGCCATGAGCTTTCCCGTGGTGGGTACCACGAGCTTCATCGGGGCGCTCGGTCACTGGCGGGCCGGCAATGTTGACGTGCGCACCGCAGTCCTTTTCGGCTTGGTCGCGATGGTGGGCTCCTACGCCGGCGCACGGCTCGCGGTTCTGGTTAGCGGAGCCGTCCAGCTCACGCTACTCGCCGTCGTCATGCTCGCGGCTGCTGCATCCATGCTTCGCACCCAGCCCGCAACCTTCGAGGGGAAGGCAACCGGATCCGAGAACAAGTGGCGCCGGCTCGGGACGGTCGCCATAGCAGGAGCTGCCGTAGGAATGCTCACCGGCTTCGTTGGGATTGGCGGCGGGTTTCTGATTGTCCCGGCCCTGGTGATCCTCGCGAAGACGCCGATGAAGCACGCGGTCGGAACCTCGCTGCTCGTCATCGCGATGAACTCCGCGTCGGGTTTTCTCGGCTACCTGGGACAGGTACCGATCCCCTGGGGATTCATGGCGCTCTTCACCGCAGTAGCCATCGCGGGCATTCTCGCTGGGACTTACCTGGTGCGGTTCGTATCGCAGAGTGCCCTCAGGCGCGCGTTCGCCACGTTCCTGGTCGTCACCGGCTGCTTCATGCTGTACCAGAACCGCGGCGTCTTCTCGTCGCGTCGGCATGGGGACACACCCACTGGACCGCTGGGAGACACACGATGCTGTTTAGACGCTTCTACGACGTCAAGTTAGCGCAAGCCAGTTACCTGATCGGCTGCCAGCAAACGGGCGAGGCGGTCGTCGTTGACCCTAACCGCGACATCGAGCAGTACCTCGATGCCGCCGCCGCCGAGGGCGTACGAATCACGTACGTGACGGAGACGCACATCCACGCCGACTTCATCTCGGGCGCGCGCGAGCTCGCCCAACGCGCCGGCGCCCAGCTCCTTCTCTCCGATGACGGGGACGCGAACTGGAAGTACGCCTACGCCGGCGAGGCGGGTGCGCGGCTTCTCAAGGATGGGGATGTCGTCGGGGTGGGCAACATCAGGTTCGACATCCTGCACACCCCCGGCCACACGCCGGAGCACCTCTCGTTCCTGGTGACGGACACGCCGACTAGCGAAAGGCCGTGGGGCATTCTCACCGGGGATTTCGTGTTCGTCGGGGACGTCGGCCGGCCGGACCTGCTGGAGAAGGCCGCAAAGATGCCCGGCACCATGGAAGCCGAGGCTCACACCCTGTTCCACTCGCTCCAGCGGTTCCGCGAGCTGCCGGACTACGTCCAGGTCTGGCCCGGACACGGTGCCGGATCGGCTTGCGGCAAGGCGCTGGGCGCACTGCCCAGCTCGACAGTCGGGTACGAGAAGATCGCGAACTGGGGTGTAGGCACCACCGGCGAGGAGCTTTTCGTGCGCCTGGTGCTGGAGGGACAGCCGGAGCCGCCGAAGTACTTCGCCGAGATGAAGCGGATCAACAAGGACGGGCCCCGCGCGCTGGGCGGGTTCACCCGTCCAGCGCGTCTGTCGCTGGACCGGCTCGCGTCGTCGATCAGCATGGGGGCGCTCGTGGTGGACACGCGCCCCGTGGCGGCCTACGCCGCCGGACACATTCCCAAAACGATCAATATCCCGCTCAACCAGAGCTTTACGACCTGGGCTGGCTGGCTGGTGCCGTACGACACGGACTTTTACCTCCTCATCGATGACCAGTGCCCGCACTGCGTTGATGAGGCGGTGCGGGACCTCGGCATGATCGGCCTCGACCGAGTCGCCGGCTACTTCGGCAGTGAGGTGATCGCCTGGGCCGCCGCGGAACGGCCCCTCGGCGCGGTGCCGCAGACCACGTCGAAGGACCTCGCAGAGCAGTTCCGGCGGGGGACGGTCACGGTGCTCGATGTGCGCGCCCGCTCGGAATGGGAGGCAGGGCACCTGCCCGGCGTGGCCAATATTCCGGTGGGACACCTGGCCGACCGCCTCGGGGAGATACCGCGGGATAAACCGGTCGTCGTGCATTGCCAGGGCGGAGCGCGGTCGGCCATCGCGGCGAGCCTGCTTCGAGCTCGGGGCTATACCAACGTGGTCAACCTCAGCGGGGGCCTGGCCGACTGGGAGGCCGCCGGCAACCCGATCGAGCGTGCGGGGAGAGCCACATGAGCAAGCTGCCGATGACCCCAGAGATGCTGGAGCTGATCGCAGAGCGCTTCAAGGCTCTCGCCGAGCCGGCCCGGCTGGCGATCCTGCAAGCGCTTCGCGCCGGTGAAAGGACCGTCACGGAGCTCGTCGATGAGACCGGCCTCAACCAGGCGAACGTATCCAAGCATCTTCAGCTCCTGCACAGCCAACGGTTCGTGACGCGGCGGAAGGAAGGGTTGTTCGTGTACTACAGCCTTGCCGGTAGAGACGTCTTCCGCCTGTGCGACATCATGTGCGGGCGTCTACAGCAGGAAGTCAAGGTGCGAAGGGGGACGCTCGCGCGGGTGTAGCGGGCGCAAGCGCCCCTCTCGCCCTAACCGCATTACCATCATCAGGAGGCCCGTACATGACAGTCAATACTTCGGAGTATCGGATGAGCACGACGGTCAACCTCCCCTACGACCGGGCGGTCGAGCGCACCCGGGAGGAGCTGGCCAAGGAAGGCTTCGGCGTGCTCACGGAAATCGATGTCAAGGCGACGCTCAAGAAGAAACTGAACGAAGACTTCCGGCCGTACATCATCCTCGGCGCCTGCAACCCCCCGCTCGCGCACCAGGCGCTCTCGTCCGAGCTCGATATCGGTGTCTTCCTGCCTTGCAATGTGATTGTGTACCAGGCCGAAGAGAGCGGGAAGAGCGTGGTCGCCGCGATCGACCCCGAAGTGTCGCTCGCTCGCGTCGGAAATAAGACGCTCCGCCCGCTCGCCGAGGACGTGAAGGCGCGCCTTCGCCGGGTGCTCGACGCGGTGGTGGCGTAAGACCCAGGGGTGGGTGCCGATCAGGAGTGTCCATGCCGGTGGTGGATGTCCGGGTAGTGGGGATGCAAATGCGCTAGCCGGTCATGCCGGTGCGGGTGGGTATGAGGCCCTCCCAGGAAATCATCGGGTCCGTGCCCGTGCTGGTGGTGCTCGTCATGCATGTGTGCATGATCGTGCTCAAGTAGCTCGTGCTCGTGCGAATGCTCGTGCCTCTCGCTCAGATGGAGCCAGAGACCAAGCGCCATAAGTGCTGCCGCCGCCAGAAACAATGGAGTCACCGGTTCCCGATAAAGAAGCAAACCGAGCGTGGCTCCGATGAACGGGGCGAGCGAGAAATAGGCCCCGGTTCGCGCCGTGCCCAGGGCGCGCAGAGCCAGGACGAAGCACACCAGGCTCACTCCATAGCCCAGCAATCCTACCAGCAGGGCGGCCGCTACCGAAAACGGTGCAGTCAACCGAGCGCCGAACGAGAGGGCGATTCCCGTATTCACAGCCCCCGCCACGAGACCCTTTATTTGCGCGATCTGTACCGGATCGCCAGCGGACACTCTTTGGGTCAAGTTGTTATCCACTGCCCAGCAGAGACCGGCCCCGGCTACGGCCAGCGGACCCCAGATGCTACCCCAGGCCACGTGACCTTCCCAGGAGAGCACCGCGCCACCGGCGACGATCGCCACCATGCCGAGCGCGATGCCGCGGGGGACATGCTCCCGAAACACGGCCCACGCGATCAGCGAGGTGAAGACCCCCTCCAGGTTGAGCAGGAGGGAGGCACTGGACGCGGGAGCGTGCACCAGACCGTACATGAGCAGGAGAGGCCCGACAACCCCACCCAACGCGATCGCTCCAGCGAGCCACGGCACGTCCCTCCGGGAGAGCGCCGCTTCGCGCTGCGTCCTACCCCGTCGAACCAGCGAGACGAGCAGAAGCCCGCCGCCTGACCCGAGATAGAGGAGTCCTGCGAGTAGCTGCGGGCTGGTGTCGTGGAGGAGCCCTTTGGCCAGCGGCGTGCTCGCCCCGAAGAGCACAGCCGCGAGCAAGGCCGTAGCTACCGCCGTGTTCCTCACGGTGACGCGGACCTCGCCTCAAGGATCGGCTCCAACATAGGCGCTTCGGTGACCTCCTCCGCTTTGGCCCCTGCTGTCGCGGGTGAAGGGCCGTAGAGGGTATAGAGGGGGGGCAGGACCACCATGTTCAGTGCGGTAGCCGACAGGAGCCCACCCAGGATCACGATTGCCATGGGAGTCTGAAGCTCGTTCCCGGGTTCCCCGCCGCCCAGCGCCAACGGGATGAGCGCCAGCCCGGCTGTCAGCGCCGTCATGAGAATGGGTGACAACCGCTCAAGCGAGCCGCGCACCACCGCCTCACGCAAGCTGGCGCCCTCGCCCAGGAGGTGCTGATAGTGCGCCACCAGTAGAATGCCGTTGCGCGTTGCGATTCCGAAGAGGGTCACAAAGCCGACCAGCGACGCGATGCTCACCACGCTGCCGCTCAACAGAACCGCGACGATACCCCCGATGAGCGCGAGCGGCAGGTTCGCCATGACGAGCGCCGCAGTCCGGGCGGACCTGAACTCGACATACAGGATGAGGAAGATGGCCGCAATCGAGAGCAGGGAGAGTGCCCCCAGGATGCGGGTGGCCTCCGACTGGCTTTCGAACTGGCCGCCGTACACGATGTGGTAGCCGGCCGGCAACGCCACCCCCTGCGCCACGGCTCGCTGAATGTCGGCGACGGTGCTCCCGAGATCCCGGCCGGCAACGTTCGCCTGGACCACGATCTTTCGCTGGACGTTTTCCCGGGAGATGGTGTTGGGGCCCCGGTCTACCACGATGGCGGCGAGTTGCGATAAGGGAACTTTCTGGCCGGTCGGGGTATCGAACATGACCCCTGAAATCGCCTGTGCGTTGCTCCGAAGGTTGGCCGGGAATCGCACCACGAGGTCGTAACTCCGTCCCTGCTCGAGAACCTGGGAGACTACCTCACCGTTGAACGCCACATCGATTGCTTCGGCAAGCTGCCCCACCGTCATGCCGTAGCGGGCCAGCGCCCCCCGGTCGGCTCTGATCTGGAGCTGTGGCACGTCCATCTGCTGTTCGAGCTGGAGGTCGGCGACACCCGGCACCGACTGCATCACGTCGCGCGCTCTGGCTCCCACCTGCCGCAGCTCGTAGAGGTCGGGACCGAAAATCTTGACGGCAATGTTCGCTCGCGTGCCGGACAGCATGTGATCGATGCGGTGGCCGATCGGCTGGCCGATCGTCACATTGGTTCCGGGAATAGCGGAGAACTCGCGCCTGAGCGCCTCGAAAAGAGGCTCCTTTGCGGCGCCCGGTTTCAGGGTGACGTCGATCTCCGACGCATTCACCCCCTGAGCGTGCTCATCCAGCTCGGCCCGGCCCTGACGCCGATCGGTGTTCTCCACCGCTGGATTGGCCAGGAGAGTCTGCTCCACCCGCCGGCCGATCGCATCCGCTTCTGCCAGGGAGGTGCCGGGCACGGTCACGACGGAAACGGTGAGTGCCCCTTCATTGAACTCCGGCAGGAATGACGAGCCGAGCATGGGGATGCACGCCACCGTTGCGATGAGCGCCACGAGGGCCGCGGTGAGCACCCGCTTCGGATGAGCGAGCACGCGGTCGAGGATGTGCGCGTAGTTCGTTTTAAGCCAGCGCACTAGCCCACTCTCGCGCTCCTCCTGCACGGCCTTGGCCTGAGGAAGCAGGTATGCGCTTAAAACCGGGGTTACCGTCACGGCCACGAGGAGGGATGCGAGAATGGACACCACATAGGCAAAACCGAGCGGACGAAGAAGACGGCCTTCCACCCCACCCAGGAAGAAGAGGGGGAGAAAGACGACGATGATTATGAGCGTGGCGTTGACGATCGATGCCCGGATCTCCCGTGAGGCCTCGTAGACGACCTTGAGGGCTGGCCGGCGCTCTGCAGCAGGCAGGTGATGGTTCTCCTTCAATCGGCGGAAGACGTTCTCGACATCGATGATCGCGTCGTCGACCAGGGCGCCGATCGCAATCGCCATTCCGCCGAGCGTCATGGTATTGATCGTGATTCCGAGAAGCTTCATTGCCAGGATTGCCACGACGAGCGACAGCGGAATAGCGATGACCGAGATTGCGGTGGTGCGGAAGTTCCACAGAAAGAGGAACAAAATCACGACCACGAGGACCGCGCCGTCGCGCAGCGCCTCGATGACGTTGTCAATGGCGACGGTGATGAAGCTCGCCTGGCGGAAAAGGTCCGAGCGGATGGTCATGCCGTCCGGAAGCGTGCGCTGAATATCGGTGAGCTCCGCCTCGATCCGCCGGGTCAGCTCCAGGGTATTGGCGCCGGGCTGTTTCTGAACCGCGAGCACCACGGCCGGCGAGGCGTTCACCGACCCCTCCCCGAATCTGGGTGCCGCCCCCACTACCACGTCAGCTACCTGGCTCAGCAGCACGGGTACACCATTTCGTACGGCTACGACGGTCCGGGCGATGTCCTGGGAGCCTTGTACCCGGCCGATGCCGCGGATCACGTACTCCTGTCCCCGGTCCATGTAGACGCCGCCGGAGGCGTTCTCGTTCGAGCCGGCAGCAGCGTGCAGCACCTGCTGCAGCGTGATCCCGGTGGCGAGCATTCGGGCTGGATCGGCGAGTACCTGGTATTGCTTGACCTCGCCGCCGATCGGAATCACCTGAGCGACGCCGGGAACCGCCAGAAGCCGGCGCCGAATGGTCCAGTCGGCCACCGTCCGAAGCTCGCGCGGCCCCTGCGAGCCAGTCAGTCCGATCATCATGATCTCGCCCATGACCGAGGAGACCGGTGCGAGCACCGGCGCGCTGATACCCGTGGGCAGACCACTGGCCACCGTCTGGAGCTTTTCGCTGACGATCTGGCGGGCTCGAAAGATGTCCGTCCCCCAGTCGAACTCCACCCACACTACTGAAATTCCCTGGGCGGTCGAGGACCGGACCCGCCGGACCCCGGTGGCGCCGTTTACGGCGGTCTCGATGGGAAAGGAGACGAGGGCTTCGACTTCTTCGGGGGCCATGCCATGTGCTTCGGTGAGGACCGTGACAGTAGGCGCCGTGAGGTCCGGAAAAACATCCACCGGCATGCGCGCCGCCGTCCACGAGCCCGCCACGAGCAGGAGCGCCGCCGCCGCGAGTACGACGACCCGGTTGCGGAGAGACCAGGCGATAAGGTTGTTGAGCATGGGGTCCCCTAGTGCTCGTGGCCGTGAACGGGGACGCTGGTCGAGAGCGACGCCAGCCGGACCTGGTAGGGCGCGCCCGTCACGACGCGTTCGTCTGCTTTCACGCCCGAGAGCACAACACTCCGGTCCCCACTCGTACCACCCAGCTGCACTTCGCGCTTCTCGAACCGTTCACCCTCCGGTTGCACATACACCACCGGACGCCCGTCCTCGTCGAGGATGGCGGACGAGGGGATCACTACTCCAGCGACTTTTTGGGCGGTACCGACAGCCACCTGCGCGTGGCTCCCGATCTTGAGCGCGCCGCCAGGATTGGCCACTTCGTAGATCAATGGTACCGTGCGCGACACGGAATCGATGACGCTTCCGACCGAGACGGTGCGGCTCACCGGCAGAATGGCATCGCTTCCCGGCACCCGGAACGTCGCCTCGCTGCGGGCATTCACCCGGGCCACCTCGCTGGCTGGGACCCGGGCTTCCAGCCATACGACCGAAGGGTCTACGACGGTGAACAGCTCGGCACCGGCGTCCACGCGGCTACCGGGAGTAAGGGTGCGCGAGGCCACAACGCCTGAGAGCGGGGCGCGGATTACGACGCGGCCGTCCTCCCGGGCGGCTCCGCTCCCGCCCAATGACCCAAGCGCCTCGCGAGCGGCCCCTAACCGGATCTCGGCCTCGTGCACTCGACGCTGGGGCACAGCCTCGGCAGCGTACAGACGGTTGGCCCGGGCGTGCTCGTCCTCGGCTTCGCGGAGTTTCGCGCGCGCCTCAGCATACGAGCTGCCGCCTTCGCCGAGCGCGGGGGTGAGAACGGCCAGGACCTGTCCCTTTGCAACCCGCTGGCCCGGAGCGGGCGACTGGGTCAGGCCGCTCACCTCGATGATACCTGCCACGGGCGCTGAAATACGGGCCATCCTCCCCGCCGCCGGCACGATCTGACCGGTCGCCTGGAAGGACTCGGTGACCTGGCCCGAGGTCGCGAACGCGGTAGCGAATCCGGGCGTCTTCCACTGCTGCTCCTTCAGGAAGCTGATCCCTCCGGGGTCTCCGCCTTCTTCCTTC